>Ga0308159_1005448_pt1 | contig 10780 bp, 10 predicted proteins | sample PhyCR1_FD_201040 | JGI IMG/M metagenome (GOLD analysis project Ga0308159, IMG submission 201040) | Phyllosphere microbial communities from UC Gill Tract Community Farm, Albany, California, United States - DLSLC.R1 | ecosystem: Host-associated > Plants > Phyllosphere > Unclassified | place: USA...
AGCGAGAGCACGGGGTACTGCAGGTCGGGGAAGATCGAGGTCGACGCCCCCGTGGAGAGCTCGTCCTGGGTGGGGTAGAAGAAGCCGGTCATGCCGATCTGCTCGGTAAGTCCATCGGGAACTTTGACGACGCCGATCGAGGTGAGGTTCGCGTCCTGGGGGAGGAACGGTATCGAGTCGGTGAAGATCGCGGTCCCGGAGGGGTCGCGCACCGTGATCGTCGGCGCGTAGCCGTTACCGAGCAGGAAGACGTCTGTGCCGCTCACGGCGAGGGGCTCGTTGACCTTGATGGTCCGTTTCTGGACGGTTCCGTCATCCTGCGCGGTCGTGACGTTCGCGGTGAAGTCGATCGGCTGACCGAACGCGTCGCCCCGCTCGGTCACGTACTCCACGTCGAGGCCGTCGAGCGTCAGCTGATACGGGTCGAGCTGGGAGCTGTCGAAGAAGCGACCCGGGTTGAACGAGTCATAGGCCGCCAGGTTGTTCGCGAAGCCCTGGCCGCCCTCGACGAGCACGCGCTGCCCGCTGTAGCCGAATCCGCCGCCGATGCCCACGGCGACGAGGATCCCGACGAGAGCGGAGTGGAAGACCAGGTTGCCGGTCTCGCGGAGGTAGCCGCGCTCGGCCGACACGCTGCTCCAGCGCCCGCGCGGGTCGTCGTAGCGCTCGACGCGGTAGCCCGCGCGGCGCAGCACCGAGTGGGCGGAGGCGATCGCCTCCTGGGTCGTCGCTCCCTCGACGTCGCGCACCGTGTAGCCCGCGAGGCGCTGCAGGCGCACCGGCGTCTTCGGCGGACGCGAGCGCATCGCCTCGAAGTGGTGCTTCGTGCGCGGGATGATGCAGCCGATGAGCGAGACGAACAGCAGCAGGTAGATGCTCGAGAACCAGGCCGACGTGTACGTGTCGAAGGCCTGCACGCTGTCGAGCAGCGGCGCCAGATCGGGGTTGTCGATGAAGTACTGGGTGACGCCGTTGGGGTCGGAGGAGCGCTGCGGCACGAGCGAGCCGGGCACCGCCGCGATCGCCAGCAGCAGCAGGAGGAACAGCGCGGTGCGCATGCTCGTCAGCTGGCGCCACATCCAGCGCAGCCAGCCGACGAGGCCGAGCTTGGGCTGCGTGATCGTGTCGGCGTCGGAGTCGAAGTGGTCGGACGGGCGGAAGTTCGCGTCGGCGCGGGTCTGGGCGTCGACGTCGCTGCGATTAGATCGCGGGCCGGAAGGCATGGATCACCTCGTTGAAGACGACATGGACGAAGGCGTTGCACGAGCCGGTGACCATCAGTGTCTCGCTGACATCGACGCGTCCAGGGCGAGGAGTCGGCCGAGAACGATTCCGCCGTGCCGCAGCAGTGGAGTCGGAACGGGTGCCATCAGTGCCGAGTCTAGGAAACGCTTCTTGGTGAAAGCCGGGGACTGAACAGAGGGCAGAACGCGAACCGCGGCACCGTGCGACCGAGCGTATTGGTCTAGTCCTCCTTCTCCATCACGAGCGCGGGACGCGCCCCTTCCGCCTTCCTTACCGTTATTTCCGTGGATTCGGGGCAGTTGTAGGCTCCGGAACGCGCCAGGGGTCCCGGGTATGGCTGACCGCCTTCAGCCGTCTGATGGCATGCCGTGATTAGCCGCCTGGGACCCCGCAACGGCACGACCGCTCATTGAGAAACGCGACCAGATCGCCTCGTAAGGACATGCCGGCATGGTCGTTCACGGCGCACCGCACCCCTGAACGGAAGGACTCTGCGTGCCCCAACTCTGGGCCGGTATCGACGCCGGCAAGACCGAACACCACTGCGTCGTCATCGACGGCAACGGAGCCAAGCTGCTCTCGCAACGGTTCAAGAACCGTGAGACGGCGATCCTGACCCTGATGGGCGATGTCGCGTCCTTGCCGGGCGGGACCGACGTCGCGTGGGCGACGGATCTGAACCACGGCGGGACGGGGCTGTTGCAGACGCTGCTCAGCTCGCATGCGCAGCCGCTGTTCTACATCTCGGGCCGGATAGTGCACCACGCCTCGGGCGCGTACCGGGGTGAGGCGAAGACGGACGCGAAGGACGCGGTCATCATCGCCGACCAGGCGCGGACCCGTCGAGATGTGACGCTGATGCGTCAGGCCGACGAGGTCACCGCGGAGCTGCGCCTGCTCTCGGCGCGCCGGGAGGATCTGGTGCACGATCGCACCCGGGCCGTGAACCGGCTGCGCGCCATCCTGGTTCACTACTTCCCGTCGCTGGAGGGGGCGTTCAACTACGCGACGACCAGGGGACCGTTGGTGCTGCTCACCCGGTACGCGACCCCCGGAGCGATCCGGCGGATGGGGGAGGCGCGGCTGGCGTCGTGGTTGAAGGGGCAGGGCTGCTGGAAGTCCGCGGCCGTGGCGAAGGCAGCGGTCGACGCTGCTCGCGAGCAGACGTCAGTCGTCGTGGGGGAGGGGGCAGCAGCGCGGCTGGTCAGCCGGTCCGCGCGTGATCTGCTCCGCATCCGCGACGAGGTCGCCGAGCTCGACGCGGAGATCGACGCCGCTTTGCAGGACAGCAGGTCCGCGGATCTGCTGGTGTCGATTCCGGGGTTCGGGCGCAGGCTCGCTGCGGATTTCCTCGCCGCGACCGGTACTGACCTCGCCGCGTTCGAGACGCCCGACCGGCTGGCCAGCTTCGCCGGCCTCGCTCCCGTCCCGCGTGATTCCGGGAAGATCTCCGGCAACCACCACCGGCCACGGCGCTACGACCGGCGGCTGTTGAACGCCTGCTTCCAGGCCGCGTTCATCGCCTCGAGGAACTGCCCGGTCTCGCGCTCGTTCTACGAGCGCAAACGTGGAGAGGGCAAGTCGCACAAGCAGGCGCTGATCGCTCTCGCCCGGCGCCGCATCAACGTCATCTGGGCGATCTTCCGTGACCAGACCACCTACAGCCCCACCCCGACCCGGCCGAACGATCCCGTCACCCCGCTTCTGCAGAACGGTCCAGAGTCGCCATCGAGGAGCAGACCAGCCATCGCCCTTGCGGCCGCCTGACGCGTCTAGGTGAGGAGCTCGGCCTGGATCCGGGCGGCGACGACCTCGCGGAGGGGTCGGACGTTCTCGGCGCTCCAGTCGGTCGGATCGGGGAACTTCCACTCCAGGAACCGGCCGGTCGGAGTTGCGGGGAGCGCGAGGCCGGGCTTCATCGCGACGACGATGTCCGCGTTCTCGAGGTCCTCGACGGTGACGGCACGAGGGGTGCGGTCGCTGATGTCGAGGCCGAGCTCCGCGACCGTCGATGCGATCGCGGGGTTCACCGTGTCGGCGGGCGAGAGGCCGGCGGAGTCGACGGTGAAGCGGTCGCCCGCGAGCACCTCCAGCAGTCCTGCGCCGAGTTGGGAACGACCTGCGTTGTGCTGGCAGAGGAAGAGGACGGTGGGCTTCTGAGTCATGCGGGGATGCTGCTTCCGGTCGTGGTGCGGGTCCAGGCTTGAGTGGCGATCTGCACGGCGTCCCAGGGGGAGCCAAGCGGAGGCGTGTACGAGAGGTCGAGGTCGGAGACCTGCTCGACGGTGAGGCCGGCGAACAGTGCGGTCGCGTACGTGTCGACGCGCTTGGCGGTCTCGGTGCCGAGGCGCCCGACGAGTTGCGCGCCGAGGAGGCGGCCGTCGCGGGTGTCACCGGTCATGCGGATCGTGATCGGCTGCGCGCCGGGGTAGTAGCGCTTGTGGTCGTCCGCGATCGCGGTGGTCGACGCGGGGGAGAAGCCGGCGGCGAGGGCCTCGTGCTCGCGCAGGCCGGTGCGGGCGGCGACGAGGTCGAAGACCTTCACGACCTGCGTGCCGACGGAGCCGGCGAAGCGGGCGCTACCGCCGAGCGCGTTCTCGCCGGCGACGCGGCCCTGCTTGTGTGCAGTGGTGCCGAGCGGGAGGTAGGTGGTGCCGAGGAGGCGGTGGTGGGTGGTGACGCCGTCGCCCGCGGCGAAGACGTGCGGGAGGCCGGTGCGCATCGTCTCGTCGACGACGACGGCGCGGCCGGCGCCGAGGGTCGCTCCGGCGCGGGCGAGGAGGTCGGTGTTCGGCTTCACGCCAACGACGAGGAGGACGACGTCGGCGGTGTGCGCGAGAGGCGCTCCGTCGTGGGAGGCGTGCACGGTGAGACCGGTCGCGGTCTTCTCGATCGAGGCGACGGTGGTGCCGGTGCGGACGTCGACGCCGTGCGCGGTGAGCTCGGTGTGCACGAGCGCGGAGAGTTCGGGGTCGAGGGTCGAGAGCACTTCCGGGCCGCGCTGCAGCTGGGTGACCTGGAGTCCGCGGACGGTGAGGGCTTCCGCCATCTCGAGGCCCACGTAGCCGGCGCCGACGATGATCGCGGTCTGCGGGTCGCGCTCGTCGAGGTAGCGCTCGAGCGCGAAGGTGTCGCACATCGAGTGCAGCACGTGCACGCCGTCCTCGGGCCCGAGCGTGCCGAGCCCGGCGATGCCGGCGTGGGATGCGAGCGCGCCCGTACCGACGATGAGCTCGTCGTAGCCGATGCGGGCCAGCGACCCGTCCTGGGCGCGGACGGTGAGCTGCTGTCCGGCGACGTCGATGTCGGTGGCGAAGGTGTTCAGCCGCAGGCTCATGCCGGTGGCTTCGAGGTCGGCGTGGGTGCGGTGCGCGAGCGACTGCCACGGCTGCACTTCGCGGGAGAAGTAGTACGGGATTCCGCAGATCGAGAAGTTCGGGTACGAGTCGGCGACGACCACGGTCACGTCGACAGTGGGGTCGAGTTCGCGGGCGCGCAGCGCGGCGGAGATCCCCGCGTCGCTGCCTCCGATGGCGACGAGATGCATGCTGTCCTCCGTGCCCCGGCGGGCGCTGTATCGATGGCGGTCTATGTGGCGGGGAGTCTGCTGAGCGCAGGTGAACGCGGGATGAACCGCTCCGGCGCGGCCGATCCGTGCCGGTTCACGCCGCGGGGATGTGCCGGGGAGTGAGGGCGCGCACCGTCGCGTAGCCCAGGAGCGCTCCGACGAGTTGGGTGCCGATGAAGAGGGGTGCTGAGCCGGGGGCGATGCCGGCGAAGGTGTCGCTGAACATGCGCCCCACGGTGATCGCGGGGTTCGCGAAGCTGGTGGAGCTGGTGAAGAAGTAGGCCGAGCCGATGTACGCCGCGACCGCCCCCGCCGCGTAGACCGACCGGCCCGTGCGGGCGAGGACGAAGATCACGATCACGAGGCCCGCGGTCGCGACGACCTCCGCCATCAGGTGCCCGGGCGTGATCCGATCGGTGGCGCTGAGGGTGACGGGCGGGAGGTCGAACATGACGTTCGCGAGGACGCTGCCCGAGATGCAGCCGAGGATCTGCGCACCTATGTACGGCGCGATGTCCCGAGCGCCACGGTACCCGAGGGCGAGGTCGACGACCGACACGACGGGGTTGAAGTGAGCGCCGCTAATCGGGCCGAGGACCGTGATCAGCACGAACAGCCCGAACGCGGTCGCAATCGCGTTGATGAGCAGTTGCACTCCGACGTCGTCGGAGAGGCCGGTCGCGGCGATGCCGGAGCCGACGACGATCGCGGTCAGCGCGGCGGACCCTCCGAACTCGGCGGCGACACGGCGGAATAGGGCGGCGGGGGCTGGGGTCACGCGCCCAGCATCGCATAGACTTTCATCTATGGTTGTCGCTGACTCGGCCGGGGCGCTGCGTCTGCTCGCCGACCCCACCCGCGCGCGCATCGTGACGATGATCCTCGACAGCGACGACGGCGGCCAGCTCGTCGGCCGGATGGCGAAGGCGCTCGAGCTGCGCCAGCCGACCGTTAGCCACCACGTCAAGGCGCTCGTCGAGGCAGGCCTTCTGATCCGCCAGCCACAGGGCCGCATCGTCCACTACTCGATCGCCCCCTACCGGCTCGACCAGGTGTCCGAGTACCTCCGCGCCGCGCCGGCCGACGCCCGGGTCGGCGCCGCGGTGCTTGAGCGGATCGTCACCGACCTCGCCGCCCGCTTCGCCGGCACGTTCTCCCGGGAGACGGTCGAGCGGTACGTCCGCGAGAGCCACGAGCTCCTCATCGACCGCGGCCACGTCACCCGTCACCTCCCCTCGCTGACCTCCCAGTTCGCGACCGACCGCCTCACCGCCCTCGACACCTCCGCCGCGGGCCGCCCGGGCGTCCCGGAGGTGCTGTTCGTCTGCGTGCAGAACGCGGGACGATCCCAGCTCGCCGCTGCGATCCTCCGCCACCTCGCCGGCGACCGCGTGCGGGTCCGTACCGCCGGCTCGGACCCCGCCGACGCGGTGCGGTCGGTGATCGTGACGGCGCTGGACGAGATCGGAGTACCGATCGGAGGCGAGTACCCCAAGCCGCTCACGGATGAGGTGGTCCGCGCCTCCGACATCGTCATCACGATGGGGTGCGGGGACGCGTGCCCGATCTACCCGGGCCGCAGCTACCTCGACTGGGATCTCGAGGATCCCGTCGGGCTGCCGCTGGCGCAGGTGCGCGCAATCCGCGACGACATCGACGGCCGGGTCCGCGCGCTGCTCGCGTCGCTCGAGGCGACCGCCGCGTGATTCTCCCCGGCATCCCTGGCGATATCGATAGATGTGCGTCTATGGTTTGAGTGTTCGAGGAAGGAACACTCATGACTCAGAAGCCCACTGTCCTGTTCGTCTGCATCCACAACGCGGGCCGCTCGCAGATGGCCGCCGGCTACATGCGCGAGCTGTCCGGAGGCACCGTCGAGGTCCTCTCCGGCGGCTCGGAGCCAGGCGATCAGATCAACCCGATGGCGATCGCGGCGATGGCGGAGGAGGGCATCGACATCTCCCAGGCGGTGCCGACCCTGATGACGACCGAGCAGGTGCGCGAGTCGGATGCCGTCATCACGATGGGCTGCGGCGACGTCTGCCCGATCTTCCCCGGCAAGCGCTACGAGGACTAGGTCCGCCCGATCCGCGACGACATCAAGGCTCGCGTCGAGGCGCTGCTCGCCGAGCTGCTGCCCGCGAAGGTCTGACGATGTCCGACTTCAGCGCCCGCCGGGAGCTGCCCGGTCTGGTCTACCCGGAGGCGTACCTCGCCCGGCTCGCGGATGAGCTGAGCCGGAAGTTCACCGGGATCTTCGCGACCGAGACCGTCGAGCGGTACGTGCTCGAGTCCTACACCGGCCTGCTGCGCACCTCGAAGGTGAAGGCCCACCTCGCCAACCAGACCGTGCGTTTCGCGACCGACCGCCTGACCGCGCTGGCTCAGGCGAAGGGCGCGTACGCGCATAACGTGCCGGAGGTGCTGTTCATCTGCGAGCAGAACGCGGGCCGCTCGCAGATGGCCGCCGTGATCACCGCGTCCCTCTCCGGCGGCCGCGTGCACGTGCGCTCCGCCGGCTCCATGCCGGCCGCGGAGCTGAACCCGTCCGTGGTCGAGGCGATCACCGAGCTGGGACTCGACGTCGCCGAGGCATTCCCGAAGCCACTCACCGACGACGTCGTGCAGGCTGCCGACATCGTGATCACAATGGGCTGCGGCGACGCGTGCCCGATCTACCCCGGCAAGACGTACCAGGACTGGGACCTCACCGACCCGGCCGGCCTCCCTCTTGAGGAGGTCCGCACCATCCGCGACCAGATCACCACCAAGGTCGAGGCCATGCTCGCGACCCTCGGCGTCACCCCCACAGGAGTCCCCTCATGAGCAGCATCGAGAACGTCGTCGTCGTCGGATCCGGGCCCGCCGGCTACACCGCCGCCATCTACCTCGCCCGCGCGGGCCTGAACCCGATCGTGCTCACCAGCGCCGTCGAAGCCGGTGGCGCCCTGGTCAACACCACCGAGGTCGAGAACTTCCCCGGCTTCCCCACTGGCATCATGGGCCCGGATCTGATGGAGAACATGCGCGCCCAAGCCGAACGCTTCGGCGCCCGCATCATCTACGACGACGCCACCGCGCTCGAGCTCACCGGGCCCGTCAAGACCATTACCTCCGGCTACGGCGACACCTACCAGGCGCACACCGTGGTCCTCGCGATGGGCTCCGCCTACCGCAAGCTCGGCATCCCCGGCGAGCAGCACCTCACCGGACACGGAGTGTCCTGGTGCGCTACCTGCGACGGGTTCTTCTTCAAGGGCCAGGACATCGCCGTCGTCGGCGGCGGCGACTCCGCCCTCGAGGAAGCCATGTTCCTCACCCGCTTCGCGGACAGCGTGACCCTCATCCACCGCCGCGACTTCCTGCGCGCGTCGAAGATCATGCAGGACCGCGCCCTCGCCGACCCCAAGATCCGTGTCCTGTGGGACACCGAGGTCACCGAAGCGGTCGGTACCGACCGCCTCGCCGGACTCCGACTGCGGAACACCGTCACCGGTGCGGAGTCAGAACTGGCCGCGACGGGCCTGTTCATCGCGATCGGCCACGACCCCCGCTCCGAGCTCGTCCTCGGCCAGGTCGACGTCGACGCCGACAACTACGTCCTCGTCGACTCACCCACCACCGTGACGAACCTGCCCGGAGTGTTCGCCGCCGGAGACCTCGTGGACCACCGCTACCGTCAGGCGATCACCGCCGCGGGCACCGGCTGCTCCGCTTCCGCTGACGCCGAGCACTACCTCGCCGCCAACGGCCTCGCCAGCTACGCCCAGCGGGAGACCGCCGAACTGGACGACACCCTCACTCGCTAGCTGGGGAATCCCTCCTTCCGCCTGTGCGCGGAGGGAGGGGGCGTCGTGGACGGTCAGCGTCAGACGCGAGTGAGCATCCCCGCGAGGGAATCGAGCGCGCCGGGGACGAGGGAGAAGTAGGCCCACGTGCCGCGCTTCTCGCGGTGCAGGATCCCGGCGTCCACGAGGATCTTCAAGTGGTGCGACACGGTCGGCTGACTCAGCCCGACCGGCTCGGTGAGGTCGCAGACACACACCTCACCGGAGGCGCTGGACGCGACGATCGACACCAGTCGCAGCCGTGCCGGATCCGCCATCGCCTTCAGTGCCCGCGCCAGCAGTTCGGCGCCCTCGGCGCTCAGCGGCTCGCGCGTGAACGGCGCGCAGCACGCGGCTGCCGCCGCGGTGAGAGTGAGCTCGGTCGTCGCCATGACCGCATCCTTTCATAGATTGACATCCATCAATATAAAAGGGCAGACTCAATCCATCGATGATCGTCGATGTTGAGGAGTGCGCCTGATGACCCTGCTGCTGACCGTCCCGCCCCGCACTGACGAGCGGCGCCTCACCGGCCTGCCCGTCGCCGTCATCGGCGCCGGCCCTGTCGGTCTCGCCGCTGCCGCGCAGCTGCTCGAGCGCGGCCTCGACGTCGTGGTCTACGAGGCCGGCGAGAGCGCCGGAGCCGCGGTGCAGCAGTGGGGTCACACTCGCCTGTTCTCTCCGTGGGAGTACCTGGTCGACTCCGCCGCCGGGCGCCTGCTCGACGCGGCTGGCTGGGAGGCGCCCGCGGCGAAGAAACTGCCCACTGGGCACGAGCTCGTCCGCGACTACCTCGCCCCGCTCGCCGCGACCCCGCAGCTCGCCCCCGTCATCCGCTACCGCTCCCGCGTGCTGGCCGTCACCCGCGAGGGCATGGACCGCACCCGCTCCACCGGCCGCGCCGCCACTCCGTTCTTACTTCGCCTGGACACCCCGGAGGGCGTCACCGACGTCACCGCCCGCGCGGTCATCGACACCTCCGGCACCTACTCCACGCCCAACGCGCTCGCCTCCGCGGGCCTTGACCCGATCGGTGTCCTCGATGTCGCGGAGCACCTCAGCCACGCGCTGCCGGACGTGCTCGGCATCGACCGTGCCCGCTTCGCCGGGAAGAGCGTCCTCGTCGTCGGCGCCGGCCACTCCGCCGCGAACACCCTGATCAAGCTCGCCCGTCTCGCCCGTGAGGAACCGGATACGAGGATCACGTGGGCGATTCGAGGCACCAGCCCGCTGCGCGTCTTCGGCTCGGGCGATGACGAACTCGAGGAGCGCGGCAAGCTCGGCGGCACCGTGCACCAGCTCGTCCGCGACGGCGCGATCACTCTCCTGGACCGCTTCGAAATTGACCGCCTCGAGAAGGCCCTCTCCGGCGGTGTCACGGTGATGGGGCGGCGCCGGAAGGAGCGCGAGAGCGTGGAAGTCGATGTCGTGGTGCAGGCCACCGGGTTCCGGCCCGACCTCGACATGCTGCGCGAGATCCGCGTCTCCCTGGACGAGATCGTGGAAGCGCCCCGCGCCCTCGCCTCGCTCATCGACCCGAACCTGCACTCCTGCGGCACCGTCGACCCCCACGGCGTCGCGGAACTCGCCCACCCCGAGCCGAACTTCTTCATCGCGGGGATGAAGTCGTACGGCAGGGCGCCGACCTTCCTGCTCGTCACCGGTTACGAGCAGGTCCGCTCGATCGCGGACGAACTCGCGGGCGATCACGCCGCGGCCCGGCGCGTGCAGCTCGTGCTCCCCGAGACCGGCGTCTGCTCGACCGACATCGGATCCGCCGGAGGGAGCTGCTGCTCATGACCGCGATCCGGCCGATGACCCCCGAGGACTGGGCTGCGGTCGAGACGATCTACGGCGACGGGATCGCGACCGGGCACGCCACCTTCGAGGCCGAACCGCCCACGTGGGAGGCGTTCGATGGAGGGAAGCTCGACGTCGGGCGCCTGGTCGCCGTCGACGGGGAGCAGATCCTCGGCTGGGCCGCTTTGTCGAAGGTCTCGACCCGCCCCGTATACCGGGGCGTCGTCGAGCACTCCGTCTACATCGCCGCCGCTGCACGCGGCCGCGGCGTCGGATCGACGTTGCTCGCCGCGCTCATCGCCGCAGCGGACGACGCGGACCTGTGGACGATGCAGTCGAG
>Ga0308159_1005451_pt1 | contig 10777 bp, 7 predicted proteins | sample PhyCR1_FD_201040 | JGI IMG/M metagenome (GOLD analysis project Ga0308159, IMG submission 201040) | Phyllosphere microbial communities from UC Gill Tract Community Farm, Albany, California, United States - DLSLC.R1 | ecosystem: Host-associated > Plants > Phyllosphere > Unclassified | place: USA...
ACCTGCCAGCCGCACCACACGGCCAGCGCGGTGGCACTGGTGGGCGGTGGCTCGCCGCCGCGGCCGGGCGAGATTTCACTGGCCCACCATGGCGTGCTGTTCCTCGACGAGCTGCCCGAATTTCCGCGCAGCGCACTGGAGGCGCTGCGCGAGCCGCTGGAGTCCGGCACCATCACCATTTCGCGTGCGGCACGGCGCTCGGAATTTCCGGCGCGCTTCCAGCTGATCGCGGCCATGAACCCTTGCCCCTGCGGCTTCCTGGGCGCCAAGGGCAAGGCTTGCCGCTGCACGCCCGACCAGATCGCGCGCTACCAGTCCAAGCTCAGCGGCCCGCTGCTCGATCGCATCGACCTGCACATCGAGGTGCCCGCCGTGCCCGCCGCGGAGCTCCTGGGCGCGCCGGCCGGCGAAGCGACCGCGGACATTCGCGCACGCGCCCAGGCCGCCCGCACGCGCGCCATGGACCGCCAGGGCAAGCCCAACCAGGCGCTGCACGGCGCAGAAATCGACCAGCATGCGCTGCTCGACGATGCCGCCATGCGCTTCCTGCAGACCGCGTCGGCCAAGCTGGGCTGGAGCGCGCGCGCCACGCACCGCGCGCTGAAGGTGGCGCGCACCGTGGCCGACCTGGCGGGGGCCGAGCAGGTGCAGGTGGCGCATGTGGCGGAGGCGGTGCAGTACCGGCGGGCGCTGCAGCAAGGCGGCTGAAGAAGGCCCTCAGAGCAACCCGCGCCCCGCCAGGTTGCGCATCAGCGCGCCGATGCCGAAGCGCCAGCGCGCGGCGTCCTGCGCATGGACCACGCGATTGACCAGGGCGCCGAGTTCCGGCGCCGAAATCGTCACCCGGTCGCCGACCACGTGCGTGAAGCCCTGGCCCGGGCCATGCCGGTCCTGCGTGGGCGCGAACATGGTGCCCAGGAAAAGCATCAGCCCGTCCGGATAGTCGTGGTGCGTGCCGATGGCCTGCGCCACCAGGTCGAGCGGGTCGCGGCTGATCTTCCACAGCGAACTGGCGCCCTCCATCACGAAGCCTTCGGGACCTTCGACCTTCAGCGCCACGGTGATGCGCCGCACGTCGTCGATGCCGAAGTGCGCATCGAACAGGCGTATGAAGGGACCGATGGCGCACGAGGCGTTGTTGTCCTTGGCCTTGCCCAGCAGCAGCGCGCTGCGGCCTTCGAAGTCGCGCAGGTTCACGTCGTTGCCCAGCGCGGCGCCCAGCGTGCGGCCGCGGCTGTCGACCGCCAGCACCACTTCCGGTTCCGGGTTGTTCCAGACCGAGCCCGAATGGATGCCCACGTCGGCGCCCTGGCCCACGGCGGCGAGCACGGGCGCCTTGGTGAAGATCTCGGCGTCAGGGCCGATGCCCACTTCCAGGTACTGCGACCAGGCGCCCTGCGCGATCAGCAGTTCCTTGACCTTCGCGGCTTCGGGCGAGCCCGGCACGATGTCGGCGAGGTTGTCGCCCAGCACGCCGCCGAGCGCCGCGCGCGTGGCTTGGGCACGCGAGGCGTCGCCGCGGGCCTGCTCCTCGATCACGCGTTCCAGCAGGCTGGCCACGAAGGTCACGCCGCTGGCCTTGACGGCCTGCAGGTCGCAGGGGGCGAGCAGCCAGGCGCGGCCGGTGTCGCGCGTGGCCTCGTCGCTGTTGGCCAGCACCGCGTCGAGCGCGGCGACGACCGGCGCGTTGCCGTCGCGCAGCGCACGCTGCACATCGGCTGCGGGGTCGTCGCGTTCGAGCAGGTGGCTGGTGGTCGGGGCAAGCCGCGACAGGTCGTGCAGTTGCCCCGCCTGCACTGCCACCAGCACCGGGCCGACCTCGGGTTGCCACAGGCGGCCGATCAGCGTGGCGCGGTCCGCGTCGTGCGGCAGGGTGGATGGCACGGGGGTGGCGGCGAGGGTGGAATTGGGCATGTCTGTGTCTCTTCTCGATGTTTCTTGGAGTTCCTGGATTCTGAACTGCAACGGGTGCGCATTGCAGGAAGTCTGATCTGCCGCAGTGTCTGGCACGCGACATGATGAAGACAAGGCGGAGAATGGCGGGTTCGCGTGTCCGGATGCATCATCCAGACGACGCCCTGCCGTCCTGGCCTGCCGACCTTCACAGAACAGAGTCAACCTCCATGCTCGGTTTCCTGCCTCCCGTCGTCCGCGGTGTCATCGCGTTCTGCCTGCTCGTGATCAACACGCTTTTCTGGTGCGCCCTGCTGCTGCTGCTGGCCGTCATCAAGCTGGTGCTGCCGTTCGCCGCGGTGCGCCGCACCATCGACCCGGTGCTCAACGCCATCGCCACGGCGTGGATCGCCTGCAACAGCGCCTGGATGCGCCTGACGCAACGCACGCAATGGGACGTCGAGGGCATCGACGCACTGCCCTACCAGGGCTGGTACCTGGTCAACTGCAACCACCAATCGTGGGTCGACATCTTCGTGCTGCAGCACACGATGAACCGGCGCATCCCGCTGCTCAAGTTCTTCCTCAAGCAACAGCTGATCTACGTGCCGGTGATCGGCCTGGCCTGGTGGGCGCTCGACTTTCCGTTCATGCGACGTCACTCGAAGGCCGACCTGCGCAAGAACCCGTCGCTGCGCGAGAAGGACCGCGAGACGACGCGCCGTGCCTGCGAGAAGTTCGCACTCGTGCCCACCAGCGTGATGAACTTCGCCGAAGGCACGCGCTTCACGGCCGACAAACACAAGGCCCAGTCGTCGCCCTACCGGCATCTGCTCAAGCCCAAGGCCGGCGCGCTCGCGCTGGCGCTGCATGCGATGGGCGAGAAGTTCGACTCGCTGATCGACGCGACCATCGTCTATCCGGACGGCGTGCCGACGTTCTGGGACTTCCTGTGCGGGCGCACGTCGCGCATCGTGTTGCGCGCGCGCCGGGTGCCGATTCCGCGCGAACTCAGCCGTGGCGACTACGAAGGCGACGCCGCTTTTCGCGGACTCTTCCACCGCTGGCTGGCTGTGCTGTGGGACGAGAAGGATTCGCAGATCGGCAGGCTGCTGGTGCAGGCGCGCCAGCAGCAGCCACCCTCGCGCTGACCATCCCGCGCCGCAGCTAGCGCAGGCGGGCGACGTCCTTGGCCAGGTCGGGCCAGGGTGGCGCGTCGGGCGCAAACCGCGCCCGCATGTAGCCGGCGAGTTCGGCGATCTGCGCATCGTCCAGCGCATCGCGAAACGCGGGCATGAAGCCGATGTCCTTCGAAGCCGGTTCGCGCACGCCGTCGAGGATGGTGCGCAACAGGTTGTCGGGCCGGTCGCTGGTGAGGTTGCTGTTGAGCGCAAGCGGCGTGTTGACGCCCAGCAGCGTTGGCCCATCGCCGTCGTGGTGGCAGGCCGCGCAGGCGCTGTCGAACATGCGCTGGGCAGCGCCCGGCAGGGGCTGGCGCGTCGCCGCATCGGCCACCACCTGCGCGGCCCTGGCCGCAGCCTCGGCTTCGCTCTGCACCGGGTTGAAGGATGCGAGGTACTGCGCCATGGCGCGCACGTCGGCGTCGGGCACCACGGCCAGTTCGCGCACCACCTCGGCCATCGGGCCACCCGCCGTGCCATGGCCGGCCGCATGGCCGTGGCGCAGGTAGCCGTAGAGCGCCTCGGCGTTCCAGGGCACGGGCGACTTCGATAGCGCGGTGAGCGCGGGCGCTTCCCAGCCGTCGATCATCGCGCCTGAGAGGAAAGCGCCGCCGCCCTGTTCCGCACCCAACGCGTTGCGCGGCGTGTGGCAGGCGCCACAGTGGCCCAGGCCGTTGACCAGGTAGGCGCCGCGGTTCCATTCGGCGCTCTGCGTGGCGACGGGCTGGTAGGGCGCGGGGTCGTGGAAGAGCGCGTTCCAGCCGGCCATGAGCGGGCGCAGGCTGAATGGGAATTTCAGCTCGGCCGCGGGCGTGGGTGCATGCACGGCAGGCAGGGTCGTGAAATAGGCATACAGCGCCTGCAGGTCGTCGTCGCTGGTCTTGGCGAACGCGGTGTACGGGAACGCGGGGTACAGGTGATGGCCGTCGCGCGAAACGCCTTCGCGCATGGCGCGCTGGAACGCGCTGAAGGACCAGCGGCCCAGGCCGGTTTCGGCGTCGGGCGTGAGGTTGGTGGTGTAGAGCGTGCCGAAGGGCGTCTGCATCGCACGGCCGCCGGCGTTGGACACCCCGCCCGGTGCGGTGTGGCAGACCGCGCAGTCGCCGACCGCCGCGAGCAGACGACCGCGCTCGATGGTCTGCTGGCTGTAGACCGGCGTGCTCAGCGCGACCGGCGCGATCGCCGAACGCCAGCCCAGCAGGCCGGCCACCACGCCCAGCCCGCCGACGATGAGCGCGGCACCGGTGGCCCACGCGCTGCGGCGCGTGGGCCAGGGTGCGTCTTGGGGCGGAAGCGAGGCGCCTTGCCGCTGCGCGGGCGGGCTGGCCTGCACAGGCGCTGCCAGCGCGGCGCGGTCGAGTTCGGCGAGCACGACCTCGGGCGTGAACGGCGGTGCGCGAAACCGCACGCCGGTGGCGTCGAAGATGGCGTTGGCGATGGCTGCCGTACCGGGCACGGAAGCCGATTCGCCCGCGCCCAGCGACGGTTCGCCGGGCCGCTGCATGTGCACCACCTCGATCACCGGCACGTCGCGAAAACTGAGGATGGGGTAGCTGCCCCATTCGCGGTTGGTCACCACGCCCGAACCCTGCTGGCCGGGCGTCAGCGCGGCGCCGGGCGCCTGCTGCGGCGCAAAGCTCACTTTTTCCTTGAGTGCGCGGCTGGTGGTCTGCAGCACGTTGCCGTGGATCTGGTGCTCCACGCCGGCCGGGTTGACCATGAGCCCGGCGTCGTGGCCGACCACCACGCGCCGCACGTGCACTTCGCCGGTCTTGCGGTTGACTTCCACGTCGGCCACCCAGGCCGACCAGGCTGCGCCGAAGCCGGGCCACTTGCTGTGGACGTAACGCGCGTAGGCAAAGCCCTGGCCGAAGAGGACGTCGCCGCCGGCGCCAAGGCCGCCATCGACGTTCTCCTGCGGCCCGGTGCGCATGCGCCAGCCGGCCTTCTGCGCCGTCTCGCGCACCAGTTCGGCCGCACGCGGGTCGTGCAGGTGCCGCAGCCGGAACGCCACCGGATCGACACCCGCCGCCGTGGCGAGTTCGTCCACATAGGACTCGTGCGCGAAGGAGCTCGGCAGCGCCGACACGCCTCGCAGCCACGAGGCGCGCACGATGGGCGCCATGTCGTTGACCTTGACGCGCAGGTTGTCATAGGCGTACGGCGGACGCGCGGTGCGGTCGCCCATCTCGTAGGCCTGCGCGACCGGCTCGACGGTGCGCGTGAGCAGCAGCGCCAGCGTGGGCGCGCCGTTCGACGGATAGGAGGTTTCGAAGTCGTAGCCGGCCACGCCACCCGATGCATCGAGCCCACCGTGCACCTGCATGAGCTGCGCAGCGCCCTTGGGTTCCCAGGCGCTCTCCTGTTCGCGCGTGAGCTGCACGCGCACCGGCGCGCCGGCCGCGCGTGCGAGCAGCGCGGCATCGGCGGCCACGTCGTCGGCACCGTTGCGGCCGTAGCAGCCCGCCGCTTCCATGCGCACCACGTCGACGGCCAGGTCGTCCAGGCCCATGAGCCGGGCCAGGTCGGCGCGCAGCACGTGCGGGTTCTGCGTGCCGGCCCACACGCGCAGGCCCAGGGCCTCGCCTTCGGGCTGCCATTGCGCCAGCGCGCACGACGGTCCGATCGACGCGTGCATCTGGTAGGGCCACACGTAGGTGCGCGCCATCGGCTGCGCTGCGGCGGCCAGCGCGCCGTCGACGTCGCCTTCGTCGACCAGCAGCCGCTGCGTCGACGGGTTGGCACGCAACGCGCCCTCGAGGTCGTCGAGCGCGGGCAGGCCGGGCCATGGCTTCCAGGTGACGTGCAGTTCACGCAGCGCCTGTTCGGCATGCTCTTCGCGTTCGGCCACGATGCCCACGAAGTCGCGGATCACCACCACGCAGCGGATGCCGGGAATGTGCGCGATGGACGCCTCGTCCACCGACGCCAGCGTGTTGCCGATGAAGTCGCCGTGGTCGGCGCCCGCGTAAGGCGGCCGGACGACGCGGCCGTGCAGCATGCCCGGCACGCGCATGTCGTGCACGAAGGCCAACTCGCCCGCGAGCTTGGCCGGAATGTCGACGCGGGGCGCCCGCGTGCCGACCACGCGGTAGTCCGCCGGGTCCTTGAGCGGCGTGCCCGGGGTCAGCTGCAGCACCGTACGCTGGCCCGCAAGGAGCTCGGCATAAGGGAGCGCGCGTGTGGCGTCGTCCGCAACGCGCACCGTCCCTTCATGCACCGCGAGCGCCGTCACCGCCACGCCCAATCGCTCTGCCGCGCGCGCCAAGAGCCAGGCGCGGGCCTGCGCCGCCGCAAGCTTGAGCGGCTGTGCATGGATCTGCAGCGAGGCACTGGCGATGGTCGCGCCCTGGTTGGGCGCGCGCGCGGTGTCGCCGAGCATCACGCGCACGCACGGCAGGCCGAGGTCGAGCTCTTCGGCCACCACCTGGGCGAGCGCAGTCTGCAGGCCGGTGCCCAGGTCGACGTGGCCGTTCAGCGCAGTGGCGCTGCCGTCGTCCCACACGGCCAGCAGCACCTCGTCGCCTTCCAGCGGATTGCCGGTGACGAGGGCGGGCTGCCCTCGCACGGGCGGCGGTGCGGGCGGTGGCGGTCGCACGACCAGCAGCACGCCCTGCGCGGCGAAGAAGGCGGCGCGCGTGACGGGCAGGTCGGCGCGGCGTGTCACGAAGCGGCCTCGCCGCGCGCCGCAGCCATCAGCACGATGGCGCGATGCACGGCATCGAGGATCTCGACGTGCGTACCGCAGCGACACAGGTTGCCAGACAGTTCGCTGCGGATGCGCGCCTCGTCGGGCTGCGGTTCGCGCGCGAGCAGGGCCGCGGCCTGCATCACCAGGCCGTTGAGGCAGTAGCCGCACTGCGCGGCCTGGGCGTCCTCGAAGGCTTGCTGCACCGGGTGCCAACGGCCGCGCCGCGCGGCAACACCCTCGAGGGGCAGCGAGGACACCAGAGTGCCGAGCATGGGGGCGACATTCGCCAGGCCTTCCAGCGTCGTGACGGCACGGCCCGCCACGCCGTGCGCGGGGATCACGCAGGACCGCGCCGCCACGCCGTCGACCCACACGGTGCAGGCGCCGCACTGGCCCAGGCCGCAGCCGTACTTCGGGCCGTTCAGGCCCAGGTCGTTGCGCAGCACGTGCAGCAGCGACGCCGCATGCGAGGCTGTCAACGCATGCGCCTCGCCGTTGACCGTGAGCGCAAAAGTCGACATGTGCGTGGATTCCCGGAAAACGGACGACCGCTGCCGCACCGCCGTCAGGCGAGGGCGTCCGATTGCACGCGGCCCACGCCCATGGCAGTCATCTGCGCCCAGGCCGCAGCGAGCGAGCCGTTGAGGTCGATCGCGCGCGTGGCGTCTTCGACGACGTACGCCGCAAAGCCGTGCTTGCGCGCATCGAGCGCGGTCCATGCCACGCAGAAGTCGGTGGCCAGCCCGGTCACGTAGACCGTGTCGATGCCGCGCGCCCGCAGGTAGCCGGCCAGGCCGGTCGAGGTGCTGCGGTCAGCCTCTTCGAACGCCGAGTAGCTGTCGATGCCCGGATGAAACCCCTTGCGGATGATGAGTTGCGCCGTCGGCAGGTGCAGGTCGGCATGCAGCGCCGCGTCGTGCGTGCCCTGCACGCAGTGGTCGGGCCACAGCACCTGCTCGCCGTAGTGCAGCGTCGCCAGGTCGTAGGGCTTGCGGCCCGCGTGGCTGCTGGCGAAGGACGCATGGCCGGCCGGATGCCAATCCTGCGTGATCACGATGTTCTCGAAGGCCGGCGCCAGGCGGTTGATGACCGGCACGACGTCGGCGCCACCGGCCACGGGCAGGCCGCCGCCTTCGATGAAGCCGTTCTGGACGTCCACCACGATCAGCGCCACGTGGGCTGCGAAGGTGCGCATCAGGCTCTCCAGGTCATACCGAGAGGTACGCGCGGCGCACCTCGTCGTTGGCCGACAGCTCGGCCATGCTGGCCTGGTAGCGGATCTGCCCTTTCTCGAGCACATAGGCCCGGTCCGATACCAGCTCGGCGAAGTGCATGTTCTGCTCGCTCAGCAGGATGCTCACGCCCTGCGCCTTCAGCTCGAGAATCATGTGGGCCATCTGCTCGACGATGACAGGTGCCACGCCTTCGGAGGGCTCATCGAGCAGCACGAGGTACGGGTTGCCCATCAGCGTGCGCGCCACGGTCAGCATCTGCTGCTCGCCGCCGCTCATGCGGCCACCGGGCCGGTTCGGCATCTCGCCGAGGTTGGGGAAGAGCTTGAACAGCCGCTCGGGCGTCCACACCGGCGCAGCGCTGCCGTCGGTCCAGTGGCGCGCGGGCTGCTTGCCGACCTCGAGGTTTTCCATCACCGTGAGATCGGTGAACACGCGGCGGTCTTCGGGCACGAAGCCCAGGCCCATCTTGGCGGCGTGGTGCGGTTCGCTCTTCGAAATGTCGTGGCCGAGGAAGCTCACCGCGCCCTTGCGCTTGGTCAGCATGCCGATCAGCGCCTTGAGCGTGGTCGACTTGCCGGCGCCGTTGCGGCCCATCAGCGCGACCACTTCGCCGCGGCGCACTTCGAGGTCGACGTCGTAGAGGATCTGCGCAGCGCCGTACCAGGCGCACAGCGACTTCGCGCTCAGCAGTGTTTCGTGCTTGTTCATGGTCATGCGCCCACCGCTGCATTCACTGCCGCAGCCTTCTCGGCGATCTTCTCGAAAGTCTTGCCGCTGCCGAAGTACACCTCCTGCACCTTCGGGTGGTCGCGGATCTCCAGCGGCTTGCCCTGCGCGATGAGGCGGCCACGCGCCAGCACGATCATGCGGTCGGCATAGGCGAAGACCACGTCCATGCTGTGCTCGGTGAAGAGCACGGCCATGCCGCGCTGGATCACCAGGTCCTTGGTCAGCGCCATGAGCGAGTTGCGCTCCTTGGGCGCCATGCCGGCGGTGGGCTCGTCCATCAGCAGCAGCTTGGGTTCGTTGGCCATCGCGATGGCGAGTTCGACCCGCTTCACGTCGCCGTAGGCGAGTTCGCTACAAGGCCGATCGGCCTGGGCTTTCATGCCGACCTGGTCGAGCAGTGCCAGCGCGTCGTCGCGCCGGTGGTCGGCCGCGCGGCGCCACATCGAGAACAGCTTACCGTCGTGCGACAGCAGCGCCATCTGCACGTTCTCGACCACGGTGAGCGACGCGAAAGTCTCGGCGATCTGAAAGGTGCGGCCCACGCCCAGGCGCCAGATCTCGCGCGGCTTGCGGCCGACGAGCTCTTCGCCATTGAGCTTGATCGAGCCCTGGTCGGCCTTGAGCTGGCCGTTGACCATGTTGAAGGTGGTCGACTTGCCGGCGCCGTTGGGGCCGATCAATGCCAGCAGTTCGCCGGGCGCCAGGTCGAAGCTGATGCCGTCGACGGCCTTCACGCCGCCGAAGGACTTGCCGAGGTTGTTGACTTGCAGCAGCGTCATGACGTCTTCACCTCCACGCGCGGCGTGGCGTTCTTCTTGTCCGAACGGTCGCGCCAGCGGTCGACCATCAGCTTGATCGAGCCCGCGATGCCCTGCGGGAACAGCAGCACCAGCAGCAGGATGATGGCGCCGAGCATCGCGCGCCAGTAGTCGGTGTTGCGCGCCACCGTGTCGTGCAGCCAGGTGAAGGTGACCGCGCCGACCACCGGGCCGGCCAGTGTCTGGATGCCGCCGAGCAGCACCATCACCAGGCCGTCGACCGACTTGCCGACCGACAGCGTCTCGGGCGAGATGCTGCCCTTGGAGAAAGCGAAGAGCGAACCGGCCAGGCCAGCCACCGTGCCGGCCACCACGAACGCCGCCCACTGCATGCGCTTGGTGTCGATGCCGATGGCGTCGGCGCGCAGCACCGAATCGCGACCCGCGCGCAGTGCATAGCCGAAAGGCGAGAACAGCACGCGCCGCAGCCACCACACACCCAGGCCGACCAGCCCCAGCGTGACCCAGTAGTAAGCGCGCTTGTCCGACAGCCATGCCGAGGGCCACACGCCGGTCAGGCCGTTGCTGCCGCCGGTGAACGTGTCCCACTGGTAGGTGACGGCCCAGGTGATCTGCGCGAAGGCCAATGTGAGCATCGCCAGGTACACGCCCGACAGGCGCACCGCGAACCAGCCGTAGACGAAGGCACCGATGGCAGCGACCAGCGGTGCGACGACCAGTGCCAGCTCCATCGGCATGCCGCTCGCGCGCACCAGCAGTGCGGCACCGTAGGCGCCGAGGCCGAAGTACGCGGCGTGGCCGAAGGAGTGCATGCCGGCCGGGCCCATGATGAAGTGCAGGCTCGCTGCGAACAGTGCCGCGATCAGCAGGTCGATCAGCAGCACGATGGTGTAGGGCTGGTCGGCCGTCAGGATCGGCATGGCCGCCAACACCACTGCGAAGGCCGCGGTGCCGACGACGTAGGCGCGGCTCGGCAGGCGCAGCGGCTCTTCCTGCATGCCGACATAGCGGCTCGGCGCCTGTGGACGGCCCATCAGGCCCCACGGGCGCCACACCAGCACGACCGCCATCACGAGGAAGTCGACCACCAGCGTGAGCTTGGAAAAGGAAATCGGAATGCCGAACACGTCGACCACGCCGAGCCAGATGCACACCGCCTTGATCTCGGCGATGAGCAGCGCCGCCACGTAGGCGCCGGGCAGCGAGCCCATGCCGCCGACCACCACCACCACGAAGGCAGCGCCGATGGTGTTCAGGTCCATCTCGAGC
>Ga0308159_1005453_pt1 | contig 10775 bp, 4 predicted proteins | sample PhyCR1_FD_201040 | JGI IMG/M metagenome (GOLD analysis project Ga0308159, IMG submission 201040) | Phyllosphere microbial communities from UC Gill Tract Community Farm, Albany, California, United States - DLSLC.R1 | ecosystem: Host-associated > Plants > Phyllosphere > Unclassified | place: USA...
CTTGCTGTTCTACTGCTGGGTTCCACCATGGGTCTAAAATGAAAACATAATCTGCCTGCGTTAAGTTTAAACCAACACCACCTGCTTTTATTGAAATCAGGAAAACTTTTAACGATTCGTTTTGCTGAAACTCAGAAACAATTTCACCGCGATTTCTGGTTGCACCATCTAAATATGCAAAAGGAATATCTTCTTTTTCAAAGTGTTTTTTAAAGATATCGAGGTGTTTTACAAACTGCGAAAAAACTAAAACTTTGTGGCCGCCTTTTAAAACGTTATCCAAAGTATGAATTACGTTTTCGAACTTTCCAGAATCGGATTCATACTCAGAATCAATCATTATTGGGTGGTTAGCTAGTTGGCGAAGCGCAGTTAAACCCTGTAATAACTGAACTTGTTTTTGCGCAAAAGTTCCATCATCCATGCTTTGCAATAAATCATTGCGATATGCTGATTTTGTTTTTTCGTAATAAGCTGCCTGATCTTCGCTCATATCGCAATAAATTACCTGCTCCGTTTTAGGAGGAAGTTCGGCCGCAACCTGTTCTTTTGTTCGGCGAAGAACAAAAGGTTTAATAATCGATTGGAGTTTTCGAGCCTTTTCTTCGTCTTTTTTCTTTTCTATTGCTTGATCATATTCTTCGTAAAAGAAAGCCTGTGTGCCTAATAAACCTGGATTCAGAAACGTTAATTGCGACCATAAATCGCCAACAGAATTTTCTACAGGTGTACCACTTAAAATTAAGCGATGTCGCGATTTTAAACTTCTTACCGCTTTAAATGATTTTGATGAAGGGTTTTTAATGTTCTGACTTTCATCTAAAATAACATAGTTAAAATAGAAGTTTTTAAGTTCATCAACATCTACCCTGGTAACACCATAAGTCGTTATAATAATATCATAGTTAGCAAAATTGGCAACATCTTTATTTCTGTTTGTGCCAGTATGAGCTAAAATTTTAAGTTTAGGGGTGAATTTTTTTGCCTCAGTAAGCCAGTTGTAAATTAGCGAAGTAGGCATAATAATTAAAGAAGTTGTTTGGGTTGATGCAAGTTGGTCGTCTTCTTTAACCTTTTGCAGCATGGCCAGTGTTTGAATGGTTTTACCCAAACCCATATCATCGGCTAAACAACCGCCAAAATTATATTCGCGTAAAAAGCTGAACCAATTATAACCTGCCTTTTGGTAATCGCGTAAGCTACCTTTAAAATGTACGGGCATTTGGGTATCAGCAATATCTTCGAAATCGTTGAGACGTTGCAGTTTACGCTCGAGCGTAATGTTTGCTAAACTATCTTCGGCCAAATCGTTTATTAAACCGATGTGGTGTTTCTTCAGTTTTAAATTTTTACCAGCTTCGGCAAGGCTAAATAAACTGCCGTATTGCGAAAACCATTTCTCTGGAATAATGGCAACTTCACCATCTGGCAAGGTAAATTCTCTTCTTTTATGAAGAATATGTTGCTTTAAAGAAAGAAAAGGAATTTGATATTTTCCAAACCAAACTACGGCGTTAATGTCGAACCAATCGTTACTTTCTTTAACTTCTAAATCTATTTTGCTTGCGCCGAAAACAAAACGTTTCTGGCCAGTTGCCTGTTCAATTTCGAAACCTGCGGCTTCTAAAGTTTCGATATGTTCGTTTACCCAATTTATAGCTGCATAGCTTGGATTTTCATCGGCAGAAGTAACTTCTAAGTTACTGAACAATGCACTTGTTTTTTTTAAGCCTAATGCCAGTAATAAATTAAGTTGTTTTTTTTCCCAATCGGCCGAACGTTTTATGCGATGGAAAATATAATTATCAGCAATTTTTTCTAATCTAACGGTAACCTTATGGGCATTTTCTACAGGAAAAATGTATTCACCATATTTAAAATAAAGTTGAATTTGAGATAAACCGCCATCAACGTAAAAAACCTTTACAACGGGAATAGCCTCATATTGTTCGGTTTTAATTTCAAAACCTTCAGCATACACGTGATGTTTCTCAATTAGTGGCGCTACAAATTTTTCGAAATACGTAGCTTCTGTAGATTTTGGTATAGCAATATATCTTTTGGCTAAAAACGGTTGAAGTTTTTTACCTTCAATGTCCTGATCAAAAAAGTATAAAACATCATTAAGTAATAACCATGCTGGTTTATTGCTTACAATTTGTGCTTCCTTGAACATAAATTCGATGCGCAAATTCTGATACTTTATAGTTGGGAAATAGCGGGTTTCTGTTTCGTTTCTGCGGAAATGAAATAGGATTGATGCTGGTTCTGCGGCTAATTCTATTTTACGTTCTACTGGCCAGCCATCTTTATCCATTAAGTATAACTCTTCTTTAACTTTTAGCAATTCTAAAGCTTCGGCAAGTTTTTTCTCAATTTTCGGACGAACACTATCGTAAAACTTATCGTCGAAAACCTTTGTGAAAAATTCAGTGGGTCTGATTAATTTTTTATAATACTTTTTAATGAGCGAATCCTGCTCAATATCATCTAAAATTTTAATCAGCTTATAATCGATTTCGCTTAAACATGCGTGAAATTCTTCTGCAGTATGAGTGAAAATTCTTTGATAAGTAAAAGAAAAATCGCCTTGCGGATTGAGTTGAACTACATGAGGTTCAATTAAATAGCCTAAGTACTCATGTTTGCACAAAGAGTACACAACTTTACATGTTTTGGAGCTATCGACGCGTAACATTGATGAGAATAAATTTTTTTTTAAGCTAAGCGCTTAAAAAACTTTAAACTTACAATATTTTGAGGTTACATCAAAAGAAGTAATCGAAATAGGAATAAAAAATATTGCTGATTAATCGAAAATTTTAACCTAAAATAAAAAGGCATTCTGATTTTCAGAATGCCTTTAATGCTTATTAATTATTGTGGTGCTTATTTCCAGCCACCGCCTAATGCACGGTATAAGTTTACAACAGATTGTAGTTTTTGTAATTTATCGTTAATACCACTTAACTGAGCGGTAAGTAAACTCTGTTCTGATGTTAAAACATCAGTATAGTTTGTGGCCGTACTGTAACGTAATAATTCTTTAGTAAAATCTACAGCTTTAGTTAAAGATGCAATTTGCTTTGCTCTGGTTTCTTCTTTTTCAGCAGCTGTTTGATAAGCGTACAAAGCATTAGAAACTTCTTGTCCGCCAGTTAATAATGCTTGTTGGAAAGTATAAAACGCAATTTGCTGATTAGCCTGAGCCGTGGTTAAACGAGCTTTGTTTTGCCCTTTAGCAAAAATAGGTTGTGTTAAACCGCCAACTAAATTGTAAAATATAGAGTTATCAAAGAAATTGTTTAATTGTAAGCTAGATAAACCTCCCGAAGCCGTTAAGGTTAACGAGGGATAAAAATAAGTTTTAGCAACATTTGTATTTTCAAATGCTGATCTAAAACCAAATTCGGCCGCAATTACATCTGGGCGATTTTGCAGCAATTGAGCTGAAACACCTGTTTGTAAATTGGTATAAGGTGTTTGTTGATCTAGTGTTGTGCGGTTAATCGTTCCTGGTGCTTGTGCAAGAATAACGTTTAATGCGTTTTCTGCTTCCTTAACACTTCTTTTTAAATCGGGAAGTGTAACCTGCGCTGCATATAAATTTGCCTCACTTTGAACCACAGCTGCACCATTTACAACTGCACCTTCTTTTAACGCTTTCATGGTTTCTACATCCTGCGTTCTAATTTTAATAGTTTGCTCTGTAATCGCCAATTGCTTATCTAAAGCCAAAAGTGTGTAGTAATTGTTGGCAATGGTTGCAATTAATTGAGTTTGTACAGCTCTTTTTGCAGCATCACTTTGTAGTAAAGTGGCATAAGCGGCTCTTTTTGCACTACTTAATTTACCCCAGATATCAGCTTCCCATGCAGTGCTTAACTGTGCTCTGTAGGTTTGCGTTTCGAGATTGATGTTAATTCCCGCTGGAAAGTTTAAGGCTGCCGCAGATTGTTTCGCATCGGTTGCAGATACATCTGCTTGTAAACTTGGTAAAAATGCAGCACGACTTTGACGTAAAGTAGCTTCCGAAATCTTAATGCGTTCGATTGCCTGTTTCAAATCCAAATTTTGGTTAATCCCTTGTTGAATTAACGATTGTAAAGTGGTATCAGAAAATAGATTTTTCCATGGCAAATCAGCCATCGTAACCGTGTCTGTTGTATTGTTATCGCGGTACAAACCTTCGTTTTTAACCTGAGGGCGTTCGTATTTTTTAGTTACGCAGGCACTTAGGGTAAGAATGGTAAAACCGATTAAAATGGAATACTTATAATTGAATTTCATATATTCTTAAAATTAATGTTTGCTATTATTCGTAGCTAACTTATATTCTTCAGGTGTTTGCTCGTGCTCTATGCCTTTATTAAATGGTGATTTGTTACTTGCTTTTTCCTGTAAAGTTTGAAAAACAATGAATAATGCAGGTATTACAAATACACCGAAAATTGTTCCGATTAACATACCTCCAACGGCACCCGTACCAATAGATTTATTACCCGCTGCACCAACACCAGATGAAAGCATTAATGGCAGCAAGCCTAAAATAAATGCGAAAGATGTCATTAAAATCGGACGTAAACGAGCGGTTGCCCCATCAATTGCAGCATTAACAATACTCATTCCTTTTCTTCGTCGATCAACCGCATACTCTACAATTAGAATTGCGTTTTTGGCTAGCAAACCTACCAGCATGATTAATGTAATCTGCGTATATATGTTGTTATCTACACCGAAAATTTTATCAAAAACAAATACCCCAGCTAAACCAATAGGTAAAGAAATTAATACGGCTAATGGTAAAATATAGCTTTCGTATTGTGCTGCTAATAAGAAGTAAACGAAGATTATACAAAGTAAGAAAATGAATACCGTTTGACTTCCACCACTTATTTCTTCTCTCGATAATCCAGAGAACTCGTAGCCATAACCTGCTGGTAAACTTTCTGCGGCTACTTCTTGTACCGCTTTCAAAGCATCACCAGAACTGAAACCTGCATTCGGGTTCCCTGTTACTGCAATTGAGGTAAATAAGTTGAAACGGGAAATTGCTTGTGGGCCGTAAACTTTAGTTAAAGTAATAAACTCAGAAACTGGCGCCATTTGCCCTGCACTATTTCTTACAAAAATACTGGTTAAGCTTTCCTGGTTTGCACGATATTGCGCATCGGCCTGATACATTACTCTGAATTGTTTACCAAATTTATTAAAGTTAGATGCATAAACACCACCATAATAACCTTGGAGAACACCCAAAACATCGTTAACCGTTATGCCAGCCTGTTTAATTTTGGCTACATTAACATCAATTTGATATTGTGGGAAATTAGGGTTAAATGAAGTTGATGCGTATTGAATTTCAGGACGTTTTGCTAAAGCTGCAAGGAATTTATTTCCAATATCGTTAAACTTGTTAATATCGCCACCTGTTTTATCTTGCAATTGAAATTCGAAACCACCACTGGTACCAAAACCCTGGATGGTAGGTGGAGCAAAGAAAATGATTTTTGCACCTTTAATATTAGCCGTTTTGGCAAATAATTCGCCGATAATAGCCTTTACATCACGTTTACGTTCATTCCAAGGCGTTAAACGGCCAATAACCATACCGTAAGAACTGCCCGAGCCACTAATCATACTACGACCAACAACTCTTAAAGAATTCTTAATTTCTGGAATGCCGTGTGCAATACTGTCGATTTTTGCAATTACAATGTTTGTTTCCTCTTGCGATGTTCCAACAGGTAAAGAAATATCAGACATAATCGTTCCTAAATCCTCGTTAGGGACGAAACCTTTTGGAGTTGTATTCATTGTCCAAATTAATACAACACTAAAAAAGACAATTCCTAAACCAACTATCCATTTTTTTCTTGATAAAAAGCCAACTGATTTTTTGTATTTACCAGTTACAGCATCAAAAGAAGTATTAAATGCGGCGTAAAAACGTTCTAAGAAGTTTTTCTTTTTACCATGATCATCAGCATGTGGTTTTAAAAATATAGCACATAATGCCGGACTAAGCGTTAAAGCGTTAATTGCCGAAAGTATAATTGAAATAGCAAGTGTTAAACCGAATTGTTTGTAAAATACACCAGATGAACCTTGAATAAAACTTACTGGAACGAATACGGCGGCCATAACTAAGGTGATGGAAATAATTGCACCACTGATATCGTCCATTGCATCTACAGTTGCTTTTCTTGCATCGGTGTAACCTTCATCCAATTTTGCGTGTACTGCCTCTACAACCACAATGGCATCATCTACCACAATACCGATGGCAAGTACAAGTGCAAATAACGTTAGTAAGTTTATAGTAAAGCCAAATAAACTAAGGAAGAAGAATGTACCAATAATTGCTACAGGAACGCTAATTGCTGGAATTAAAGTAGAACGGAAATCTTGCAGGAAGATAAAAACAACCAGGAATACTAAAATAAATGCTTCTATTAAGGTATGAATTACCTTTTCGATCGATGCATCAAGGAAATCGTTAACGTTAACCAAAGTTGTGTAATGAACGCCTTTTGGAAAAGATTTTTGTGCTTCATCTAATGTTTTGATCGAGTTTTCGATTACTTCTTTTGCATTTGAACCAGCAGTTTGGTTAATCGCAATACCTAAAGCCTGTTTACCATTAAACTTAACTGAACTGGCATAACTTAACGCACCCATTTCGATTCTGGCTACATCTTTTAAGCGAAGAATTTGTCCACTCGCATCGGCTTTAATGATGATGTTTTCAAATTGACTTTCATCTTTTAACCTACCCGAATATTTCAAAGTATATTGAAATGCCTGGTCGCCTTGTTCTCCAAATTGTCCTGGCGCAGCCTCAACGTTTTGTTCTGCTAATGCAACACTCACATCATTGGGAACTAAGCCGTAAGTTGCCATTACATCTGGCTTTAGCCAAATACGCATGGTATAGTCCATTTGGCCAAACGCACTTGCATCACCTACACCATTAATACGTTTAATTTGAGGGATAATGTTAATGTTAGCGTAATTCTGTAAAAATTTCTGATCATAAGATGGGTCATCACTATAAATACCAAAAATTAACACATTACTCGCCTGTCTTTTCGCCGTAATTACACCCGATCTGGTAACCTCGGCAGGGAGCAAACTTGTTGCTCTTGCAACTCTGTTTTGTACGTTTACAGCCGCTAAATCTGGGTTTGTACCTAATTTAAAGTTCACGGTAATGGTTGCCGTACCGTCGTTACTGGCAGAAGAGGTCATGTAAGTCATGTCTTCAACACCATTTATTTGTTCTTCGAGCGGAACAACAACGCTATTCATTACCACATCGGCATTTGCACCTTGGTATGAGGTAGAAACCTGAACAGTTGGAGGAGCAATTTCAGGGTATTGTGAAACCGGTAAAGTGGCTAAACCTAAAACACCGAGTATTACGATGATGATGGATATAACCGTTGATAGAACCGGCCTTTCTATAAATTTCTTAAACATAATTAATATTGATTACACTAATTCGTGTGATTGCACTGATTACATTATTTTTTAATTTCAGCATAAACTGAATCTGCACTTTGTTCTTCAGGTTTAATTTTAACCCCATCTTTTAACGATTGGAAACCTTCTAAAACAATTTTATCTCCTGCTTTTAAGCCTTTAGTTACAACGTAGAATTTATCTTTAGCTAAATCCATAATCTGAATTTCAGTACTGATCACTTTTGCCGAATCGCCTAAAACATAAACGAATTTTTTTCCCTGCAAATCGATGGTAGATTTTTGAGGAATTAGAATTGCATTTTCAACATGCTGAGGAATTCTTACTGATGCACTTCCGCCAGATTTTAGTAAGAAAATTGGATTTGGGAAAGTAGCTCTTAAACTAGCAGAACCTGTAGCCGTATTAATTTGGCCATTAATCGATTCGATTTTACCATTTTGGGCATAAACAGTCCCATCAGCTAATACCAAACTCACCGCAGGAATGTTTTTCATTTGTTGCGTAAGTGTATTGCCTTTATAAGTTTTAGAAAAATCTAAAAGTTGTTTCTCGTTTAAGGAGAAGTAAGCATAAACTTTAGAAGTGTTTGAAACTGTAGTTAGGGGCTGTGTGCTTGAACTACTAACTAAACTCCCGTTTCTGAAAGGAATGCTCCCCACTATACCATCTACCGGGCTGGTAATTGATGTATAACCTAAATTAACCTGTGCATTTGCCAATGAAGCTTTGGCTTGTGCCAATGCAGCCTTTCTACTTTGTAATGTTAATTGGGCTGCATCTAAATCATATTTACTAATGATATCTTTATCAACCAAAGGTTTTGTTTTATTAACTTGTAGTTGAGCAGCGTTTACATCAGCTTCAGCGCTACTAATTGCAGCTCTCGCTGTTCTCACTTCTTGTTCGTATTGTGGAGCCATGATGGTGAAAAGTAATTGACCTTTTTTAACAACAGCACCTTCATCTACCAGTATTTTCTGAATAAAGCCATCTACTTTTGGTCTGATATCGATGTTTTGAATACCTTCAATTGTAGCTGGATAGTCTGAATTTAATTCTGTGTTTTGGGCATTAATTGTAAAAACTGGATAACCCTGTGGGCCAGCGGCGGCAGCGGCTGCTGCTTTTTTTGCTTCATCGTTATTTCCGCAAGACGCTAAAAGCATACCAATGCTTATGCTGAAAAAGAGAGTTGTAACTTTTCTCATGGACTATTTGTGTGTGTTTAAATTTAAATTTCCGGGGTTGAGGGCGTAGTCAAAATGTTTTTTGAATATCGTCTGAACGGCCCAAAAATAGAGCCTAAAAAAAAATAAATCTGTCCGAGTTCTGTCATTTAATCAATCGATTGATTTATTTTTCATGTAAATCCTTGCTAAAATGAACTTAAACGGCTGTTATGAAGTTGCTTAAGTTGGTTTTTGTGTATTTTTTAGATGTGTAAATAAATTGCGACAGATGTTAAAACGTGTTAAAAAACGCTGTTTCGTACAGTTTTTATATCAGTAAATGTTGAAAATTTTGGTCGTTTTTTTTTAAAATGATAGTGTGAAAAGTACACACTTATTCTTTCTTGGCTAAAGTTAACAATCATTAATGGATGTGGCATTCCTAATGTTGCTTGTTTTTAGTTGCCAGTTGCGTTAGTCGGAAATGCCATTGTTACTAAACCCGACAGCAGTGAAAATACTTTTATATTGCAGCAAAATTGAATATAGCGTTATGCTGAGGCACGAAGCATCTGCAGGCGATGAAACAGATGCTATATGCCTCCGTATGACAGAAATTATTTAAAAGATTGTAACGAATGGCGGGACTGAAGCCCGCCATGAAAATGAGATGTTAATTTTCAAAAGAATATGAAAACAAGTAAAAATTTACTCTACTTCTCCTTCGAAAACTAATTTTGCAGGGCCGCATAAAAATACATTTGAAAAAGTATTTCCATCGTAGTCAAATTCGATTTTAATATCACCACCCAAAACTTTTATCGCTGTTTTAATATGGCCGCTTTGGTTTTTATGTTTTGCCATAGCCATTGCAACCGCTGTTACGCCAGTACCACAAGCATAAGTTTCGTCTTCAACGCCACGCTCGTAAGTGCGTACGAAGAGATGATCGCCTTTATCTTCTACAAAATTTACGTTAATGCCATCCGCTTTATAAGTATCGTTATAGCGAATGTTTTTTCCTTCGTGGAAAACATCAAAATCTTTTAAGTTGCTTTGCAAAGCCACGTAATGTGGTGAACCCGTATTTAAAACATAGGCTTCTCCATCTTTATTTATGATGTTTACATCAATCATTTGAAGATCTACCCATTCTCCGTTTTCTGAAATTCTGGCATAATGTGGCCCGTCAACTGCCAAAAAGTTTGTTTCTTTGTCAATGATGCCGAGTTGTTTAGCAAAAGCAACAATGCATCTCCCTCCATTACCGCACATACTTCCTAATTTCCCATCAGCGTTAAAGTAATGCATTTCGAAATCGTAATTTTCGTGCTTGGTTACAAACATTAAACCATCGGCTCCAACTCCAAATCTGCGGTGACAAAGCTGTTCTATAAGGGCGTTATCTATGTCTTTTAATGGGCTCATGGTATGGTCAATCAAAATAAAATCGTTACCTGCGCCTTGATATTTAAAGAAATTAATTTTCATGGATGTAGTTATTTTCTAATGTTTATGCAGCCTGTATGAGTTTTGTAAATTTGTCAGTAAAAACTATAAACTCATTACAGGTTTCATGAAACCTTCATTTTTTAATGCAATATTTGAGTTGCAAAAAAGCTATAATACGCGCTTGTTTTTTGATTTAACATTTTTTAACATCGAAACAAGTGCTTTTGTTATACAAATATCGTTTATATGGTATTAAATTTGAATAAACTTACAAAAGAAAATTTGAGCAGATAAAAACTGCCTGAGCCATCTGCTTAAATCAAAGTGAAAATGCTCTCGCGAATTAACAAAAATTAAAAGCACGAATTTATTATAAGTTGACCAAACAATTAGCTAGCAATTGGGCTTATAATTAATAGTGGGGAGATTTAAAAAAACAATTTCAAAACACATGAAAAAGATATTAGGAATTACGGTTTTAGCTGCTTTTATAGGTGGGGCAGCAGCAATTGGAGGTTACAAATTATTCGAACGTAACCAAACAGGCAATACAATTTCTGAGAAACAGAATTTATATTTTGCAAATAATCCGCTTAAGGTTACATCGGCTGGCAGCACAGATTTTGTACAAGCCGCAGCAGCGGTTGCACCTGGTGTGGTTCACAT
>Ga0308159_1005454_pt1 | contig 10771 bp, 10 predicted proteins | sample PhyCR1_FD_201040 | JGI IMG/M metagenome (GOLD analysis project Ga0308159, IMG submission 201040) | Phyllosphere microbial communities from UC Gill Tract Community Farm, Albany, California, United States - DLSLC.R1 | ecosystem: Host-associated > Plants > Phyllosphere > Unclassified | place: USA...
TGGAGGCGGGCGGGCGATGAGCGGACCGGCGAGCGAAGAGGCCGCCGAGCGCGCCAAGTCGCGGCGGCGCCTGTTGACGCTGGCCGAGTTCGTGGCGGTTGCCGGGCTGATGGTGGCTGCGCTGACGCTGTACCTCAACTGGTCGCAGCGGCGCAGCGATGCCGAGGACAAGGCCGCCTCCGCCACCGCCCAGCGGCAGGAACGCGCCCGGCTCGACCTGACCGCCACGGTCGAGGGGGACGGACGCCGCCTGCTGCTGCGCGATCCGAATCACGATCTTCAGGATGTCGCGATCGACTTTCCCAAGGCGTCGGGTATCGGCCGTCAGGCCCCGGTCGGTGATCCCGCCATCGAGGCCGAGCCGATCGCCGGACCGATGCTCGCCCTGACGGACGGCAAAGCGGATACGCGCGAGGGACGGCTGCCAGCGCTGATCACCGTCCGCTATTGGGATGGCGATACCGCACGGACCGTCACCGGGCTCTACGACATCATCTGGAGCACCCATGGCCGCCTGCTGCGCGGCCGGACGCTGCGACTGGAGGGATTACGGCTGCGTGACCGGAACGGCACCACCGCCAAACTCGACGCCGCCTGGACAGCACGGCGCGGATAGAAGCATCCATTCCCCCCTTCCAGGGAGGAATGCAAAGCCCGTCGGCTTTCAGATATCCCGCGCATAGACGACGTCGTCGAAGACGATGTCGCCGACCCGGAATTGCCGCGTCCCTGCAAGGGCGAAGCCTTCGCGCTCATAAAACGCACGGGCGCGCTCGTTGATGCCAAGTACGCCGAGCAGCATACGGCGGCGGCCCAAAGCGCGCGCATCGTCAATCGCCCGAGCCATCAGCCTGTGGCCCAGGCCGGAGCTGTTCGTCAGGGACAGGGTATAGATGCGGCGAAGCTCGATATCCCGCGCATCGGTCTCGACCGGCAGATCGGGCGGGGTGAGCAACGTATAGCCGACCGGCGCCGCGCCGTCGGGATGCTCTGCCAGTGTCGCCACGCAGGCCGGATCGGCGATCCAGGCGTCGAACTTGGCGAGCGAGCTGTTGAGGGTGCAGTGGCGCACCATGTCGGGACCGGCGATGGTCCCGGCAAACGTCTCGAGGAAGGAGGCGGCCGCGACGAGCGACAGCGCAGGCGCATCGCCCGGCCCTGCCCGTCGCAGCCGCCATTCCATCAGCCGACGATTTCTTCCGGCTTGAAGAAATACGCGATCTCGATCGCGGCATTCTCGTCCGAGTCCGAACCGTGGACGGTGTTGGCTTCGATCGACTCGGCCAGTTCCTTGCGGATCGTGCCCGGTTCGGCGTTCGCCGGGTTGGTCGCGCCCATGATGTCGCGGTTGCGCTGCATCGCGTTCTCACCCTCGAGCACCTGCACGACGACCGGACCCGAGATCATGAACTCGACCAGATCGTTGAAGAAGGGGCGCTCCTTGTGGACCGCGTAGAAGCCCTCGGCCTGCTCGCGGGTCATCTGGATGCGCTTCGAGGCGACGACGCGCAGGCCGGCTTCCTCCAGCATCTTGGTGACGGCGCCGGTCAGGTTGCGTCGGGTCGCGTCGGGCTTGATGATCGAAAAGGTACGGTTCGCGGCCATGATGGTCACGCAGCTCCTGAATAAATGAGTTGGCTGGAAGTGGCGCCGCCCTAGTCGGGGGCGGCCAGTATTGCAATGTCTGATGGTGATCCGATCCTCCCCGGCACGGGGAGGTGGCAGACCGAAGGTCTGACGGAGGGGGGCTTCCGTACAGAACATCCTTAACGGCTAACGCCCTCCACCAGCTTTGCTGGTCCCCCTCCCCGTACCGGGGAGGATTCAGGCCGCCTGTTCCCAGCGGCCCTGGTCGTTCTGCTTCCAGTAGCGCCGCTCAACCCCTTCGCGGTCGGCCAGCGCCCGCCACGCGGCACGAGCCTCGCCGATACGGTCGCCGTCGAAGAAGTGAAACGCCCGGTCGAAGCTCAGCGCTTCGTCACGCCATACGCCATCCGCCAACGCGATATGACGTGCGCCGTTCGTCGGCTGGACTTCGCCCGCGATCAGCACCGGCTGGGCGGCATCATCGCCGTCGCCCGCCTGGGCATGGGGAAGGAAACCGTCTGCCGGAATCATCCAGAGCTGCCGGTCGAGCGCGGCGCGCTGGTCCGCGTCACCGCTGACGATCAGCAACCGTCCGCCCCCTGCCATCACGCGCTCGGCGATGACGGGAAGCAGACGGTCGAGCGGCGCGATCGTCAGATGATAGAAATCGACCTGCATCGCGCCGCCCCTTACCTGCCTTACGCCTCGAACCGGTCCGCGACGAACTGGTCGAGCAGGCGAACGCCGTAACCGGTCGCGCCCTTGTCGTGGTTGACGCCCGGCTTGTCGGACCAGACCATGCCCGCGATATCCAGATGCGCCCAGGCGACGCCCTCGTTGATGTAGCGCTTCAGGAACTGGGCCGCGGTGATCGAACCCGCGCCGCGCGGGCCGACATTCTTCATGTCCGCGATCTGGCTGTCGATCAGCTTGTCATAGGCATCGGCCAGGGGGAAGCGCCACAGCTTCTCGCCGGTCGCGGTGCCCGCCGCCAGCAGCGATTCGGCCAGCGTGTCGTCATTGGCGAACAGGCCGCCATGCTCGCTGCCGAGGCTGATGATCATCGCGCCGGTCAGGGTGGCGAGATCGACGATGGTCGAGGGCGAATGCGTCTTCTGGACCCAGGTCAGTGCATCGCACAGGACCAGGCGGCCTTCCGCGTCGGTATTGATGACCTCGATCGTCTGGCCCGACATGGACGTGACGACGTCACCCGGACGCTGTGCATTGCCGTCGGGCATGTTCTCGACCAGGCCCATGACGCCGACGACATTGGCCTTCGCCTTGCGCGCCGCGATCGCCTTCATCGCACCCGCAACCGCGCCAGCGCCGCCCATGTCCCACTTCATGTCTTCCATGCCCGCGGCGGGCTTGATCGAGATGCCGCCGGTGTCGAAGGTCACGCCCTTGCCGACGAGCGCCAGCGTTTCGGCATCGGCCGCGCCGCCATTCCACTTCAGGACCAGCAGCCGCCCTTCGCGCACCGAACCCTGGCTGACGCCCAGCAGCGCGCCCATGCCCAAGTCGCGCATCTGCGCCTCGTCCAGTACGGTGACTTCCAGGCCCAGCCCCTCGACATCGTTCAGGACGCGCTCGACAAAGCTTTCCGGGTAGAGCTTGTTCGGCGGCTCGGACACCAGCGTGCGGGTCAGCTCCAGCCCGCCATTGACCGCGTGGATACGCGCATAGGCCGCCTCGGCCTCGTCACCCGCGCCGACGATGGCGATACGGGTCAGCATCGGCTTCGAGGTTTCGGGCAGCTTGGTGCGGTACACGTCATGCCGCCAGCCGCGCTGTACAGCGGCACCGGCAAAGCTCGCCACCGCATCTGCGGCAGGCTTGGTCGGAAGCCCATTCAGATCGACCGAGACCGAGGAGGCATTGGTCAACAACCTGGCGGTCACCGCGCCGCCAGCCTTGCGCCAATCGGCTTCCTTGCCTTCGCCCACACCGAGCAGCAGGACACGGCGGGCTGCGCCACCCATGGTGGCGAACAGCTCGACGATCGAACCGGCCTCTCCCTTGAAGCGCGCGGCGTCGACGGCCGCCTTGGCGAGCGCGGCCGCACCCTCCCCTTCGATCCGGCCGGTATCGACCGCATCCTTCGGAAAGGGAAGGACGAGCACGTCACCGGCTTCGACGGTGGAGGTAAAGGCGATCTGCATGGAAACCCTCTGCTGAACTGGTAACAGTTGCTATCATCTAGGCTCTTGGACCGCCGTGGCAAGCGCGCGATTGCAGCAAGCCGCCGGTGATGCGATAGGCAGGCCTTTCAAGGCGTCGCCCTGCCGGGGGAGGCTTCATCATCGTGTCGGCAAGGACGGAACAGCTATCATCGTGCGCAGAATGACGCTTCTGACCGGCAGCGCCCTGCCCTTCGCCCTTTGTGTGGCCATGCCTGCCGTCGCGCAGGATCTTCAGGATCGCCCCGTCTCGCCGCCGCCCAGCGAAGGCCCGGCCCCGGCCAATCCCGATCAGGTCCGCTTCAGCGCCGACCAGCTGGAATATGATATCAACGCCGATATCGTGACGGCGACCGGCGAAGTCCGGATGCTTCGCGAGGGCGAGCGGCTGCGCGCCGACAAGGTGACGTGGAACCGCAAGACCGGAAAGGTGCTGGCGACCGGCAATATCGCCGTCACCAATCCGCAGGGCGATATCGCTTATGGCGACCAGATCGAGCTGACCGATTCGCTGAAGGACGGCGTGGTTGACAATATGCTGGTCGTCCTCGAACAGGGTGGCCGCCTGGCCGCCGTTCGCGGCACCCGCCAGCAGGACGGCACGGTCAATCTGGAACGCGCCGCCTACACCCCTTGCGCGGTCGAGACGTCGGAGGGCTGCCCCAAGGAGCCGTCCTGGAAGATCACCGCCATCCGCGTCACCTATCGCCCCGATCGCGAGCGTGTCTATTTCAACGGGGCCAAGCTCAACCTGTTCGGCCTGCCGACCATTCCGCTGCCGCGCCTGTCCGCCCCCGTCGGCTCGGGCGGCGACAGCGGGTTCCTGACGCCCGACATCCGGCTGGACCGGGTGAACGGGGTCGAGATCGCGGTGCCCTATTACTGGCGCCTCGCCCCCAACAAGGGCCTGACCGTCACGCCGCACGTCTTCACCGCCGTGCTGCCGATGCTGGAGGCGCAATATGAGGCGCTGACCACCAAGGGGGCGTTCCGCATCACCGGCTATGGCACGGCCAGCCGTCGCAGCGACGACCTGAACACGCTGAACCCCACCGATACCAGCCAGGCGTTCCGTGGCTATCTGGATGCGGTCGGCCGCTACCAGTTCTCGCCGGAATGGAGCCTGTCGGGGTCGATGCGGATCACCACCGACCGCACCTTCCTGCGTCGCTATGACATTTCCCGCGACGACCGGCTGCGCACCACCGCCAGCCTGGAGCATATCGACGCCAACAGCTATTTCTCGCTGACCGGATGGTATGTCGAAACGCTTCGGGTCAACGATCCGCAGGGTCAGCAGCCGATCGCGCTGCCCGAGCTGGACTATCGTCGCCGGTTCGACGACGGGCTGCTCGGCGGCAAGTTCGAGGTGCAGCTCAACACCCTGGCCATCAGCCGGACGGCGGGTCAGGATACGCAGCGCGCCTTTGCCAGCATGCGCTGGGACCTTCGCCGCCTGACCAACTGGGGTCAGGAAGTGACCTTCACCGCCTATGGCCGGGCCGACGCCTATAATGCCAACAACATCGCCTCCACGCCCCTGGTCTATCAGGGGCTGGCCGGGTTCCAGGGGCGCGGCATCGGCGCGCTGGCGGTGGACGTCAAATGGCCGTTTGTCGGCGAACTCTGGGGCGGCAGCCAGCGCTTCACCCCGCGTGTCCAGATCGTCGCCAGCCCCAAGATCAAGAATATCGAGATCCCCAACGAGGACGCCCGCTCGGTCGATCTGGAGGATTCCAACCTCTTCGCGCTGAACCGCTTCCCCGGTTACGACCGGTTCGAGGATTCGACGCGCATCACCTACGGCGCGCAATGGGCGCTGACCCTGCCGGGCTTCACCTTCGACACGCTCGTCGGGCAGAGCTTCCGCCTGAACGACCGGCCGACGATCCTCTATCCGGGCACCGGCCTGTCGGACCGGTGGTCGGATATCGTCGGGCGGACGGAAATGCGCTTCCGGGACTTCGTCTCGCTGACCCACCGTTTCCGGCTCGACAAGGACAGCTTCGCGGTGCGCCGGAACGAGATCGACGCGACGGTCGGATCACGCACCACCTACGGGCAGGTCGGTTATCTGCGGCTGAAGCGGAACATCTTCACCTCGATCGAGGATTTGCAGGATCGCGAGGAAGTCCGGCTGGCGGGCCGGGTGCAGTTCGCCCGTTTCTGGTCGGCTTTTGGCTCCACGGTCATCGACCTGACCGACCGGTCGGAGGATGCGCTGTCGCTGTCGAACGGGTTCGATCCGATTCGGCACCGGATTGGCGTACAATATGAGGATGACTGCCTGCGGCTCGGCTTCACCTGGCGGCGCGACTATGTGCAGACGGGTGACGCGCGGGCGGGCAACAGCTTTCTGTTGACTCTGGCCTTCACCAATCTCGGCCGCTAAGCCGGTATTCAGCATGGTCGACCCATATCGCGACGGTTACGCGCCCCATCAGGCGCGATGAGGATCACAGACACGGTGAAGCACGACATTCGTACCAAGGGCCGCGGCATCCGCGCGGGCGCAACGCTGATGCTGGTCGCACTGGCGACCGGCGCGCTGGCGCAGACCGTTCCGGATCAGGCCGTACCGGACACCGGCGGGCTAAACATCCCCTCGAACCTGCAGCTTTTCGGCAAGCTGGACCCCAATGTCCGCAAGCCGACCGCGATCGTCAACGACACGGTGCTGACCCAGACCGACATCGACCAGCGCATGGCACTGGCCATGGCGCTGAACAACGTGACCAACCTGTCGGCCGAGGATCGTGACCGTCTGCGCATGCAGATCCTGCGTCAGTTGATCGACGAGACGTTGCAGATCCAGGAGGCCAAGACCGCCGAGGTCACCGTCACCGCCGACGAGATCAACCAGGCCTATGCCCGTTTCTCCAAGCAGTTCGGCAAGACGCCAGCCGAAATGAACACCTTCCTGCGGCAGGTCGGCTCGTCCGAGAAATCGATGCGCCGCCAGATCGAAGGCGAGCTGGCCTGGAGCCGCTATCTGCGCAAGCGGGTCGAGCCGTTCGTCAATGTCGGCGACGAGGAGGTGAACGCGATCCGCGCCCGCCTGGAAGCGGCCAAGGGCACCGAGGAATATAATCTCAAGGAGATCTTCCTCTCCGCCAACGAGGCGACCGGGCAGCAGGTGTTCAACAATGCCCGCCAGATCATCGGCGAAATCCAGAAGGGCCAGCAGCCTTTCGAATATTTCGCGCGCAGCTTCTCCGAGGCCTCGACCCGGGCGGTGAACGGCGATCTGGGCTGGGTCCGCGCGGCGCAGCTGCCGCCCGAGCTTCAGGCCGCCGTGGGGCAGATGCAGGTCGGCCAGGTTGCCGGGCCGATCCAGATCCCGGGCGGCTTCTCGATCCTGTACCTGACCGACAAGCGCCAGGTCCTGACCGCCGACCCGCGCGATTCGCGCCTGTCGCTCAAGCAGCTGACGGTCAAGTTCCCGGCGGGCACCACCCAGGCGCAGGCCAGCGCCCGCGCTGCCGAGTTCGCCAAGGCGACGCAGGCGATCCGCGGCTGCGGCGACGTGCAGCGTGTCGCGACCGCGCTGAAGGCCGAGGTGGTCGATAACGATCAGGTGACGATCCGCCAGTTGCCCGCCCCGCTCCAGGAAATCCTGTTGAAGCTTCAGGTCGGTGAGGCGACGCCGCCCTTCGGGTCGCCGGAACAGGGCGTCCGCTCGCTGGTCCTGTGCGGCCGCGAGGAGCCGCGTTCGGGCAACCTGCCGACCAACGACCAGATCCAGAATCAGGTCGAGCAGCAGCGGGTGAACCTGCGCGCGAACCAGAAGATGCGCGACCTTCGTCGCGACGCGGTGATCGAATATCGCTAAGATGATCCGGCCGCTCGCGATCTCGATGGGCGACCCGGCCGGGATCGGGCCGGAGATCATCGCCAAGGCCTGGGCCGCGCGCCGGGAGGCGGGGCTGCCGCCCTTCCTCGCGGTGGGTGACTCGCGTGCCATCGCGCGGGTCTGGAACGGCCCGACCGTCCGTGTCTCGGACATGGCGTCTGCGGTTGCCGCCTTCGAAGAGGCGCTGCCGATCCTGTCGGTCGACGATGCGGGCGAGATCCGCCCCGGCCAGCCCGATGTCGAAGGCGCGCGGTGCGCCCTCCACGCATTGGAGCTGGCCGTCGGGCTGGTACGCTCGGACGCGGCCAGCGCGCTCGTGACCGGGCCGGTCAGCAAGGCGCAGCTTTACGATATCGGCTTCACCCATCCCGGCCAGACCGAGTTCGTGGCCGAACGCTGCGGCGTGGCGGGCGAGAATGCGGTGATGATGCTGGCAGGCCCGTCCTTGCGGGTCGTGCCGATCACCACCCATGTTCCGCTGGCGGCGGTGTCGAGCCTGTTGTCGGTCGAGCTGATCGTCGCCAAGGGTCGCGCCACAGCGCGCGGGCTGTGCAAGAATTTCGGAATCCGCGAACCTCGGCTCGTCTTTGCCGGGCTGAACCCCCATGCGGGTGAAAGCGGCGCGATCGGCCGTGAGGAAATCGACTTCATCGAACCCGCCATTGCGCAGCTTCGCGCCGAAGGCATCGACGCGAGCGGGCCATTCGCGGCGGATACGCTGTTCCATCCGCGTGCGCGTGCCCGCTACGACGCCGCGCTCTGCTGTTATCACGATCAGGCGCTGGTGCCGATCAAGACGCTGCATTTCGATGAAGGCGTGAACATCACGCTCGGCCTGCCGATCGTGCGCACCTCGCCCGATCACGGCACCGCCTTCGGGCTGGCGGGACAGGATGCCGCGCATCCCGGTGCGATGATCGCCGCGATTGCGATGGCCGGTGACGCCGCGCGGCGTCGTGCGGAAGCGGCCGCCTGACATGGATCCCGTCACGCCGCTTCCCCCGTTGCGCGATGTCATTGCGCGCCATGGCCTGTCCGCCGCCAAGTCGCTGGGTCAGAATTTCCTGTTCGATGGCCAGCTGCTGGCCCGGATCGCCGCGATCCCCGGTGATCTGACCGACCGCCAGGTGCTGGAGATCGGTCCCGGCCCCGGCGGCCTGACCCGCGCGCTGTTGATGGCGGGGGCCAAGGTCACCGCGATCGAACGCGACCGTCGCTGCATTCCGGCGCTTGCCGAACTGGCCGAGGCCTTTCCCGATAGGCTCAAGGTGATCGAGGGCGATGCCCTGCGCATCAACGCGCCCGAGCTGTTCGAGAGCAAGCCGCATATCGTCTCCAACCTGCCCTATAATGTCGGCACGCCGCTGCTCGTCGGTTGGCTGTCGGGCGCGTGGCTGCCCTGGTGGCAGTCCTGCACGCTGATGTTCCAGAAGGAAGTGGCGGAGCGGATCGTCGCCGCGCCCGACCAATCCGCCTATGGCCGACTGGCCGTGCTGACCCAGTGGCGGAGCGAATCCCGGATCGCGATGCCGGTTCACCGCTCGGCCTTCACACCGCCGCCCAAAGTCATGTCGGCCGTCGTCCACATCACGCCCAAGCCTGCCCCTGAAGGTGTCAGCTTCCGCACGCTGGAACGCCTGACGGCCGCCGCCTTCGGCCAGCGTCGCAAGATGCTGCGCCAGAGTTTGAAGCCGGTTGCCGGTGCGGTCGAGGCGATGGAATCGATCGGCCTCGATCCCGCCCGTCGGGCCGAAACGTTGTCGGTGGACGAGTTCGTCGCCCTGGCGCGCGCTTTGGGGTGAACATGCCCTCCCCGGCACGGGGAGGGGAATCATGCGAAGCATGGTGGAGGGGGCGTGCCGCAAAGGCATCCCATGGGGAGCCCCCCTCGGTCAGGCCTACGGCCTGCCACCACCCCGTAGCGGGGAGGATGTTTACGGCGTCGGCGGCGTCTTGCTGTCGACCTGCGCCGTCGTCACCGTCGCGGGCGGCCCCTTGGCGATTTGCGCGGCGAGCGCGGTCGCGTCGGCGCAGTCGCTCTTGCAGAGCGTCTTGATCTTGGCGAGATTGTCCTTGGCGCGCGCCACCGCACCGCGCTGAACCAGCGCCTCGCCCTGCCCGCGCAGCGCCCGCGTATCGTTCGGGTCGAGCAACAAGGCTTCGCGATACAGGCGGATCGCCTTGCCCGGCAGGCCGCGCGCATCAGCCACTTCGGCGAGCAGGATAAACGCCGCCCGATTGCGCGGATCGACCGTCACGGCCGTCTCGAGCATGTCGGTCGCGCCCTCCAGATTGCCCGCCGCCTTCAACCCGCGCGCCTGTTCGAGCAATTGCATCGAGCGGGCATCGATCTGGCTGTCCGGGCGCTGGCCGCTGAGCGAGGTGGAAAGCGAAACCACCGCCAATGCGGCGGCAGCAGCCAGGGACGACAAACGCATGAGGAACTCCGGACGTGGCACTGGGCCGAATGCTAGCATGGTGCCCGGAGGCAGGCGACAAAAAAGCCGTCCGTGCCATGGGTTGCCGGATCGAGTCGCCGGCCCGGGCCATGCGGCGTCCCGATCCCCGGTTCGATCGGCTCGGCCGACCAGCCGGGATGGCGCGACAGGAAGGCGGCCACCTGGCCGCTCCCCTCGGTATCGAGCAGCGAACAGACGATATAGACCAGCCGTCCGCCGGGCTTGACCAGGCCAGCGCCGATGTCCAGCACCTGGGTCTGCATCGCACACAATCGGGCCAGCCGCTCCGGGGTCAGGCGCCAGCGCGCCTCGGGATTGCGTCGCCAGGTCCCGGTGCCGGAACAGGGTGCGTCGATCAGCACGCCATCCGCCCTGGACGCCCAGTCCGCAAGCATCTCGGCCTCCCGGCCGGGATTGAGCAAGCGGCTCTCGATGATCGTCGCCCCGGCCCGTTCCGCCCTGGGCGCCAGCCGCTGCAACCTTGCCCGGTCGATATCGCAGGCGAGCAGCGCGCCCTGATTGTTCATTGCCGCCGCCAGCTGAAGGGTCTTGCCCCCTGCCCCGGCGCAAAGGTCGACCAGCCACTCACCCGGCTTCGCGGCCAGGGCCTCGCCGACCAGCTGGCTGCCTTCGTCCTGCACCTCGACCAGCCCGGCGCGGTACAGGTCGGACTGTTCGACCGGCGTTCC
>Ga0308159_1005456_pt1 | contig 10769 bp, 8 predicted proteins | sample PhyCR1_FD_201040 | JGI IMG/M metagenome (GOLD analysis project Ga0308159, IMG submission 201040) | Phyllosphere microbial communities from UC Gill Tract Community Farm, Albany, California, United States - DLSLC.R1 | ecosystem: Host-associated > Plants > Phyllosphere > Unclassified | place: USA...
CACGTCGGCGCCGAGGCTCGCGGCGATCCCGAGGAGCTGCTCCCGCGTGCAGGCCGTGCCCCACAGGGCGTCGCAGGCGAGGAGCGTCGCGGCCGCGTCGGCCGATCCCCCGCCCATGCCGCCGGCGATCGGGACGTTCTTCTCGATCTCGAGGTGGACGCCGCCGCGGTGGCCGGTCGCGCGGGCGAGCGCCCTCGCGGCCTTGATGGCGAGGTTGCTGCCGTCCACCGCCAGGCCGCTCGTATCGATCGAGCCCGAGAAGGCGACCGAGAAGTCGTCGGCGGCGCTGGCGCGCACGTCCTCGTAGAGCGAGAGCGACTGGAACGCGGTCGCGAGCTCGTGGTAGCCGTCCTCGCGGACGGCCCCCACCTTGAGGAAGACGTTGATCTTGCCGGGAGCCCGCGCGTGGACCACGGTCGACGTCGCGCGAGCAGCCATGCCTCCAAGCTACAGGGTGGCGGAGGGGCCCTCGTCCCGGTCCGAGCCGTCCTCGTCGGGGTCGTCCGACCCCGAGTCGGGCAGCACCCCGCCCCGCGTCGGCACGAGTGCCGGATCCAGAGTCCGGCCCAGCGCGACGAAGGACTCCACGGTCAGTTCCTCGCCCCGCGCGGTCTGCGGGACGCCCGCGGACTCGAGGGCGGTGATCGCCGCAGCACTGTCGCCGAAGAGCATGGCGAGCGACTGCCGCAGCATCTTCCTCCGCTGGGCGAACGCCGCGTCGACGACGGCGAAGACGGCCCGGCGCAGGGCCTCGTCGCCCGGCTCCTCGCCGCGCTGGAACGACACGAGCACGCTGTCGACGTTCGGGACGGGCCAGAAGATCTGCCGCGAGACGGTGCCGCCGGTCGAGAACGAGCCGAACCACGCCGCCTTGACGCTCGGCCCGCCGTAGACCTTCGAGCCGGGACCCGCGGCGAGGCGGAGGCCGACCTCGGACTGCACCATCACGACGCCCGAGCGGATGCTCGGGAAGTGCTCGAGGAAGTGCAGCAGCACCGGCACGGAGATGTTGTACGGGAGGTTCGCGACGAGCCGCACGGGCTCGCCCGGCAGCTCGAGCACCCGCATCGCGTCGGCGTGCACGACGTGCAGCTCGGCACCGGGCGCCATCAGCTCCACCGTGCGCGGCAGCTGCTCGGCGAGGCGCCCGTCGATCTCGACGGCGACGACCTGCGCGCCCGCCTCGAGCAGGCCCAGCGTCAGCGAGCCCAGGCCCGGGCCGATCTCGACGACCGTCTCGCCCGCCCGCACTCCGGCGAGCTTGACGATGCGGCGCACGGTGTTGGCGTCGTGCACGAAGTTCTGGCCGAGCTTCTTGGTCGGAGTGACGTCGAGCAGCTGCGCGAGATCGCGGATCTCGGCGGGGCCGAGCAGGCGCGGGACGGACGCCGCCTCCACCTCGGCCGCGTGACGGCCGCTCATGCGAGCTGCCCCACCGGCTCCGTCGGCTCCGACCCGACCTCGCCGCCCCACTCGCCGTAGACCTGCTCGGTGTTGGAGGCGATCGTCGCGGCGAGGTGCCCCACGTCGGTCTCGAGGTGCGCGGCCATGGCGCGCAGGGTGTGCGGGAGGAGGTAGGGGGCGTTGGGGCGCCCGCGCAGCGGCATCGGAGTGAGGAACGGCGCGTCCGTCTCGACGAGGATCAGGTGCCGCGGAGTGACGGCGAGCGCCTCGCGGAGCGGCTCCGCGTTCTTGAAGGTCACGTTGCCGGCGAACGAGAGGTACCAGCCCTCCTCCGCGCACATCCGGGCCATCTCGGCGTCGCCGGAGAAGCAGTGGAAGACGGTGCGCTCGGGGGCGCCGACCCGGCGGAGCGTGTCCATCACCTCGCGATGGGCATCGCGGTCGTGGATCTGCAGCGCGATGCCCGCCTCCTTCGCGATGCGGATGTGCTCCTCGAACGAGCGCTGCTGAGCCCCGCGGCCGCTCTCGCCGGTGCGGAAGTAGTCGAGACCCGTCTCGCCGACGGCGCGCACCCGGGGCTGGGTCGCGAGCTCGGCGATCACCGCGAGGGCGTCGTCGAGCTCGCCCCGGGCGTCGAGCTCGGGGGCCTCGTTCGGGTGGATCGCGACGGCGGCGAGCATGCGCGGCTCGGAGGCGGCCATCTCGGCCGACCAGCGGCTGGTCGCCACATCGGTGCCGACCTGGACGACGCCGCGGACGCCGACCGTGGAGGCGCGGTCGAGCTGCTCGCGGTAGTCGAGCGGCTCGAGGCCGTCGGCGATCTCGAGGTGCGTGTGGTTGTCGTAGACGGGGACCACGAGGGCCTCGGGCAGCGGAGGGTACGTCAGGTCGCGGCCGGAGGTGTTCTCGCGGGCGCGGACGTGCTGGCTGTCGGTCATGCGCTCCAGGCTACCGGGAGGGTCCGGACGGCCCGCGTCCGGGGCGGCGGCGATCCCGAGCCCCCTGCTGTTCGAGCAGCCCCGCGGGGGCGTATCGAGACCCACCGGCTCCGGACATCGGGGATCTCGATACGCCCGCTCCGCGGGCTACTCGATCAGCAGAGGGAGGGGCCGGGCGGTCAGCTCGCCGGGGTCTCGATGCGGGGGAAAAGGGCCTCGAGGGTGCCGACCGTCGTGCCGACGGGCAGGCGGCCCCAGTCGCCGGCCTCGCGGATCGGCTGCGCCGCGAGGGAGCCGAGCGACTCCTCGACGGCGAGCGCCGTCCACAGCTTCGCGGTCGCGCGGGGCACGACCGGCGAGAGCAGCACGGCGAGGGCGCGCAGCCCCTCCGTCGCCGTGTAGAGGACCGTGCCGAGCCGCTCGCGGTCGGCGTCGTTCTTGGCGAGCGCCCACGGCTCCTGCTCGGTGATGTAGCCGTTCAGCTCGTCGACGATGGTCCACACCGCGGTGATCGCGTCGTGGATGGCGAGAGCGTCGATCGCCGCGTCGGCCGAGGCGGCCGCTGCGGCGACGGTGCGCTGCACGCGCTCCTCCGCCTCGGTGGCGACTCCGGGCCCGGGCACGACGCCGTCGTAGTAGCGGTTGAGCATGGCGATCACGCGCGAGGCGAGGTTGCCGAACCCGTTCGCCAGCTCGGCCTGGTAGCGCGCCGAGAGGTCCTCCCACGAGAACGAGCCGTCCTGGCCGAACGTGATCGCGCGCATGAAGTAGTAGCGGAACGCGTCGGACCCGAACGTGTCGGTGATCTGCTCGGGCGCGATGCCGGTGAGCTTCGACTTCGACATCTTCTCGCCGCCGACGAGCAGCCAGCCGTGGCCGAAGACCTGCTTGGGCACGTCGAGCCCTGCGGCCATCAGCATCGCGGGCCAGATCACCGCGTGGAAGCGGAGGATGTCCTTGCCGACGATGTGGGTCGCCGGCCAGCGGCGGGCGAACTCCTCGTCGTCCTGGCCGTAGCCGACGGCGGTGACGTAGTTGAGCAGGGCGTCGAACCAGACGTAGACGACGTGCGAGTCGTCCCACGGGACCTTGACGCCCCAGTCGAAGCTCGAGCGCGAGATCGAGAGGTCGGCGAGCCCCTGGCGCACGAAGCTGACGACCTCGTTGCGGGCCGACTCCGGCTGCACGAAGTCGGGGCGCTCCTCGTAGAGCGCGAGCAGGCGCTCGGTGTACTCGCTCATCTTGAAGAAGTAGTTCTTCTCGCTGAGCAGCTCGACCGGCTTGGAGTGGATCTTGCAGACGTACTGGCCCTCGTAGTCGCCGGTGCCCTCGTCGAGGTCCGAGAGCTGCTTGTACTCCTCGCAGCCCACGCAGTAGTAGCCCTCGTACTCGCCGGTGTAGATCGCGCCGCCGTCGTAGAGCTTCCGGAGGAACTTCTGCACGTTGACCTCGTGCCGCTCGTCCGTGGTGCGGATGAAGTCGTCGTTGGCGATGTCGATGGTGCTCAGGAGGGGCTGCCACGCGGTCTCGACCAGGCGGTCCGCCCACTCCTGGGGAGTCGTGCCGTTCGCCGTCGCGGTGCGCAGGATCTTCTGGCCGTGCTCGTCGGTGCCGGTGAGCAGCCAGGTGTCGTCGCCGGCCTGACGGTGCCAGCGGGTCAGCACGTCCGCCGCGACCTCCGTGTACGCGTGCCCGATGTGGGGGACGTCGTTGACGTAGAAGATCGGGGTCGTGAGATAGAAGGAGGCGCCGTCGGACATGGCGACCATCCTATTCACCGCACGGTGCCGCTCCTCCTGTGTGACGAGGCCCCGGCTCTGCCGTGTGACGACCCCGACGAGCTCAGCCGCGACGCGACGCCAGCGCCGCCTCGTAGAGCTCGCGTCGCGAGAGGCCGGTGCGCTCGGCGACCTCGGCCGACGCCTCCTTGAGCCGCGCTCCGGCGGCGACCCGCGCGAGGACGTCGGCGAGCGCGTCCTCCTGCGACGCCTCCCGCTCCGGAGCGCCCTGCACGACGAGGCAGATCTCGCCGCGGAGCCCGCCGGCCGCCCACTCGGCGAGCTCGGCCGCCGTGCCCCGGCGGACCTCCTCGAACATCTTCGTCAGCTCGCGGCACACCACGACCCGGCGCTCGGGCCCCATCGCCTCGACCAGGTCGGCGAGGGCGTCGCCGATGCGGTGCGGCGACTCGAAGAACACCATGGTGCGGCGCTCGTCGACGAGGGAGCGGAAGGTCGAGACACGCTCGCCGTGCTTGCGCGGCAGGAAGCCCTCGAAGCTGAACCGGTCGGTCGGCAGCCCCGAGACGGCGAGCGCCATCAGCACGGCCGAGGGACCGGGGAGCGCCGTGACCGCGACTCCGGCGGCCACCGCGGTCTCGACCAGGTGGTAGCCCGGATCGGACACGGTGGGCATGCCGGCGTCGCTGAGCACGAGCAGGTCCTGGTCGCGGGCGAGCTCGACCAGCTCGGCCGCCCGCTGGCGCTCGTTGTGGTCGTGCAGCGCGTAGAGGGTCGGCCTGTTCTCGATGCCGAGCGCCCGCAGCAGCTGGATCGTGACGCGGGTGTCCTCGGCGGCGACGTGCTGCGCGGTCGAGAGCGCCTCCACGAGCCGCCGGGAGGCGTCGCCGAGGTTTCCGATGGGCGTGCCCGCGAGGATGATCATGCGGCCAGTCTCCCAGCCCCGATCGGTGGGCGACCCTCGGAGGAGGCGTGCGGGCGGGCGGTCGTGGTGCCGTGACGCCCCGTTAGCATGGCCGGGTGACGGACCGACCGCAGCGCGACTTCGACGACCTGCTCCTCGACTCCGCCGGAGCGACCCGGTCGGTTCCCGTCGAGCCCGCGGAGGACGTCGCCGCGGCACCCCGGGTGCGCGAGCCGCAGCCCGACACAGCGCGCGGCTCCTGGTTCGACGACGTCTTCACTCGCCTGACCCTCACCCCGCTCCGGCGACGGCTGTGGGATCTCGGTCTGCCGATCGCCGTGGTCGTGCTCGCCGCCGTGCTGCGGCTGTGGAACCTCGGGCACCCGCGCTCCCTCGTGTTCGACGAGACCTTCTACGTGAAGGACGCCTGGACGCTCTGGAACCTCGGCTTCGAGGGCGCGTGGCCGGAGGATCCCGACCCGGGCTTCGCGGCCGGCGACGTGGACACGTTCACGGGAGCGCCGTCGTTCGTCGTGCACCCGCCGCTGGGCAAGTGGATCATCGGACTCGGGATGGGCGCGTTCGGCGCCGACGACAGCGTCGGCTGGCGGATCTCGACGGCGGTCGTCGGGATCCTCGCGGTCGCGCTCGTCATCGTCGTCGGCCGGCTGCTCTTCCGCTCGACGCTGATCGCCTCGCTCGCGGGCCTCTTCCTCGCCCTCGACGGCCACGCGATCGTGATGTCGCGCGTCTCGCTGCTGGACGGGATCCTCATGTTCGTCGCACTGTGCGGCGTGACGGCCGTGCTGCTCGACCGCCGCTGGGCGGAGCTGCGGCTCGCCGAGAAGGTCGCCGCGGGGGCCCTGCCCAGCTGGGGACCGGTGCTCTGGTGGCGGCCGTGGCTCCTGGTCGCGGGCTTCGTCTTCGGTCTCGCGGCCGGCGTGAAGTGGACCGGGATCTACTTCCTGGCGGCCTACGGCGTCTACCTCGTCGTGGTCGACGCGCTGATGCGCCGCCGCGCGGGCGTTCCGTTCTGGGGCAGCGGCGCGGTGCTCAAGCAGGGGCCGGTGACCTTCCTCCTGGTCGTGCCGATCGCGCTCGTCGCGTACCTCCTCACCTGGACCGGCTGGCTCCGGACTTCCGGCGGCTGGGCCCGGCAGTGGGCGACGGAGGCCCCGGGCAACGCCTGGACCGGTGCGCTGGCGTGGGTGCCCGACTGGGCGCAGAGCCTCTGGCACTACCACGTGCAGATGTACGACTACTCGATCAACCTGCGCGCCACGCACCCCTACGAGGCGAACCCGTTGACCTGGCTGCTGATGAGCCGGCCGACCAGCATGTACTTCGTCGACAGCGCCGAGGGCGTGGACGGCTGCACCGCGGTGCGCTGCGCCGAGGCGATCACCTCGGTCGCGAATCCGCTGATCTGGTACGCCGGAGTCGCGGCGCTGCTCTACCTGCTCTACCGCCTCGCGCGGTACCGGGAGTGGCGCGCGGGCTTCGTACTGATGGGCATCGTCGCGGGCTACCTGCCGTGGATGCTGTACCTGGACCGCACGGTCTTCCAGTTCTACTGCGTCGTGTTCCAGCCGTACATGATGCTCGCGCTCGCGATGACGGCGGGGATCGTGATGGGCTCGCCGCAGGACCCCGTCCGCAAGCGGACCCGCGGGATCGTTCTCGTGCTCGGATTCGTCGTGCTCGCCGCCGCGCTCACCGCCTTCTTCTACCCCGTCTGGACCGGTCAGCAGACCTCGTTCGCCTTCTGGCAGGCGCACATGTGGCTCCCGTCGTGGGTCTGATCCGGCGTCTCGGACCCGGAGTCGCGGTCTGCGCGGCCGCCGCGGTGCTCGCGGCCGTCGTGCACGCTCTCGTGCCGGCGGTGCCGATGCTGACGGCCGCCGTCGCGCTCGGGATCGTGGTGGCGCAGGTGCCGGCGGCCCGTCCGGCGCTGGGCGGTGCGCTCTCGCCGGGGCTGAAGTTCTCGTCGCGGACCCTCATGCGCACCGGGATCGTGCTGCTGGGGCTGAAGCTCTCGCTCGTGGACATCGCGGCGCTGGGCTGGGCGGCGATCCTCGTGGTGGTGGGCATCGTGCTGGCGACGTTCGCGCTCACCTGGGCGCTCGGGCGGGCGCTCGGACTGCCCGGCCGCGAGCCCCTGCTGCTGGCCGCCGGCTTCTCGATCTGCGGCGCCTCCGCCATCGGCGCGATGGCCGGGGCGACGCGGGCGAAGGAGTCGGAGCAGGCCGTGCCGGTCGCGCTGGTGACGCTCTGCGGGACGCTCGCGATCGCGGTGCTGCCGGCGCTGCAGCATCCGCTGGGCCTCTCGGCGGAGCAGTTCGGGCACTGGGTGGGAGCGTCGGTGCACGACGTCGGCCAGGTCGTGGCGACGGCGCAGGTCGCGGGGGCGTCGGCCCTCGCGGTGGCGGTGGTCGTCAAGCTCACGCGCGTGGTCATGCTCGCGCCGATGGTCGCGATCGCCGCGGCGGCGACGCGGCGCGGCGGCGAGGCGGTCGGACCGCGTCCCGCGATCGTGCCGCTGTTCGTGGTCGGCTTCCTCGCGGCCGTGCTCGTGCGCACCTGGGTGCCGCTGCCGGAGGGGCTGCTCGTCGCCGCCGACACGGCCCAGACCTGGCTGCTCGCGGCGGCGCTGTTCGCCCTCGGCACCGGCGTGCGGCTTCGCGCGCTCGTGACGACCGGCTGGCGGGCGCTCGTCGTGGCGCTCGGCTCGTGGTTCGCGATCGCCGCGATGGCGCTGGCGGCGGTGCACGCGACGGTCTGATCCTGGGACTGTTACGGACTGCGACAGCTCGCGCGCCCCGCTGTCGGAGGGCGACGGTAACGTCGATCGCATGGCAGATCGCGAGTACGGCTTCAAGACGCGTGCAATCCACGCGGGCAACATCCCCGACCCGGTGACCGGTGCGCGTGCGCTGCCGATCTACCAGACCAGCGCGTTCGTCTTCGACGACACCGCCGACGCCGCGGCGCGCTTCGCGCTGCAGAAGTACGGAAACGTCTACTCGCGCCTCTCCAACCCCACCGTCGCCTCCTTCGAGGAGCGCGTCGCGAGCCTCGAGGGCGGCCTGGGCGCCGTCGCCACCGCGTCCGGCCTCTCGGCGCAGTTCATCGTCTTCGCGGCCCTCGTCGGCTCGGGTGATCACGTCGTCTCCTCCGCCAACCTCTACGGCGGATCGATCACGCAGCTCGACGTGACGCTGCGCCGCTTCGGGGTCGAGACGACCTTCGTGCAGTCGAGCGATCCGGCCGACTACGCGGCGGCGATCACCGAGAAGACCAAGGTCCTCTACGCCGAGACCATCGCGAACCCCTCCGGCGAGATCGCCGACATCGAGGGCCTCGCGGCCGTCGCGCACGCCGCGGGCATCCCGCTCGTCATCGACTCGACCGTGGCGACTCCTTATCTGGTGCGCCCGATCGAGTGGGGCGCCGACATCGTCATCCACTCGGCCACCAAGTTCCTCGGCGGCCACGGCACCACGCTCGGCGGCGTCGTCGTCGAGTCGGGCCGCTTCCACTACTCGCACGAGAAGTTCCCGCTGCTGCACGACTCCGTCGCCTCCTACGGCGACCTCTCGTGGGACGGCAACTTCGGCGAGTACGGGTTCCTCACCCGCCTGCGCGCCGAGCAGCTGCGCGACATCGGCCCGGTCCTCGCTCCCCACTCCGCGTTCCTGCTCGCCCAGGGCGTCGAGACGCTGCCGTACCGGATCCAGGCGCACGTCGACAACGCCCGCCGCGTGGCGGAGTGGCTCGACGCCGATCCGCGGATCGAGGCCGTCTACTGGGCCGGCCTGCCCGCGCACCCGCACCACGAGCGCGCGCAGAAGTACCTGCCGAAGGGGCCGGGCTCGGTGTTCAGCTTCGTCGTGAAGGGCGGCCGCGCGGTCGGCCAGACCTTCATCGAGTCCGTCGACCTCGCCAGCCACCTCGCCAACATCGGCGACGCGAAGACGCTGGTGATCCACCCCGCCTCGACGACGCACGCGCAGCTCACCGAGCAGCAGCTGCTCGACGCGGGCGTGCTGCCCGGCCTCGTCCGCCTCTCGGTGGGCATCGAGGACGCCGACGACATCATCTACGACCTCGACCAGGCGCTCACGGCGGCCGTCGAGAAGCACGGCACGCCGGACGCGCCGACCGAGCTCCCGGAGGACGCCTCGGCGACCCTCCTCTCCCCCACCGTGGAGGTCTGACCCCATGACCACGACCGACGACACCGTCGTCCAGCTGTCCAACGGGCTCAGCTGCTCCGTCCCGACCAACTCGCCGCTGGCGAAGATGCTGCGCTCGCAGCGCACCTGGGTCGGCCCGGATGCGAAGCAGCGCCTCGACATCCTCCGTCGCGCGAAGACGGTCGCGATTGTGGGCGCCTCGCCGAACCCGGCGCGCTCGTCGTACTTCGTCTCGACCTACCTGCAGCAGTCGAGCGACTACGAGCTGTTCTTCGTGAATCCCAACGCCACCGAGATCCTCGGGCAGCCGGTCTACAAGAGCCTCGCCGACCTCCCCGTCGTGCCCGACATCGTCGACGTCTTCCGCAAGGCGAGCGACATCCCCTCGGTGATCGACGACGTGGTCGCGATCGGCGCGCCGACCGTCTGGGTGCAGCTCGGCATCTGGAACCAGGAGGCGGCCGAGTACGGCGAGTCGAAGGGCCTGACGGTGGTCATGGACCGCTGCATCAAGGTCGAGCACGCCCGCTTCCACGGCGGACTGCACCTGCTCGGCTTCGACACCGGGCAGATCACCGCGCGCAAGACGATCCGCTGACACTCGACGGGCCGGCTGGGGAGTCCCCGGCCGGCCCGTCGAGCGTCAGTCGCGGTCTGCGTCTCAGTCGCCCTTGACGTTCACCAGCTGGCGCAGCGTGTGCCGCACCTCGACGAGGTCGGCTGCGTCGGCCATCACCCGGTCGATCGGCTTGTAGGCCGCCGGGATCTCGTCGAGGAACGCGTCCGTGTCGCGGTACTCGATCCCCGTCATGGCCTCGCGCAGCTGGTCGTGCGTGAAGGTCCGGCGCGCCGCCGCCCGCGAGTACTCGCGGCCGGCTCCGTGCGGGGACGAGTCGAGCGACATCGCGTTCCCCCGACCGACCACCACGTAGGACGCGGTGCCCATCGAGCCGGGGATGAGCCCCGGACGCCCGGCGTCGGCCTGGATCGCGCCCTTCCGGCTCACCCAGACGTCGCGGCCGAAGTGGCGCTCCTGCTCGGTGAAGTTGTGGTGGCAGTTGATCCGCTCCACCTCCTCGACCGGCGCGCCGATCCACTCCGAGAGCTGCCGGACGACCCGGTCCATCATCTCCTCGCGGTTCAGCAGCGCGTAGGTCTGCGCCCAGCGGAGCTCGGCGATGTACCGGTCGAACTCCGCCGTGCCCTCCACGAGGTAGGCGAGGTCGGGGTCGGGCAGCGTGATCCAGTGGCGCGCGCAGTAGTCGCGGGCGATCCGGATGTGCTCGCCGGCGATCCGGTTGCCCACACCGCGGGAGCCGGAGTGCAGGAACAGCCAGACGGCTCCGGTCTCGTCGCTGCTGACCTCGATGAAGTGGTTGCCGCTGCCGAGCGTGCCCAGCTGCAGCCTCCAGTGCTTCGAGTAGCGCGCCGGGTCGAAGCCCGCCGCCTCGGCGAGCGCGGCGAGCTCCGCGACGCGCGGCTCGGCGGTCGCCACGACCCTGCGGTTCGCGGCGCCCGCCGAGAGCGGCACGGCGCGCTCGATCTGCTCGCGGAGTGCCGCGAGGTCGCGGCCGGTCAGGTCGTCGCG
>Ga0308159_1005457_pt1 | contig 10767 bp, 12 predicted proteins | sample PhyCR1_FD_201040 | JGI IMG/M metagenome (GOLD analysis project Ga0308159, IMG submission 201040) | Phyllosphere microbial communities from UC Gill Tract Community Farm, Albany, California, United States - DLSLC.R1 | ecosystem: Host-associated > Plants > Phyllosphere > Unclassified | place: USA...
CGTTGATCTTGATCGCCGTGACGTCCTGCAGGGTCAGGACGCGGCGGGTCGTGCGCTCCCACACGACCTCGGGGACGGCGACACCGCCCTCTCCCCCGAAGTCGGCGGCGAAGCGCTCGGAGTTCGCTGCCTCGTGGAGGTAGTCGATCTCTTCGAGGCTCGTCACCGCGAACTCCTCGACCAGGGAGGGCATGTCGACGCGGTCGCGTACGAGAGAGACCTTGCTGAGCCAGACGCCGACCTTGCGGAGGGCGCGGAGGTCGACGTCGACGATGCGGTCGATGCCGGGCCGCTGGATCTTCAGGACCACCGCGCGCAGACCGGTCTCGTCGGAGAGCTCGGGCGTCAGAACGGCCCGGTGCGCCTGCCCCAGGGAGGCGGCGGCGAGGGGACGTTCGTCGACGCTCGCGAAAGCACGCTCCAACGGCATCCCGAGCTCTTCTTCGGCCCGAGCCCGCATCTGCGCGAACGGGACCGCGGGCACCTCGTCTTGCAGGCCCTCGAGCTGTTTCGTGATGGAGGGCGGCAGGACGTCGAGGCGCGACGACATGAACTGGCCGACCTTGATCATCAGACCGCCGAGGTCGACCGCCAGCACGTGGAAACGCTGGGCGATGCGTTCGAGCCGCCGGGTGCGGCCCCGGGCGGAGATCCACCCGAGACCGAACCGCGGCAGGAACAGCTCGAACCACCAGGCCTGTACCAGGTAACGCGCCGCGAAGCGCGTGATCCGCCGGTAGCGGGCCTTCATGAGGGCGTCGTCGGTCATCGATTCTCCTGGATGCCGACGGGCGGGAAGCCCCCATCGAGCGGGCGTGACCTCAACCCTGGGCGAGGATGGAGTAGAGCTTACGGCGGGCCTCGTCGAGGATCTCGACGGCTTGCGCCACCTGCTCTTTGTCTCCCGTGCGCGCGACCTGGGCCGCCGCCTGGGCGAGCTCGACGCCCGCCTTGGGCAGCGCGGTCATGCGGCTGCCGTCACGCGAACCGGCCGACTCCCACGGCGCGGTGCGCTCTGTGGTCTCGTCGCCCGCGGCGGCACGGCCCTCGGCGGTCAGCGAGTAGGTCTTGCGGCCGTTGGACTCCTCGGCCTGCACGAGACCCTCGTCCGTGAGCAACTGCAGGGTGGGGTAGACCGAGCCGGGGCTCGGCTTCCACGATCCGCCGCTGCGGTCCTCGATCTCGCGGATGATCTGGTAGCCGTGCATGGGCTGTTCGAGCAGCAGCGAGAGGACGGCTGAACGCACGTCGCCCTTGTTCATGCGGGGCGAGGAGCTCGTCTTCTGCTCGAACTGCGTGCGCAGCTGCTCGAGACCCTCGAGGATGTTGGACATCGGCCAGCCGGGGGTGTTGCTCCCACCGCGTCCGCCGAACGCGTCTCCCAGGAATGAACCACTCATGACGACCTCCTTCGCGCGGACCCGATCTGAGTCAGCGATACATAACGATATATCGCTGACGGAGGTCGCGGGCCGGCGCCGGGGGGATTCTCAGTACCAGTTCATCGCCTGCGAGTGCCCCCAGGCACTGCACGGGGTGCCGTACCCGCGGGAGATGTAGTCGAGACCCCAGGCGATCTGGGTCGCGGCGTTCGACTCCCAGTCGGCGCCGAACGAGGCCATCTTGCTGCCGGGGAGCGCCTGAGGGATGCCGGTGGCCCCACCGTCGTTGTTGTAGGCCTTGTAGTTCCAGCCCGACTCCTTGGTCCACAGCGACGAGAGGCAGGAGAACTGATCACTCCCCCAGCCGTACTTCTCGGAGGCCAGCTGCGCGGCGTACGCCTTCGCCCCATCGGTGGTGTTGACCCGGGCGAGAGCCGCCGCCGCGTCGGCCTGGCGCTGCGCCTCGGCGGCGGCTGCGGCCTCGGCCTGACGCTGCGCCTCGGCCGCGGCATCGGCAGCCGCCTTCTCTGCCTTCGCCTGGTTCAGGCTCCCCTGGACCTCCGCGACGCGAGCGCTCACGCGATCGGTCTCGGCCTGGGCGTTCTGGCTGAGGGCGGGAACGAGCAGCACGGGGAGGAGATCGCGCGAGGTGAGCCGGTCCACGGCATCCTGCAGGGCACTCGTATCGATCGCGGCGTCGCCGATCGCGAGCGGGAGTCCGGTCGCGGCGACGTCGGCCTGCACTGCGCTCGCGTTCGAAAGCGCCGCCTGCGCACCGTCGAGGGCGGTGCTCGCCCCGGTGCTGACGGCATCGAGGGTCGGCGCCGTCGACACGGGAACCGAGGTGCCGGGGGCGGAGAACGACGAGGCCGAGGCGTCGGGCAGCGAGAGGGGGGACGCCATCGCGAGGCCGGTCGTCGCGACGAGGCCGAAGGCGAGGCCGGCGCAGGTTGCCGCCGTGACGAGGGTGCGCCGGGCGCGGTTGACGTGGGTGAGCTTTATGTCGGAACGCAGCAAGAGAACAGGAATCTTTCGTCGGGGGCGCGCTCGTCGGGTTCGAGCACGGTGTCGTGCCGTCGGGTCGGCACGGGCCCCGAGTGTGGGTGCTGGTTCTGGACGTTATCTTTTCGTTACCTGGAAGACCGGTGGGAGCCGGGTCGTCCGTACACCCCGGCGCGACGGGGCTCGGCCCGCGATGACGCTTCCCCTTCGCGGGCACGCGAGTGCGGGACGAATACCCTCTTCACCAGCGATTTCTCTCCAGCCATCCCCTCGGCGACGCCTCAACTCCTGCTGAGCTTCGCAGAGGGGACAGAAGAAGGCCGATTCGGCGGAGAAAATTCTCGCCAAATCGGCCCTCGGCGACGGATCCGGCCGTCGCCCTGCGTTCTGCGGGTCAGCCGCGGTGCGCCCGGTAGTAGTCCAGCAGCGCACGGGTCGAGGAGTCCTGGGCGGCCAGAGCCTCGTCGTCGCCCTCGATCGCCGGAGCGATCTGCAGCGCGAGCTGCTTGCCGAGCTCGACACCCCACTGGTCGAAGGAGTTGATGCCCCAGATCGTGCCCTGCGTGAAGGTGATGTGCTCGTAGAGGGCGATCAGCTGACCGAGCACCGAGGGAGTGAGCGACGGCGCGAAGATCGACGTCGTCGGACGGTTGCCGGGGAACGTCCGCGCCGCGACGAGAGCTCCGGTGGTTCCCTCCGCCTCCACCTCTTCGGCGGTCTTGCCGAACGCCAGCGCCTTGGTCTGCGCGAGGAAGTTCGCCAGGAACAGCCCATGCACGTCGCGCCCGTCGTCGGCGCGGGGGTAGGCCGGGTTCACGAAGGCGATGAAGTCGGCCGGGATGAGCCGCGTGCCCTGGTGGATGAGCTGATAGAAGGCATGTTGGCCGTTCGTCCCCGGCTCACCCCAGAACACCTCGCCCGTGTCGGTCGTCACCGGAGTGCCGTCCCACCGAACGGACTTGCCGTTGGATTCCATCGTGAGCTGCTGCAGGTAGGCCGCGAAGCGGTGCAGCTGCTGCGCGTACGGCAGCACCGCGTGCGACTGGGCACCGAGGAAGTTCGTGTACCAGACGTTGAGCAGTCCCATGAGCACGGGCACGTTCTGCTCGATCGGGGTGGATGCCACGTGCTCGTCGACCGTGTGGAAACCGGCGAGCAGGTCACGGAAGACGTCGGGGCCGAGAGCAATGGCGAGGGACAGCCCGATCGCGGAGTCGACGGAGTACCGGCCGCCCACCCAGTCCCAGAAGCCGAAGGCGTTCGCGGGGTCGATGCCGAAGTCCGAGACCTTGTCGAGCGCGGTGGACACCGCGACGAAGTGGTGGGCCACGGCATCGGTGCGCGCGGCATCCGAATCGTCGATCGCGCCCTTCTCGGCGAGCTGCGCCCAGAGCCAGTCGCGAGCGAGACGGGCGTTGGTGAGGGTCTCGAGGGTGGTGAACGTCTTCGACGCGACGATGAACAACGTGGTCTCGGGATCGAGGTCGGCGGTCTTCTGCGCGATGTCGGTGGGGTCGATGTTCGACACGAAGCGCGCACGGATGCCGGCGTCGGCGTACGGCAGGAGTGCCTCGTAGACCATGACGGGGCCGAGATCGCTGCCGCCGATGCCGATGTTGACGACGGTGGTGACCTTCTTCCCGGTGACCCCGCGCCACTGACCCGACCGCACGCGGTCGGCGAAGGCGCTCACGCGATCGAGCACCTCGTGGACGTCGTGGTCGACCTGCTGGCCGTCGACGACGAGCGCCGGCTCGGCGCCGGCCGGACGCCGCAGGGCGGTGTGCAGGACGGCGCGGTCCTCGCTCGTGTTGAGGTGGACGCCACGGAGCATGTCGGCGAAGCGTTCGCGCACGCCGGTCTCTTCGGCGAGCGCGACCAGGGCGTCGAGCACCTCGGGGGTGACGAGGTTCTTCGACAGGTCGACGTGGAGGTCGCCGAGGGTACGGGTGAGATCGCTCGTGCGATCGGCGTCGGCGGCGAACCAGCCGCGCAGATCGGGAGTGAAGTCCTCGCGCAGGGCGCTGAGGCGGGACCAGGCGGAGGTGGAGGTGGGGTCGATAGGCGCAGTCACGGGTTCCACGCTAGCGACCCGCGTCCTCCGCCACGCCGCGGATGACGAAGTCGGCGCGACGCGCTAGACGCGGTCGACCGACCGCGGCACCGGAAGAGCGATCTCACGCTCGTCGTTCCAGGGTTCGGTCCAGCCGAGACGGTCGAACAGGCCGTCGAGCAGCATGGCGGTGAACCCCCAGACGGTCTGCGGTCCGTGCGGCGTCTGGAGCGAGAACGCGGGGCCGCGCCACTCCCGGCCGTCACGGCGGATCACGGTCACGCCCCGCCGATCGGGGTCGAGCAGGTCGGCGACCGCGACGCGGAACACGTCCGCTGATTCGGAGGCGTCGACCGCGCGCACCGGCGTCGGGCGCGTCCACCACCCCAGCACCGGGGTCACCTCGTGACGCGAGAACGCCAGGGGCACGCTCTCGAGCGTCCCCAGCACCTCGACTCCGGCAGGGTCGAGCCCCGTCTCCTCCCGCGCTTCGCGCAGCGCCGCCGCCACGGCATCCACGTCTTCGACATCGACCCGGCCGCCGGGGAAGGCGACCTGCCCCGGGTGGGCGCGCAAGGTGCTCGCTCGTGCGAGAAGGAGCACGTCGAGATCGCTCGGAACGGAGCTCGATGTCCGGCGGCTGGGCACCCCGTCGAGCACGCCGAAGAGGATCAGCACCGCCGCCGCGCGCGACTCGCCCTCGACGGGCAGCGCCTGCAACGCCGGGGAGACGTCGCCGAGGCCCCGTGCGAGGAGGTCCTCGAGCTGTGCGCGGGGAGAAGACATGCGTCGAGGCTAAGCCGTCGTGGCGACCCCCGCGGTCGAATCGTCGGTGGGGGCCGCGCCCGCGTCGGGCTCGGCGTCCTCGGTCGTCGCCTCGACGGGCACCTCGATCCAGCGCGGGTGGGCGGAGCTCCCGACGCGGACGCGGCGCATCGCGACGCTCCCGGGCCCCGAGGGGGCGGGACCGGCGGTCGTGTCCTCGCCAACGGGGCGCTTCTGTGCGGCCGGAAGGGCGGCGGATGCCGAGACCGGAGGCTCCGCAAGAGCTTCGGCGATGATGCGGCGCGGGTCGTATCGCCGAGGGTCGAGGGCACGCCACTCGGCCGCGTCGGCGGGCACCCCGAGTTCGGTCGCGGCGCGGTGCCGAGCGACATCCACCGTCCGGCGCAGCCCCGCGACGCCGGCCGCGAGTCGCGCGACCACCCCGGGAAGACGTCGCGGACCGATGATGACGGCGGCGATGAGCCCCACCAGGAGCAGCTTCTCGATGGTCAGGCCGAACATGACGCTTCCTCCGGGGCGGAGACGCGCGCCGCCCGAGCGTGAGCGCGATCGTGCAGGGCCGCGATCGCGAGCGCTGCGGCGTACAGGGCGGTCATCGGGACGGCGACCAGGAACATCGACATCACGTCGGCCGCCGGCGTCGCGAGGGCACTGAACAGCACGATGGCGACCACCGCGTACCGCCAGCTGTGCGCCAGCGTGCGCGCGGAGACGATTCCGGCGAGGTTCAGCACCACCAGCACGACCGGCGACACGAAGGCGATGCCCGTGGCGACGACGATCTTCAGGACGAAGTCGATATAGGCGCCGGCGTCGAGGATCGTGGAGTCCTCACTGGAGGCGAACCCGGCCAGCACCGACACCATGTGCGGGAAGAGCAGCAGTCCACTCACGCAGCCGGCGACGAACAGCGGAGCCGCAGCACTCACCGACCCCAGGACGTACCGCCGCTCTCGCCGGGTGAGGCCGGGAAGCACGAAGGCGAACAGCTGGTAGAGCCAGACGGGGCTCGACAGCACGAGCCCCGCGACGAGAGCGACCCGCAGACGCAGGTCGAAGGCGCCGGTGACGCTCTCGAAGTTGAGGCTGGCGTTGCGCTCGACCGCGATCTGCGCGATCGGCGCGCGGACGAGGCCCATCACCGGCTCGTAGAGGAACCAGCCGGCCAGGGCGCAGATGACGAGGGCGACCGCCGCCCGCACCGCTCGTCGCGTCGCCTCGTCGAGGTGGGCGGCGACGGGCAGGGGGACCGATCGCGCCGCCCCGGGTCGAGACGACGGGACGGTGGGAGCAGCGGCGGCGGTCATGACCGGCTCGGCGGGGAGAGGACCACGGGAGCGGATGCCGAGGGGCGTTCGCGGGACGCGCGGTCCGCGGTCTCGTCGGCGGGGGCATCCGGCGACTCGGTCCGGGACTCGGCGACCTCGGTCTTGAGGATGCGCACGGACTGGCCGAGACTGCGGGCGAGGGCGGGGAGCTTGGCCGCTCCGAAGACGAGGACGATGACCGCCAGCACAATGAGGGCGTGCCAGCCGGTGAGATTCTGCAGCATGGGAAGGGTCCTTTCGGGTCAGCCGCGGCCGCCGGGAGCGGCGCCCGCGGTCGGAGCGGTGGTCGTATCGACGCGGACGCCGAGCGAGACGGTCCAGCCGGCCGAATTGTCTCCGGAGGTGGTGGCGAGCTCGAGGGCTCCCCCGTCGTCGCCGAACACGTTGTCGCCGTCGAGAGAGACGTGCGAGAGGTTCGATGCCGAGGACGGATACGTGCTCGTGTCCGCGTAGACCATGGCGCACGTCTCTTCGGGCAGGGCGACCTGCGAGGTCGCGATCGCGTTGGAGGAGTCGGTGATGGCGTCCACGTTCGGATAGACCTCGAAGTGGATGTGCGGCCAGCGACCGTCGTAACACCCGGGGAAGATCGAGGTGAAGGACACGACACCGTTGGAGCCGACGACCTGCACCCCCCGCAGATACGTCTCGTTCTCGATGCCGGAGGAGTACATCGAGTAGCGACCTTCGGCGTCGCAGTGCCAGACGTACACGGCGGCCCCGGCGAACGGCACGTCACCGTTGGCGGTGTCGAAGATCGTGAGCTTCAGCGTTATGGGCACGCCCGCGGCCGTCGCACCACCGTCGAGACTCGAGCGCAGATCATCGCGGACGATTCCGGACTGCTCCAGGACGTCGACGCCGTTGGATCCGTCGCCCGGGTAGGGGCCGGCGGTCTCGTCGGGGATCTCACCGGCGGGCAGCGACGCAGCTGCGCCCGACGCCGTCGCAGTGGGTGTCGCGGTCGGCGTCGCGGATGCCGCGGGAGTCGCCGTCGCGCTCGCCGTGGGCGTTCCGGAGGCGGTGGGGCTGCACGCGGCGAGCGTGGCAGTGCCGGCACCGAGCGCGACGAGGCCCAGGATGCCGCGGCGTGACACGAGCGTGCGGATGTCGAAGGGCGCGCCCTGGTCGACGACGGGTTCGTCGGCGCGGTCGAGGAGACGGCCCTCGTACGCGGGGCCGTCGGAGGTTATCTGGGTATCGGGGATTCTGCTCATGCTCTTCTCCATCGGTCGAGGCGGATGCCGTGAACCGAGGATGACCGGGCGACCCTGCCCCCGCCCTCACCGAACCTATGGGCCGGCTATGGGCGATCAACGGGCGGAACACCCGTCGACCCCGGCGCCGGTGACGCGTGTGAGGATGAAGGAGGGAGGATCGCGATGCCGGATCAACTGCACGCCGTGACGCTCGTGGTGAACATGCCGATCACCAAGATCGACGCCCTCGACGCGATCGCGTTCGCCGCCGACGGCGGAGTGGAGGGTGCCGGAACCACCCGTCCGCGCGTCTGGCTCGCCCCGCACGCGTGGGCAGAGGTCGAGATCCCCAAGTTCGCCGATCCGCCACCCTTCGCCATCGACGTGTATTCGGATGTGTCGGGTGAGATCGCGTGGGCGCAAGCTCGACGCCTCGCCGCCGCGCTGGAACGCTTCGGGTGGACCGTCAGCCCGCCGCGTTCCGGCGCATGAGGAACCACCCGCCCGTGCGCCGGGATCGCGGCTCAGAACCGGCAGACACCGCACCGCCGCGACGGCCTCCCCGCTAGCTCGCGGCGGGCGTGCTGAACAGGTTCACGACATTGCCGTCGGGATCGCGGACGAGCGCCGACCGGTTGCCCCACGGCATCATGGTGGGTTCCAGCACCACGTCGTCGTCGCTCATCCGCAGCCTCGCGAATTCGGCGTCGACATCGGCGACCTCGAACTCGATGAGGACCGATCGGTTCGTCCCGGGGGCGACAGCACCATGGAGCATCGCGACGGTGGCGGTGCTCGCGATGGCGAGGTTCGCGCCGGAGCCGCGGAACTGCGCGAAGACGGGAGCGGGGCGTTCGGCCCGTCGGCCGGTGACCCGCTCGTAGAAAGCGACGAGAGCGTCGAGGTCGTCGGTGACGATGCGGAGGGAGGTGAACGACATGGGATTCCTTCGGTGGGGCGGACGAGATGAGGGCTCCAGCCTCACGCGACGTCGCGACACCGTCCTGTCGGTGTTTCGCGGATCCCCGCGACGTTCAGTCCTCGACGATCGAGCGCAATCGCCCGTACCGGATGTCGAGATCCGCGGCACGGAGGGCGCGTCGAGGGGGACGCTCCTGCGTCACCTCGATCGAGCGCATCCGGTCTCCTCGGAACGCGCGGACCCCGTCTCGCAGACGGCACCACGCGACGAGGTACCACTGCCCGTCCTTGCCGATCGATCCCAAGGGCTCGACCTCGCGGGTGGACTCCACCCCGCTCGCGTCCTCGTATCGAAGGCGCACGACGCGATCCGCGCGAAGGGCCGCGGCGAACTCGGACGGCACGGCGGCGTCGCCCTCGGTCTCCAACACATGCACGCGTGAGGCGAGCGCGCGGGCACGTGCCGCGTCGTCCTCCGGCATGACGGCCAGCACCTTCCGCATCGCCGTCCGGGCCGAATGCCGGAACGGGCCGCGCTGGAGAGTACCGAGCCCGATGAGCACCGCGAGGGCCTCGTCGAGGGTGAATCCCGCCGGTCCCAGGGTCGCGGACGCATCGATGACGTAGCCACCGGTCCGGCCCGGCTCCGCCCAGATCGGCACGCTCGACGCTTGCAGCGCCGCCAGATCCCTCTCGATGGTCCGCACCGATACCTCGAACCGCTCCGCGAGACGGCGAGCACTTCGCGGCCGCGGCGAGACGGCTCGCAGTTCCTCGACCAGGCCGTAGAGACGATCGGTGCGATTCACTGCCCCATCATGCGTCATGTCTCCCGCGCTGTGACAACGCGGGCCGACCGCGAGCGGTTCAGCCGTCGAGACCGACCAGCACCTCGCTGCGCTCCCACAACTGGCGCGCGACCACGGGGTCGTCGGCCAGGCGGCTCGTCCTCGCCGGCTTGTTGTTCGAGTAGAAGCCGCCCGGGGTCCAGTCGACGCCGGGCTTGCCGAGCGCGAGCCAGGTGAGGCGCGCCCCGCCGACCGAGGTCGAGGTCATCAGGCGCTGAGCGAGCGGCCCGCTGTAGAGGAACTTCCACGGTCCGTCACTGGTCGAGCCGAAGTTCGAGGCGATCACGCCGGGGTGGAAGGCGACTGCCGAGAGCCCCGCGTCACCGAACCGGCGATTGAGCTCCTTCGTGAACAGCACGTTGGCGAGCTTCGCGTTGCCGTACGCCGTGGTCGAGGAGTACCGGTGCTCGCCCTGCAGATCGTCGATGTCGAACCGGGGGAACAGCTTCGCGGCGGCGCTCGAGGTCTGGATGACCGAGGCGCGCGATTCCACGAGACGCTCGCGCAACAGGTTCGTGAGGAGGAAGGGCGCGAGGTGATTCACCTGGAACGTCGTCTCGTAGCCGTCCGCGGTGAGCGTGCGCTCGCCGAACACCCCGCCCGCGTTGTTCGCGAGCACGTCGATGCGCGGGTAGCGCTCGAGGAGGGATGCCGCGAGCTCGCGTACCTGCGACAGCTCGCTGAAGTCCGCCACGAACGAGTCCACTCCGAGCGTGCGCGCCACCCGGGCGGTCTTCTCGGGGTTACGACCCACGACGACCACCTCTTCGCCGAGCTGGGCGAGTTGCTTCGCGGACGCGGCGCCGATGCCGTCGCTGGCGCCGGTGATGACGATCGTGCGGGTCATACGTACCTCCTGGTCGGTGCCGTCACGCTAACGCGGGCACCAATGAGAACTCGGGGGCTTGCTCTCGGCATCCGGTGCCGATGAGAACTCACAGCGCGCTCCCAGCCCCGCGGGACCAAAAGCGACGGGGAAGGCGTTCTCTAGGGGGACGCCCGCACCGGGGCGTCGCGACGAGAGGACACGAACCGTGAGCACGGAGTACCGGAAGACGTCGGAGGCCCTAAGCCGTCTGACGAACCGCCAGTTCGCCGTCACGCAGGACGACGCCACCGAGCCGCCGTTCCGCAACGAGTACTGGGACAACCACGAGGACGGCATCTACGTCGATGTCGTATCGGGACAGCCGCTGTTCTCCTCGACCGACAAGTTCGAAAGCGGCTCGGGCTGGCCGAGCTTCACCA
>Ga0308159_1005460_pt1 | contig 10760 bp, 9 predicted proteins | sample PhyCR1_FD_201040 | JGI IMG/M metagenome (GOLD analysis project Ga0308159, IMG submission 201040) | Phyllosphere microbial communities from UC Gill Tract Community Farm, Albany, California, United States - DLSLC.R1 | ecosystem: Host-associated > Plants > Phyllosphere > Unclassified | place: USA...
CAAAGGCTCGCTCGACCCCTCACCCAAGCTGTGCTAGCCAGCACGCTGGCAAGCTCCGCTAACCCTCTCCCCTATCCAGGGGAGAGGGATTATTCCTCGGCGTCGATCTCGCTGTCGACGCTGTCCATAAAGTCGCGTGCGGCTTCGCGGTCTTCCTCGTCGTCAAAGGCTTCGTCGATGTCGGGCGCGACGCCGATCATATAGGCCAGGCACCACAGTGCGAAGCGGCGGCCGCTGTCGCGCTCCAGCCCGAACTGCACGCGCAGCCGGTCGATCCCCGCGCCGAGCTGTTCGGGGGTGAGGTCGGCAATCTCTTCGGTGCCGAAGAAGCGGACGAGCAACTGGTCGAAATCCATGGCCGTCCATAGCCGACCAGCCGCCCGTTCCCAAGCCTCAGTTGCCCGACTGGATCCGATCGCCCGCCGCCCGCTGCTCGGCGGCGCGCTTCGTCAGGGTCTTCAGCGTCTCGTCGAACTTGCCCTCGCGTTCGGCCATGCGGAACGGGCGCACCTCGTCGACCAGGATTTCCGAGGGCGTCGGGGTCTGCGCGAACTGCGCCGCGACCGCATCGGCGAAATCCGGGAGCGGCACATAGCCCGGCCGATGCGCCTGGCCCGGCGTCAGGTCGGTCTGCACGCCCGGCGGGGCCAGCTCGATCACCTCGACCTTGCCCTCCAGCTGGGTGCGCAGCGACACGGTGTAGGAATGGATCGCCGCCTTGGTCGCCGAATAGGTCGGTGCGGCGACCAGCGGCACGAAGGCCAGGCCCGAGGTCACGTTGACGATCGCGGCGTCGGGCTGCTGGATCAGATGATCGATCAGCGCATTGGTCAGCCGGATCGGACCCAGGATGTTGGTGGTCAGCGTCGCCTCGGCATCGGCCAAGTCGCGGTGGCCGGTCAGATCCTCGAACTTCATGATGCCTGCGTTGTTGAACAGCACATTCAGCGCGGGGAAGTCGGCGACGATCTGCCTGGCGAAGGCGTCGACCGCCGCCGCATCCTCGACATCCAGCGTGACGATATGGATGCGCTCGCGCCCTTCCGCTGCCTTTTCCAGCGCCTCGCGACGACGCCCGGCGATGATGACGGTGTCGCCCCGGTCATGGAAACGATGGGCCAGCGCCTCGCCGATACCGCTGCCGCCGCCCGTCATCAGGATCGTGTTGCCGCTGGTCTTCATCGATGCGTCTCCGGGTCGGGTGGAATGATCCTCCGCACAATGATCGCGACCGGCTTTCGTTCACGCCGCGTCGCCGGTGATCCGATGCACGATGTCGCTGATCGCATTTCGGTCCAGGGGGGCGGGGTCGATCGAGTTGTGGATGCCGATCCCCTCGACCAGCGCATCGAGCGCACGGGCGGTCAGCGGATCGAAGAACCGCTCCAGCGCGGCGCGGCTGTTGTTCATCCACCCCTGCATGACGGTCGAGACCGAGGGGTGGCGCGCGGCGAAGGCATAGAGTTCATAGCTGAGCAGCAGCGTGCGCGGTTCGGCCCAGACCGACCCTGCGATGATGTCGATGATCGCCTCGCGCGCATCGTCGCGGCTCTGGGCCTGGGCCATGCGCGTGGCGAAGGCGTGCGACGATTCCTCCGCCAGTTGCGTGAAGGCATCGGTCAGCAACGCCTCCAGTGACGTGAAATAATAGGTGACCGAACCAAGCGGCACCCCCGCCGCCGCCGCGATCCGGCGATGGGTGGTGGCGGGCACGCCATGTTCTGCGATCACCTCCAGCGCGGCGGCGATGATTCGTTGCCGACGCTCCGGGTCGTTTCGTCGCGCGGATCGGTCGGCCATGCAAAAACTCCGTTGCATCGAATATGTACAAATGTACACATGCTGTCGAGAAGGTCAGCAAACGGCTCTGCCGTAGCGCGAAACGGGAAAGAAGAACCATGGACGAACCGCAATTGTCCCGCCGCACGATCCTGGGCAGCGCGGTCGCGTTGACCGTGCCACAGATGGCAACGGCGGCGGGGACTCCGGTCGGGACGGCCGTGCTGGGGCGAAAGGACGGCGTCTGGCTGAATGCGCCCAAGGTCTGGCGGGCGGAGGCAAATGGCGATCTGGTGATGACCACCGATCGCGGAACAGATTTCTGGCGCGAGACCCATTATGGCTTCACCCGCGACAGCGGTCATTTCCTGGGCTTTCCGACCGGTGACGCCTTCACCGCGCAGCTGCGTATCCGGGGGCGCTATGACAAGCTGTACGATCAGGCGGGAATCATGGTCCGCATCGACGAGCGGCGCTGGGTCAAGGCGGGAATCGAGTTGTCCGATGGCCGTGCGATGCTGAGCAGCGTGCTGACCGACGGCCGTTCGGACTGGGCGACCGGCCCCTATGAGGGCGATGCGGCGGATTTCTGGATGCGCGCGACGGTCGCCAAGGGCGTGCTGCGCCTACAGGTATCGGCGGACGGAAAGCACTGGCCGCTGGTTCGGCTGGCGCCGTTTCCGGTCGCGCCAGGCTATCGGGTCGGGCCGATGGCTTGTACGCCCGAGCGGGAAGGGCTGGAGGTGCGCTTCTCCGACCTACGCATCACCGCGCCGCTCGGAAAAGACCTGCACGATCTGAGTTGAGCATGACCAGTCAGAAACAGAGGATGCTGGCGGGCGAATTGTACATCGCCGACGATCCCGAGCTGGCGGCGGATGCCGCCCGCGCGGCGGCGTGGATGGTCCGCTACAACGATTCGCTTGGCCAGGATGCCGCCGATCGGCATGCGTTACTGGCCGAAGGGCTGGGGCGGGTGGGGGCGGGGGCGGTGGTCCGGCCGCCCTTTCACTGCGATTATGGCTATAACATCGTGTTGGGCGAGCGGGTCTTCCTGAACTTTGCCTGCGTGATCCTGGACGTGGCGCGGGTCGAAATCGGCGCGGGGACGCAGATCGGGCCGGGCGTCCAGATCCTGACCGCCGACCACCCGCGCGATCCGGCGCTTCGGGCGCAGGGGTGGGAGTGCGGACGGCCGATCCGCATCGGCGCCAATGTCTGGATCGGCGGTGGCGCGCTGATCCTGCCGGGGGTGACGATCGGCGACGATGCCATCATCGGCGCGGGCAGCGTGGTGACGCGCGACGTGGCGCGGGGGCAGACGGTGGCCGGCAATCCGGCGCGCGGCCTCGCTCGATGACGACGCCCGACACCACCCGGCGGGGCAAACCGCATTTCGAGGTGCTGGACGGCCTGAGGGGCACGGCGGCGCTGCTGGTGGTGGCGTTCCATATTCAGGGCATCACCGTGTTGTTCGAGGCGGACCGGCTGTTGCTGCCCCATGCCTATCTGGCGGTGGATTTCTTCTTCGCGCTGTCGGGTTTCGTCGTCGGCTATGCCTATGACGACCGTTGGGGCGGGATGCGTGTCAGGGGCTTTCTGGCGCGGCGTCTGGTTCGGCTGCATCCGCTGGTCGCGCTGGGCGCGATATTGGGATTGGCGAGTTACCTGCTCGATCCCTTTGCCGGGGATCGGCAGGATGCGTCGCCATGGCTGGTGGGGCTGGCCTTTGTCGCGGCGCTGCTTGCCTTGCCCTCCGCGCCGTTGCCCAATCGGCTGGGGGACAGCCATCCGCTGAATGCGCCCGCCTGGACGCTCTTGCAGGAATATATCGCCAATCTGGCCTATGCCCTGGTCCTGCGCCGCCTGGGCCTGCGGGCGCTGGTCGCGTTGGCAGGCCTGGCGGCGATTGCATCGGCCGCGACCGCACTGACGCTGGGGTCCTATGACACCGGCTGGGGGCTGCACAATTTCTGGGGAGCGCCGGTGCGTCTGGCCTATCCGTTCCTGGCCGGGTTGATCCTCTACCGTCTGGGCGACCATTTGCCGCGCCTGCGGCTGGGGTTCCTGCCGCTCAGCCTGATCCTGTTGCTGCTGTTCGCCGCGCCCGTCCTGCCCGAAGTCGGCGGGGTGAAGTGGAACGGCGTGTATCAGGCAGTCTGCGTGCTGATCCTGTTCCCGCTGATCCTGATCGCCGGGCGGCATTCGGCGGGCCGCACCACCACGCTGCGCTTGTGCAAGGCGGCGGGGCGATTGTCCTATCCGCTGTACATCACCCATTATCCGTTCGTGTATGTCTATATGAACTGGGTGGCGAACGGCCCGGAAACGGGCAGCAAGACGGCGCTGGTCGCGGTTTCGCTCTATCTGTTCACACTGGTCTTCGCGGCGGCGGCGTGGCGCTTCTGGGACGTGCCGATCCGCGCCCGCTGGGCCGCATGGCGTAATCCGCCCTCCGGCACGCAGCGTCGCTGAAGGCGATCGGCGCAACTCCGCTTGGGGCGGTGGGATACGTCCGACCGTGTCGCCGCCGTCATTACGTTTCCACACCATTACATTTCTTGTCTGCCTCCCGTCCGGGTTGACCAGGGACACCCCAATATCGCAGTCGGCCGCGAATGCTAATCACTCGCAAGAGTAACAGGGGGCGTAATGGTGGTACGAATGGGGGCAGCGGTCTCGGGATTGGCCATGGCATGGGCCGTGGCGATCGCTCCGGCGGGCGCGCAGACGCAGGCGGGGACCAGCGACACGGGCGATACGGCGGCAGGCCATGAAGTGGTCGTGACCGCAGCCGGTTACGAGCAGCGCATCATCGAGGCCCCGGCAAGCATCACCGTGCTCGACCGCGCGAACCTGGAGGAAAAGCGGTTCGGCAGTCTGGCGGAGGCGTTGCAGGACGTGCAGGGCATCGATGTCGGCGGCGAGGCAGGCAAGACCGGCGGGTTGAACATCTCCATCCGTGGCATGCCCAGCGACTATACCCTGATCCTGCTCGACGGGCGTCGCCAGAATGCGCCGGGCGGGGTCACGCCCAACGGCTTCGGCGAAACCGCCACCAGCTTCCTGCCGCCCTTCTCGGCGATCGACCGGATCGAGGTCGTGCGCGGGCCGATGTCGACGCTTTACGGGTCGGATGCGATGGGCGGAGTCATCAACATCATCACCCGCAAGGTCGGCAGCCACTGGGTCGGCACCGCCACCGCCGAAAGCACGGTGCAGGGGGATGATCGGTTCGGCAACATCCAGTCGGTGAACGGCTTTGCGCAGGGGCCGGTGATCCGCAACCTGCTTGGCCTGACGCTGCGGGGCAGCGTGTTCCACCGCGAAGGTTCGGATATTCCGATCCCCGGCGATCCGGCGCTGACGCTCGGCCGCAATCCGGTGCGCTCCGACATCTATAACTATGGCGGCCGTCTGTCGCTGACGCCCCATACCGATCACGATCTGTGGATCGAATATGACCGGAATACGCAAAGCTATGACAATAGCGAAGGGCGGCTCGGCACGCTGGGGTCGGGCGGCTATGCGCCGGAGCAGCGTTTCAACCGCTCCAACTATGTCGTCGCGCATAGCTGGCGGACCGGGCTGGGCACGCTCGACACGACCCTGACCCGCAACGAGACCGAGACGATCGGTCGCCTGATTCCCCGAGGCACGCCGGGCAAGGTGCCGGGCAGCCCGCGCGAATTGCAGGCGCGCAATGACATCGTCGACTCCCGGTTCGCAGGTAAGCAGGGGCCGGTCGCCTTCACCTTAGGTGGCCAATATTGGCGCGCGCGCATGGTCGAGGGGGTCGCGCCCGAGCCCTTCGCCTTCACCCAATGGGCCGGATTCGCCGAAGCGACCGTGACCCTGACCGAGGGTTTCAACCTGACCGGCGGCGTGCGCTATGACGATCACTCGACCTTCGGCAACAAATGGTCGCCGCGCGCCTATGCGGTGTGGAACATCAACGACGCGCTGACCCTGAAGGGCGGCGTCAGTCGCGGTTTCAAGACGCCGCGCGTCGAACAGATCGCCGAGGGGATCATCGGTTTCGGCAATCAGGGGCGCACGCCGCTGCTCGGCACGCCGAACCTCGTTCCCGAAACCAGCACCAGCTATGAAGCCGGTGTCTATTATGACGACAAGGGCCTGTTCAGCGGCAACGTCACGCTGTTCAACAACGACTTCACCGACAAGATCGCCGCCGGACCGGGCATTCCCAACTGTCGGTTTGCCGGCAATCCGAACCGCCCGAACTGCCTCGACGTCGGACCGTTCCCGGCGGTCGACCTGTTCAGCCAGTCGGTGAACATCGACAAGGCGCGGGCACGCGGCATCGAAGCGGCGGGCAAGATCGCGTTCAGCCGCGCCGTCTCGCTGACCGCCAACTACACCTATACCGAAACCGAGCAACTGAGCGGCGCGGACCAGGGGCGACCGCTGATCGGTATTCCCAAGCACATGCTGAACGGCAATCTGCGGTGGAAGGTGACGGACAAGGCGAACCTATGGACCCGCGCCGAAATCCGGTCGAGCCGGTATCGCGGCAATAACGACCAGCAGCGCGCGCTCGGCGATTTCCGCGGTTACGAGCTGTTCCATATCGGCGGCGCGTATCAGGTGACGGACGCATTCCGCCTGTCGGCGGCGATCTACAACATCTTCGACACCGATTATGCCGTGTACGAATCCTATCGCAGCGGCGCGAACACCATCTTCACGCCCGCCTATGCGATCAACCAGGAAGGCCGCCGCTTGTGGCTGTCCGCCAATGTCGATTTCTGACGGGCGGCAATCGACGTTCGTTGCGCCCCATTCTCCCCTGGACAGGGGGGAATGGGCGTATCTGAAGGACGGCACGACCCAAGTCGCACACCGATCAGCTTCCCGGAATTTTGAGATTTCCACCGCGTTCATCGAACTTCGCGACATATCGCCGAAGTGGTGACCCCTACGAGAATCGAACTCGTGTTTTCGCCGTGAGAGGGCGACGTCCTAACCGCTAGACGAAGGGGCCGTGCAGTGGAGGGGCGCTATTAGCGGGGGTGGGGTGGGGCGTCAAGCGCTTCGCCGCCAAAACCTTGATAAAAGTGAAAGGGGCGGGGCGACATGGTGTCGTCCCGCCCCTTTCCGGTATCGATCAGGCGGCGTCCTTGCGGCGCTCGGCCATTTCTTCGTTCAGCATTTCGGCTAGCAGGAAGGCCAGCTCCAGGCTCTGGCCCGCGTTGAGGCGTGGGTCGCAATGGGTGTGGTAGCGGTCGGCCAGCGACTGCTCGGTCACGTCGATCGCACCGCCGGTGCATTCTGTCACGTTCTGGCCGGTCATCTCGGCATGGATGCCGCCCGCATGGGTGCCCTCGGCGCGGTGGACGGCGAAGAAGCCGCGCACTTCGGCCAGGATGCGGTCGAAGGGGCGGGTCTTGTAGCCGGTCGCCGCCTTGATCGTGTTGCCGTGCATCGGGTCGCAGGACCAGACCACCGGATGCCCCTCGCGCGTGACGGCGCGGACGAGCTTGGGCAGATGCGCCTCGATCTTGTCATGGCCATAGCGGGTGATCAGCGTCATGCGGCCGGGCACGCGGCCCGGGTTCAGCGTGTCGAGCATGCGCAGCAGCGCCTCGGGCTCCAGGCTGGGGCCGCACTTTACGCCGATCGGGTTGCCGATGCCGCGCAGGAACTCGACATGCGACGAACCCTCGAACCGGGTGCGGTCGCCGATCCACAGGAAATGGGCCGAGGTGTCGTACCAGTCGCCGGTCAGCGAGTCCTGACGCGTCAGTGCCTGCTCATAGGGCAGCAGCAGCGCTTCATGGCTGGTGTAGAAGCTGGTCTGCGCCAACTGGGGCACCGACGCCGGGTCGATGCCGCACGCCGCCATGAAGTCCAGCGCCTCGCCGATCCGGTCGGCCATCTCGCTATACTTCTGCGCCCAGGGGCTGCGGCCCATGAAGTCGTGGGTCCAGCGATGCACCTGGTGCAGATTGGCATAACCGCCCTGCGCAAAGGCGCGCAGCAGGTTCAGCGTCGCCGCCGACTGCGCATAGGAACGCAGCATCCGCTGGGGATCGGGCACACGCGCTTCGGGGGTGAAGGCGATGTCGTTGACATTGTCGCCGCGATAGCTGGGCAGTTCCACGCCACCCACGACCTCGGTATCGGCCGAGCGCGGCTTGGCGAACTGGCCCGCCATGCGACCCAGCTTCACCACCGGCAGCTTCGAGGCGAAGGTCAGGACGACCGCCATCTGGAGGATGACGCGGAAGGTGTCGCGGATATTGTTGGCGCTATGCTCGGCAAAGCTCTCGGCGCAATCGCCGCCCTGGAGCAGGAAACCCCGGCCCGCCGCCACTTCGGCCAGTTCGGCGGTCAGGCTGCGCGCCTCGCCCGCAAAGACCAGCGGCGGATAGGTCGCCAGCGTCTTGGTCGCGGCGTCCAGCGCATTCTGGTCGGGATAGCGGGGAAGCTGGCGCGCTTCGGCGTTGGTCCAGCTGTCGGGGGCCCAGTTCGCGGCCATGATCGTCCTGCTCTTTCGTCTTCTTTGGTTTCGAGCATCGCCCATGCGCCGATTTGACCCCATACGCAATGAAGTTGGCGTTTGAGGCCCCCAAGTCGCGTGCTTTGTTGCGCCTGATACGAGTTTGCGCCGAACGGTGGCCGATTGCGGCAACCGGCTTTGCGGATTCGCGGCAGAGGCGGTAGCGGAGACGCGATGTCGCGTGCCTCCATCCTGTCGTCGGCGGTCGTCGCCCTGTCCGCCTTCCTGCTGTCGGTGCCGGACCAGGCGCCCGCAGCCCCCTTGGTGTCGGTCGAGAAGACCGACGACACCGCCTTGTTCGGGGCGATGCGGGACGCCGATCTGCGGCTGGCGACGATCGCGTGGAAGCTGGCGACGGCCAACGCCGCGATCTGTCCCGACCGGGCACCGATCCCCGGCATCGTGATCCATGCGATCGACCAGTATGATCCGGGGGTACGCAAGGACCTGCCCGCGATCTTCGGCTTCGAGGGGCCGGTCGCGGTCGAGGCGGTGGTGCCGGGCAGCGCGGCGGCCAGGGCCGGGGTGCAGGCGAACGACACGATCGAGGCGGTCGACGGCAAGCCCTTCACGGTCAATCCGGCGGGTGCGTCGCAGGCGAACACCGCGACCCGCGATGCCGCGCAGCGCCAGATCGCCGCGGAGCCCGCCGACCGGCCGCTGCGCCTGACCCTGCTGCGCCAGGGTCGAAAGCGCGACGTGACGGTGGCGGCCCAGCCCGGTTGCCGGTCGCGTTTCGAGATGCTGATGGGGCCGGGGCTGACCGCGTCGGCGGACGGCGATATCGTCCAGATCGGATCGCGCTTCTTCGAGCGGTTCGACGACCGGATGATCGCGGTCGTCGTCGCGCATGAATTCTCGCACAACATCCTGCACCATCGCGACCGGCTGGACGCAGCGGGCGTGAAGCGCGGCATCCTGTCGGAATTCGGGCGCAACGGGCGGCTGTTTCGTCAGACCGAAACCGAGGCGGACCTGCTGGGCGTCAACCTGATGCGCAACGCGGGTTACGATCCGCAGGATGCCGTGCGCTTCTGGCGCGAGCATGGCGGCGAGGTCGATGGCGGCATCTTCCGCAGCCGCACGCACCCGTCCTCCTCGGCGCGGGCCGATGCCGTCGCGGCCGAGATCGCAGCCATCCCGGCGGGTGCGCCGACACCCTATCGCCCGCCTCTGCTCGATCGAACAGGGACGGCATTACAATAGGTTGGAAGTGTAGGCATTTAACCAACCGTTTGCAGTTGGGGCCTATGCCCGATCGAAATCGCCGGCATGACAGCCCGCGACGTGTCGGGAATCGCCATGCTTTCATCCTTGCCCATACCGAAGAAGATCGGCCTGTCCTTCGCGCTCGTCATCATGACGGTGTTCGTCATGATCGGCGTGCTGTGGTGGGCGTTCGCCCGCATTCAGGCGACGACGACGGAAAGCAGCCATGCCCAGGACATCTATGGCTATACGCTGGAGATGGAAGGCGGCGTCCAGCGCGAAAACAGCCAGATGCGCGGCTTCCTGATCACCTCCGACGAAGCTTATCTGAAGCAGTATTTCGAGTCGCGCGCCACCGAGATACAGTCCGCGTCCAAGCTCGACGCGCTGCTGGACAATGATCCGAAGGCCCGCGCGGAGGTCGCCCGGTCGCACGAGCATATGCAGGAATGGCGCCGCACGATCGGTGATCCGCTGATCGAGCGCAGTCGCACCGACCGCGAGGGCGCACAGCAATGGCTTCGCGACAATAGCGAGCGGGTTCGGGTCACCTCGGTCCTTCAGGCGCTGCGCGATGTCCGGGCGCAGACCGTCGCGGAATTGAAGAGCGTGCGGGCCGCACGGAAGACGGCGCTGCTGACCGGGCAATGGAGCCTGGCCGTCGGGGCGGTGGTGATGATCGGTGTCGCGGCGGCGATGGCGATGCTGTTGTCGCGTGCGCTGGGGCGGCCGATCGTCCGGCTGACCGGGATCATGGAAGCCTTGTCGCGTGGTCGCAACGATATCGCCGTCCCCGATGCCGACCGGGGCGATGAACTGGGCAGCATGTCGCGGGCCGTCGTCGTGTTCCGCGACGCGGCCGTCGCCAAGGCGCGGGCGGATGCCGAGCAGAATGAGGTGGTCGACCGGATCGGCGGCGCGCTGGGCCAGTTGGCCGATTCGGACCTGACGGCCCGGCTTTCGGGTTTCCCGCCTTCCTATGCGGCGATCGAGCGTGACTTCAACACGGCCGTCTCGCGTCTGTCGGGCTCGCTGGGCGCGGTACGGGTCAATGCCGCCGGGATCAGCAGCGGCGCGGTGGAGATGAACGAAGCCGCCGACGACCTGGCCCGCCGTGCCGAACAGCAGGCGGCGAGCATCGAGGAAACCTCGGCCGCGATGAACGAGATCGCCCAGTCGGTGACGGCGGCGGCGACCAAGGCCCAGTCGGCCGAGGGCATCGTCCGCAAGGCGAGCAGCGACGTCGCCA
>Ga0308159_1005462_pt1 | contig 10756 bp, 8 predicted proteins | sample PhyCR1_FD_201040 | JGI IMG/M metagenome (GOLD analysis project Ga0308159, IMG submission 201040) | Phyllosphere microbial communities from UC Gill Tract Community Farm, Albany, California, United States - DLSLC.R1 | ecosystem: Host-associated > Plants > Phyllosphere > Unclassified | place: USA...
TGGCCCACTGCAAGCTCTCGCCTCAAGAGTACCCCACGGTCCCGGGTCGAGCCCGGGATGACGGCGGCGTGTCTGCGCTACCCCCCCGCCAGCGCTGCCAGCAACAGCAGCGCGACGATGTTGGTGATCTTGATCATCGGGTTCACCGCAGGGCCTGCGGTGTCCTTGTACGGATCGCCCACCGTGTCGCCCGTCACCGCCGCCTTGTGCGCGTCCGAGCCCTTGCCGCCGTGGTGGCCGTCCTCGATGTACTTCTTGGCGTTGTCCCACGCGCCCCCGCCCGAGGTCATCGATAGCGCCACGAACAGACCGCTGACGATGACCCCCAGCAGCAGCGCGCCCAGCGCCGCGAAGCCGTTGGCCTGTCCGCCAACCCAGCCGATCACGTAATAGACCGCGATCGGGGCCACCACCGGCAGCAGCGAGGGCACGATCATCTCCTTGATCGCCGCCTTGGTGACGAGGTCTACCGTGCGCGCGTAGTCGGGCTTCTCGTCATAGGTCATGATGCCCGGCTTCTCGCGGAACTGCGCCCGCACGTCGAGCACCACGTCGCCTGCCGCGCGGCCTACGGCGGTCATGCCCATCGCGCCGAACAGGTAGGGCAGCAGCGCCCCCAGCAGCAGGCCGACGATGACGTAAGGGTTCTCGAGGCTGAAATCGACGTCGAGCAGCGGGAAGAACTCGCGCAGGTCGGTGGTGTAGGCCGCGAACAGCACCAGCGCCGCCAGCCCGGCCGAGCCGATCGCATAACCCTTGGTGACGGCCTTGGTGGTGTTGCCCACCGCGTCCAGCGCGTCGGTCTTGGCGCGCACGTCATCATCCAGCCCGGCCATCTCGGCGATGCCGCCGGCATTGTCGGTGACGGGCCCGTAAGCGTCGAGCGCCACGACCATGCCGGCCAGCGCCAGCATCGCGGTGGCCGCATAGGCGATGCCCAGCAGCCCGGCGAGCTGGTAGGCGATGACGATCCCCGCGACGATGACCAGCGTGGGCAGCGCCGTCGCCTCGAGGCTGATGGCGAGGCCCTGGATGACGTTGGTGCCGTGGCCGGTCTCCGACGCCCTGGCGATCGAGCGGACCGGGCGGTACTGTGTGCCCGTATAGTATTCGGTGATCCAGATGATGAGCCCGGTGATCGCCAGTCCCAGCATCGCGGACCAGAACAGCGCCGCGCCGGTGACGCCGCCCTCGCCGCCGATCCCGGCGTCCATGACCCCGCCCAGCGTCTGGCTGATCGCCCACCAGATCGCGGGGATCGACAGCACCGCCGTCACCAGGAAGCCCTTGTACATGGCGCCCATGATGTTCTGCGACTTGCCCAACCGCACGAAATAGGTGCCCACGATCGACGTAACGATGCACACGCCGCCGATCAGCAGCGGCAACGTCAGCAGCCTGAGCAACATCGCTTCCGCCAGTCCCTTCACCAGCAGCGCGGTCAGCACCATCGTCGCGCCCACGGTCACGACGTAGGTTTCGAACAGGTCGGCCGCCATGCCCGCGCAGTCGCCGACGTTGTCACCCACGTTGTCGGCGATCACGGCGGGGTTGCGGGGGTCGTCCTCGGGGATGCCGGCTTCCACCTTGCCGACGAGGTCGGCGCCCACGTCCGCAGCCTTGGTGAAGATGCCGCCGCCCAGACGCGCGAAGATCGAGATCAGCGAGGCCCCGAAGGCCAGCGCCGTCAACGCCTCGACCACGGTACGGTCGGTGCCGCCCACGGTGTGGCCGGCCACGGCGGTCAGGTACCAGAAGAACACGGAGATCGCGAGCAGGGCCAGCCCCGCCACCAGCATCCCGGTGATCGCGCCCGCCCGGAACGCCAGCGTCAGGCCAGCCTGCAGGCCCGTCTGCGCGGCGGTGGCGGTGCGCACGTTGGCGCGCACCGAGATGTTCATGCCGATGAAGCCGGCCAGCCCCGAAAGGATCGCCCCGATGACGAAGCCGGTTGCCGAAATAGTCCCCAGCGTTACGCCGAGGATCACCGCGACGATCACGCCGACGACGGCGATGGTGGAATACTGCCGCTTGAGGTAGGCCTGCGCGCCTTCCTGGATGGCGGCGGCGATCTCCTGCATCTTCTCCGAACCTGCCGGAGACCCGAGGACCTGACGGGATGTGACGAAGCCATAGACTATGGCGAGTAGTCCCAAGACAATTGCGATCGTGATCAAGTTCACTGAACGCCCCCTTCCCAATGGGTTTATGTTGTTCCGGCGAGTTTTCCCCGCTCGAAGGCCCATGGGCTATAGACAAGGCAGGGGGCTGGCAAGCAGGTTGTCTTTGAGGGTGTTCGAATAGCCCTCTCCCCTTCAGGGGAGAGGGTTGGGAGAGGGGTTTTGCACTCCCCTCTCAACTTCGCCTAACTCGCTGCGCTCGCAAGCCTGCGTATCTCTCCCCTTCAGGGGAGAGAGCGGTTGTCCGCTCAGTGCTGGTAGCCGAGGCGCCCCGGCAGCGGCAGCGCGCAGCCTTCGTGGAGCAGCGCCAGCCCCGCCCCCTCGCCGACCGTGCCGATCACCGTAACATCGCAGCCCAGCGCGCCGGCTGCCTCGCGAATCCCGGCGGCGTTGGCGGGGGGGGCCGTGAACAGCAGTTCGTAGTCGTCTCCGGCAGTCATCGCCGCGATGCGAGCGGCGGCCGTATCTCCGGCTAACGCGCGCAGGGCGGGAGAGAGCGGAACCGCGTCGGCGTGCACGGTCAGCGCGGTGCCACTAGCCTCGGCGATGCGGGCGGCGTCGACCAGCAGGCCGTCCGACACGTCCATCATCGCGTGGACGAGCGGCGCCAGGGCGATGCCGAGCGCCGGCCGGGGCATGGGGCGACGGTAGCGGGCGAGCACGGCGGCGACGTGTTCCGGCGCGCCTTCCAGCTTCCCTTCGGCGGCGGCGAGGCCAAGGCCTGCATCCCCGATGGTCCCGCTGACCCATACTTCGTCGCCCGGCCTCGCGGCAGTGCGCGAGGGCACGGCGCAGCCCCTCGGTCCGGTGCCGAGAGCGGTCAGCGAGAAGCTGCGCGGCGCGCCGGGGGGCATGCGCACCGTATCGCCGCCGAGCAGCGGGAGCGCGAAATGGCGGCAGGCCTCGTCCAGCCCCGCAAGGAAGGCGGCGTCCCAGGCGTCCTCGCCCAGCGCGTGCGAATAGAGGCAGCCCAGCGGCGCCGCGCCCTTGGCGGAAAGGTCGGAAACGTTCACCGCCACCAGCTTCCATGCCACGTCGGCGGCGGGGTCGCCTGCAAGGTAGTGGACGCCTTCCACCACGGTATCGAGCGTAAGCACCAGCGCCTCGCCGCCGATGGCGAGCACGGCGGCGTCGTCCGCCAGAGCGCGCGCGGCGGGGTCGGTCGCTATGGCGCGCAGTGCGTGGATGAGGGCGAATTCACCGGCCATCGATCAAGCCTTCCCGTTCGCCGATGCTCCGGCGTCACCCTGAACTTGTTTCAGGGTGACGAGGCGTTTTATGCAGGTTCCGGGCGAAAAGCCCAGTCCCTCAGCGGACCGTCTTCGCCACCGAATCCAGCACGCCGTTGAGGAACTTCGTCTCGCGCGCGTCGAAGAAGGCGTGGCAGACGTCGAGGTATTCGCTGATCGCGGCGCCGGTCGGCACGTCGGGGCGGGCGAGCAGTTCGTAGCTGCCGGCGCGCAGGATCTGGAGCATGGTCTTGTCGAGACGGCCCAGCGACCAGCCCTCCGACAGCTTGGACGAGAGCAGTTCGTCGATCTCGTCGCGGCGGGCGACCACGCCCTTCACCACGTCGTCGAAGAATGCGACGTCGGCCTTGGCGAACTGGGCGTCGTCGATCTCCATGCCGAGGCGGTGGCGGTGGAATTCGTCGAGCAGGACGGGCAGCCCGGTGCCCTCCATGTCGAACTGGTAGAGCGCCTGGACGGCGGAAAGGCGGGCGGCGGCGCGCGCCTGCTTCGATTGCTTGTTGCTGGAAGTCATGACTGGCCGAGCCTTATGGAAATGGAGCGCGCGTGCGCGGGAAGCCCTTCCGCATCGGCAAGGGCGACGGCGGCGGGGCCGATGGCCTCAAGAGCCGCCTGGTCGAGCTGGATGAAGCTGGTGCGCTTCATGAAATCGAGAACCGAAAGGCCCGAGGAAAACCGCGCCCGGCGTCCGGTGGGCAGGACGTGATTGGGGCCCGCGACGTAATCGCCGACCGCCTCGGGGGTCATGCGGCCGAGGAACACCGAGCCGGCGTGGCGGATGCGGCGCATCAGGGCTTCGGGATCGTCGGTGGCGATCTCGACGTGCTCGGCGGCCAGCGCATTGGCAAGCGCGGGCGCCTCGTCGAAGCTGGCGACGTCGACGATGACGCCGTTGTCGGTCCAGCTGGTGCGCGCGGTCGCCTGCGTGGCGAGGGCCGACAGCTCGACCTCGACCGCCTCGGCGACGGCCTGCGCGAAGGCCGCGTCGTCGGTGATCAGGATCGACTGCGAGGTGGGATCGTGCTCGGCCTGGCTGAGCAGGTCGGCGGCAATCCGGCGAGCGTCGTTCTTCGCGTCGGCGATGACGAGGATTTCGCTGGGGCCGGCCACCATGTCGATGCCGACGACACCGTAGAGCTGGCGCTTGGCCTCGGCCACCCAGGCATTCCCGGGGCCGGTGACGACATCCACCGGCGCGATCCGGCCGGTGCCATAGGCCAGCGCGGCGACGGCATGGGCACCGCCCACGCGCCACACTTCGTCCACGCCGGCAAGGTGCGCGGCGGCGAGGACCAGCGGGTTGACCTCGCCCCCCGGGGTCGGGGTGACGACGACGAGCCGCTCGACCCCGGCCACCTTGGCGGGAATGGCGTTCATCAGCAGCGAGGAGGGATAGGCCGCGCGGCCGCCGGGAACATAGAGGCCGGCCGCATCGACCGCGCTCCAGGTCGCGCCGAGGCGCACCCCGGCGGCGTCCGTGTAGTCGCGGTCTTCGGGAAGCTGGGCTTCGTGATAGGCGCGGATGCGCGCGGCGGCGAGTTCGAGCGCGCCGCGAAGGTCCGGGGTCAGGTCGTCGAAGGCAGCCCTGCAGGTCTCGGCATCGACCTGCCAGCCGGTCACGTCGAGGTCGTGACCGTCGAACCGGGCGGTGTATTCGGCCAGCGCCGTATCGCCGTTCGCGCGCACCGCCCCGATGATCGCGGCGACATCGCCCGCGACGTCGACCGCGCTTTCGCGGCGGTCACTGACGACACGGGCGAAGGCTTCGGCGAAGCCGGGGTCGCTGCTGGAAAGGCGCAGCATCAGGCGGCAACCTTCTCGGCCACCAGCGCGCGGAACGCATCGACCAGCGCGGCGACCCGCTCGTCGGTCTTGAGCGCGGCGCGGTTGACGATCAGGCGCGCGGAAATGTCGAGGATGCGGCTGGTCTCGACCAGGCCGTTCTCCTTGAGGGTGCGGCCGGTCGAGACGAGGTCGACGATCCGGCTCGACAGCCCGAGCGAAGGCGCCAGTTCCATCGCCCCGTTCAGCTTCACCACCTCGGCCTGCACGCCCAGCTTCTCGAAGTGGCGGCGGGTGAGGTTGGGGTACTTGCTGGCGATGCGCAGGTGCGAGGGCAGCGGGCCGCCGGTCTCGCCCACGGGCTCGGCCACCGAGAGGCGGCAATGGCCGATGTTCAGGTCCACCGGGGCGTAGAGGTCGGAATAGGCGAATTCCTCGACCACGTCGGAGCCGACGATGCCGACTTGCGCGGCGCCATGCGCAACAAACGTCGCAACATCGAAAGCGCGCACGCGGATCAGGCGCATGTCGCTGTTTTCGCAGGCGAAGGAAAGCGCGCGCGACTTCTTGTCGTGGAACTCTGCCTCGGGCACCACACCGGCGCGCGCCATCAGCGGCAACGCTTCGTCGAGGATACGGCCCTTGGGCACGGCGAAAGTCAGGCCAGAAGGCGGGGATGTCGGCATGGTGCGCGCATTTAGGCGCGGATGCGCCAAAGGGCAACCGTCAAGACGAAGGACGGCGCCCCGCGAGGCGAAGGCCGCCGTCCCCGACTTGCATCAGAACATCTTGCGCAGGTCGATGCCCAGCACGCGCCCCTGCGGATTGCGGTAGGCCGGCTGGTACGCGATCGGCACGGCGCCGTTCTGGTCGGTCACCCGCTGGCGCGAATCGAGCAGGTTGTCGGCTACCAGCGAGATGCGCGTGCCCTTGAGGAAGGGCATCCTGGCGACCAGCGCCTCGTTGCGGCCGAGATCGGCGAAGATGCGCAGCCCGACGTCGAAAGTGCTGCCGAAGCGCAAGTCCGAGCTGCCCGGCTGGCCCGAGCCGTTGACCTTGGCGGGAGCCTCCCACTCGGCCTTGAGGCGCAGGCCGTAGCCGTTCTTGAACAGGCCGCCCTCCGCCTCGATCGCGTGGCGCGGCACGCCGCCCGCCGCGATGGCGTCGCCGTTCAGTTCGTCGAGCACCGGAACGCCGGGCGCGATACGCACCGTGTCGGTGAAACGCCAGGTGTGATAGACCGCGATGTTCCAGCGGCTGCCACGACCGCCGCCACCGGGGCCCATTCCGCCTCCCGGCCCCATGCCCGGAGGCCGCGAATTGCCGCCGTTTCCTTCGCCGCGAGTGCCTCCGGCGCCGCTGCGCTCGGCCGGGCGCGGTCCTTCGGCCATGCGGATATCGCGCATCGCCTCGCCGGGTGCGGCATTCGCCGCCATTCCCGCAGGCCCTGAGCCGCCCGCAGGCGTCGCATCGGCGCTGCAGAAGCGTTCGCGCAGTTCGGCCAGCTTTGCGGGATCGACCTTGCCGTCCGCTCCCATCAGCCGCTGGCGCATGCGATCGGGAAGGCTGGCGACGTCGGGCGGACCGCTGCCGCCCGCACACAGGGCCGTGCGCAGTCGCTCGAAGCGTTCGGGGTCGAAACGGCCCTCCCCGGCGCCCGGCGTGCCCGGAGCCGCACCCTCGGCGGCGCAGGCACGGGCCTTGAACTCCGCCAGCTTTGCCGGATCGACCCTGCCATCGGCCCCGGCCAGGCGCTCTCGCAGACGTTCGGGCAACGCGGTGAGGTCGGGCGCGGCGGCGTTCGGAGCGCAGAGCTGCTGGCGCATAGCCGCGAAACGCGAACGGTCGCCGCCCGGGGTGGAAGATCCCGCCTGCGGGTTCACGGGCATCGGGCCCTGCGCGCCGACCACCGGCTGTGTCGCTGCCGGCTCACCGCGCGGCGCCGATGGCACGGCACCTGCCGCCGAACGGATGGAAGAGGCCCCGCCAAGGCTTCCGGAAAGGTTCAGGCCCCACCGCAGCGAGGAGGTCCTGACCTCGTCGAACGTCACCGCGCGGCGGTCGATGGCGATGAGGTTGCCGTCGTCGTCGCGCGTCACGCGGCCCGGAAACGCCGCCTCGATCGCCGGCGTGAGCAGCGGGAAGGACTGCGTCACGTCGCTGGAACGGTTGCGGAAATATTCGACGATCAGGTTCGAACGCTGCAGGAACGGCAGCTTCCACTGCGCCGAGATCTTCCAGTCGCGCTGGGTTTCCTTTTTCAGGTCCGGGTTGCCGCCGCTGGTCACGGTGACGAGCGCGCTGGTCGCCCGGGTGAAATCGTAGACCGCGACGTTGTATGTCTGGATGTTCGGCGCCGCGATCTGGGTCAGCTTGGGCGCGGCCTCGTCGACGATGTAGCTGGCCTGGAAGGTCAGCGTGTCGGTGGGCGACCAGGTCACGCCCGCGCTCCAGTCCTTGAGCGTTCCGAAGTCCGAGAGGTGGTCCAGCCCGCCGCTGAAGTTCAGCGTGATGTCGCCCACTGCGCCGAGGAAATCCTCGCCCTTGCTGGTGAGCGGGAGAGCGAGGTTGACGCCGCCCAGCACATCGCCGCGCTTGAGCGCGAAGCTGCCCAGCGTGTTGCGCGTGTCGTTGCTGACCGAACGGTCGAAGTCGTAGCCGGCCTTGACGGTGAGCGTGGCCTCGCCCCCGGGCAGGCGAAAGGGCTTGCCGGAAAGGGTGGCGAGGTTGGACAAGGTGAGCTGGCGCGTGGTCGCGGTGTCGACGCCTGCGCCCGGCAGGTCCGGCAGCGCGCCATCGACCGCCAGCGTGCCCGCCGCCACTGCGGCGCGCAGGTCCACGTAGTCGTCCTCGCCGCGCCGCCGGTCGACGCGGGTTCGGCTGTCGGCATAAGTGGCGTTGGCGGTGGCGCTGAGCTGCCATTCGCCGACCATCGTGCTGTAGCCGAGGCCGCCCTCGAAGGTATCGGACAGGGCGCGCGTCGCCAGCGGACCGCGCAGGGTGCGCAGCGCGTTGTTACCCGCCGGGTCGGTCAGGGTGACGGTATCGAGGCCGGACAGCGAGGTCGTCTGCGACCGGGTGTAGCCTCCGGTCGCCGTGATCGAGCCGGCGAGGCCGTTCTCGCCCAGGCCCTGCGTCATGGTGCCTTCCAGCACCAGTTCGGAATCCTTCGCCGCCAGGCTGCGGTAACGCGCGGGGTCGGGATCGCCGGCGACGTTCGAGGTGCGTCCGTCCTCCTGGTCGATGCCGCGTTCCGCCTCGGTCAGCATGCTGGTCTGGTCGAGCTTGGCGGTGACGTTGTAGCGGCGCGGGCCCGCGATCCTGAACAGACCGCTTTCCAGCTCGTAGTTGTCATAGCCACCACGCGTCGGGCGATTGTACTCGCCCGAGGACGTGACCGCCGCGAAATGGTCCTTGAGGATGATGTTCACCACCCGCTGGTTGGCGGCATAGCCGAAGCGCAGCGCCACTTCCTCGGGCAGCACCTCCAGCCGGCGGATCGCCTCGGGCGGGATGTTGCGCATCTCGCGGAAGCTGGTGATGCGCTGGCCGTTGAGCAGCATCACCGGCCGCCCGTCGCCGCGTCCGCGCCCGCTGCCGGTCTGCGGCGAGATGGCCTCGAGCAGTTCCTCGATCGAACTGACGCCGTAGGATGCGATGTCGTCTTCCTCGAAAACCTCGATCGGCTGCTGCGGCACGTCGATCTGGCCGATGATGCGAGGGGCGAGCACCAGGATCTCGTCGCCCTCGACTTCGAGCGGATCGTTGCCCTTATCGTCTTTTTCGATCACCGGCGCGGCGGCTTCCGCCACGGCGAGCGCAGGGGCCGGGGTACCCAGGCACACGGCCAGGCTGATCAGGGGTAAGGAACGCAAGGTGCAGTCTCCGCCAAGAGCATTCGTGTAAAGTCAGGGTCCCGATCCCCATCGCCTTCCCTGACGCTCCAATGCCTCGGGCCACGGAGGACCACAAGCCGCAGTGCAGTATCATTTTGTCGCAATCATGTTGCGCCGCGATGAACGGCTGAGGCTTCCATTTCAAGCGGTTCGCCGGTATGTCGAAGAAGGAAGGCACAACCAAACGACGGATGCTGGTCGCCGATGGCGAAAGAAGAACTCCTTGAACTGCGCGGCAGGATCATCGAACTCCTCCCCAACGCCATGTTCCGCGTCGAGCTTGAGAACGGCCACGAGATCCTCGGCCACACCGCCGGCAAGATGCGCAAGAACCGCATCCGCGTACTGGTCGGCGACGAGGTCCTTGTCGAACTAACGCCTTACGACCTCACGAAAGGCCGCATCACCTATCGTTTCATGCCGGGCCGCAATGGCCCCGGTCAGTTTGGCGGTTGATCTGCCGCCCGGCGGCGCTACAGCCGCAGGCCCTTCCCCTGAACTGGTGCCAAAGCTGATGCCCAAACTAGTCCTGGCATCGGCCAGCCCTCGCCGGCGCGAACTGATCGCGCGCCTCGGCATCACCCCCGATGCCATCGAAGCGGCCGACATCGACGAGACCCCCCGCCCCCGCGAAGTCCCGCGCGACTATGCCCGCCGCATGGCGCTGGAAAAGACGCTTGCGGTCTCCGCTCCCGGCGCTTGCGTCCTGGCGGGCGACACCGTGGTCGCCTGCGGCCGCCGCATCCTCCCCAAGGCCGAGGACGAGACGACCGCGCGCGCCTGCCTGGCGCTGCTGTCCGGTCGCCGCCACCGCGTGCTTTCGGCCATCGCCCTGCGCGGGCCCGACGGCACGTTGCGCGAACGGCTCAGCGAGACGGTGGTGCGCTTCAAGCAGCTCAGCCATGCCGAGACAGAGGCCTACATCGCCGGCCGCGAGTGGGAGGGCAAGGCCGGCGGCTATGCCATCCAGGGCAGCGCCGAGGGGCTCATCGTGTCGATCGCCGGCAGCCATTCCGGCGTCGTCGGCCTGCCCCTGTTCGAGACACGCGCGCTGCTGCTGGCGGCAGGATTTCCCGTTGGCTGAGTGGCTGGTCGAGGACGGCATCGGCGAAACCCGCGCGGTCCTCGTCGAAGACGGACAGGTCTTGGCCGCTCGTCTCGACTGGCCGGGACGCCTGCGCGCCGGCGAAGTCGCCGACGCCGTCCTGACATCGCGCCGCGCCGGATCCCCGCGCGGCACCGTGCGCTTCGATTCGGGCGAGGAGGCCTTGGTCGACGGTCTGCCCGTTGGCGCCAGTGAAGGCGCCCGCCAGCGCGTGATCGTCACCCGCGCGGCCATGGCCGAGACCGGGCGCCTCAAGCGGGCCCAGGCGCGCGCCAGTGACCTCGACGTGCGCGCGGCCCCCAGCCTGGCCCAGTCCCTGCGCCCGGGCGGATTGCCGGTGCGCACGGTACGCCGCTTTCCCGAAGATCCCTGGCCCGAAATCGTCGCCGAGGCGATCGACGGCGTCAGCACGTTCGACGGCGGCTCGCTGGTCGTCACGCCCACCCCGGCGATGACGCTGATCGACGTCGACGGCGCCCTGCCCCCGCGCGCGCTGGCGCTGGCCGCCGTGCCCGCCATCGCCGCCGCCGTGGGCCGGCTCGA
>Ga0308159_1005463_pt1 | contig 10753 bp, 15 predicted proteins | sample PhyCR1_FD_201040 | JGI IMG/M metagenome (GOLD analysis project Ga0308159, IMG submission 201040) | Phyllosphere microbial communities from UC Gill Tract Community Farm, Albany, California, United States - DLSLC.R1 | ecosystem: Host-associated > Plants > Phyllosphere > Unclassified | place: USA...
AAACGGTGGTGATGGTGGGTCAACAGACAATGCCCCCGGAGGTGCTGGCGGCGACGGAGGTAACAATGACCAGTCACAACATCTGTAAACGATGCCGGACCTTATTAAGGTGCTCAGCTCTGATACTCGCGGTTTTAACACATTACGGTTATGCCTCTCCGGCATACCCCGTCCTTTCTCCTGATTCTTTATCACTGATTTCTGATGGCGGAAACGGCGGAGACGGCGGTCCGGGTGAAAACGGCGGAAATGGAGGTAACGGCGGTAATGCTGGCACAGGTTCCGACTCAAATGGCGGTAATGGCGGAGATGGAGGCACAAACGGAGCCGATGGAGGGAGTGGTGGCAACGGAGGAAGCGGGAATAATTCACCCGGTGGTGATGGTGGTGACGGCGGTAATGGCGGTAATGGCGGCAGTAATGGTGGTGATGGCGGCGGCATATAATTCATAACGCAGGGGATGATATGAAAAACCTTCTCATAAAAGTTGCATACCTCATTATTCTGACCTCAGCTTTACTGAGACCTTTCATAGTCGTATTCACTGTAACGTCCTCTCTGGCGGCCGGAATATTCAGCACTGCGGCATGGGCAGACGGTGATGGTGGCGACGGTGGTGACGGTGGCGGTGACGGAAACGGGGAGACGGAGGGAATGCTGGTTCTGGCAGCAATGGAGATGGCGGCGACGGCGGTAATGGGGGTGAAAACGGCGGAAATGGAGGAAACGGAGGTAATGGTGACGGATCCGGTGATGGTGACGGATCCGGTGATGGCGGAAACGGAGGCGATGCGGGTCCTGGCGGCGTCGGCGGTCAGGCTGGCAGCGGCGGGAGTCAGGGAGGACATGATGGTTCTCCCGGGATGAGTGGAGCTAAATAGCTATCCGTATGTCGTTAACGCGGTCTGCCGGAGGTTGATTGCTCCGGCAACCTCACTCCTGCAGACTAAATGGACAGCATAGCAATGCTGAGACGTCGCGCTGCAGGGCCTGAACGGCGAAAGCTCGTGAAGTCATATCAGTCGTTTTTACCAGCCCTGCAAACCCCGAGCCTCCTAAAAAACGCATAGTTTCAGCCTGAGAAATGGCAGCTTATTCAGCACTACCCAACAATCCAGCTCCCACCCGACCTCTGCCTACAGTTTCTACACTGGCAGGCCTTCTATTTCCCAGCGTTCACAAGCCTTCATGGAAGAGAATCCCTCACTCCAGCGATAAAACATGATCTCCGGTTCGATATGATGCAGCAGCGAATCTAACCAGCGGGATATCCATCTGATGACAGTTGCCGGCGTATGGAAAGCCAGATCAATCTCAGCCTGCCCTTTTGCCGTATGATAAGTCCGTTTTCACTCCGCTTTCTCACGACGGAACTGACGGAAATACTTCTCATCGCTAAGCTCCGTGTCCTGACACCGCCATCCGGAAACAGATCGTGAGCATCATAACTGTTCAGTGGATGCGGGCAGTCCTCACCCGCTATAACAATCAGCCTGTAAGTGCTGCCAGCCATGCCTGCCTGTTACCTCTGAATTCGGCGTCAGTCATTGAAGGCCGCAAAAAGCGAATTTCTTTCTGTCTCCCCACTTGCTGCCCCCTGAGAATCCGAATAAAGCTTGTGCATACGGATAGTCTGCACAATGCGCATTTCGGCATGCCTCTTTTGACGACAGCAATGCCCTGCATCGCTGCACGGCGTGCAGGAGAGAGCGGAACCGGTAAACGGCTGGCTTCCCGAACCTCCTCGTTATTCAAAACATCCTTCAACCCGCTATCAACTTTCGGCCTTTTTAATGCCGGTAGCCTGTATGGTATGAAATCACTTTAAAAAGAGAAAATATGATGATGCCAGAACGCAAAAATTATCCGCAACTGGGCGAAGTAAAAGCACCTTATGTCCACGCAGTGAAACATGGCGCGACGCTGTATGTCTCAGGACTGACCGCTTTCGGTACGGCGGCTCAGCAGGGAGATATGGCTGAACAGGCAGAAGCCATTTTTGATCAACTCAGGGCGGTTGCCGCGGCTGAGCATACGTCGCTCGCATCGCTGCTGAAGGTCACGATATTCATCACCTCTTTCACAGAGATCACCGCGCTGCGGGAAGTGCTTTATCGCAACTACGGCGAGCATCTGCCCGCCAGCTCGCTGGTACAGGTCAGCGGACTTTTCTCCACTGACCTGCGCATAGAGATTGAAGCCATTTTTGCCCTCTGAGTAGAAAACAGCGACATTCCCGATGCTAGAGCTGCAGATCTGCTGCGGCTGCACCCCGCGCCAGATAACCGATGCGATAGACTTCCTGCTCGCCAGCGGGGCGCTGGAGTGACGCGTTAACGTCGACTCCCTGCCAGCGGCTCACATCCCAGGCGCTGATCCCTGTTGTTACCGGCAGTGTCGTGAGGTCTGAATGCGGTGGAATCTTCCAGCGGTTCAGCGTTATAAAGCGGGCGTCGGCCAGATCAGGGATGTGGGTCTGCCCCTCAAGCGCCAGCCAGCTTTCGATGATCGGCCAGCCAAAATCCCTGACCAGTGTCGCAAAGCCAGGACTTTGCAGGAAACGCTGCATGCCACTCGCCTCCCGCCAGAAATAGAGCGGCGCATAACGGTTTTCATTCTGTCCGTCATCATCACGGCAGGCGTAGAGATACACCTTGGCCACCAGCCCTGGAAAGCCATCAAGCCGGGCTCCGTTCAGACTGATGCGCTGCTCGATGATGCCCATGTCGTAGTCAGCGGGCAGGGTAAAACGGTAGTGCATGATAATCATAACGCCTCCTGCGCCAGCATCCGGCCGCCGCTAAAGCTCCACTCTTCGGTGCTGTTAAACTGAATAATGATCATCACGTCGTCAGGATCGATCGCCATCTCTGCCTGAAGCGTCGTACAGAGTGAATGATAAAACCGTTGCTTCTGTTGGCGGGTTCGCGGTCGGCCTGCCGTCACCTGAAACAGCACGAAATTATCGCTACGCCCGCCGCTGAGATAGTGACGATCAAATACCCGCTGTCCGGCGGGCAGCATCTCAATCACCTGAAAGCAATCATGCTCAGGAACGTCAAATTCCGCGACCAGCGCCTGCTGAAGCAGCGTGGAAATCTGATGCAGAGCCGCCTCGCTGTAGCCCTGACGCAGGGTAATTCGGGTAAAGGGCATCAGTGATTATCCTCCAGATAACCCAGCGCGGTGACGGCGGCGGGCCAGCCTGCGTAAAACGCCAGATGGGTGAAGCTCTCCACCAGCTCATCCTGCGTCAGCCCATTTTGTCGGGCGAAATCGATGTGCCACGGCAGCTGCTGGACTCTCCCCAGCGCGGTTAACGTTGCCAGCGTCAGCAGGCTGCGTTCACGCGGTGACAGCAGCTCGCGCTGCCAGATATCACTAAACAGCACCTGCTGCGTCAGTTCGGCCAGTTTTGGCGCGCGCTGCGCCAGTGTTTCCCGATCAAGCGATTTTTTCATTGCACACTCCTCAGTGGTGAGACAGAGTGTCACTCAGGCCTTCAATCCTGAAAATCAAATTAATTAGCATTTATCATCCAGATTTACAGGACAATAATGAACAAGGTACCGGAGTCCCTCGATTTGGATGCGCTGCGCAGTTTCGTCGCGGGCATTGATGCTGGCAGCTTTGCCCTGGCGGCACAGCATCTGTGTCGGTCTGCCTCGGCCGTCAGTGCGCAGCTTAAGAAACTTGAGCAGCAATGCGGCACGGCGCTGGTGATGAAAAAAGGGCGGCATGTGCAGCTGACCCGCAGCGGTGAACAGCTGATGAGTTACGCCAGACGCCTGCTGTCGCTGAACGATGAGACATTGCGGGCAGTGAAAGGCGAAGCGTTACAGGGCGAAATACGCATCGGGATGCAGGAGGATTTTGGCGAGGCGTTGATGCCAGCCATTCTCGGCGCGTTCAACCGGCAGCATCCGGAGGTGATGCTGACCGCACGCGTCGACAGAAATCTGCCGCTGCTTACGGCGCTGGCCCGTCATGAGCTGGACCTGGCGCTGCTGTGGCAGGCAGAGCAGCAGGCTGGCACGCAGTTAATTGGTCAGTGTCCGTTAGCCTGGATACAGCATCCGGCGTTTGATCTGGCGGGATATCTGCAGCGCGGCGAGCCGCTGCCGCTGGTGGCATTCGATGCGCCGTGTGTCATGCGATCGCGCGCCATCGAGGCGCTGGATAAGGCAGGTATTCCGTGGCGGGTAGTGTTCACCAGCCACAGTCTTAGCGGGATCTGGGCGGCATTACAGGCCGGGCTGGGCATCACCCTGCGCACCCGCGCCGGGTTGCCGGAGACGCTGATGATTGAATCACACCGGCTGCCAATGCCCGGCAATCTGGGTATCGCGCTCGCCCGCTCCGATCAGGGTGACGATCCGGCGCGAGCGCTATTGCAGCATCTGATCACGCAAGCCGCCCTGCCCTTTATTCAGCGCTGACTGCTGTCTGAAATGCCCGCTGAACCAGAGACGAACAGTATTCTGCTGAGATGTCGCGGTCACCGAACAGAATATGAAACATCACCGGTGCCACGACCACATCGATGATGCGATCAACGTCAAAACCTGATTCGCCGCGTGCCTCGGCCCGACTTTTCAGTGTTTCAAGATGCTGATAGGTAAACCCACAGCATTTCTGGCTCGCCGCTTCAGCCTGACTCCCTATCACATCAGCCAGAAGCTCACGACCGACTTTGGACGACATCTCTTCAGCATACTGCTGAATGAACGCAGTAAGATCGCCGGCCGTCGATCCGGTATCTTCCGGTTCTGCAATGGGCCGCATCCGTGCCACGGCCACATCCGCCAGCAACTGGGACAGATCGCCCCAGCGCCGATAGATCGTGGAGGGTGTCACACCCGCCTGTTCGGCGATCATCGGCACTGTAATAGCTGAACGATCAAGCGTTTCCAGCAACCGGTTAACGGTGTTATGCACTTCCGCCTGAATACGTGCGCTGCGTCCACCCTGCCGAATCATCTCCCTCGCCATCACTTTCTCCCGCTTTTATCAGCCTCAACGTCATGGTTAAAGCAACGAAGTTGCATTAACAGATAGCGGCAGTGTACCGCATCTCAGGCTGAGCAGGCGCTAATGTGTGCTATCGGGCGGTTGAGCATCAAGGTTGCAGTTTACTCAGGACCGATTTAACCGGCTCGGCGGTGAGATGTGACGAACGGTTATCTGATGCGCCTATCCATAAAAGACTGACTGCCATGACTGCTGAAATAAAAATTGTACGAATATCCATAAAGCCTCCCCTGATTAAGGTGGCTAAAGTAATCCACACAGCGGAATGTTAATCGCGGGATAAGAGAGGATTTAAAGGGACCTGGCGCGAAAAGGTGGCGCAACTTTCGCCACGCCTGAATCACAAACGGGAAAGATCATACTTATGCGGTAACGATGTTGCCAGCCGCAAGCCAGTCACGTTGTGTGAGGGTGTACATCAGGCTGGGAGGAAACCCCTCAGGATCGTCGACCTTTTTCAAAAAGGTCAGGCCCGCTTTTTCCAGTACCCGGCGCGAAGCCAGATGGTTTTCGCGCGTCACACCCGTAATGATGCTCAGCCCGGCCTCTTCGAATCCGTAGCGAATGGCTCTGCGGGAAAGCTCGGTGGCATACCCTTTTCCCCAGGCAGCAGGCTCAAACCGGTAACCGAGATTATTCGTCTGACGACCGTCAAACTGGCTTCTGAAAACGCCACCAAAGCCAATGATTTTATCCGGATGGGCTTTCTCAAATATCGTCCAGTCGCCAAAACCCTGTTCCTGATAGCTCTGTAATATGCGCTCTATGGCCTGAATGGCATACGTTCTGTCGGGCCATGGACCTCGCGGGTTAAATTTATGTGTTTTGGGGTCGCCATAGATTCTGAAGAGGTCATCAAGATCCTCGCGAAGAGTATACCTGTAGAGCAGTCGCTCTGATTCCCAAACCATCCTGCGCTCCCTTTGGGTGCTGAATAAGCAATCTTTACTCTTTATATCAGCAACTTCGCCTGTCACCAACTCTGTTAACACGACTCAACGGCTGCCAGCTAATCACTGGCAGCATGTCACCTCTGACGTAAGTACACAGAAAACCTGCGATGCAAGGCCGTGCCAGAATCCTGCTGGAATCCGGTCAAAAAGAGCAGACGCGGCTGGGGTTCGCGTCCGGTCTGTTCTGTTGCGTCTGGCGATTAAGCTTCGCTGTGCACTCTAAACGAATCAACCATGCCACGCAGTGCATGTGCCTGCTCAGACAGCGACTGAGAAGCCGACGAAGACTCTTCAACCAGTGCGGCGTTGTTTTGCGTCACGCCATCCATCTGACTCACGGCGATGCTGACCTGCGAAATACCCTGCATCTGCTCGGAGGAAGACAGGGAGATATTATCCATCGCCTCGGCCAGCTCACTGACCATACCGACAATTTTCAGGATGCTCTGGCCGGTTCCGGCCGCCACCGAGACACCCTGCTCTACCTGTCCGACGGTCTGTTCAATCAGCGATTTGATGTCCCGTGCCGCGGTTGCACTTCGCTGTGCAAGCGAGCGAACCTCACCTGCAACGACGGCAAATCCACGCCCCTCTTCTCCGGCTCTTGCCGCTTCAACGGCCGCGTTAAGCGCCAGAATATTGGTCTGGAAAGCGATACCTTCAATAACGCCAGTGATGTCGCGGATTTTCGCGGCGCTCAGTGAGATGCCATTCATGGTTTCGGACATACGCTGGACATCATTTTCACCGCCGCGAGCCAGCGAGGCCGTTTCACGAGCCGAACCGGCAGTCTGCTGTGCGCCAAGGGTATTGCTTTTTACCGTCGCGGTAAGTTGCTCCATGCTGGCAGCCGTTTCCTGCAACGCAGACGCCTGCTCCTCGGTTCGTGAAGATAACTCGGTATTACCACGAGAAATCTCATCAGCGGCCAGCGCCACGGAACCCGCAGCCTCTTTAATACGGGAAACCAGCTCACGCAGATTAGCCTGCATACCACCCAACGATGCCAGCAGGCTGTTGGTATCACCGCGTCGCAATGCCACTGACGTGGTGAGATCGCCTGAGGCGATAGCGGCAGCCAGTACCTGAGCCTGAGCCGGTTCGCCTCCCAGTTGACGCATCAGGATACGCACGGTAAACAGGCAGGTTGCCGCTGCCAGCAGAATTGAGATGCCCGCGAGGATCATCAGCGTAAAGCCAGTACGCGCCGACGAATCACTGCTCATCGTCACCGCTTTCTGGCTCTCTTCACTCTGAATCGCTGAAAGGGTGTTAAGCGCATCCAGCAGCTTACGCTGCGCCGGACGCGTCACGGTCAGCAGATAGGCAGTGGCTTCCTGAGAACGATTATCCAGCCCCAACCGGCCAGCCTGTTCAAGGGAGTCGAGCGTAGCTTTCTCTACTGACAGCCCCTTATTGAACGCTTCGCGTGCAGCAGGGGTGGCATCACCCATCATACGGGTCAGCGACTCACGGGTAGTGATGTAAAGCGTTTTCTGAGTCTGCAGCCGTTTCCATTCCGGTTCCATCGCTTTAGTATCGGTCAGCAGCGCCATATTGCGCACTGCAATGCCCATGTCACGCAGGCCACCCCGCATATCAAGTACCATCTGATAGCGTTTCATCTTCACATTGACGACATCGTTCATGCCATCACGGGCATTGTTAAGAGCGTGTAAAGCAATCCCGCTACACAGAATAAACAGCAGAATGAGCAGGCCAAAACCGGCATACAGACGAGTTGAAATTTTCACAGGCGAGTCTCATGAGTGGATGTAATAAGGTGGTCATGTCTTTCTGCTATCGGCATTGTGTGAAGAATTTGTAGCCACGGCTGGTAATAAACTTTTTTCAGGCGGAGGAGTGACGGGTACGCGCAAACTCATTATCGTAAAGAGTCGCTTGCTGGCTCTGGTGTTACTGATGTTAACGTTATGCTTTAGCTGGTATGTCGGGTTTGTGGCGTATCATAAGCGTCATGGGAATCGGAGTAATTAAAGGAAAGTGCAAAAATGGCTGAACAGAGCAGCATTATCACTGAACTTACCGAACTTGAAGGTCTTTACGGCACGGTCGCCCGGCCCTCTGTCGCTAAGGTGACCGATCATATTCATCCCGCTTATCGTCCGTTTATCGCCGCCTCGCCTTTTGTGGCGCTGGCAACGTCGGGGCCCGAGGGACTGGATGTTTCACCGCGCGGCGATCCGGCCGGATTTATCGAAATCGAAGATGACAAGACCCTGCTATTACCCGACAGACGCGGAAATAACCGCATCGACAGCCTGCGCAACATTCTGCATGACAATCGGGTAGCGCTGCTTTTTCTCATCCCTGGCATTGGCGAGACGTTGCGCGTGAACGGCACGGCAGCGATCAGTACCGACCCGGCGCTGCTAGAGCGCTTTGCCATCAACAATCAGCTGCCAAAAACCGTATTGCGCATCACTGTGGAGAGCGTTTTCTTTCAGTGCAGCCGGGCGATTATTCGCTCCGGATTATGGGATGCCGAAACGCAGATCTCACGGCAGTCGCTACCCAGCACCGGTTCCATCCTCAAACAGATTGCAGAAATTGATGGCGACGCCTACGACAAAGCGCTGCCTGATAGATTGAAGAACTCACTTTACTGATCGCCGTTCAGGGCCAGGAGGCTTCACTTCATCCGGCGTGCCGATGAGTGAAGTACTTATACTTTCGGAACGGAGATCATCGTGAGCCTGCAGTCACGCCTCTAAGCGCAAACAGCGGTAGCGTTACGCAAAGCTCTCCAGTATCTGCTTTGCATGCAGGTAGTCGTAAGAGGTCACTTCAATTTTATTATTACTGAGATCGCTGAAATAGACGGACATCGACACATCGTGGTCACTGACGCTGAAAGGGATTTTATTCTTACTGAGTACAGGTATAAGTTCGTCAAAAGACGAGGCAGCCACTCCGAAAGCCACCGTATGGCCTGGTGGCTGAGATTTTCGCAGGAAAAGAGAGAGTGATGCTCTGTTATTGCTTATGACCAGCGGCCCACCCTGTTCAAACCAGAAGTACAGTGAAGGGTCGCGTTCAAAGCACAGGATCTCGTTGTACCACTTTTCTGCCTGTTCAATATTTTCAACGTAGAGATGGATATGATCAATCTCAGCTATCTTCATCATCTGGCTCCCTGATTGCTATTAACAGTGAGACTCGCCGAAACGTTGTTGATAAACAACCCGCAAAACTCATAACAACACAACATTTACCATAATTCAGTTCGCAAAGCGGTCACCCTAAAGCTCCTGCGATAATCATTTTGCTGAGCTTTTTTAATAAAAGCCGCACTTACCCTTTGCTATGCAGGCCAATGCAAACCTTCCTCGTTCGGCTACAGATTCCGATATATCGGATGCCAGCTGAGTAGCCATGGTTAAGGCTTCTTCATCCATATTTTCTAATTCTTTAATCAGCATTTCTCCGGCTATACGCCGCACCATGGGTGAACGGTCGACTATTGCCAGCTTTAAAGTCTCAATAAATGGCCTGGAAACGACTAGTATTCTTTCTTTTAAAACAGGTACACGGCGTCGTACGCCAAAGGTTTTATCAATCCACTTCCATTCCAGTCCCTCGGACCAGACAATTTTCCCCTCGAACAGGCAGCGGTAAGCCTTTGCACGCATTGAGGGCTGAACGGAGGATTTAGCAATCTCAGACAAAAAACTATCTAACACTGACGTTCGTCCTGCCTGGGTAAAGACAGTAGCAGCAGGCCCCGAAGAAGCGCAGATAAGTCTTTTTTTCAGAGAGGCGGTGACATTCTCCATTGAAATAATGTCTGTCAGTACCTCGTGTTCCTTCTCATCCGCTCTTCCCCATGAGTTCCAATAGGGCAGCGTTACAAACAAGACATCCACGATAACTTCCGGGTCTGAAGCTGCTGCGATTGAGAGCAGTGCTTCACGGGCAGCTTCTCTGACCTGAGGAACCCAGTCATTCAGTTTTCTGACGGCTAAGGCAAACAAAAAACTGTTGGGTGCCCCAACTGATAACGTCCGTAATGCACGCTCCCGCCGAAAACCATCAGCATGACATAAGTCCAGCCACCTGAGAGAACCCACCTGCTGAATCTCAGCACCTGTCCGTTTATAACCTGATGCATAAAAAGATGAGTCAATCTGCCAGCGTATTAATCGCTCCCAGTCATCAAGACTTTTCAATGGCAGTTGTGACGTTGCAGCCACGAAAGCTGATATATCAGGCCGTATTCTCTGATACAAAATATCGAAGGTGAGTGATTTTTTGACTGCTTCAGTAACTTTCTGTTTAAGGCTTTCCTGCAATAGCATGCGCCCTTTTTCCCCAACTTAAACTTATAAAGGTTTGAGCTTATCTAAAAAGTCACGGTGGCCCAAAGTCAACGTGCCTCTGCCAGCACATGAACTCCCGTCGGGAGAGGGTCAGTAAATCAGATATCCTGATAAAAGGCTTGCCTCTGTCAAAAATCAGACGTAACGCCTTGAATAGCTCTCACCGTTACAAACTCTCAGACAAGCCTTCAACCCCACCGCAATAAACGTTAAAGCAAAGATATTGCATTAAGGCACAGATAGCCGTATACCTTATTAAAAGCTAATACTTTGCATTAAGGTGATTTCCATGAACCCCACATTGACGCCTCAGGCTGCTGCCCGCACCACGCTTTTCAGTTTTACCGGTGCGGCGCTGATTTCCGCCACCAGCAGTGCGCCGACGCCGCTCTACCCGCTTTATCGCAGCCTGTTCCATCTGACGCCGA
>Ga0308159_1005464_pt1 | contig 10752 bp, 9 predicted proteins | sample PhyCR1_FD_201040 | JGI IMG/M metagenome (GOLD analysis project Ga0308159, IMG submission 201040) | Phyllosphere microbial communities from UC Gill Tract Community Farm, Albany, California, United States - DLSLC.R1 | ecosystem: Host-associated > Plants > Phyllosphere > Unclassified | place: USA...
GAAAACGGTCGGTGATACCGACTCCCACTCCGACGATGTTGGTGTCCATCAGTGACCTCCTTGTTCCGGGTTCCGCCCGGTCTAAGGGCGGAACATCCGTCGCCTTCAGTCATCCCCACGCTAGTAGTCCGACACCGCCGTGTCACGTCTCAATCACCCGGGATTCACCCCTGAGGACGCTGCGACGCGGCGTGTGCGCCAGAGCGACGGCGACGACCTCGGCGGCTCCCGCAGCCCGAAGAGCTCTCGCCGCCTCGACGAGGGTCGCGCCCGTGGTCACCACGTCATCGACGACGACCACCACCCCGCCGAGGATAGGCCGACTCACGAACGCTCCCCCGACGTTCTCCCGTCGCTCGCGTCGTCCGAGGCCCCTCTGATCATGGGTCGCGCGAGCGACGCGCAACAGTCGCTCGTGTCTCCATCCGGCACGACGCATCAGCACGTCGAGCGGGCGGAAACCGCGGCGTCGGAAGGCCGCGCGCGTCCCCGGGACGGTGGTCACGAGAGCACCGACGGGGGCCGCGAGCCTCAGCGCCTCGTCGAACGCCGGGGCGAGCTCGCGCGCGAGGGATGTCCGCCCCTCCTCCTTGAGGGCGCGGATGACGCGCGCCGCGACCCCCTCGAAGGCGAGGGCACTCGTCACCGTGAGCCCCGGCTCGGCGAGACGGCGCATCGGCCGGGCGGTCAGGGCGTCACGGCATCCGGAGCACAGGTCGGTGTCGACGACGCCGCACCCGGCGCACGAGACGGGCAACCAGAACGTGAGCGCGTCGCGGAACGAGGAGGCGAGCGCGGCTCGGAACGACATGGGCCCATGGTGCCGGGGCCGATGGTCGCGCGCGGGCGCCCGAGCGACCCCCCGGGGAGAACGTTCCTCTTCTCTCGCGTGGGGAGGATCCTCAGGAGGTCGTGCCCTGCTGGGCGGCGAGCACCCGGATGTCGGTGGCGACCAGGGTCCAGGAGCTCCCGCGACGGCTGTAGAGGCGACCGGCGTCGTCGAGCACGCGGACGCTCGTGCTGCCGGCGGCGAGGGTGGTCGCCCCGTCGGGAGCGGCGGCTTCGGTTCCTCGTCCGCCGACGTTGAGCTCGCGCAGGCGGCTGGCGCCATCGACATCGGCCAGGACGCCCACCGTGGTGTCGTCGAGCCAGGCCAGGTCGAAAGCCCCCTGCTGCGAGAACGACAGGACGTGCGGCACGCCGAGGTCGACCTCCCCGCCGTCGCGCTGGATGCCGGCGACCCACACCTCTCGCGTGCCCGAGACCGTGACGATCGCCGCCACCCTCGTCCCGTCGCGCGAGATCTGCATCGCACTGATCTCTGAGGCGTCGGGCCAGGCGTTGCCGACGTTGCGCGGCACGCCCTCGGCGGTGATGGCGCGAAGCTGCGTCGGAGCAGAAGCGGGCACGCTCCAGATCGCCCCCTCGGCATCGATCGTGGGGGCGATGAGCCCGGAGCGATCATCGAGCAGGAAGGTGCGTCCGTCGGCCAGAGCGCTCGCCACCGTGCCCTGCTGCGTGCGGACGGCCGCGAGGCTGCGGTCCGCCTCGAGCTCGACCGACGCCGGCGCGAGCGAGGCGACCGCGTCGGACAGTCCGCCGAGGGTTTCGACCGCGTCTCCGGCGAGCGCGCCGAACACCCCCGCGGTGGTCAGCACCGCGGGAGAGGGGTCGACCCGGGTGACGCGCACCGAGACCTCGGAGGCGGGCACCGGAGTCCCCTCCACCGTCATCTGCACCTCGCTGATGCCGGCCGTGACGAGGCTCTTGGCCAGCTGCGTCTGCATCCGATCGAGGGTCGTGCGGTCCAGGCTCAGCGCGGTGCGCGGCAGCTGCACCTGGGCGACGCCGCTCGACGACAGGGTCACCGAGCGGCCCACCAGCGACAGCTCGTCGGGGAACGCCGTCTTGACCGCCCCGGCGAGCCACGCGCTGGGCTGGCCGTCGACGAGGGCCGTCGCCACCCGGCTGGCCACGAGCGCCCGCGGGAACCAGCGGACGTCGGGCACGATGAAGCTCCACGTCGGATCGAAGTACGCGATGGATGCCGACTGGTAGACGGTCGGGAACACCTCCTCGTACAGCACGACCCCGTCGGGCGCCGAGGTGATGCGCCACTGGTCGTCGACGCGCGCGAGGGTGAACGAGAGGGACTCCGCGGTGCCCGAGGCGGTCGGGGCGTAGGCGCCGTTGGCATCCACTCCCGCGACCGTGGTGAGCGACACCGTGACCCCGGTGCCGTCGGCGTTCGCGGCGGCGCGACGATCGGCGAGGCGGTCGATCGTGACGCGGGCGCGAGGGTCCCACTGCGTCCCGGACGCCAGGAAGAGCTTCGCCGTGGCCCAGTCGTCGGCGGGGCCGGAACCTGCGCGGAGGAACCCCTCCACGATCTCGGCGGGAGAGGCGTCGTCCTGGGGCCCGTCGGGAACGAAGGCGAAGGCCTGGGTGTCGTCGACCTGCGGGCCGCGCCCGGGATTGACGTAGCCCGAGGTCGGCAGACCCGTGCACGCGGCGAGCGCGAGCACCAGGGCGAGGCTGACGAGGGCAAGGATGCGTCTCATGTCGTCTTCCTCACTCCGGGTCGGGTCGAGATGGGCTGGGTGAGGCCAAGGGCTTCGAGCGCTCCGCCCTGCTCGTCGTCGGGGACGAGGGGCAGGGGCGAGCTGCTGACCGGCTGATCGGCGCGCGGCAGGGTGAGCACGAAGTTCGACCCGCGTCCGGGCTCGGACCAGACCGACAGCGTGCCGCCGTGCAGCTTGGCGTCGCCGAGGGCGATCGACAGACCCAGGCCCGTCCCGCCGATGGTGCGCACGCGCGAGGGATCCGCGCGCCAGAAGCGGTCGAAGACGCGCTCCACGTCGTCGGGCTGCATGCCCAGGCCGAAGTCGCGGACGCCGAGGGCCACGGCATCCCGATCGCTGTCGACCGACACCACGATCGGGTGTCCCTCGCCGTGTTCGATCGCGTTGCCGAGGAGGTTGCGGACGATGCGGCGGATACGTCGGGCGTCCATGTCGACCGGGGTGTAGCCGCCCGGGGCGACGAGGCGCACGTCGGAGCCGTGGCCCTCGGCGAGCTGCTCCATCGACAGGATGACGTCCTCGGCGAGATGGGCCAGGCTCGTCGGCTCGAGTTCGAGCTGGACGGACCCGGCGTCGTAGCGGCTGATCTCGAGCAGGTCCGTCAGGAGCACCTCGAACCGCTGCACCTGGGCGTGCAGCAGCTCCGCGGCGCGGCCCGTCGCGGGATCGAACTCCTCGCGCTGGTCGTTGATCATGTCGGCGGCGAGTTTGATGGTCGTCAGCGGCGTACGCAGCTCGTGGGAGACGTCGGAGACGAAGCGCTGCTGCACGAGCGAGAGGTCGGCGAGCTCCTTGATCTGAGATTCGATGCTGTCGGCCATCGCGTTGAAGGAGCGGTTCAGGGTCGCGAGCTCGTCCTCGCCGCGTACCGGGAGCCGCACGCCCAGGTCTCCCGCCGCGAGCTTGGCGCTCGTCTCGGCGGCGTCCGCGATCGGGGTGGTCACCGATCTCAGCACGAACCACGCGATCGCGCCGATGAGCAGCACGAGCACCAGACCCACCACCCACAGCAGCACCTGCACGAACGCCAGGGTCTGCGAGGCGCTCGTCAGGTCGTACCCCATGTAGAGCTCGTACGAATCGACCCCGTCCTCCGCGGGAAAACGCAGCTGATGACCGACGAGGATGCCGGGCACCTCGCGCCCGTCATCCGCCGGAAGAGCCACCGACTGCCACCACTGCAGATCGGGGCTCGACTGCACCTGGGTGCGCAGGGCGTCGGTGACGATGCTCGACTCGAACGCCGGGGAGATGAACGGTTGAGGCGCCAGCGGCGAGGGCGGGCCGATGCGGTACAGGGCGATGAGGTCGCTCGAGGACTGCTGCGACAAGCGCGTCGCGATGCCGTTCATCAACGTCTGCGCCGCGGCCGGATCGGTCGAGTCGACGGCGGCGTCGAGGGTCGCTTGCGCTGCGGCGGTGGCGCGCTGGGCCTCGAGCAGCACCTGGTCCTTGCGGGCGGTGAACAGCTCGTTCTGGATGACGAGCGCCATGGCGACGCAGGTGACGAGGATCGTCACGGCCGTGAGCGTCACCGTCAGAACGATCGTGCGGAAGCGCAGCGACCGACGCCACAGGGTCGCCAGACGATCGCGCTCGACACGCCAGTCGCGCCATCCCCGCACCCGCGACCGCGGGAGGGTGCGCACCGCGCCCGTCATGGGGGGATCAGGCCACCGCGCCGGCGCGGTAGCCCACGCCGCGCACGGTGGTCACGATGCGCGGGTTGTCGGGATCGGCCTCGATCTTCGCGCGCAGTCGCTGGACGTGCACGTTGACCAGGCGGGTGTCGGCCTTGTAGTGGTAGCCCCAGACCTGTTCGAGCAGCATCTCGCGAGAGAACACCTGCTGCGGCTTCTCGGCCAGGGCGACGAGGAGCTCGAACTCGAGCGGCGTCAGGGCGATGGGGGCATCGCCGCGGCGGACCTCGTGCGCGGCGACGTCGACGACGAGGTCGCCGATGCGCAGCGTCTCGTCGACCGGAGCCTGCACGGGACGCAGGCGCGTGCGGATGCGGGCGACGAGCTCTTTGGGGTTGAAGGGCTTCATGATGTAGTCGTCGGCGCCCGACTCCAGACCCTTCACCACGTCGGCCGTGTCGGTGCGCGCGGTGAGCATGATGATCGGCACGCCGGACTCGGCCCGCACGCGGGTGCAGATCTCGATGCCGTCGACACCGGGGAGCATCAGGTCGAGCAGGATGAGATCGGGGCGCTCGGTACGCCAGGCGTCCACCGCTTGCGCTCCGTCGGCGCAGAACACCGTGTCGAATCCCTCGGTGCGCAGCACGATGCCGATCATCTCGGCCAACGCGGTGTCGTCGTCGACAACCAGGATCCGTGAAGTCATTCGGGTGTACGTCTTCCGTCTCGAAACCCGCTCGGGAACGGGCACTACGCCCCGGGTGGGGGCACGTTCCATCGAGAGTAGTCGACCTGCCTGCACGACAGGCGTGCGTGTCGGGGGTGTGTGACACGATGAGGACACCGCCATGTGACGAGGAGGGGCCCCACATGACCGCGTACCCCGCTTGGACTCCGGCATCACGCCCGGGGATCGTTCCGCTGCACCCCTACGGGTTCGGCACGATCCTGGGCCGGTCCTTCGTCGCTCTGCGCCACAACCCCAAGGTGCTGCTGGGCTTCGCCCTCGTGGTGCAGGCGGTGGCCTACATCATCGTGACGGCGGCCATCGCCGGGGTGGCGATCGCGAGCTTCTCCCGGCTCGACACCGTCGCGTACGGCAGCGACGACTACGACGCCATCATCGCGGGCTCGATCGCCCTCACCGCCATCGCGGGCCTGGTGCTCGGCATCCTGTCCGGTGTCCTGGGCGTCATCGTGCAGGGCATCGTCGTCGCCGAGGTCGCGCACGCGGTGGTCGCCGAGAAGCCGTCCCTGAAAGCCGTCTGGGCGCGGGTGCGCCCGGTGTTCTGGCGCCTGGTCGGTTACAGCGCGCTCACGGTCGGCGCAGTGGTCGTCCTCGTCGGGATCCTGGCGGGGATCGTCGCTCTGCTGGTCATCGCCGCGACCTGGGTCGGCGCGATCGTCGGCGTGCTGTTCTTCCTGGCGCTCATCCCGCTGTACCTCTGGCTGACGCCCAAGCTCTTCCTCGTCCCCTCGGTCATCATCCTCGAGCGGGCCCCCGTCTTCCGCGCGATCGCCCGATCGTGGCAGCTGACCCGCGGGCGCTTCTGGTCGACGCTGGGGACCGTCGTGGTCATCTCCGTCGTCTTCGGCGCCGTCGCCCAGATCATCTCGATCCCCCTCAGCCTGTTCGGCGGATTCGTTCCGTCGATCATCGCCCCGACGGGCGAGAGCGGGGCCGGCGCCCTCGTCGGCCTCATCATCGTGCAGGTCATCGGGCAGTTCGGCATCCTGCTCGTGCAGTGCATCGCTCTCGTGGTGCAGTCGACCTCCGCCGTCCTCGTGTACGTCGACGCCCGCATGCGCGTCGAAGGTCTCGACCACGATCTGCAGTCGTACGTCGAAGCACGCGATTCCGGCGCCGCCGAACTGAGCGACCCCTACCTCGTGGGTGTGGGCCGCGTCGTCGAGCGCCCCGCCCCGGTGCCCTACGGCGCTCCGCCGGCGTTCGCGGGGTACGGGCCACCGTCGGGGACCTCCGGGTACGGCGCCCCGGCGGGGTACGGCGCGCCCGCGGGATACGGCGCGCCGACGGCGGGAGGGTACGCCGCTGCACCCCAGGGTCATCAGGCCGCCCAGGGACGACCTGTTCCGGACTCCGCGCCGCCGACTGCCGCATCTGCCCCGCCACCGCCCCCGTACACCGCGCCGGTGGCCGGCTCCGTGCCGCAGGCTCTCCCCGCGCCCTCGACGCCCCCGGCGCCTCCCGCCGGCGACCAGGCGCGGACGACGTGGGCCGCCCCCGGCTCGACCGACGACGCGTGATCCTCACGGCCGTGGCAGCCGCCTTGCCGCTGCTCCCCGACCCCGACCAGGCCCGGGAGTGGGCCGAGCAGGAGCTCAGAGACCCCGCCTACCAAGCGGCCGAGCCGAACATCGTCGACCGCATCTCCCAGGCCATCGGGAAGTTCCTCGAAGATCTGCTGCGCATCCCCGACAACGACGGGTGGGGCCCGTCCGCTCTCGTCGTGCTGGGCATCATCGTCGTCGCGCTGATCGTGGTCGCTCTGCTCATCTGGGGTCGACCGCGCCTGTCGACCCGCGCCTCTGAACCGGCTCGCGCCCTCTTCGACGACGACGACGGGCGCTCCGCCGACGAGCTCCGCTCCGATGCGGCGTCCGCGGCCGGCCGGGGCGACTGGAACGACGCGATCGTGCTGCGGTTCCGTGCCTTCGCGCGCGGCCTCACCGAGCGCGGACTCGTCGATCCCCCTCCCGGCGCCACGGTCCGATCGTTCGCGCGCGAGACGGCGACGGCGCTGCCCGCCCTCGTCCCCCTGCTCGAGCCGGCCGCGACGACCTTCGACGACATCCGCTACCTGCGCCGCACCGGCACCGAACAGAGCTACCGCCGCGTCGCCGACCTCGACGACGCGGCCGTCCGCGCGCGCACCGCGCCGGTGGCACCCCGGTGACCGCGGTGACGGCCCCGGTGGCCCCGATCCGTTCGCGCCGCAGGTCCGCTCTGAGCTGGGCGGCTCTGGCCGCGGGTCTGCTGCTCGCCGCGCTGATCGGCGGCACCCTCGTCTACGGCGGATACACGCAGCGCGCGATCTTCGACCCCGACTCGGCGGGTCCCGACGGCACTCGCGCGGTCGTGCGCATCCTCGAGCAGCAGGGGGTCACGGTCACGGTCGCCCGCGACCGCGCCGCCGCCGAGCGCGCCCTCGCGGTCGGCGGCGCCACCCTCGTCCTGCGCGACGCACCGATGCTGTCCGACGACGCCCTGCGCGAGCTCGCCGACCGCGCGCAACACGTCGTCCTCGTCGAACCCCGGACCCGCGCGCTCCGGGTGCTCCTCGACGGTTCCTCACTCGGCGGCTTCTCCCCCGACACGTCCGCGACTCCCGAGTGCACCGTCCCCGCGGCCGCGAACGCCGGAACGGCTCGCGTGGGAGAACTCCTGCGCCCCGGCGACGGGGTCGAGGGGTGCTACCCCGTCGACGGCGAGTTCGGCCTCTTGCAGTCCGACGGTGCCGACGGACGAACGGTCACCGCCCTCGACGGGCTCTCGGTCCTCACCAACTCGATGCTCCCCGTCGACGGCAACGCCGCCCTCGCCCTGGGCGTCCTGGGCCAGACCGAGACCCTCGTCTGGTACGTGCCCTCGCTCTCCGACGCCGACCAGAATGCGGCCGCACCCACCCTCGGCGACCTCACCCCCGCGTGGGTCACGCCGGCCATGCTGGTGCTGCTGACCGCCGCTCTCACCGCCGCGATCTGGCGCGGTCGCCGCTTCGGCCCGCTCGTGGCCGAGCGCCTTCCCGTCACCGTCCGCGCCACCGAGACCACCGAGGGCCGCGCGCGCCTCTACGCCTCATCGAAGGACGCCGCGCACGCGCTCGACGAACTCCGTCGAGCCGCCCGCGCCCGCGTCGGGCGGCTGCTGGGCCTGACCGCCCGCACCTCCCCGCACGAGGTCGCCGACGCCGTCGCCCAGAGACTCGGTGCCGACCGCGCGCGCGTCCGCGGAATCCTCGTCGACGACCTCCCCCGTACCGACCGCGACCTCGTCGCGGCGGCCGACCGCCTCCGCGATCTCGAGGAGAGCGTGCGCACCGCCGTCCGAACCGAAGGGACCACACGATGACCGACAGCCCCGAGACCCCCGCCGCCGCGGCCCCGGTCGCGCCGAGCGACGATCACGCGGAGCTGCGCGACGCGATGCACCGCGTGCGCCTCGAGGTCGGCAAGGCCGTCGTCGGCCAGGACGGCACCATCACCGGCCTTCTCATCGCCCTCCTCTCGCGCGGCCATGTGCTGCTCGAGGGCGTTCCCGGCGTCGCCAAGACCCTGCTCGTACGCTCCTTCAGCCGGGCGCTCGGGCTCGACACGCGCCGCGTGCAGTTCACTCCCGACCTCATGCCGGGCGACGTCACCGGCTCCCTCGTCTACGACGCCCGCGCCGGCACCTTCGAGTTCCGCGCCGGTCCCGTCTTCACGCACGTGCTGCTGGCCGACGAGATCAACCGCACTCCCCCGAAGACCCAGGCGGCGTTGCTCGAGGCGATGGAAGAGCGTCAGGTCTCGTCCGACGGCGAGAGCCGCGCGCTGCCCGATCCGTTCCTCGTCGCCGCGACCCAGAACCCCATCGAGCACGAGGGCACCTACACGCTGCCCGAGGCGCAGCTCGACCGCTTCCTCCTCAAGCTCGTCGTCGACCTGCCCGGTCGCGACGCCGAGGTCGACGTGCTGCGTCGCCACGCCTCGGGTTTCGACCCCCGTCGCCTCGACGACGCCGGTGTCGCGCCGGTCGTCACGGCACCGCAGATCCTCGCGGCCCAGCGCGCGGCGGCATCCGTCGCGGTGGACGACGATCTGCTCGGCTACGTCGTGGACCTCGCGCGCGCGACCCGTCAGAGCCCCTCGGTGCTGGTGGGGGTCAGCCCCCGTGCCTCCACCGGACTGCTCGCCGCCGCGAAGGCGTGGGCGTGGCTGAGCGGTTACCCCGCGATCACCCCCGATCACGTGCAGACCATGCTCGTGCCGGTGTGGCGCCACCGCATCCGGCTGCGGCCCGAAGCGGAGATCGAGGGTGTGTCGGTGGATGCCATCCTCACCTCGGTCCTGCAGCAGACCCGCGTCCCGATCTGATGTTCGTCACCGGTCGCCTCGCCCTGCTCGTCGCCCTGGGCGTCGTGCCCCTCGTGCTGCTGAGCACGGCGGGTCTGTCGGCGTGGGCGGTCGCCGGCGGGTGGGTGTTTCTGTGCCTGGTGCTCGCGATCGTGGACACCCTGCTCGCCGCCGACCCCCGCCGGGTCGAGATCACCCGCACGCATCCCGAGCGGGCCCTGCGCGACGAACCCGTGGCGGGAGAACTGCGCGTGCGCAACCTCGGCACGCGTCTGCTTCGCGCGCGAGTGCGCGACGCGTGGCAGCCGACGGCCGGGGCGCCTGACGAGCGGCAACGCTTCGCCGTCCCTCCCGGTGAGAGGCGCGCCGCTGCGCTGCCCCTGCGCCCCCGCCGTCGCGGCGAGTTGCGCAGCGCCTTCGTCGCCGTACGCGCGGCCGGCCCCCTGGGGCTGGCCGGTCGTCAGAGCGTGGTCGACGCGCCCGGCCGGATCCGCGTGCTCCCGCCCTTCACCTCGCGACGGCACCTGCCCTCGCGGCTGGCGCGGCTGCGAGAACTCGACGGCAACACGAGCCTGCAGGTGCGTGGTCAGGGCACCGAGTTCGACAGTCTGCGCGAATACGTGCGCGGCGACGACGTGCGCTCGATCGACTGGCGGGCCACCGCCCGGGCGGGCACGACGATGCTGCGCACCTGGCGGCCCGAGCGCGACCGCCACGTGGTCATCGTCATCGACACCGGGCGCACGGCCGCCGCCCGCGTGGGCGACGGGGTGCGCCTCGACGCCGCGATGGAGGCGGCGCTGCTGCTGTCGGTGCTGGCGACGCGCGCGGGTGATCACGTGCACCTGCTGATGTTCGACCGCGTGCCCCGGGCGCGCGTTACGCGCGTCGACGGCTCTCAGCTGCTTCCCGCGCTGGTGGAGGCCATGGCCCCCGTCGACCCGCAGCTGATCGACACCGACTGGGATGCCGCTTTGGCACACGTCCGGGGGTTCGCCGTTCGTCCGGCCCTCGTGGTGCTGCTCACGGCGGCCGACGACCCCGAGGCGGCCCGCTCGTTCCTCGCCTCGCTTCCCGCGGTCGCCTCTCGTTCGCGCCTGCTCGTGGCCACCGCCACCGACGGCCCCGGCGAGACGCCGGTGCACCGCGACGCCGCCGACGTCTACGCCGCCGCTGCCGTCGAGCGCGCCCGGTACGACGCCGAGCGCGTGGCCGCGGCGATCGTGCGCGCGGGGGGCGACGCGGTGTCGGCCTCGGCCGACGATCTGCCCCCGCTCGTCGCCGACCGCTACCTCGCCCTGAAAGCGGCCGGCCGGCTCTAGCACACCCACTCCCCATGCAGCCTGCGACATATCTCGCGGCTTATCCTGGGGGGTACCCTTCCAGCCGTCGATGCGTCCCCTCCGCGCCCGGCTGCGCCGTCTACGCACAGGATGCGGGAGATCTCTTGC
>Ga0308159_1005467_pt1 | contig 10748 bp, 6 predicted proteins | sample PhyCR1_FD_201040 | JGI IMG/M metagenome (GOLD analysis project Ga0308159, IMG submission 201040) | Phyllosphere microbial communities from UC Gill Tract Community Farm, Albany, California, United States - DLSLC.R1 | ecosystem: Host-associated > Plants > Phyllosphere > Unclassified | place: USA...
TGGCCATGTGGCTGCTGCACGAGGCCGCCACGTGGCTGGAACTGCGCATGGTCGCGCCCGTGCGCACCATCACGCCGCTGGAGCAGATGGTCCACAGCTTCATGGAAATCCTGCCCCTGGCAGGCATTCTATTGCTCTGCCAGCCGGCCTTGGACGCGTGGCTTGCGGCGCCGGAGGAGGCAAAGGGTACGACGCTGGACTGGCGCTGGCGGATGCGCTCGGAGTTTCCGCCCTGGCCTGTGCTTGGGGGTTTTGCCATAGCTATTGCGGTGTGCAACGGGCTATTGCTGGCGGAGGAAAGTTGGCGGTGTTGGTGTGGGGCGCGGGCGGGTGGTCGTGCGCTGAGCCTGTAGAGTTAGCAGTTTGTCCTGAAGCCCACCGCGAGAATTCTGATTCAGGCAGGTTTCGGTCAGAAACCTACTGATCGAACGAGGAGGAGGGCCATAACCTTTCGTGGAAATCTGCTTCTGCCAAGGGCAGCAAGCGGATGAAATCGCCCTTGGGCAACATGAGCCTGGGGGGTCGCCTCGCGGCGGTCTCTGTTGGTCAGCGCCGCTCATCATGTAACCACTGATGTGCTGGAGCCTTCGTTCTCGCAACTTAGACAGTCAGCAACCTTGCCCCATCGATACTGGATGACTGACGAGTGGCTTCGCGGCATCTATCTGTACACTGGTCGAGTCAACATATTTTCAACACAAACCGGTGATGCACGATGAACTCATTGGACGAGCTCAACTTTGGTCGAGCGCCCTGACTGACTGCAAGCAGGCTCTTGACCTTGCGAATCGGCTTACCGAGGCAGCATCGGCTCCTCCTGTCATTGCTGAGCAAGCAAACTTTGAAGTGTTCTATCAGGCCCAGACGGGCCGGCCCTACGACCGGCTTCAGGCGCATGTGGGAGATCATGATGTGTTCGAGCGTTTTCGCCCAGTGCTCCCCACGCCTTCCGAGTGCCATCTCAGTGCACTTCACCTTCAAAAAATAGCCATCGTCTATCTAGCGCAACTCTACTCAACAGGGAACGCATTTGCAGGTATCGTAGCAGCGAACAAGGGCGACGCCGGGACGGAGCTTCGAAAACGCCTTTTAGAACTGGCTTTCCCTGACGAATCAAGCCGGGTTGCCTTTGGCGAAACAATGAAGTACGTTCTACGGTTGCGTGACAAGCAAATTGGGCATGCCGACGGTAGCGAATTCTCTGTGCGTCACGAGGCCTATTCGGTAATTAGCACGATTGAGCCCATATCGTTCGGCTTACAAACGGATCTCATCCGGGTTCTCCCTCTGCTGATCCAGGCAGCTCACACACTGCTTTACGAATTATTGCGAGCAAAAAATTCGGCTTGAGATCCCGGAGCAGACGAAATAATGAATCTAAAGCCGCTTGTGCACACCGTCACCCTGCTGACGCTATTTACTGTCGGCAGAAAATCAGACGTCTGCACTATAGCTAGCAACTATCTTATAAGTGATCTATCATGTTTGGCAGCTGCGACAGTTGTAAATATAATTATTGTCAAAAATTTGAATTATATAAAAAAAGTTGGTTTGAATAATATTTAATGAGCAGTACGTAGAGAGGGTATGACATGCCGAGCATTAAAGCCACGAAAATTGAGTTCAAACCAGGATTTCCATTTCGAAAATTCAAAAACCTTACCATTCCACTGACCCCGCGAATTACTCTGCTGTGCGGGCACAACGGCGTCGGAAAGTCAACGATACTCGGTCTGCTCTCCAGTTTGTCTGGGCTCACTCAAGGGTCGCAGAAGAGCTACTTTGGAACGCTATTTGATGCCAGCATCGCGGACATCGTATATATCGACCACGCGATTGAGGTAGCAGACCCTAAGAAAGCAGGGCAGTTGGCCGAGCCGCTCATCCATTACAGTATCGACGGAGCTCAACTCATCAAGGAGTGCTCCTTAACTCGTCGCGGCCAGGCGCCTCGTGCCCGTGTTGTCGCGCGCAACCATCCTCACAAGGTGTTTTCGCACTCAGGCATCACCGTAGGCCCGGACGCAAAAGTGCCGCTGCCTACAATGTTTCTGGGCATGGTACGGATGCTGCCGGTAGGTGAATCTCCAGACAATCGTGTGCACAACGCGGTCGCCGAGACATGGCACCCTGATGACGAGGCTTTCATGCTAAATGTGGTGAAGAGCGTGATCCCGGGTGCAGGTGCGAAAACTGGCTCGATCGCTGTAAACCGCGTCACCCACACGCGGAAATTGTCCACCCATCCGGCTTATCCATACGGGCCACGGTCGGTATCTCTGGGGCAGGATAGCTTGGGCGCTATAGTCACCGCGCTCGCATCCTTCCATCGCATCAAACGGGGGTTGGGGGCGGACTATCACGGAGGGCTGCTGGTGATCGATGAACTTGATGCCGGCTTTCACCCTCACGCTATCGGAACCCTAGTGAAGGAACTGCGGAAGGCGGCGGATGAACTGAACCTGCAAATCGTCGCGACCACTCACTCAACCCGCCTGATTGAAGCAATCCATCCGGAAGGGCCTTCGAAGGCCGTTAGAGGCAAAGATTCTGTTGTATACCTACGCAACACGCGTGCGCCAGAGTACGACCCTGACATGGGACTCGCCGATATCCTGCAGGACATGGACCTTGTCCCCCCCACCACCAAGCCGAAGCCGCCAGAGATCAAGGTCTACTTCGAGGACGACGAAGCATGTGAAGTTTTTAAGTTGGTTACTCGACGGGAGCTGTTGAGGCAAATCGAGTTTACGCTAAGCGTCAAGATTCAACCCATGCCGCTCGGAATCGGTTGTTCGAGTTTAGCCATGCTTCCGGAAAAAGACGCGTACTTTAAGACGGTTGTGTTGGCAGTAGATGCTGACGGGCGGCGGCCAGCCTCCATACCTGCGAACCTACTGGAATTACCCGGTGGCGTTGGGGTTGATGGCAAGGGTTTATCGCCAGAGCGTACCCTTATCCAGTACATCCGCCAGCTCGTCAATGACGATAAGGCTCAACATCCGATCGCTTGGGCCGACTCGCGCCTTAAGAAGTACTCGACCGACAATCTAGAGTCAAATTTGTTAGCAGGCCTTATCGATCCTCTGGATCGAAAGGCCGCCAAGACATGGTGGCGCGAAAAGCATAAATTCATCAATGAGTGGGGCCTGTACGAAATATGGGCGAAAGCCAACCCCGCTCTGATCTCCAGCTACGAGCAGCGTCTAGAGTCCGCCGTTAAGGCTGCTGCCAAGGCACGGCGGGCACAGGAAGAAATAGCCAAGCGTAGTCCAAGCAAGTAGATTCGTGCTTTCTCATGTACACAAAAAAACTATACACACCATTGCGTTATCCGGGCGGAAAAGCCCGATTTGCGCTGTTCATTGCGTCAGTGATGCAGTTCAATGGGCTAGATGGTGGGCATTACATGGAGCCTTATGCCGGTGGTGCCGGTGTGGCTTTGGAATTGCTGTTCGACGGTGTTGTCACTGACGTGCATATTAATGATGCAGATCCCGCTATTTATGCTTTCTGGAACGCAGCGACCGCTCATTCTGATGCGTTGATCAAGTTGGTCGAAACTGAGGCGATCAATATAGATGCCTGGATGCACTGGCGTGGTGTCATGCGTGGTGAAACGGCAGCTACAGACGTCGAGCGGGGGTTCGCTACCCTTTTTATGAATCGAACAAATCGTTCTGGAATTTTGAAGGCGGGGGTTATCGGTGGAAAGAACCAATCTGGCGCTTACAAATTGGATGCGCGATTCAAGCGCGAAGTCCTAATTGGGCGCCTGCGTCGCATTGCTGATAGGGCGCGAGGCATCCATGTCTATTGTCGGGATGCGCTTGAGCTCCTTCAGCATGCCACCGAACTGATTCCTGCCAACTCTCTGATTTATCTGGATCCTCCATACTACGTAAAAGGCAGCGGCCTTTATAGAAATTTCTACCAGCACGCTGATCATCTTGCGATTGCTCAACTGCTTCAGAAGCAAGATTTCGAAAGGCGCTGGGTCGTTTCTTATGATGACGCAGAGCCAATTCACGAGATGTACCATGGCGTGCGGTCCATCCAGTACGGACTGGGCTATACGGCTCAACGTCGTTACACTGGAGCTGAAGTAATGCTCTTTGATCCTCATTTGAACTTGGGCGACTTCCTGAGCGATCGAAAAGTGGCCTAATGTCTTCAAGGGCAAGCGAAATCTATCGGGATATGTAATAATTTTTATTAAATGGTGTATGGTGGTAATCTTCGGTTCCTTGCACGCAAGAGCTGTCCCTGAAATCGCCGTGCTCCGGGAGCGTAATCGCTGCAAGTGCGGGCGTTAGCGAGTAGCCAACGAAGATGCTCAGCATTAAATCATTTAGGTAAACGACCAATAATCATTTGCTTGGCAATTATGGCTCAGAATACAGAACGGCCTCACCTAACCTAAAGTCACCATTCACTGTGCGTTGCGATGGTCTTATTGATCGTTAGCTAGAAGACAAGCCTAGCAGCGAAAATTAACGCAAATTCCTCGGGTCCACTGACGCGTGCATAAATAACGGCACCTATGAATTAATCTACTTATCTTTTCTTCCTGCGATAAGAGAAGCCGTCACTATGCAAAATCCTATTATTGATAACGTGTATTCTCCAAAGATTTTCTCCAAAGGTAATAGCATCCAATAGAGAATTTGCGGAATTGAGGATTTCCCAGCACTAGAGTCTGGAAATGGGATGGCTGAAATATCTGTCATTTCGAATGCTATCAGGCTGCACCCCAATATGAATAGGATGGTTTTCATCTTGATGTTTGCGTGCGGTTTGATGGCTATTAAAAGAATTTATCGCTCCCATATCCTGTGAATGACCCTGTGGTCTAGTCATGGGTTGCTGAGCCGATTTTGATATTGGCTCGACGATTTTAAAATTTGCAAATGCAACTAAAGATTATTCGCGTTTCTATTTTATGATCCCTGATAAGCTCTGAAGCAACTACCCCGGAATTTGGGTGGTTTATATTGATTTTGTTGTTGGGTTAGAAGATTTTTCGATTTCCTTCTCTATTTTTAGACGGTAGTTGTCCGAAATTGGAAAATAGAGTTCAAGAAATAAGGTTTCAAATCGCGTTCTGCGTTTTTTAAAGTGATGGATTATGATTTTTCTCCTTCTATGTGATATAAGTTATTGCCCTCTTTTCTTATTGGAAAATTCTCACTACTTTTGCTTGCCAGTCCTAAAGCAGATTAGTTGTTTTCTTTGGAATTTATCTTTTCAATAATTTTTTATCAATCTAGGCATGTATGGGCTTGAACTCCTCCTGACCAAAGCAGAGCTCAGGCCGTAATTAATTTTTTCCCGCGCATCATCATTTGTGCAGGTTTTTCTAGATATTATGGACTATAAATAATATCTATATCTTTCCACTTGCTACTGCTCAAAAAGATCTCATTGCTGGTCTTTGGAGATTTAATTGATAATTTTCTTTCTGCCCATAAAAATTCAGGGTCGTTCTCACTTGTGGAGACAAAAATCTTGTCGCCAAATTTATCTTTGCTTTTCTCTTTGACTTTTTGAAGATAAATTATTTTTGCGATTTTAGTTGTAGTGCCGCAATTGCGCCTCGTAGCAGTAGCCAGAATTTGGCCATCTGCAGAAATTTTTGAAGAAATGAACTCATCCTCGCAGTTGCTTTCGTCATGAATGGGATAGCATCCAGTGAGGAGCAATAGGAGGGCGATATAGATGAGCCTCATTTTAAAATCCCATGCATTTGCAGAACTCGATACCTTTGGTGATTTGTTCTTGGTCACTAGGATCATCCCCATAAGGAGCGACTCCCCCGTAAATATCTAGCCTGCTCTCCGGTGGCGCTCCCCATTCTGGTCGAGATGTGCCTGCTGCTTGTTGTGCTCTGCCGGCCTCTTGCAAGAGTGTTTGTCCATAGAAACCAAAAGATTTGCCAGTGGCGCCATAGTTGAAATTGCCGAAATCCTGATATAGAGAGCCTTGCTGCTTGTAATCCCAGGGGCCTTTGTTTTTAACCATATTCCTAAACCACAGTGGGTTGTATCGATCCTTGGCCTCCTGCATGTTCTTGATAATGTCTGTGCCAGGAGGGGCCGGAGGTATCAAACCGCATTTGGTTTTGGTCATTTGAGATTTGTAATACCCCCCTGGGGGAAGTGGCCCATAGAAATCATCGGGATACATTTCTAGCCCATGAGGATCTACGTAGCGAGTGGGATTATGTCCCGCATATGAATAATTGTTCACCCCACCCTTCAATCCAATCGGATCCTGCGACACATACCTCCCCATCCCCGGGTCATAGTACCGGTGCCGGTTGTAGAACAACCCCGCCCCATCCCCTTCGTCGTGCTGCCCTTGCATGCGGATCGGCTGGTACAGCCCCAGCGGGTTGTGCTCTTTCACTGTAGTCCCCCACGGGTCCAGCTCAATCTGCCAGTCGATACGGCCCTCAGCGTCGATGAGCGCTAAGGGCGTGCCCAGGTGGTCGCAGTGGTAGAGGTGCATGTGCGTGATGTTGGCGCCTTCCCCGCGCAGTTGCCGCTGCAGGCGCTCGGCGTCCCAGCCCATGCTGTGCAGGTGTCGGCGCGTGTGGTCGCTGGCGCCGTGGAGCAGTTCTTCCTGCAGCGCCACCAGGGGCGCGGGTTGCTCGCGGTCGCCGGGTTCGGCGGCGCCCAGCAGCTGCGCGAGGGTGGGCGGTTCGGCGCAGGCCCCCGTCTGGATGCGCAGAAGAGGCACGAACGTGCCCGCGTGGTAGAGCGTGTGGATACGCTGCGCGTCCTGCGGGCGCAGCGGGTCGCGCAACTCGGTAAGGGTGAGGGCATCGCCCTGCCAGCCGTGGCAGCGCTCGGTGACGGCCGGGCCGCTGCCCCTGGAGCGCTCGATACGGCTGGCGATGCGCCGGCTGAAGACATCGTAGTGGTGGATGCGCCGAATCCGCTCGCCCGTGGCGTGGTCGATCTGCTCATGAGCGACGAGGCGCTGGGCGTGGTCCCAATGCAGGCGGTGCGTCTGCCGGCCGTCGGCATGCGTTTTTTCCACGAGGTTGCCGCAGGCGCCCCAGCGGTAGCGCCAGGGGCCGTGGGCCAGCACGCGGTTGTCGGGCCAGCGGTCGCGGGCATGGCCGGGCAGGGCCGCGCCGTCCTGGCGCAGGAGGTTGAAGGCCGGGTCGTGCACGTGGCGGCGCACCTCGCCGGCCCAGTCCCCGCGCGGGCTGCCCGTGGCGTCGGCGGAGGGCTGCCAGGGGTTGCCGGCAGGGTCGTACCGGTAGTGCACCGGCTCCCGCCCGGGCAGGTGCGCCGCAGCCAAGCGGCCGGCGGTGTCGTAGGCATGGTGGATCGTGCCGTGCAGGGTGTCGATGCGCGCGAGCCGGCCGGCGGCGTCGTAGTGGTGCTGCCGCGCGAGGGCCGGCAGCCCGGGGTGGCCTGCGGGCGGCCGGTGCACGACGGCATCGGCCGTGCCGTGCACGGAAAGCGCCTGCAGCCGGGAGAGTGCATCGCGGCGCCAGCGGGTCTGGCTCGCGCCGAAATCCAGCGCCACGGGCCGGTGCAGGCCGTCGCGTTCGATGTGCAGCAGGGGCTCGCCGTCCAGCAGCAGGCCGTGCACGTGGCCCGGGCCGTAGGTCAGCCATTGCAGCGGCGGCAGGCCGGGCAGGTGGGCCCCAGTGGGCGCGCCCCTGGCGTCCAGGGCATGCGTGCTCTCGTGGCTCCAGAGCAGGGCGCCATCGGCGGAGCGCATCTCCTGGCGCTCGCTCAGGATGCGGCCCAGGCGATCGCGCCGCAGATGCACGCTCACCTGGTGGCGGTGCACGGCGGTATCGTGGTGGGCGGCCACGAGCTGGCCTGCGCCGTCGTGTTCGAACCGTTCGGTGACGGACGCCTCCAGCGTGGCGCCCTGCAGGGGCGTGATGGTACGGGCCAGCAGTTGCCCCGCTTCGCTCCATTGGTAGTCGATGGTATGGCGCGCATCCTCGGTGCGGGTGCGCTGGCCGCCCCGATCGTAGGCATGGCGGGTGACGAGGCCGTCGAAGCCGGTCTCCGCGACGAGCCGGTCGCGCACGTCGTAGGTGAAGCGGTGCGCCCGCGCATTCTCGTTGTGCAGCTCCGTGAGGCGGCCGGCGAGGTCGTAGCGGTAGTGCTGCGCGAGCCAGCGCGGCGGTGCCGGCGTGCCCGGGTCGCCGTCCTGCGGCTCGGGCGTGGGACTGCCGCCGTATTCGTAACGCACCACGCGGCCCCAGGCATCGTGCGCGAAGCGCTCGCACAGGCCGCCGGGGTGGTCGACGGCGGCCAGGTCATCGCCTTCCGACGTGTAGCGCCAGCGGGTGGTGCGGCCCAGGGCGTCGGTGGATTCGGCCGGCCGGCCCAGGGCATCGTAGGCCGTGCGCAGCTCCAGCCCTTCCTCGCCCTGCACGCGCACCGTGCGGCCCCAGGCGTCGTAGTGGAAGCGCGTGGCGCGCCCGCTGCAGTCGGTGCGGCAGACCAGCAGCCCGAGCGCGTTCCACTGCAGCGTGGCGGTACCGCCCCGGGCGTCGGTGATGGCGATGGGCAGCTCAGGGTGTGCGGGCATCGGCGCTGCATCCGCGGTTCCGCCGTCCGCCGGTGGAATCTCGGGATAGCGGTAATGCGTGGTGTGGCCCAGCGGGTCGGTGTGGCGCACCAGGCGGCCCCACGCGTCGTGCTCCCAGGTGGTGGCGAGCGGATCGCCCAGCGGGCCTTCCGGCGCCGGGGCTTGGTGGAGCACGGGCTGACCGAGCAGGTCGTGCGTGATGCGATGGCTGCGGCCGGCCGCATCGGTGATGCCGATGACGAGGCCCGTGGCGGCGTCGATGGTGTGCTGCACGCGGCGGCCCAGCGCATCCGTGTGCTCCAGCAGGCGGCCTGCGGCGTCGTGCTTCCAGGTGGAGCGGGCCCCGTCCGCCTCGATGCGCTCGGCCACGCGGGCCAGACCTGCCGCGCCGGAGAACACGTAGCGGCGCTGGCGGCCCAGGCCGTCGGTGACCAGCGTGCTGGCGCGCACCGGCTGCGGTGGTGAGGCCGTGGGGTCTGCGGGCAGCGGGGTGTAGTCGAAGTGCAGGTCCAACCCCTGCGGCGTGGACTGGGCCACGACGCGGCCCTGGCCGTCGTAGTTGTAGCGGGTCATCGGTCGGCCGGCGCGGGCATGGCCCGTCATGCGGCCCGGGTGGGCCACGTCGCCATATTCGAAGCGGCGCACGGTGCGGCCGGAGCGGTCGATCACGCTCTCCAGTTCGCCCCGGTGGGTGTAGGTGTAGCGCACCAGCGCGAGCGGAGCGGGCCGTGCCTCGTGCCCCTGATGGGGGTCGGCCTCCAGCCACACGGCCACGAGGCGCACGCCACCGTCCGCGCCCCAGCCGTGGGAGGCCGGCATGGCGTAGGTCACGCGTTGCAGCTCGAACCCATAGCGGCGGCCGGCTCCGTCGGTCAGGGAGCGCAGCTGCCCCGTGAAGGGGCCGTCCGCATGGCGTTCGTGGCGCTGCACGCGGCCGAAGCGGTCGCACAGCCCATGCAAAACGTCGTGCCCGCCGGTACCGCCGGCCGCGGCATCCTGGCCTTGGGGCGCGGCAGGCTGCGGCCCGGGTGCGAACACCCACCACGGCCCCAGCGGAGACGTGGTGGCCACGGTGATGCGCGCGTCGGCCCGCACGGCGGCCGGAAGGGCGTTCCACAAGCGCGCCAGGCGCTCCGCATGGCCGCCCTGGTGCGCACCCGGCAGTTGCTGCGTGCCGCAGCGCACGAGCCAGAGGCCTTCGCTCGCGCTGTGGGCGATCTCGCCCGGTGACAGGGCGTCGAAATCGATGCGGCGGCCCCGTCCGTCGTGCAGGAACGTCGCGCCCGGAGTGCCGTCGCCCGCGGGCGCATGCGACACGCTCGCCTCACCGGGCAGCCACCAGCCCGGCCCCAGCAGGCCGATGGGCGCGGGATGACGGGTCTGGTAGCTGGAATACGAGCGCACCAGCGTGAACGGCAGCGGACCGGGCAGGCCGAAGTCTTCCTCGCCAGGGAGCACCTTGGCTCCCAGCAGCGGGTTCACCGGATGGCCCTCGGTGACGCCGCCCGGGCAGGCGGAGCAGGCGATACCTCCGGCCGAGCCGATCAGCACGGTGGAGGAGCCCTGCACGATGGGCCCGCCTTTCTTCGTGAGGTCCGTCTGGCGTGCGGCTGGCTTGCCCATGGTCATGCGGTCCGGCCAGCGGCGGCCGAACGGTAGAGTTCAAAACGGCCGCGATGATAGGGAGCCCCGGGATGCCGGGGAAGGGGGGTCGTTCCTTTGTTTTGTGTCGGAATGTCTTCCGTTATGGATGTGAAAACAAAGCGTTATGGCCAGCGGTCAGCAGCAGTGTCATGCCGTGCCGTGCCGTGCCGTGCTGTGCTGTGCTGTGCTGTGCTGTGCTGTGCTGTGCTGTGCTGTGCTGTGCCGTGCCGTGCCGTGCCGTGCTGCGCCCGGCGCATCGCTTGCCGCTCAGGCCTCAGCCGCCTGCACCAACGCCTGCAACGCCGCCTCCACATCGCCGGCACTCACATCGTCCACCCGCGCCAGCTGCCCCGCCAGCGCAGCCAGGGCCGCCTGCGGCTCCTTCTGCAGCCGCGCGATCGCCTGGCCGGCATCGCGCGGGGCGTCGAAGCCGGTGCTCTGCAGCAGCAGGCGCCCGTCGGCCGCGACGAGCTTGAAGTAGAACTTGCCGTCCGCCTCGCGGTACTGCTTGAAGGAGGGCAGGGCGGCACCCTTGC
>Ga0308159_1005468_pt1 | contig 10747 bp, 7 predicted proteins | sample PhyCR1_FD_201040 | JGI IMG/M metagenome (GOLD analysis project Ga0308159, IMG submission 201040) | Phyllosphere microbial communities from UC Gill Tract Community Farm, Albany, California, United States - DLSLC.R1 | ecosystem: Host-associated > Plants > Phyllosphere > Unclassified | place: USA...
CAACAAAGAGATGGTCGACGTGGTGGGCTGGCGTCTGGACGAAGTGGTCAAGCTGATCCGCGGCCCGAAAGGCACCGTGGTGCGCCTGGAAGTGATTCCGGCGAGCAATGCGCCGAACGATCAGACCAGCAAGATCGTGCCGATCACTCGCGAAGCGGTGAAGCTTGAAGACCAGGCGGTGAAAAAGTCCGTGCTGAACCTGAAACAGGACGGCAAGGACTACAAGCTCGGCGTCATTGAGATCCCGGCCTTCTACCTCGACTTCAAGGCGTTCCGTGCCGGTGATCCGGATTACAAGAGCACCACCCGTGACGTCAAGAAACTGCTGACCGAACTGCAGAAAGAGAAAGTCGACGGCGTGGTCATCGACCTGCGCAACAATGGCGGCGGCTCCCTGCAGGAGGCCACCGAGCTGACCAGCCTGTTCATCGACAAGGGTCCGACCGTCCTCGTGCGTAATGCCGATGGCCGCGTCGATGTCCTCGAAGATGAAAACCCGGGCGCGTTCTACAAAGGCCCGATGGCACTGCTGGTCAACCGCCTGTCCGCTTCGGCTTCGGAGATTTTTGCCGGCGCCATGCAGGACTACCATCGCGCACTGATCATCGGTGGCCAGACCTTCGGCAAAGGCACCGTACAGACCATTCAGCCGCTGAACCATGGCGAACTGAAACTGACGCTGGCCAAGTTCTACCGGGTGTCCGGGCAGAGTACCCAGCATCAGGGCGTGCTGCCGGACATCGACTACCCGTCGATCATCGACACCAAGGAAATCGGCGAAAGTGCCCTGCCGGAAGCCATGCCGTGGGACACCATCAAGGCGGCGATCAGGCCGGCCTCCGATCCGTTCAAACCGTTCCTCGCGCAGCTCAAGTCCGAGCACGACGCACGCAGCGCCAAAGACGCCGAGTTCGTGTTCATCCGCGACAAGCTGGCCCTGGCGCAGAAGCTGATGGAAGAAAAAACCGTCAGCCTCAACGAAGCTGATCGTCGTGCCCAGCACGCGGACATCGATGCCAAGCAATTGGCGATGGAAAACATCCGTCGCAAAGCCAAAGGCGAAGAGCCGCTCAAAGAGCTGAAGAAAGAAGATGAAGACGCGCTGGCCGCAGCCGAGCCGGACAAGGTCAAACCAGAAGACGACGCCTACCTGAGCGAAACCGGGCGCGTGCTGCTGGATTACCTGAAGCTGAGCAATCAGGTGGCCAAGAAGTAAGATGATGGCAATTTAGTGGTGACGCTCCCCGGAGCGTCATCAAACAGTCATCATTCTGTCGTGAAATAAAGGACTGGGAGCGCCTCTTCAAACAAGAGCGCTCCCAGTCCTTTTTTTATCGCCAGAGATTGCCATGACCACGACCGAACAGCTGAGTGCCTTGAGCTCGATCCTGACTCAAAGCGGTTTGCACAGCCTGTTCCAGCCGATCATCTGTCTCTCCGAGCGTCGCATTCTCGGCTACGAAGCCCTTACCCGAGGCCCGTCCAACAGCCCGCTACACTCGCCTATCGCGCTGTTCGCCGTGGCGCGTCAGGCTGGCCGCTTGAGCGAACTGGAGATCGCCTGCCGCCAGTCGGCCTGCCGTCGTTTCAACGAGCAGCAACTGCCGGGCAAGCTGTTCCTCAACGTCTCGCCGGAGTCCCTGCTCGAAGCCGCGCACCAACCGGGACGAACCCTGCAACTGCTGCAGGACTTCGGCATTCCGCCGAGCCAAGTGGTCATCGAACTCACCGAACAGACGCCGATCGACGATTTCCAGTTGCTGCAAACCGCGCTGCATCACTATCGGGCGATGGGCTTTTCGATTGCACTGGATGACTTGGGTGCCGGCTATTCGAGCCTGCGTCTGTGGTCGGAGCTGCGCCCGGACTACGTGAAGATCGACCGGCACTTTATCGACGGCATTCATCAGGACGCGTTGAAACGAGAGTTCGTCGGCTCGATCCTGCAAATCGCCAAGGCCTCGCGCGCACAGGTGATCGCCGAGGGGATCGAGTTGCCGGAAGAATTGGCGGTGCTGACCGAAATGGGTGTCGATCTGGTGCAGGGCTACCTGCTCGGTCGCCCACAGGAACATCCATCTCGCGATGCCCGGGCCTTGATGCCGAAACACGACAGCAGCGCCGTGGCGTTGAATGACGAAGGCAGCGACCTCAGCGCCCTGCTCAACGACCAACCGGCGGTGCATCGCGACACGCCGACTGCCACGGTGCTGGAGGCCTTCCGCCGCCAAGCCAATCTGAATTCACTGGCAGTGCTCGACGAACAGGGCCAGCCATGCGGCATCGTCCATCGCCATTCGCTGTCCGACGCACTGCTGAAACCGTTCGCCACCGACCTGTTCGCGCGCAAACCGATCAGCCGCCTGATGAACGACGACTTCCTCGCCGTGGAAATGAGCCAGTCGCTGCAACAGGTCAGCCGCCTGATCACCAGCCGCGCCCGGCAGCGCATCGAAGAAGATTTCATCATCACCCTCAACGGCGGCTATCTCGGCCTCGGTCGGGTGATCGACGTGCTCAAACTGATCACCGAACTGAAAATCCAGCAGGCGCGCTACGCCAACCCGTTGACCCTGCTGCCCGGTAACGTGCCGATCCAGCAATGCCTGACCCGCCTGCTGCAACAGGGCCGCGAGTCGATCATCTGCTACGTCGACATCGACAGCTTCAAACCCTTCAACGACATCTACGGCTACGGCCGTGGCGACGAAGTCCTGCTGTGCCTGGCGCAATGCCTGAACGAACGCGTCGACCCGTCCCGCGACTTCGTCGGCCACATCGGCGGCGACGACTTCCTGCTGGTGCTCGGCCCGGAAGACTGGCGCAAACGCCTCAATCAACTGCTCGACGACTTCCAGAGCCAATGCCGCCGTTTCTATCGCCCGGAGCACCTTGAAGCTGGCTGCTTCATCGCGCCGAATCGCCAGGGTGTGCGGCAGGAGTTTTCGCTGCTCTCGTTATCGATCGGCGTCGTCCACCTGCAACCCGAGGCCTGCGCAGAACTGGATGCCAGCCAACTCGCGGAAATGGCTTCGCAGGCGAAGCATCATGCGAAGAATGTTCCGGGGTATAGCGTGCATGTGATTGATAGTCTCAGTGCTGCCGACCTTCAACTGCCGCAACTGATTGGTCAACGATGATTCCACAGACGACATAACCACTTTTCCAAATCTAAAAAAAATTATTTATATCAACTCCAGAACTTAAAAAAGCAACTCACTCTAATTTTTTCCACTTTGCAGCATAGCCAGCACGTGGCTTAACCATTCTTGACCGGAAGTCCACTTATTCCAATAGCAGTAGTAGCAACTGAGATCTCTCAACAAGTAATCTCTTATCGTCACCTCATCTTTATCTTGACTCAGCAAAGACTGCAACTCTTCACAAACCAAAAGTATTATTTCCGGATCTGAGGTTTGTAAGAAGTCAGCAATAACTTTATCGGGGGTGTCGTACTCTATTAGCCAATCTTGATGAAAGTAGGCCCCAAAAAAGTCGTGAAGCTCGGGAAATTCTTGATTCATAGTTCTGGAAATCCGGTCAGCAAAAAATATCCCAAAGGGAGTGTAGGGTCTTTTTTCAGAACTAGCAGGAGTTTTAGTGCCGACCGAGGATGTGTGGCGCCATTCAGCAAGCTCACTCCCACCGGCTGGTTGAGATCGTGGGTGATAGTTGTCTTTCCCTTTGTGCTATTTAAAAAATCTTGCACCTTTTGCGCATTCACCCTCAAAGCTTCTGAAACAGCGGCCTCAGCTCCGGCGCGGTTGGAAAATGTAGAAGCTGCTGGAATATGTGGCTCCGCCATTAATCTTTGGGCTAACTGCGCATCTGTTCTACCAATATGTTTGATTATTAGATGTCCGCCCTGAGCCTCATGCGCAGCCAAGCCCCCACCTGGAACTATCTCGCTGTAAGGCCCTTCAGCTTGTATTGCCCCCGGACACGGATTGCAAGCCAACCCCAACGGATCCACCCACCCCGTCGGATTCGGCACATACCGGTACTGATTCAACCCACCTGCCAACTTGATGGGATCCGGCGTCAGATACCGTCCCAACCTCGGGTCGTAATACCGATGCCGGTTGTAATGCAGCCCACTCTCCGCATCGAAATACTGCCCCTGAAAGCGCAGTGGCTGGTCGAGGTAGTCCTCGCCGGCGAGGGTGATGGCTGCGACTTTGCCGTAGGCGTCGTATTGCGCGGACCAGACGATCTCGCCGCTGTAATCGGTCAGTTCCTGCGGGGTGCCGAGGTGGTCGAGCTGGTAGTAGAACGGGCAGGCGCGTTTCGGGCCTTTACCGTCGAGCAGCGCCAGCGGGCGGAAGGTGCCGGGTTCGTAGATGTAGCTGCGGTATTGGACCTTGCTGCTTTCGGCGACGAGAAGGTCGCCTTGCCAGAAGAACTCGGTGCTGAGGCCGTCGACGGTCTTGCGGATGCGTCGACCAAAAGCGTCATATTGGTAGGTCGCGGTTTGGCCGTCGGGGCGGGTCAGGCTGATCAGGCGGTGCTGGCAGTCGTAGCGGTATTCGGTGATCAGCAGTTGATCGCGGCCGCGACGCTCGCGGATCAGGTTGCCGAAGGCGTCATAATCGTAATGCCGGTCGCCCTGCATCAGCAGGCGGTTGCCTTTGATCCGCGTGGGGCCGGGACGGTCCTGCATCAGCAGGTTGCCGGCCGGGTCGTGGGCGAAGGCTTCCGGCAGTTCGTCGCGCGAATGACGTACGCGGATCAAGCGGTCGAGGGCGTCGTAGCCGTAGGTGCGCTGACCGTGACGGCTGTCGGCAATGTGTTCCAGATTGCCGTTGGCGCTGTAGGCATAATCGCGGCGATACAGCGAAGCGTGCTGATGACCTACAGCGTGGGCCAGCAAACGGCCCTGGTCGTCGTAGGCGTATTCGCTGAGCAGCAGGCCTTGCTGGCGTTGTTGTTCACGACCCGATTGATAGACGTGGCTGGTCAGCCGCGTGCCATTAAGGTCAATGGCGGTCAGCGCGCCGCCCTTGGCGTAGTGATAGTCGAGCGTGCTGTTGTCCGGCAGACGCTGGCGCTTGAGCTGGCCGCAGGCGTCATAGGCATAACGCAAGGTGCCCCAGCCCTGATGCTCGGTGATCAGCCGGTCCTGCAGGTCGTATTCAAAGGCCAGTGGATGTTGCTGGCCGTCATCGACGCCGATCAACCGGCCCAGGCGGTCATAGCGATACTCGACCTGAACTCCGTCGGGCAGGGTTTTCAGCAGCAGACGCCCGGCCGCATCACGCGCGTAGGCAGTGACCAGCGTCGAGCCGTCGTCGCCGAACTCGGTCTTCTCCAGCAGGTGCCCGTTACGGTCGTAGGCGTATGCGGTGCGCCGGCCGTCGAAGCCGGTTTCCTGTCGGATCAATCCGGTGGGCGTGTAGTCCAGTCGGTACTTTTCGCCGGATTCGTTCTCGATTTCAGTCAGCAGCAGTTGCGCATGGTCGTAGCGATACTGCACCCGCGTGCCGTCGGGATTGATCCTGCGCGAGACCAGATGCAGGTCGTCGTCATACTCGTAACGGGTGATGCGCCCGAGTTCGTCGCGCTCGGCCGTGACCTGGCCGTACGCGCCGTAGCTGTAGGCGCGGGTGGCGCCTGTAGGCAACGTCGTCTGAACCAGTCGGCCAATGGCATCCCACTGCTGGCGAGTGACGGCACCGTGTTCGTCGCAAGTGGTCGTCCGTCGCCCCAGCGCATCGTAGGAAAAACGCCGTACACCGCCGTCAGGCAGGGTTTCCTCGATCAGTTGGCCGAGGTCATTCCACGACAACTTGTGCCGGCTGCTGTCCGGATAGCGGATCGACAGCAACTGTCCGCGCGTGTCGTAGTAGTAATGGGTGACCTGGCCGTCAGGATCGACCGCCTCGGTGACATCCCCTTCGGCGTTGCGCCGATACGTCCAGACCGCGTCACCACGAGAACGGCTGTGCAGGAAACCGTTGCGATACTCGTAGGACGTTGGCTCATTGTCCGGCGGAAGCAGCGCGATCAGCCGTCCGACGTCGTCGTAGCGGTATTCGGTGACCGCACCCAGCGGATCCTGCTCGGCGATCAACCGGCCCGCAGCGTCATACGCCTTGAGATGCTCACCGCCATCGGCCTCGACCTTGCGCACCAGCCGTGCGCTGTCATCGTGGACGTAGGTTTCCTCGGTGCCATCAACGTAATGCACCGTGACGCGGTCGCTGTCGTCCCAGACATACCGCGTATTCATCTGCGCGAACGAGGCCCAATGGCGCACGCAACGCGCGGCTTTGCCGGAACGCTCCCACTCCCAGAAAAAGCTCGCGCCGCCGCTCAGTTGCCGCTGCAGGATGACGTGCTGATCGTCGTAGTCGTAACGCTCGCTGTCCCCGACGGCATTGGTCGCGGCCAACAATCGCTGACGGGCGTCGTAGCAATAACTGACCAGCGTTTGCTCGGTGCGCCAGCCACCCGCCTCAAACACCTGGTAATCAACTGCCACCAGATGCGCCCGGTCGTAGCGCAACAGCAGCGAGCGCCCGGCCCCGCTATCCAGACGCTGCACACGCTCGGAATGATCGCGATGCACCGTCAGACGATTGCCATATGCATCACTGACCGCCGTCAACCGCCCGGCACGAAAGTGATAAAACCGCGCCGCATCCCCCGCCAGCGCGAGGATCAGTTCCTCCGGCTCATCGCCGAGAAAAATCGCCGCCCGCGACAGGCTGTTGTGGATCTGCGGCCGTTCAACACTGGGCAATGGGAACCGCGTGCGCCGGTTCTCGTGATCGACCCAGACCACCGCCTCGCCAGCGAACTCCAGCCGATGCGCCAGCGAATGGCTCCAGCCAAACCCCAGCCCGACATCGATCTCCACCGCGCTGGTGCGGTACAACCGGGTGAACTCGAACGGCAGCAAGCCATCGAGCGTGCCATCGGTCAGGGTCAGCAGTTCTTCGCCGGTGACCATCGACACCGGGCAACCGTTGGTGCAGGTCAGCGGCACGCAATCGGCGCTGTCGCCGTTGGGGTTTTTCGCTTGTTCCGGCGAGTCGTCGTGATGCTCGTTTTTCTTCAGGGCGGCATTGCGCTTCGCACCCCAGCGCAACTGCATGCGGCCCTTTTTAACGCCGGCGGCAATGCCCCGCGCGGCGACGGTTTTGTACTGGTCGACGTAATGGATGAACGTGTTGACGATGCCGAACATCGCCTTGACCAGACGTTTCACAACCGTGAGCAGCTGGGCGGCGCGATCCGCCAGACGTAGCGTCAGATAAGCGATCCCCGCACCAGCCCCGACGAATGTCAACACAACGCCGATCAGCACATCGAGCAGCACCTGCACGATCATCATCGACGCCGTTTCAGCGGTTTTGCCGGCGATCTGGCTGGGCGGCAGCATCTCCAGCCAGAGACTCGCACTGCGCAGCAGCAAACACAGCGCCGCCTCGTCGCTGACCAGCAACTGCAGTTTTTGCATGACATCCGGAGCTGATTCTGCGAGGCGGACCAGATCGGCCGCACCGCTTCCAAGGCGTTCGGCAAACGCCCCTGGATCCTGCAGAATCTCCGACAGCATGCCGAGGCTGTCCCACACCCCCTCGATCGCCGCCCAGCTCCCGGCGAGCATGCCGTTGCCTGCCGCTGTCGCCACCGACTGCGACCACTGCGGCTTGAACCCCTGCCACTCGCTGCGCAGCCAGCCCTCCAGATTGCCGGTCAAACCGTCGTAGGACTTGAACAGCGCCTCGATCTGCTCCGAGGTAACGTCGCTGTGCACCTGCACGCGATAGAACTTGCCGGGCGTCCCGGTGAATGTTCCCCGGCCTTGCGCATCAAGTCCGACGGGGAAGATTTGGCCATCATCCACCGCCACCACATCGACCACGATGTCGCCCAGCGGAATGTCGTACACCGACTCGAATTTGCTCTCGATCGTCAGCACCCCGCTTTTCGGGCACTGCACGACGCCGGAGGCAAACTCACTGTCTCCTGTGCTGACAGCGGTGATGCGATCACCGAAACGGATGATCCGCTCCATGCCCATCAGCGACGGCAGATCCGCCGCGTGGCTGACCTGATCCGCTGCTCTGCTGAACCAGTGTTCAAGCTGCTGGCAATAGAGGCTGAGGGTGTCGGGAAAGCTGTCGAGTTCCTGCTCGATACGGCTGACGGCTTCCATCAGCGCACGCAACGATGCGGGGTGGAATGAAAAACCGGGTCAAACATGAGCGTTCCCTCGCGCAAAAATTAGGCGCGGGGACTTTGCGGGGGATCAATCAGGAAAGAAGTCAGGCGAGTAGGCTTTTGCTGTAGGACAAATCTGCAAAGGACTGATTACTACAAAACGTATGGCGATAAACGCAAACGTGGCGTGAGGTTTCCCTCACGCCACGTTTATCGGACGATACAAAATGATTTACTGGGTTTAATCCCGAGCGCTCAACTCTTGGAGTTTGAGCTCGGCCAACGGGTGGCCGGCCTTGGCGGCCAGCGTCCACCAGCGCGCCGCTTCTGTCGGATCCGGCGCTTTGCTCGGAGTACCGGCCAGGCTGATCACGCCGACCTGATAAGCCGCTTTGCCATCGCCGGCGAGCGCCGCCAGACGCAACAGCCGCACACCTTCTTCGCGGGCGCCCAGGCCAACACCGCGAAACGTCAGAATGTGCCCATAAAAGCTTTGCGCGCCGACATCGCCAAGATTGGCTATGCGCGCAAACTGCCCTTCGAGCCAGCGCCAGCCTCTGGGCTGGCGGACGAACCACGACCAGTGAAACAGCCTGCGGGCCAACCAGTAACTGGCCGACGCCTTGAGTCGAAAGAACACTCAGGCCTCCGCCGATTCCGGGTACTCGTATTCGAAGACCCTGACCACTTCCGACGCATGCCAAGAGGCAGCCGCAACGCCATCGGATGGCCCGGAGAAACGTCCCAGACGTTCAACGCATTCAAAAAAACCGGTTCGGGGCAAACGGCTGGCCCCTTGGCTGATCACCAGCGAACTGCGCAATGGCTGCTCGGCCTTGGCGTCGAGTGCGGCCAGATGCTCAAGTGCCGCGGTCAGCGTCTGCATCGCCGGCGTCGGCAGTTGCAAACGTTCGAGCAAGGCTCGATAGGTCAACAGATGGCGCTGCCTGCGCGCCTGATCCAGCTCCCCCAGCAATCCGTCCCAATGTTGACGACTGATGCGTACGCTCACGATTCATCCCTCCAACCCGGCACCGTCAGTTCCCAGGCCAGGCTGCGGCGAATCGCGGCGTCAGGTTGACGCTCGCCGCTTTCGATCATGGCCAGATAAGACGGGCTGATGCCTACCGTGCGGGCCAGCGCCTCGATGGCGATGCCCTTCCCTTCGCGCAAACTGCGTAGTTGATCCAGACCTGGAAGAATCGGGTCTGGCGCTGCGGCGGCCGGCGCTGGCGCCTGCTGCTGCGGTATGTCGTTGATGCCTGCTGCTTTCAGTAGAGCCTGATACTGGCCCCATGGCAGAACCGCGTATTCGGGCTCGCCATCGCGTGCAATTATCTGAATATCCATGACTACCCCGTAGGACAACAACACTTAGCGAGTCGGCACTTTTCCCTAGAAGTGTAATCCTAACAGCGGCCAAGGTCGCGGGGGGTATCAATCTGCCTGCAGGCGAGGTGAATCAGGTTTTTTTCGGGCCCTGCAGTTGAAGTTGCTCGGGGGTATCGGGCAAACGTTCGACCACTGCGAGTTTTTCCGGCTGTTGTCGATTGCGCCAGAGCCGGAAGGCAGCGAGTTCGTCGTCGAGGGTTTTCATCAGCCAGGCGAGAACAGCAATGTCATCGAGCATGCCGAAGACGGGGATGAAATCCGGGATCGCGTCCACCGGGCTGAGGAAATACATCAACCCTGCCACCACCGAAACGATGGCTTTCGGACTGATCGCCCGGTACTCGCCGCGCCAGTAAGCCAGACACAAGGCCTGGAGCAAGCGCAGATCATCCTTGAGCTTGCCCAGGCGATTACCTTGCGCAGCGCCCTTGCTCGCCACGGCGAACAGCAGAGTCGGCAGGCGGCCACGGGCCAGCAGGCGTCCCGCCAGAGGCAGAAACCGGGCGAAATTCCATGGCGCTTTCATCTATTTCTCCCGTTGAAATGTTATCCACACAAATTGTGGATAACCTTGTGAACAGAGCTGCATTTCAGCGCTGAGAGCCCCGTTTCATAAGGGCTTCGCTCAGATCGGGCGTTTTTTACTCACATAAAAAAACCCAATATTTCATTGACTTGGCGGCTCAGGACGTCTAGCCACGGCGGCCTCAATCTCTAGGACTGCTGTCAGCGGCATCCGTTCGCTCTGTTTACCTGCGCCATCCTTCAGATGCAACAACGCCCCGCATAAGCGAGGCGTTGTTGGCGAAGCCGTTACCGATGCCTGTTACTTGGCAGCGGCGTCTTCTTTGGCTGGATCCTTGATGGCCAGCAGTTCCAGGTCAAAGACCAGAACCGAGTTGGCCGGGATTGCCGGGCTTGGCGATTGCGCGCCGTAAGCCAGATCGCTAGGGATGTACAGTTTGTACTTCTCGCCAACGTGCATCAGTTGCAGACCTTCAACCCAACCCGGGATCACGCCGCTGACCGGCAGATCGATCGGGCTGCCACGTTCCACGGAGCTGTCGAACACGGTGCCGTTGGTCAGCTTGCCGGTGTAATGAACAGTCACTACGTCGGTCGGCTTGGGCTGCGGGCCGTCGGCTTTCTTGACCACTTCGTACTGCAGACCGGAAGCGGTGGTGGT
>Ga0308159_1005469_pt1 | contig 10744 bp, 8 predicted proteins | sample PhyCR1_FD_201040 | JGI IMG/M metagenome (GOLD analysis project Ga0308159, IMG submission 201040) | Phyllosphere microbial communities from UC Gill Tract Community Farm, Albany, California, United States - DLSLC.R1 | ecosystem: Host-associated > Plants > Phyllosphere > Unclassified | place: USA...
TCGTCGAAGGAGGAGCTGCTCGAGGCCGTCTTCGAGGAGCAGGCGCAGCGCGAGCGGCCGGCTCTCGAGCAGGGCCTCGCCGAGCGCGGGATCCTGGATCTCCTGCCGGATCTGCTCGAGGCGAACAAGGAGATCCCGGAGCTGATCCGACTCGACGTGACGATCCTCGCGGAGGCCGTCCGGAGCGACCACTCGGCGCACGCCTGGGCCGACCAGCGGATGGAGGACGGCATCGCGGCCATCGCGGCCGGCCTCGCGGTCGAGAAGTCCCGCGGACGGCTCCGCGCCGACCTCGACCCCGAGGTCACCGCGCACCAGATCGCGGCGATGGTGCGGGGGCTCCAGCTGCAGTGGCTCTACCGCCGCGACCTCCCGCTCGGGGAGCACCTGCGGTCCTACCTCGACCTGCTCCGCCCCTGAGCTGGCGCGCGCGGGCTCAGCCCCGCCGCCGGACACCCGCGAACGCGCCGTCGACCGCCGCCCGCATCACGTCCAGAGTCCGCCGGTCCTCGCGGGCGACGGCGCTGAGCCGCTCGAACTGGTAGAGCACCCCCGCGAGCACCCCCAGCACCACCTGGACCGCGACGTCGTCGGAAGTCGTCCCGAGATCGACGGCGACGGCGTCGGCCGACGCGCGCAGCATCGTCCGCGCCTGGTCCGTTCCTCCCGAGCCCAGCTGGGGATTCCGCTCGAGCATCCGCGAACGGAGGAGCCACTCCTCCTCGCCGACCAGCGCGGGTTCGCGCTCGAGCCAGGCGAGGAACACCTCGGTCACCGGCGCTCCGGACGGAGCTTCCGCGAGAGCCGCCGTCAACCGCGCGGCGGCGGCGTCGGAGGACGCGAGCGCGATGTCGAGCTTGGTGTCGAAGTACATCGAGACCGATCGTGTCGACACCTCGGCCTCCGCCGCGATGTCCGAGACGGTCGTGGCCTCGTAGCCGCGCTCGGCGAACAGGCGCATGCCGGCCACCTGCACCGCGCGGCGGCGGCGCTCCTTGCTGCGCTCGCGGAGAGACGGTTCGGTCATGGTCCGATGCTACTCGTCGTAGCAAACATGCCGGACTCTGCTAAATTGCAGTTGCTTGCAAACTTGCTGTCGAATGAAGGAAGCCAATGGTCCGAACGATCGTCCCCCCTCTCCGCCTTCCGGGAGCCCTGGTCCTCCTGGGCGCCGCGACGCTGCTGTCCACCGCGCTCGGATCCTTCGTGGTCCGGTTCGCCCCCGCCTTCATCGTCGTCAGTGCGCTGCTCGCCGCGACGATCGCGGTCGTCGCCCTTCGGCGCGACCGGCTCCCGGGCCGGCACCTCCTGTCGGGATGGGCGGCGCTCACGCTCGTCGCGCAGCTCGCCTCCCTCCTCACCGGCCTCTACCCGGTGTGGATCGTCGCCCTCGGTGCATCGGCGGTCCTCGCGGTCGCGACCTGGGTGGGCGCGTGGAGGAGCCGTCGGCCGGCGCGCGGTCGCGCCGGTCGCGTGCTCCGCGGTGGCGGGGTCCTCGTCGCGGCGATCGCCACGGCACTCTCCGTGCTCCTGGTGAGCATCGCCGCCGATCCGCGACCCGTCGCGACCTTGCTCCAGTCCGTCGGCGGATCCGGCAACTCCTTCGAGCCGCGCAGGGCGACCGAGACCCTCGAGCTCAACGGTTCACTCGTCACGAACGACCTCGAGTACGGCTCGACCTACCCCAACAGCTTCCTCGACGTCTACATCGCGGACGGCGACCCCTCGGTCAGCCGTCCGACCTACGTGGTCGTCCACGGCGGCGGGTGGATCGCGGGCAGCAAGAACGACGGAGACCCGAACGCGCCGACGGGGAGCGCGGCCTACTTCGCCCTGGGCGCGGGGCCGATGCTCGAGAACGGCTACAACGTCGTCACCCTCGACTACGCGCTCGCCCCGGAGGTGCCCTACCCGACCCCCGTGATCCAGCTCGGCGAGGCGATGGAGTTCCTCGAGCGGAACGGCGCCTCCTACGGGCTCGACATGTCCCGCGTGATCCTGGCCGGAGGCAGTGCCGGCGGCCAGATCGTCGGCCAGTACGCCGCGATCCAGACCGATCAGGACTACTCCCGCGAGACCGGGATCGCGCAGACGCTGGACGCCGAGCGCCTCGAGGCCGTCGTCTTCGACAGCGCCGGTCTGGTCCCGGCCGATCTCGGGCGGACGGAAGCCCCCGACCTGATGAACGACTGGCTGTTCGACCTCTCCGGCCGCACCTACTTCGGGACGTCCCGCGCGGTGCTGGACGAGGCCGACGTGATCGAGCACGTGACCGCGGGCTTCCCGCCGAGCTTCCTCGCCGACGGCAACACCGGCACGTTCCCGGACCAGGTGACCGAGCTCGCCGACACCCTCACGAGGCTCGGGGTCGAGAACCGGACGGAGCTCCCTCCCCTCGAGGACGCCGTCCTCGGCCACGGGTACATGGCGGCGGCATCGCCGTCGACCGACCGCTACAACGAGCACAAGCTCGCGTTCCTCGCCTCCGTGCTCGGCTGACCCGCCACCCGACGCCGTCGGACCCGTGCTGGTCGAGCAGCTCCGCAGGGCCGTATCGAGACCCCGCACCGCCCGGTGGATCTCGATACGCCCGCGGAGCGGGCTACTCGATCAGCAGGGACACCGCCGACCACTCCTTGCTGGTCGAGCAACTCCGCAGGGGCGTATCGAGACCCACCCCACCCGCGGACCGGACACCGGCGGACCTCGATACGCCCCCGGAGCGGGCTCCCCGATCGGCACGGACACGCTCGCCGGAGGCCCCGCTAGCCGGCGACGGGCGTGCTGTGCGCGACGCGGAGCACGTCGAACGTCTCCTGACGCCAGTCGCGCGCCGACTCCATCACCGCGGTGAAGGCGCTCGACCCGTGGATGTGCCCGAGCTGCAGGGAGAACGTGGCCGGCACTCCCGCCGCGCGGAGCCGCTCGGCGTAGCGCTCGCCGTCGTCCACGATCAGGTCGTACTCCGACGACATGATGTATGCCGGCGGGAGACCCGTGAGGTCGTCGGCCAGCAGCGGCGAGGCGTAGGGGTTCGTCGCGTCGGCCGGATCCGCGAGGTAGAGGCGGCGGCAGAGGTGCAGCGTCTCCTCCGTGAGCCCGTAGCCGGTGGCGAAGCGGCGGATGGACGGGCTGCTGAAGGTGAAGTCGAGGGACGGCACCTCGAGCAGCTGGAAGGCGATGGCCGGGCCGTTCTCGTCCCGCGCCTTCAGGGCGAGCCCGGCGGCGAGGTTCGCGCCGGCCGAGCCTCCGCCGACCGTGATGCCGTCGGCCCGGCCGCCGAGCTCGTCGATGTTCTCGGCGACCCAGAGGAGCGCCGCGTAGCCGTCCTCGAGGGCGGCGGGGAACGGGTGCTCGGGAGCCTTGCGGTAGTCGACGGCGACGACGATGCAGTCGGCGCCCACGGCGCGCTCCCGGCAGAGGATGTCGACCATCCGGGAGTGGATCGTGCCGCCGATCCATCCGCCTCCGTGGAAGTAGAGGTGCACGCCGTGGGGACCGGCCGTGAGCGGGTGGAAGACGTTCAGAGTGATCTCACCGCCCGCGACGGGGAGCGTCACGGTGCGCGCACTGAGGACCTCGGGCGCCGGCTCGAGGAGCTGGGACGCGAGCGCTTCGGCCCCGGCGAGCTCCTGCTCGCGCCAGGCGGGGAAGTCGTCGATCTCGGCGGGAGCGGGGGGCAGGCTCGCGACGAGGGGTGCGAGGAACGGGTCGAGCGGCATGATGTCTTCTCCTTCGAAGAAGTGGTGGGGGGGGTGGAGTGGCGACGGCGTCGCTCCGGGCGTCGGGGCGGATCGTCCCGACGCCGTCTTCAAAGTTATCCAGTCCGGCAGAGATTCACCAGTGGTCGCAGACGCCGGGCCGCGGGACCGGCGGCGTGCGGGCGGCTCGCGTGAGGCGGGCGATGACCGCGACGAACTCGGGCCAGAGCGCCTCCGCGATCTCGTGCCCCATGCCGGGGTGGAGGTGGAGCTCCGCCTGCGGCAGCTCCTCGAGCAGGAGCATCGACCCGGCCGGCGGGATCAGAGCGTCGGCCCGTCCGTGCACGAGGGCGACGGGCACCGTCACCTCCCGGAGACGCGGGCGGGTGTCGGGCATCGCCAGGATCGCGGCGCGCTGCCGGGCGTGACCGGAGAAGTCCCGGTCCCTCCGCCACATCGCGGCGGCGAGGGCGCGCTGGCGCACCTCGTCGTACCCCCACGCCGGCGACGCGACCCCGCGGTTGCCCGCGAGGAACACCTCGATCGCCTCCTCCTCGGTGGTCGGCTCGACCAGGTCGCCCTGCAGTGCGTCCGCCGGGATGATGCCGGTCGTGGGAGTCGTGTAGAAGAGGACGAGGCCCGAGACGAGATCCGGGCGGTCCATCGCGAGGTGCTGCGCGATCAACCCGCCCATCGACTGGCCGACCACGGTCGCGCGACCGGCCCCCGCCTCGACGAGGACCTCCGCCGCGTCCCGCGCCATGTCGGCGACGGAGTAGACGGTGCCGGGAGCCTCGTGGCGGGAGAGGCCGATGTCGCGGTTGTCCATGCGGAGGACCCGCAGCCCGCGCTCGACCAGCAGGTCGCAGAACCCGTCGCGCCAGCCGATCAGCTGCCCGGTGAATCCCTCGATGAGCAGCACCGGCGGAGCCTCCTGCGGCCCCCGGCTGTCCCAGTGGATCCCGGAGGGCGTCGCGGGCATCAGCGGTCCCCGGGCGCGAGCTCGACCCGCTCGCCGGTCACCCGGATCGGGAGGGGATCGCAGATCCCGCCGACGAACTCCTCGCCGTCGTCGCTGAGGCGGAAGGCGAGGAGCACCGGTCCTCCGGTCGTCTCGATCACGCGTCCGCTGTAGAGCGCCGGACCGGTGAGGTTCACCGCCCGAGCCAGGTCGATCTCGTCGTCCCACGGAGCGATCCACGTCCCGGTCGCGCCGCCCCGCTCCCGTCGCTCCGCCGTGAGCACGGCGCGGTTCGCCGAGAAGACGAGGAAGCGACGGCCGTCGAGGACGACGCTCTGCAGCACCTCCACGTGGGCGAAGCCCGCCCCGCTCGTCGAGAGGGGGGGCCCGATCGTCCAGTCCCGCAGATCGGGCGAGGTCGCCGAGCCGACGACGCCCCGGTCGTCGACCGCTCCGGTGGCGGAGCGCGCCGTGAGGAGCATGCGCCACCCGGTCGCGTCGCGGTGGACCCACGGGTCGCGCCACGCCTCCTCGGGCCAGGAGGAGTCGCCGAGCCTCTCGTACCACCGCGCGTCCGCGGTCAGCACGACGCTCTCGTCCTTGACCCAGGTGTGCAGGTCGTCGGACGTCGCCAGGGCGACGACTTCGATGTTGGCGTGCGAGTCGGGCGTGAGGAAGGTGGAGCCGGTGTAGAACATGCGCCACCGTCCGTCGTCGCCGCGGACGACGGATCCGGTCCACGTCGCGGTCGCGTCGGGCGAGCCGGGCTGCCCCGGCTCCAGCACGGTGCCGAGTTCCTGCCAGTCCACGAGGTCGCGGGAGGTGGCGTGGCCGACTGTCGCGTTGCGGTGCCGGAGCTCCGGGTCGCCCAGCGAGCGAGGGGCCTGCAGGTAGTAGAGGTGGTGCAGACCGTCGTCGTCCTGGACGTGCCAGAAGTCCCAGATCCAGCGGTCATCGGGAGAGAGCACGGGTGACGTCCTTCGGGAAGGGGTGAGCGGAGCGGCGGTCGCCGACCCGCCGGGGGGAGCCGGTCAGGCCGCGGTGGAGGAGCCGCCGGCGGTCTCCGCGGCGCGACGCTCGCGCTGACGGCGCGGATCCGCGATCGGAGCCGCCAGGAGCAGCGCCCGCGTGTACGGGTCGCGGGGCGAGGAGGTGACCGAGGCGGTCGGGCCGAACTCCTTGATCCGCCCGCGGTACAGCACGGTCACCTCGTGGCAGAGGTGCTTCACCACGGACATGTCGTGCGAGATGAAGAGGTAGCTCAGCCCGCGCTGCTGCTGGAGGTCCGACAGCAGGTTCAGGACCTGCGCCTGCACCGAGAGGTCCAGGGCACTGACGGCCTCGTCGCAGACCACGACCTGCGGGTCGGTGATCAGGGCGCGCGCCATCGAGATCCGCTGGCGCTGGCCACCCGAGAACTGCCGCGGTCGGCGTCGGGCGACGTCGGCCTCCATGCCCACCGCGTTCAGCACGTCGGTGATCCGGGAGGCGGCGTCCACCGAGCCGAGCAGGCCCTGCGCGCGCAGCGGCTCGATCAGGCTGCGGCCGATCGTGAACGAGGGGTTCAGCGAGGTGTTGGGGTCCTGGAACACGGCCTGCAGGGTCCTGCCGAGCCGGCGGCGGCGCCGCCCGGTGAGTCGCGTGACGTCCTCCCCGAGCAGGGTGACCCGGCCCGAGGCGATCGGAGTGAGACCGAGGATCGCCTTGGCCAGGGTCGACTTCCCGGATCCCGACTCGCCGACGAGGCCGACGGTCGTGGCGCGCGGCACCGTGATGCTCACGCCGTCGAGGGCGAGGAAGTCGGTGCGGCCACGGCGGTAGCGGACCGTGATGTCCTCGGCGGTGAGGACCGGCGCGTCGGCCGGGGTGGTCGGTGCGGTGCTCATCGGGTCAGGGCTCCCTGCTCGACCAGCTGCTCCACGCGGATGCAGCGGGTGACGGATCCCGGGTCGACCCGCCGCAGCGGGATCGGAGCGCTCGTGCACTCCCGGGTGGCGAAGGCGCAGCGGCCGGCGAACCGGCAGCCCACCGGGCGGTCGCCCGGCGCGGGGACGCGCCCGGCGATCGTGGTCAGCCGCTCCCCAGGAGCCGCCGTGCTCGGGTCGGCGGCGAGGAGGGCCGCGGTGTAGGGGAAGCGCGGGGTGTCGAACACGTCGTGGACGGTCCCGCGCTCGACGACCTCGCCCGCGTACATGACGACGGCGCGGTCGGCGATATCGGCGACGACCCCCCAGTTGTGCGTGATGATCAGGACGCTCATCCCGCTCTCGCGCTGGAGGTCGCGCAGCAGCCGCAGGATCTCGGCCTGGACGGTGACGTCGAGCGCGGTGGTGGGCTCGTCGGCGACGATGAGGCGCGGTCGGCCGGCGAGGGCGAGAGCGATGTTGACCCGTTGCGCCATGCCTCCCGAGATCTCGTGCGGGTAGAGGGCGAGGACGCGGTCGGGATCGGGGATGCGGACCTGCGCGAGCAGCTCCTGCGCCCGAGCCCGGGTCGCGGCCGACGCGAGCTTCTCGTGCCGGGTGATCACCTCGCGGAGGTGGCTGCCGATCGAGTGCGTCGGATCGAGGCTGCCGAGGGCGTCCTGCGCGACGTAGCCGATCCCGCTGCCGCGCAGGGCGGAGTAGGCGGAGGGGCCGCCCCGGGTCAGGTCGACTCCGTCGAAGACGACGCTGCCGCTCTCGACCTCCAGCCCGTGCGGGAGCAGGCCCAGGACCGCCAGAGCGGTGACCGACTTGCCGCAGCCCGACTCCCCCACGACCGCGACGACCTCTCCGCGGTCGACGGTGAACGAGGCCCCGTCGACGAGTGCCACTCCGCCGTCGAGGACGACGCGGAGGTCGTGCACCTCGAGCAGGTGGTCGCCGGAGGTGTCGTCGAGCGAGGAGGTCGACGCGGATGTCGCGGTGCCGTCGGAGACCGCCCGCGTCCGCCGCCGGACGCGGGGAGTGCTCTCGTCGGCCGTGGCGTCGCGCACCGCGTCTCCGACGACGCCGAACGCGAGGACCATCAGGATGATCGCGAGGCCGGGCGGGAGCAGCGGCCACGACGTGAACGAGACGACCTGAGACGCCTCGCCGATCATCCCTCCCCAGGTCGGATCGTCTCCGGAGGAGAGCAGGCCGAGGAAGGCGAGCGCGGCCTGGACGACCAGGGCCGAGCCGAGGAACAGCGACGCCTGCACCAGGAGCGGGCCGAGGACCCGCCGCAGCACGTGCGTGCCCATGATCCTCGAGGGACGCACGCCCGAGACCGTCGCCGCGGTGACGAAGGCCTCCTCGCGCACCACCAGGGTCGCTCCGCGGGCGACGCGGACGAGCCCCGGTGCCGCGAGGACGCCGAGCGTCACCATGGCGGCGACCGGATCGGAGGAGAAGACCGCGAGCACCACGAGCAGGATGATGACGACCGGGATCGACAGCGCGATCTCGCCCACGCGGCTGATGATCCCGTCGATGCGCCCGCCGACGTACCCCGCGACGATCCCGAACGGGACGCCCACGAGCAGGAACACGGCCAGCGCGATCAGGGCGTAGCCGAGCGACGGGATCGTGCCGTGGAGCAGCCGGCTGAGGATGTCCCGGCCGAGGGTGTCGGTGCCGAGCAGGTGCTCGGCGGTGGGGCCGCTGAGCGTCGCGAGGAGGTCCTGCTTCCCGGCGGGGTACGGCGCGATCACGGGAGCGAGCGCCCCCAGGACCGCGACGAGCAGGATGTAGCCGGCGGCGACGACTCCCAGCGGCTGGTCGCGCCAGGTCCTGGCCGCCCAGCTCGATCGGGAGGCCTTCGCGTGGCCGACGGCGATGGCGGTCGTGGACTCGGTCATTTCACTCTCACTCGGGGGTTGAAGTAGCCGTAGGCCAGGTCGACGAGAAGGTTGACGACGATCGTGATGACCGTGAAGTAGACGACGACGCCCTGGATCAGGGGAAGGTCCCGCGACGAGGTCGCCTGGACGGCGGCGCTGCCCAGGCCCGGGATCGCGAAGATCGACTCGACGGCGACGGTCCCGCTCAGCGCTCCGACGAAGACCAGTCCGATGACGGTCAGGATCGGGACGGCGGCGTTGCGGAGGGCGTGGCGGTAGGTGATCGACCACTCCGGGATCGCGGCCGCCCGCAGGGTGCGCACGAAGGTGCCGTCGAGCGCGGTGCCCATCGAGTCGCGGGTCTGCTTGGCGACGCGCGCCAGCGCGGGGAGGGACAGGGTGACCACCGGGAGGACCAGGCTCTGCAGCCAGAGCCCGGGATCGGTGCCGAGCGAGACGTACCCGGTGGGCGGCAGCCAGCCCAGCTGGACGGCGAAGACCACGACCAGGACGAGGCCCAGCCAGAAGTCCGGGATCGCCAGGGCGACGAGGGAGGTGGAGTCGACGACGCGGCCGAGGACGCCGCGCCGGGCGGCGCGCACCCCCATCGCCACGCCCACCACCGCGGCCACGAGAGTGGCCCCGATGATGAGCGACATCGACGGCTCGAGGCGGGAGTTGAGGATCTCCGTCACCGGCTGACGGCTGATCAGCGAGGTCCCGAGGTCACCGCGGACCGCGGCGGTCAGCCAGTTCCAGTACTGCTCCCAGAGGGGCAGGTTCAGGCCCAGCTCCTCGCGGATCGCGGCGAGCTGCTCGGCGGAGGCGGTGGGGCCGGCGAGCGCTCGGGCCGCGTCCCCGGGGAGGAAGGGGATGAGGACGAACGAGATCATCGACGCGACCAGGGCCAGCGGGATCGAGAGCGCGAGTCTGCGCAGGGTCAACCTCAGCACGGTGACGGAGTCCTCACTCGGCCGGGCGCAGGTCGGTGATCAGCGGGACTCCGCCGTTCGCCGACGTGGCGTCGAAGCCCTCGAGACCCTGCACCGTGTAGTAGCTCAGCGGCGCGCCGACGACCGGGATCGTCCACGCCTGCTCGACGAGACGGCGGTTGATCTGCTTCTGCAGCTCGTCGCCGGTCGCCTCGTCGGCGGTGCGGTACTCGGTGTAGAGGGCGTCCAGCTCCGGATCGACCGTCTGGAACCAGTTGAAGGGCCCCGCCGGGTTCACGAATCCGGAGTACAGCGAGTTCATGTCGGCCAGTCCGTAGCCGATGACCGCGGCCGGGAACTCGCCGGAGGTCATCGAGGTGAAGTAGTCGGGCGCGGTGGCCTTCGTCGTCAGCTCGAGCGTCACTCCGACCTCCTCGAGCTGACCGGCGACGGCCTGCGTCAGCTTGTCGAGCCCCGCGAGGCTCGCGGTGAGCACCGGCAGGGTGAAGCCGTCCGGGTAGCCGGCCTCGGCGAGCAGCTCCTTCGCCCGCTCGGGGTCGTAGGGGTACTCCTCCGCCAGCTCGGGGTCGAAGCCCGCCTGGCCGTCGAGGGCGTACTGCGAGAGGGCGAGGTCCGCTGATCCGTAGAGCGCCTGGGCGATCGTCTCGCGGTCGACCGCCATGTTGAGGGCCTGGCGGACGCGCACGTCGCCGAGCGGTTCCGACAGCTTCCCGCCGCGGTCGGCGAGGTTGATGCCGCTGAGGGCCTGGGGCGGATCGATGACGACGAGCCCCGCCTTCTCGGCGGCGGCCAGGGTGGTCGCGTCGCCGAGCGCCGCCTGGACCTGGCCGGACTGCATGGCCTGGATGGTGGAGGAGGAGTTCGCGATCACGCGGAGGGTGACGCTCGTCCAGTGCTGGCGCTCGGCGTCCCAGTACTCGGGGTTCGGCACGAACGTGTAGTGGTCGCCCGCGACGGTCTGCTCCTCGTCGAGCATGTACGGCCCGGCTCCGGCGGTGTCGGCGTCGAGCGAGGTGGGGTCCTCGATCGCCTTCGGGCTGATCACGTAGCCCGCGCCGAACGGCTGCGCGAACGCGAAGGTGAGGCCGGGGTCGGGGCGCGACAGCGTCAGGCGGACCGTGAGCGGATCGACGACCTCGACGGTGTCGACGGCCGCGAGCAGCGTGGTGGGCGTGCCCAGGGCCTGCGAACGCGCGTAGTCGAGGTAGGTCTTCAGCGCCTCGGCGTCCAGGACGGCTCCGTCGCTGAACACGACGCCGTCGCGGAGGGTGATCTCGTAAACGGTGTTGCCCTCGCCGACGTAGCCCCACTTCTCGGCGAGACC
>Ga0308159_1005470_pt1 | contig 10743 bp, 6 predicted proteins | sample PhyCR1_FD_201040 | JGI IMG/M metagenome (GOLD analysis project Ga0308159, IMG submission 201040) | Phyllosphere microbial communities from UC Gill Tract Community Farm, Albany, California, United States - DLSLC.R1 | ecosystem: Host-associated > Plants > Phyllosphere > Unclassified | place: USA...
ACGATCTTGTCGGCCATGGTCATGGCCTCGATCTGGTCGTGCGTCACGTAGATGGTGGTGGTCTTCAGCCGCTGGTGCAGGTCCTTGATCTCGGCCCGCATCTGCACGCGCAGCTTGGCATCGAGATTGGACAGCGGCTCGTCGAACAGGAACACCTGCGGGTGGCGGACGATGGCGCGGCCCATGGCCACGCGCTGCCGCTGGCCGCCGGAAAGCTGGCGCGGGAAGCGGTCCAGCAACTTCTCCAACCCCAGGATGCGCGCGGCGCGCGTCACCTCGGTCTCGATGACCTCCTTCGGCGCCTTCGCCAGCGTCATGGAGAAGGCCATGTTGTCCCGCACCGTCATGTGCGGATAGAGCGCGTAGTTCTGGAACACCATGGCGATGTCCCGGTCCTTCGGCGGGACGTCGTTCACCACGCGGTCGCCGATCGACACCTGGCCGCCGGTGATATTCTCCAGCCCGGCGATCATGCGCAGCAAGGTGGACTTGCCGCAGCCGGATGGCCCGACCAGCACGACGAACTCGCCATCCTCAATGCCAACGCTCACGCCATGAAGGATGGCGGTGCTACCGAAATTCTTGCGGACGTCACGGATATCGACTGTCGCCATCGTTCAGCCGGCACCATGCGGGCGCGCGGACCCGTTTGCGCTTTGGCGCATCTTTCTGGACTCCCCTGCGGGCCCCGTTTCATCCGGGCCTCGTCAGGAACCCTATGCATTCCTGGTATGAGATGGCAACAGCCCTCTCGCCGACCCGGGTGGCGGATGCCGGCCCGTCTCGGCCAGCAGGCTTTCAGGGTGGTGGTGCCTCAGAGAACGGTCCAGGCCGTGTCTCCAAGGGCGGGCCGGCTGCTTGGAGGGTTAGAGGAAGGCCGGGGAAGGAATTCCCCGGGCCCCATCTTTTCTTTTTTCGAGTCTTTACGGGTGTGGCTAATGAGGGCGTGGGCCTGAGAGACGGCTGGGTGTGCCGGAGGTCCTGGACCTCCGGCGACTGAGGGTTTAGCCCGCGCGGCCCATTGATAAAATCACCAAGCAGCGACCGCTCTCAGTCCCGAAGCACGACGCCAAACTCGCAGAAAAAAAGAAGGGGTCTGGGGAATTCTTTCCCCGGCCTTCCGCGCCGTATCCCCCAGCGCCAGACGCCAACACCCATCAGCCCAGCAGCAGCGCCGCCCCCCAGGCCACCGCCACCAGTTGCAGCCGGCAAGCCAGGCGGTAGATGGACAGCGCGCGGCGCAGGTCGGCCGGCGTCGCCTCGGCACGGCCATCGCCCATCCAGCCGTCGTCCACGCACTGGTCGCCATAGATGCGCGGCCCGGCCAGCCGCAGACCCAGGGCGCCGGCCATGGCCGCTTCCGGCCAGCCGGCATTGGGGGACCGGTGGTGGCGGGCATCCCGCCACACGGCCCGCATGGCGCCGCCGACATCGGCCCCCGGCGTCAGGCTGGCCGCCAGGACGATCCACAGCGCCGCGAGGCGGGAGGCCGGCAGGTTCACCACGTCGTCCAGCCGCGCCGAAGCCCAGCCATAGGCGGCGTGGCGGGCGGAGCGGTGCCCCACCATGCTGTCCGCCGTGTTCACCGCCTTGTAGAACACCGCACCCGGCAGGCCGCCCACGGCGCACCACAGCGCGGGGGCGACGATGCCGTCGGAGAAGTTCTCCGCCAGGCTCTCCGTCGCGGCGCGGACGACGCCGGCCTCGTCCAGGCTCTCCGGATTACGGCCTACGATCATGGCGACGGCGGCGCGGCCACCTTCCAGCCCCCGTTCCTCCAGCCCATCCGCCACGGCGGCGACATGCTCGTGCAGGCTGCGCTGGGCCGGCAGGGTGGAGGCCAGCAGCGCCAGCAGGCCGATTCCGGCCCAGTGCAGGCGCAGCAGCGCCTCTTGCACCGCCAGGGCCGGCAGCACCGTGGCCAGCAGCAACAGCAGCAGGGCCAGGATGCCCATGGCCCGTCGCCGGGCGAAGGATTGCCTGTCCCGGTTCAGCCGGCGGTCCAGCCAGCCGATCAGGGCACCGAACCAGACGACGGGGTGGCGGATGAGGCGGTAAAGCGGCTTGGGGTAGCCGACCAGGGCTTCGATCAGCAAAGCGCCCGTGGTGATCAGGAGGAAATAGGTCTGCATCGTTCCGTTCGGTGTTGGCGCGCTACCGGGGGCGCTGCCCCCGGGCCCCAGCTGGGGTGACAGGGTCACCCCAGACCCCGCCATCAGTTTTCAGAAATTGGGGTCACGCCGAGGGCAGCGATGCTCCACGACCAAGGCCCCAGGCTGCGTGCTTCATAAAAATCCCCGGACACGCCACCAATCCAAATAACGCCCTGGCACCAAGCCCCCTAAAAAGGCTGCCAGCGGGGTCCGGGGTGGACTTTCCACCCCGGTGGGGGTGTCCAGAGGGGGCCAAGCCCCCTCTGGCCCCGGCCCAAGCGGCACTCACTCCCCTTCCTCGCTCCCCCACTCCGCCACCCGCGCCAGATGGTCGTAATCGTTACGGACGGGCTTACGGCGCGGGTGGGGCCGCGCCATGAAGCGGCGGGTTCCCAGCAGGAAGCCTTGCAGCAGCGCCTCGGTATTGTCGCGCGCGTCGGCGGCCAGGGTGGCGGGGTCGCCCTTCACCGGGCGCACCTCGCCGGCCGTGCTGCCACCGGTCAGCCGCCAGTAGGTCAGGGCGGAGACATGCTCCGGCTCGATCCCCTCGAACCCGCCCACCGCGGCGATGGCGGCTTCCAGCGGCAGCTGCGGCGCGCGGCCATCCGCCACCTCGGCATTGGTCGGCGGCGTGCCGGTCTTGTAGTCGATGATTGAGAGGCTGCGGTCGGCCAGCCGGTCGATCCGGTCGGCGCGCACCTTCAGCGACAGGCCGCCGGCCAGGCTGAGGCCGCCCTTCACCTCGGCATGGCGGGCCATGATGCGGTGGGTGCTGGCCACTGCGGCCTCCTGCGCCACGACGAAATCGCCGATCCGCGCCAGGCGCGGCCGCCAGAAGGCCAGCAGGCCGGGGCGGGCGGCGGCCTGCGCCAGCGCCTTCTCGGCCGCGTCGTCGAACCAGGCGCGGGCCTCCGCCTCCCCGGGCCAGGGCTCGGCGCCCAGGCGGCGGGTCCAGTCGGCCATCGTCTCATGCACCAGGTTGCCGTAGTCGCTGGCGCCGACCTCGGCATCCAGCGGGTCGAACGGCGATAGGCGCAGCACCCGCCGGGCATAGTAGCCATACGGGTCCGCCATCAGCCCGGCGACTTCGGTGACGCTGATCTCGCGCGGCCGGGCTTCCGGCGGCGGGGCAGGGGCAGGGCGCGGGCAGGGGCGCACTTCCGCCGGCACGTCCAGCGCGGCGGCCCAGCCCAGGGCGGGGCTGGCGTCCAGCGCCAGTCCCGGGCCGCCGTCATGCTGCCCGGCCAGGAACGTCTCCATCCGGGTCAGCCAGCGGGACGGCACGGTGGGGGAGCCGGCGCGCTTGCGGGCACGCGCCAGCACCGCCTGCGGAGCGGATGCGGCGGCCAGCAGGAAATCGGCGGCGACGCGGCCGATGCGGGCCTCCGGCGCCGGCAGGCCGAAATCGGCCCGCATCGGCCGGCTCATCCACGGCCCCGGGTCGGTGGCCTGGGGCCAGACGCCTTCCTCCAGCGCCCCCAGCACCGCCAGGTCGAAATGCTGCAGCCGGGCTTCCAGCAGGCCAAGGATGGCGACGCGCGGATGCCGCCCGCCCTCCCGCCCACGGCTGATGCGGATGCTGGGGGCCAGCGGCCCTTCCAGCGCCACGTCGAACAGTGCGGGCCATGATGCGGGGCTCATCGGCGCCAGCTCGCGGAAGGCCGGCGGCAGGCTGGCGAGGTGCACGGCCAGCGGCTCCCCCTCCTCGCCCGCATAGAGGCGCAGGCCGCCCGGGCGGGTGTCGGTAGAGGCCAGCGCCTCGGCGGCGATCAGGTGCGCGTCCAGCAGGTCGGCCGGCGGGCGGGCGGGGCTATCCGGCAACTCGCTGAAATCGGCGAGCGCGGCTTCCAGCGCGTCGAGCAGGCCAAGGGCGCTGGCCAGCAGGGCGGCGTCCCGCTCCCGCCCCAGCGCCTCCAGCACACGGGCGCGCAGGCCGGGCAGGCCAGGGGCGGGGCGGGGGCCGCGCAGGGCCCGGCGTTCGATCAGCCGCACCGCCTCCATCCACGCCGCGCGCTGCATGCCGCCCGCCGCCAGCGGGTGCTTGATCAGCGCCAGCAGGGGCACGGGTGCAAACCCTTCTGCCACGGCGCGGGCCAGCAGGCGCAGGAAGGCGCCGGCCGGGGTCTCGCCCAGCGGTTGGCCGGCGGAGTCGTCGGCCAGCACGCCGTGCCGGGTCAGCTCGGCGGCCACGCGCCGGCCGAGGTCCCGGTCCGGGGTGATCAATGCCGCGCGGGCGCCGGGCGTCTCCAGCGCCTGGCGCAACAGCAGGGCGATGGCCACCGCTTCCGCCTGCACGTCGGCGGCTTCCAGCAGGGAGAGGCCGGCCAGCGCCGGCTTCCAGTATTCCGGCTGCCGGTGCAGCCAGGCGCCGATGCCGGCGGCCGGGTGCATGACGCGGCCCAGCAGCTCCGCCCGCCGCGCCAGGCCCGGGTCCCCGGCCGGAATACCCGCCGGTTCCAGATGCGCGCCGCCCAGCCCGTGCCAGGGGCGGATATCCGCCGGCACTGCGTCCATCTGCTGCAACAGCCGGCTCTGGCCGAATAGCGGGTGGGTGGGGCTCTGGCAGATCGCCTCCCACAGCTCGGGCGTCATCGCCTCTACGCCGTCATGCAGCACCACGGCGCCACGCGGCAGGCCCGCGATCACCTTCAGCAGCGCGGCGGCGGCGGGAATGGTGCCGCCGGCACCGATGCCAGCGGCGAAGACCGGGTCCGCTGGCGGGTTTTCCCGCCACGCCTCCGCCTGCGCTTCCAGCGCGGCGACGCGGCGGGGGCCGATATCCATCAGCCCCTGCTCCTCCAGCCACTGGTTCCAGGCATCCAGCACGCCGCGCAGGAAGGTGATGGTCACCTGCCAATGGGTGGCGAATTCCTCCGGCACCAGGCCAGGCAGGTCCAGGGGGTCGCAGCCCTCCAGCGCCATCTCATCCAGCAGCTCGGCCAGCGCCGTTGCCAGCCGCCAGGCCTGCTCCGGGCCGCTGGGGCCGCCGTAGCGGGGGGGCAGGCGCAGCACCAGCGCGGTCAGCACCGCCTGCCGGCGCGGCGCGTCCACCGCCGGCGGCAGGTCCAGCAACCCAGGCAAAGCCAGCTCGTCCGCATCCTCGACCGAAAGGCCGGTCAGCGCCCGCATCGCCGGCAGCAGCAGGGTGCGGCCCCCGGCGGCACGCAGGAAGGCCTCGCGCAGCGCCATCGCCGCGCGCCGTGTGGGCAACAGGATCGTCACGCGCGCCAACGTTGCCGGGTCATCCCCCAGCCCGCCCATCTCCTCGATCACGCCCTGGGCCAGGGTGTCCAGGAAGGGCAGGTGCGCCGGGATGTTGTAGAGGCCCAGCACATGCCGCGGGCGCGGCGGCGCGCTGGGGTCCGTGCTCGCGGGGGCGGGAATGGAGACGGTGGGAGAAGGCTGGGGAAGGAATTCCCCAGGCCCCATCTTCTTTTTTTCAAGTTTTCCGATATGCGCAGGGGATGACGGCAGATCGTCCGGTGCGGAGTTGCCTTGGAGGTCTTCGACCTCCGGTGACTGCGGGCCCAGCCCGCCTTGCCAGTCGGAAGTGTTTGTTGCCACGCTCTTCAGCGGCGTAGCCGAAGATTCCGATTCTTCTCCAGCCTGCCGAACCTCGGCAGCGCCCAATTCCAGCGCATCTCTTTCTGGAAAAAAAGAAGAAGGGGCCTGGGGAATTCTTTCCCCAGCCTTCCTGCTCTTCTGTCCCGCCTCGCTGCCCTTCGCCCCAGCCTCGCCCCCGGCATGCGTGCCGCCCCCCGGCGGCAGCGCCCCGAAATCCAGCTGCGGCTGCGCGGCAGGGTCGGGCCGGGGGCCGCGTGCCATCAGAACAGGACCCGGGTCAGCCCGGTGGCCAGTGCCACTTCCGCCCGCCGCAGGTCGATGGGGCGGGAGAGGTGGAACCACGCGCCGTCATGCACCAGGCCGAACAGCCGGCCGGCTTCCATGGCGCGGGCCCAGGGCTGGCGCATGCTGAACGGGCCTTCCGGGCTGCCTTCCAGCAGCCGCGGATGCACGATCTGCAGCCCGCCAAAGACGTAGGGTGCCACTTCCTTTTCCTTCGGCCAGCGCACGCGGCCCAGCGGGTCCAGCAGGAAGTCGCCATGCCCCACTTCGGCATCCACCTGGGCGGAGCGCACCATCAGCAGCAGCGCGTCCATCTGCTCCGGGTCGAAGCGCCCGGCCAGGCGCTGGATGGTGGGCACGGGGCCGTCCAGCCAGAAGGCATCGCCATTGACCACCAGGAAGGGCTGCGTGCCGAGCAGCGGCAGCGCGTTCTTCACGCCGCCGCCGGTCTCCAGCGCCGTATCCTCCCGCAGCACGGTGGGGGGGTGGGTGCGGGTGGCGCAGACCTCCTCGATCAGGTCGGGGAACCAGTGGGCGTTGACCACCACGTTGCCGATGCCGGCATCCTCGATCCGGTCCAGCGCGTGTTCCAGCAGGGTGTGGCCGGCCAGCGGCAGCAACGGCTTCGGGCGCGCCTCGGTCAGCGGCCGCATGCGGGTGCCGAGGCCGGCGGCCAGCACCATCGCGGAAGCCAGGGGCGCCGGGTCCTGAAGGGTGGGGGAGGAAACGGTCAAGCAGCGTGTTCCTTGAGAGCGGCGGGGTTCTGGCGCAGCGAGAGCGGCACGTGGCGGTCGAGGAAGCGGGCCAGCGGCGCGGTGGAGGGATGCTCCAGCGCCTGCGCCAGCAACCCCCAGCAACGCGGGCCATGGCGCAGATAGCCGAACTTGCCATCCCGCTGCGCCAGCCGCACCCATAGCGAGGCGACGCGCAGGTGCCGTTGCGCCGCCATCGCCGCCGTGGCGGCGGTGAAGGACGCGACATCCAGGCCAGGGCGGGCGGCGAAATAGGCTTCGGTGGCGGCCTGCCGCACCTCCGGCGCCACGTCGCGCCGGGCATCCTGCAGCAGGCTGACCAGGTCATAGGCCGGGTGGCCGCGCGCGGCATCCTGAAAGTCGATGATGCCGACGCGGCGCGCACCCGGCCGCTGCGGCAGGTGTAGCAGGTTGGCGGGGAAATAGTCCCGGTGCACGAAGCCGCCGGTGCCCAGGAAGGGGTCCAGCATGGTGCGCATCGCCGCCTCGAACGCGTCCCGCACCTCCGGGCTGGCGGGGGTGCCGAAGGTGGCGGGCCACCACCAATCCAGGAAGGTCAGCCCGGCCATCCGCGTCATGGTCGGCGCCTCGTAATCCGGCAGGCCGGCAGGCGGTGGGGCGGCATGCAGCGCCGCCAGCGCCTCCGCCGCGCCCACATACAGCGGCAGCGGGTCGGCGCCGGCATCCAACAGCGCGGCGTGGGTGTCGTGGCCCAGATCCTCCACCAGCAGCAGGCCGTTGGCGCGGTCCTCCGCCAGGATGGCGGGGGCGGACAGGCCCAGCCCGCCCAGATGCGCGGCGACGCGCAGGAACGGCACCAGATCCTCCTCCGGCGTCAGCCCGACCCTGGCGGCGTCGGTGCAGTCCATCAGCAGGGCAGGCCGTGGCACCGCGCCGGAGAGGCGGGTGTAGCGGCGGTGCCCGGCATCCTGCGGCAGGGGGGAGCGGCCGGCCTGGGCGTAGCCCTGGGCGGCCAGGAAGGTGTCGATGGCGTTCATGCTGCGGCAGGTTCCTGGCGGCGGCGGGCGGTTTTGCCAAGGGAAGGTTGCGTGTACCGGCGCATCATGCCGCCAGCGCTTCCAGCCGACCGGCCCATCCGGTCAGGGTGGCGGTGCGCTGGTCGCCCTCCCCAGGCTCCAGCGCCAGGCACAGCGCGTCGGCGGGGGCCAGGTGCTCCAGCCGCTGCGGCCACTCGACGATGACGATGCCGTCCCGCGCTTCGTCCCACCCCAGCTCGATCAGCTCATCCGGGCCGGAGAGGCGGTACAGGTCGAAATGATGCGCCACGCCCACCGGCAGCTCATAGGCCTGGACCAGGGTGAAGCTGGGGGAAGGCACCTCCAGCCCCGCATCGCCGGCGGCGGCCCGCAGGAAGGCGCGGGCAAAGGCGGACTTGCCGGCCCCCAGCGTGCCCTCCAGCAGCAGCGCATCGCCCGGCCGGGCCAGGGCGGCGGCACGGGCAGCCAAGGCCTCGGTGGCCGCCAGATCGGGCAGGGACAGGGTCAGGGCAGGGGGCGCGAGATCATGGGGCATCGGCCCCCCAATCTGCCCCGCCGCGCGCCCCGGCCACAAGGGCGGCGGCCTGTTTGCCCGGCCGGGGCTTTGTGAGAGGGGCACTGCCCCTCTCACACTCTCCCCGCCAAAGGCCTGAGGCCTTTGGAAACCCGGGTTTTGGCACGCGTCAGGGGACGCCGGCTGCCTGTCAGGACAAATATTATAATATAAATTCAATGCGTTGATCCCTCAGCCTGGGACCACTGGCTTCGGCGCCTGTCCAGTTCATCTCAGTGACCAGGATCCTGTTCCGCCGACAACCGGCTTGCCGCCAGGCTGCAACCGGGCGCTGTGCTATCTGACCGCCACCCATTCGCCAGGCGCAGCACCGCCCACCGAAACAGCGTCCCCCTCCAACACCGCAAACTAACAAAAAAGAGAAGGGGGTCCGGAGGAATTCATTCCCCCGGCCTTCACATACGCCCCGGTTCACGTGGTGCATCGCGAAAGCGCGAGCATCCCGCAAGGCGCACCTTGCGCGCCCACCCGCCCCCCGTCTTAATCCGCGCCTCAGCGTTGCGAACCAGCAACGCCTGGTTCGGGAGGGAACAACCCATTATGCGCCTGCTGGCATCCACCTGCCTCGGCGGCTTTGCTGCTGCCTTCGCCCTGCTCGCCACCCCGGCCGCCGCCCAGCCCTCGACCGACGCGCTGGGTGCCATCCGCGCGCGTGGCGCCCTGGTCTGCGGCGTCACGCCCTCCACCGTCGGCTTCGCGACGCCTGGTAGCGATGGCCGCTTCCGTGGCATCGATGCCGATTACTGCCGCGCCATCGCCACGGCGATCTTTGGCGACCCGGACAAGGCGCGCATCGTCCCCACCACCACCCAGCAGCGCTTCACGCAGTTGCAGTCGGGCGAGATCGACGTGCTCTCCCGCGTCACGACCCAGACGCTGTCGCGCGAGGCCTCGCTGGGCCTGGCTTTCGTCGGCACCAACGTGTTCGACGGCCAGGGCTTCCTGGTGAAGAAGTCCCTCGGCATCTCCTCGGCGCGGGACCTGAACGGCGCCACCATCTGCATGCAGCCCGGCTCCACCACCGAGCTGAACGCGGCGGACTGGTTCCGCGCCCAGGGGCTGACCATGACCCCGCTGCTGATCGAGGATGTGGAGGAGGTCCGCAAAGCCTTCTTCTCCGGCCGCTGCGACGCCTACAGCACCGATTCCACCACCCTGGCCGCGCTGCGCTACAACCAGGGCGCCAATGCCGACCAGTTCGTCGTGCTGCCCGAGATCATCTCGAAGGAGCCGCTGAGCGTGGCCATCCGCAAGGGTGACTGGCGCTTCTTCGACATCGCCCGCTGGACCCACTTCGCCCTGCTGACGGCGGAAGAGCTGGGCCTGACGGCGGCGAATATCGACAGCCACGCCAACAGCACCAACCCGGATATCCAGCGCTTCATGGGCCGCACCGGCGACCTGGGGAAGATGATGGGGCTGGAGCCGGACTGGGCCGTGCGCATCATCAAGGCACTGGGCAACTACGGCGAGATCTGGGACCGCAACCTGGGCCCGATCGGCATTCCCCGCGGCGTGAACAACCTGTGGACCAAGGGCGGCATCCAGTACGCGCCGCCGATGCGCTGAGCTTCACTGGAACTGAACAGGGGGGCAGGCCAGGGGGCGCTGCCCCCTGGACCCCCGCCGGGGTGGAAAGTCCACCCCGGACCCCGCTGATCGTTTTTGCTCGGGTCTGGGTGCCTGGGCGATGCGGGGGTTGAAGGCGGGCTTTCCAAGGGTTTCGGACGGGGATGTGTTGCCCCGGATTCGGAACGGTCGGCCTGCGGATGGCGATGTGATGGGGCTCATCAGTGTCCCGTGAAGTTTGGGAAGGCTGAAGATACTTCCGCCCAAATGCATCCTTCTGGTTTGGCCTCGGGACTACCAGACAATGCCTGGATCAATACAAAAGCCGCGCGAGCTGAACCCTTGGCGATCAGTCACAGGCCTCCGTCGCGATCCCAGCTGGGCTTGAAGACAAAATCCAACCAAGCCCACTGAATCTCACGCATTGAAGAAGGATCAAACCTGCAGGTTTGATCGGTGACGTCCCTTCTGGCCTGACCTGTCGCCCCCTTCGGGACGTCGGCCAGCCGCCGTTCCAAGGGAACGCTTCCACGGTCGCCAAGGCTCACGCCACCTCGGCGCGACCCATGCTCTCGTGAACGAACGGCGGGGCCTGGGGTGGCCCTGCCACCCCAGCGAGGGCGTCCAGAGGGGGCGGCGCCCCCCCGGCCCCGGCCCACCAAATCACCCCCCGGTTCCGGCGCGGCGCGATATGCCCTATGCACTCGCCCCTCGACACGCGGAGAGAGACCCCGATGGCCGACGCCACCCACCCCGCCGCCGTTGCGCATGAGGCCGCCATCCAGGCCGATGTCGCCGTCATTGGCGCTGGCCCGACCGGGCTGTTCGCCGTGTTCGAATGCGGCATGCTG
>Ga0308159_1005471_pt1 | contig 10742 bp, 8 predicted proteins | sample PhyCR1_FD_201040 | JGI IMG/M metagenome (GOLD analysis project Ga0308159, IMG submission 201040) | Phyllosphere microbial communities from UC Gill Tract Community Farm, Albany, California, United States - DLSLC.R1 | ecosystem: Host-associated > Plants > Phyllosphere > Unclassified | place: USA...
CAGGGGGCCGACCGCATCCTCGGCGACGTAATGGCAAAATTCGCCATCGCGTATCACGACTGCGATACCATCGGCGCTGATCGCCGCACGCGCCGTGCGGCGCAGCACATCGACAATCTCGTCGACCGACCGCGCCCCGGCCAATTCAGCGCTTGCGGCAATCAACAGTGAAGCGATCTGCGAGCCGTCAGAGCTGTTCGGGGCGGAATATCCCTGCACGTTACGTCCTTATTACCCCACGGCATCATAGCTCCATCGAACGCAATCGCACAGGCCCGATGGAGATCGTCGCGATCCACAGCCGCAAGCTTTCAAACCCTTCGGTGCCGGCATGCTCCACGCGGAAAGCCGTCGGAGAGAGGCTTGGTGGGAGTACACCCGTAGTGATCAATCGGCTCGATTGCGGTGTCCATGCTCGAATATTCGGCCAAGACAGCTAACGGCACAGAGTAACGCCGCTTCCCGATGTGGAATGACCAGCGAGCGGGATGCGGCTTTCCATTTGGGAACGGCTCGCGAGACGGCCAGCGGCGCTCGCACTGGGCTCGAATATGAGGCATGACCGGGTGGAGCGGTTAGCCGCCTGCCGATGGAATTGCTTCAACGGCGTGGTGGATCGAACCGCTGGGTTACTGCGCCAAAGGCTTCCAGCGCTTCGCAGCGAGCAGCATGGGCGGCTAGGGCTCTATAATCGCCGGCTGCGTAGATATCTGGATGCGCTTCCGCGAGGAAACGCATCGCACAGGCTACCGCGACATCGGCATGTCCTGGCGACCCGCCAAACCAGTATGGCGCGTGAAGGTCGGCGCAATTCTGTTCAAGCACCGATAATACGCCGGCGACCTGCGTGGTACAGCGATTGATCCACGCTTCGGATGCCTCGTCGTGCAGAGCGCGTTCGTAGATGAGGATGACCATCTTGTCGCACAGGCCGGTTGCCAGCGCGCTGATTTTGAGCGCGGCTCGGCGGCTGGCGCCTGCACGCGGAAGGAGCTGTCGATCCGGCCCGGCCTGCTCGTCAAGATGATCGAGGATAGCCGTGCTCTCGATCAGCGCTTCCTTATTGTCGAGCAGCAGGGTCGGGACGCGGCGTAGCGGATTGTAAACGGCAAGCCGGTCCGCGTCGCCGAAGGTCGACCACGGGCGATGCTCATAGGGCATCCCGTAGAGGTTCAGCGCAACCGCAACGCGGCGGACGAACGGACTGTCGTATTGGCCTATCAAGATCATGATGGGTGACTGTCTCCCTCGACTACGTCATAGACGCTCGACAAGATTGGGCGCAATGTGCCTCAGCCTCATGGCTATTGGAATGACCGTTTGTAGCCAACCCTCCATCAGCCAAGAAGGTCTGGACCTAAGCATTTCCATCAATTCTTGATTGGGAGCGGCCAAGGAGAAGGTCGAGCCTTTTGGTACACCGTAGTCGCCTCTTGCAGGCAGTTTCTCCATGGTATGTTCCCGGTTGCTTTTCCCCGAAATGGTCCAATGGACATGGAATATTGAGAATGCCGGGAGGCCCTTTGATAGTCGGGCACCGGGCTAGAGAGGGCCGGCATTAGCTGCAACCTTTGGTCGAGCAGCGGTTATCTAGGTCAAGCCCGCTTGGAGCGGCGAGCAAGGCTGACGGAAACTAACAATAAATGAATTAGGGTCTCCGACATTCGAGATATCAAGCCCGTATAAAGTTCGTATATCCGACCGACCGCCACATTCTCCCAAGGTCGCGAATGATCGCGACATATCAAGGAGAACGTCATGGAACGCGATACCGACAAGGCACCGACGCTGGTCGACCTGGGCGATGCCCGTGTCCTGACCCAAGGAGCGACCGGGACCCCGATCGACGAGGTCCAGGGAATGCTCGGCGCCGGCTTGGCCGACGACTGAAAGGGTGGCGGGTGTTCCCGGGAACACCCCGCCGCTTCGCGATGAGGTTCTTCCTACCCCCGTTGGTCGGCTTCTGCCTGATAGGCGACAGCGTGATCTTCCTTGATACCCGCTCGGATCGCTACTGGATGCTGCCAGTCGTGATGAGCCAAGCCCTCAACCGACTATGCGCCGGCGCAGAACTTGCGGACGATGAGGCGGCACCGCTCCTCGCACTCGTCAGGGCCGGACTTCTCGACAGCACCAAAGGCAAGCCTCTCGTGCCTTGCCAACTCCCGCGCGCGCGGACCAGTCGCCTCGAGGTAATCGACACCACGCCCCGGTCCTCGACGATGATTGCCGGACTGTGCTTCGCGGCGAGCACCTGGCGCATACGCAGGCGCGGCCTGGGATGTGAACTTGCCGGGCTTCAGCGTCGGCGAGAGCGGTGGAGCGGAACTGCCCGCCATGTCGATCGCCATGCGGGCGCCTTTGCGCGACTGCGCCTGCTGGTCAGCCCCACGGGGCATTGTCTTCCCCTGTCGCTGGCGCTGGCCACGCGGTGCGCGTCTGCCGAAGCACGGCTTGTCTTCGGCGTGCAGTTGAACCCGTTCGCGGCGCATGCCTGGGTTCAGCGCGACACCGAAGTGCTTAACGACGAGTTGCATGTCGTGCACGCGTTCACGCCGATCCTCGTGATATGATCCGGCCGGCGTTCGCTGCATGGCTGGCCGGGTCCAAGCCCTTCGGCGCAGGGGAGCAAGCCCTCTTTTCCGAGTCAGCCGGCCGGGCGGGCCTTGGGTTATGCCACGTCGACGATCGGATGATGATCGCAGCGTCGCACGCGGTTGCGACGCCGGGGCGCTGGATTGTCGGATCGCTGTTCCGGCGCGGAGAAGCCACGCCGCTGACGGGAGCGACGCTTCGCACCTCGTCCGGGACCGTAAGCGCGGCAGGTGAACTGACGCGTGAGCATTGGGGCGATTATGTTGCCTTCGGTACCTCGCGTGACGGCCGCTACGCCTTGCGCGCGCCGTTCGGCAGCTTGCCATGCTATTGGCAGGAGGCATTCGATCATGTCGTCCTGGCCTCATCCGTTCGGCTGTTGGGCGCATTCGGGGGCCCGGCTCCGGATGTCGATTGGCATGCCGTGGGCCAATTCCTCGCGGCCACCGACCTGCGCAACGGGCGCACCTGCCTGCGCGGGGTCAAGGAACTTGGCGGCGGCGAGGCAATCGAGGTCGCCGACCGCGGCATTCGCCTGGAGCGATACTGGTCTCCCTGGCCATGGGTCGACCGGGCGCAGGCATTCCACAATCGCGATGCGGCGGCGGAAGCATTGGCCCGGGCGATCGACACTGCGGTCGCGTCACGCCTCCCGGTCGACGTGCCGGCGGTCCTGCTCCTGTCCGGCGGGCTGGATTCATCGGTCGTGGCGGCGGCGCTGGCGTCCAACGGGCGCCGCTTCACCTGCCTGACGATGGTGGTCGCGGACGCACAGGGCGACGAACGCGATCATGCCCGGGCCGTGGCGCGCCATCTCGACGTCCCGTTGGTCGAGGTCGTGCGCGATCCTCGGCAAGTCGATCTCACGCGTCCCCTCGCACGTGGCTTGCCGCGACCGACCGGCGCGCAGTTCCGCCAGGCCACTTTTGCGGCCGCAGACGACCTGGCGAGAGAAACCGGCTCGGCACTTGTCATCGATGGCGGTGGCGGCGACAACATGTTCTGCTCGCTGCAAAGCGTGGCCCCGGTAGTGGACGCCGTGCTCGCCACGGCCAGGGGGGGCCGACCACTCGCAACGGCGGCCTCGGTCGCACGAATGGCCCAGGTCAGCGTTGCCGCTGTCGTGGCGCGCGTTGGCGTGCGCCTGATGACGCGTCGTGCGGCCTATCGCTGGCCGGTCGATTACAGTCTCCTCGACCCCGGGATAGTCGATGGCCTTGATCCTTCCCATCCATGGCTCGACGTGCCGCGCGGCACACCGCCGGGCAAGGCAGCGCAGGTCGGTCTTCTCCTTGCCGCCATGGCGGTCGCGGATGGCCTCGATCAGGACCGACACCCGGCGCTCTCGTCGCCCCTCGTCTCGCAGCCCATTGCCGAAGTCGCGCTACGGGTGCCGAGCTGGATGTGGTTCGAAGAGGGACGCAATCGCGTGCCCGTCCGACGCGCCTATGCAGCCCGCCTGCCCGCATCGGTGGTAGGGCGGCGATCCAAGGGCACGCCGACCGGTTTCCTGGCGCGACTGATAGAGAGGGAGGCCGACCTGTTGCGGCCTTTCCTGCTCGACGGATGCCTGGCTGTCCATGGCGTCATCGACCGGGCGGCGGTGGAGGCCGCGCTGGCGCCGGGACCGGCCCGCGACTTGCGCTTTGCCCGGCTGTTGCAACTCGCCGACGCCGAGGCGTGGGCGCGGTCATGGAGCTGATGCCGGGGGCCGGGTCAGGCCCGAATGGTCACGCCAGTCCCGCCATCGCCGATACTGCTCGCGCTTGGCGGGATCGGGATCCTCCTCGCCCCGGAGCCAGAACCGGAACCAGTCGAGATTACGGGCATAGACCGCGGCCCGGTGCGCCGGCTGCCACTTGAAATGATGCTCGTGCGGGAAGATGCGCAGCTCGACGGGCACGTCACTCTCGCGCAGGGCCGCGAATGTCTCGAGCGCGAACAGGCCTTCCTCGTCGGCCAGCTGGAAGAGGATCGGCGTGCGCAGCCGGTCGGCCGCCTGGGGCAAGGATAGCGGCGCCCAGAAGGCGGGATCGTCGTCGGTCACTTTCGGAAAGCCCATGGCACGCATCTCGTCGGCGAGGACGGTGCCTCCGTAGATGAGGTCGCTTCGCAGGTAGCGGCAGCAGGTGCTAAGCGACGCGGCGCGGAACGGCATGCCGGCGACCAGGGCATAGCGCGCCGTGGTCGATCCGTCGCTCAGCCCAGTAATGCCCATCCGGTCGCGGTCGATGTCGCCGCGCGCGGCAAGTTTCGCCAATCCCGCTTCGAGCGACGCATGGGTGCTGCGTCGCTCGTCCCAGTTGCGCAAGACCGCGGCGACCGCCTGGGCGCTCGAGAGGTTGGGCTGGGCCTGCACGACAAGCGGTGGACGCTGGAAGCTCAGCACCGCGATCCCGTTCGCGGCCAGTGGCAGGATCGGATATTCGTCGCCCGTGCCGCCGCGCAGGAAGCCGCGGCTGGTGTACTGGACGATGACGAGCGGCCAGCCGCTGGCGGGTGGACGGCCTACAGGCAGGACAAGATCGCCCCAGGCGGGAAGGCCGGCAGGGTTCGTCCAGCGCAGGCGCTCGACATGGGGCTTGGCTCGTGACGCGAACTCTGGGTTCGGGTCGAGGACGGTTCGTGCGGTACCGCTAGCAAGGTCGATCCCCACGATACGACGCGGCGCCAGCGATGCTTCGCGCAGGCACAGCAGTTCCCGAGGGGCCATGGTGCAGCCGACCAGCGCATCCTCGGTAGTCAAGATGCGGCGGACTGCAGCCTCGCCCGGCGTCCAGCGAAAGAGCGACGTACGCTCGTTGTTCGGGCCCTCATAGCGGAGGAAGAGAAGGGTGCGGCCGTCGGGGGCCCACCATGTCCCGCGGATCGAGCCATGGCATCCGGAAGCGGTACAGGCCAGACGCCGGCGATCGCTACCGTCGGCCCAGATCCGGCGGCCGGCAAAGGGGGACGGACCGTCCACCTCGGCGCCCGCCCTGCGCCTGTCCGACGTCACGGCATTCAGGGGAGAGGGCTCGCTCAATATTGGTTCACCACCCAGGCGTGCGATGTCCTGGCGACCGGCACGCGCAACCGGTCCGCCCTCCCGGGGAACCGACCAAACCATTCGCTCGAGATCGCCTGGTAGCTGCGGTGCAAAGCCGTTGGGCGGAATGACGCGATGGTCGAACAGGAATCCGTTGCGCCCTTCGGCACGCACCGCGTCGGCGAAGGTCGTTCGTCCGGGCCGCGTCGCAAAGACGAGCCTTGACCCATCCTCGCTCCACGCGACGGCCTCGACATCGACCGGCGCTTCGGTGATCCGGACGGCGGCACCGTCGTCGACCGAGACGCGCCAGGCCTGCGTCCGGCCGCCGACGCGCTTGAGATAGGCCACATATCGTCCGTCGGGCGACCATGCCGGGACGATGGTTGCGGGGAGGCCGCTGCCGGTCCGCGACCCGCGCACGACGTTTTCCGCGCGTATGGCCTCGCCGCCTTCATCGACGATCCGTGGCCGAGCCTGCGGCTCGAGGCCGAGCACGACCAAGGCCTGGCAGACGCGATTGGCCACGGGATCGGCGCGGGAGATGACGAACGCGATCCGGCGACCATCGGGCGAGACGGCGAGCGGGCTCGGTCCCCCGACCGAGGGGTCCGGCTGGCCGATGTCGCGCAAGGCCAGCAGGTCGTCGAGCGAGACCGGTCGACCCGTTGCCCCGGCTGGGGCAATCGTCGGCACCATACCGGTGCATGGCGGGGGTGCGGCATCGATACCGGCGACAGCGAGGCCCGCGGCCAGCAACAGCGCGCTCACCATGACTTGCTCGCCGAAATCGCGAGGACCCGCCCGAAGGGCGAATAGTTGGTCGAATCATAGGGCGTGTCGTACGGCAGGGTCGTCGCGATCGGACTGGGCTTGGCATTCAGGATGTTCTGGGCGGTCACGGCAAGGTCGACACCGTGCCACCATGTCGGTCCTAAGCCGGTGCGATAGCGAAGCGTAAGGTCGCCCTGCGTCATGCCGCCGACACGGCGCGCCGGCGTGGTCCGTCGGTCCTCGACCCCGCCGCTCCGGCTCACCGCGCCGGTCATCGTCAAGCCGCCCTGGGTCCAGCCGAGGGTGGCTCTTCCGCGAAAATGGGGAGGATTGAAGATCGTGCCGGCCAGATCGACGACGGGCTGCGCCGGCGTCAGTTGCTGGTCGCTTTGCAGATAGGCGCCGGAAAGGGTGGCGTTGACCTGCCCGGCGCCGAGGCTGCGATCGAGGCGGGCCAGCATGTCGAGGCCCCGTACGCGCTGCCGGCCGGCATTGCGGTTGGCGTTGTCGATGACGGCGACGACCCTCGCGGGGTCATAGGCGCCGCCAGTGGCGTTAAGGAACTGCCCCGCCCCGAGACGCAGGGTTTCGAGGGTCGCAAGGCTGGGGGAGCGCAGCACCTGGTCGGCATAGGCGGGATCGGCGAGCGCACGGGCGATGAAGGTGACCGGTGCCACGATACGATCCCGATAGAGCGTCTCGAAATAGCTTATCTCGACGCTCAGCCCGTCGACCGCGCGGGGATGAATTGCCAGTGTCGTCGACCAGCTGCGGGCACGCTCGGGCTGCAGGGTATCGCGTCCCCCGGACAAGAGCATGGCCGTGGCTCCTGGCGGCAGGCCGGTGCCACCGAACACGGTGGCTGGAAGTGCGGCGACCACCAGCGGCTGGTAGCGCTGGAGGAGCGTCGGCGCACGGAAGGACCGGCCCCAGCTCGCCTTCACCGCGACATCGGGCGTTGGCGCGTAGACCAGGCCAAGCTTCGGCGTGGTGACCGCGTCGACGCCGGGATAATCTTCATGGCGAAGCGCCAGGCTGGCATCGAGGCGATGGATGGCCGGGATCGCCTGGGCGGGGCCGACGAGCGGCAGGCTGGCCTCGGCATAGGCGTAGCGGCTGTCCTGGTGCGCATCGACGTCCTGCGCAATGTTGTCGCCGCGCTGGCTGACGAGCCGGTTGTCACGATAGCCGACGCCTAGCGCGATCTTGGCGGGACCGCCGGGCAAGGCCAGGAGCGGGCCATCGGCCGCGAGCTCGACGCTATGGGCATCGTTGCAATAGCAGCCGAAGGTCCGGCTGGTCAGCTGCGTGCCGGTAAACTGGTTGGTCGCATAATGGACCCGGTCCCGGCCCGCGCTGCCCGCGAGTTCGAAGCGCCACGCGCCGGGAGACCAGCGCAGCGCCGGCGCGATCGCGGCCGAGTCGCTGTCGAACGGCTGCTCGGCGTGTCGAAACGGCGTCACCCCGGCGGCGCTCAACGGAAACTGGGAGAAGCTGCGGCGATTGTTGTAGAGCAGGTCGAGCGACAATTCGACCGTGTCGGCGAGCCCCTGGTGGCCGGACAGTACCACGCTGTGCCGCCGGAGCGATGGGTAGAGATCGAGTCCGACCCGGTCGCGGGCATAGTCGCGGTCGACGGCGCGGATGGCGGTGCTGTGACCAAACTCATAGGCGAGCAGCATGCCGCCGCCGGACCATCGCTTTCCTGCCACGACGCCGTAGACCTGCTCGACATTGCCGCCGTCGGTGGAGGCGCCGAGGCGCGCGCTCGTGGTCAGCCCCTGGGCGTCGCGCCGCAGCCGGATATTGGCGACCCCGGCGATCGCGTCCGATCCGTAGAGAGCGGAGGCGCCGTCCGCGACGATCTCGATCCGCTCGACCGCGTTCACCGGGATCGCGGAGACATCGACGCTCTGTCGCGAGGCGCTATAGGCGAGGCGCCGGCCATTGAGCAGCGTAAGCGTCGCGTCGCTGCCCAGGCCGCGCAGGTTGAGCGACGATCCGCTCCCCACATTGACCCCGCTCCTGGCCGGCACATTGGTACCGATGCCGGGGTTCTGGCCACCGCCGAAATTCTGCGGGATGGCCCGGATGACCTCGGCAAGCGTCGCCTGGCCTTCGCTGCGCATGGTGTCGGCGGTGCGGACGATCAGCGTCGAGGCGACCGGTGCGCCGCGAATGCGGCTTCCGGTGACCACGATCTCGGCGTCCAGGGAGGGCTCTACCTCGGCCCGGACCTGCGGCGTGCCGTCCGATCGAACCACGAATCCCTGGTTGATCGGCTCGGCCCGCAGGCCTGACCCGGCGAGCACGCGTGCCAGCGCGCCCGCAGCATCGAACCGCCCCTTGAGCGGCGGCGCGCGGCGGCCGGCTACGAGGGCCGCATCGACCATGACGGCCTGCCCGGTCGTCCGGGCGATCGCCATGAGCGCCGATCCCAACGGCTGGGCTGGCAGGTCATAGGCGTGTTCGTCGCGTACCTGGCCATTGGCCGGTGCGACAACGGCCAGGCAGGCAAGCCCGGCACCCCCGAGATACAAGCGATTCATCGTCGTTCCCCCTGCGGCATGATCGCCGCTCCACGGGGTTCAACGACACGCGCTCGATCTACCCCCCTTGCGTCGCACGCGATGTGCCAGCGGACGGCAGGAGCAGGATGGCACCATCCGCTCGCGCCTCGACGCGCAAGCCGAACATGTGGGCTAGGCTGGCCGCCAGGTCCTCCGGCTTGTCGGCGGGGAATGCCCCGGTGACCCGCAGCCGGGCGAGCGAGGGATCGGCAAGGACCAGCTTGGTCGCCGTATAGCTGTTCGCTTCGGCCACGACGCGATCGAGCGGCGCAGAATCGAAGCCGAGCATCCCGCTCGTCCAGGCTGTCGTGCCCGCCGGCACCGTCCTGGGCGCCGAGAGACGCGTCATATCCGCCGTGGCGGTGACCTGCTTGCCGGCCGTCAGGCGGATGCGTTGCTCCGGCGACTTTGCCGATCGGGTGATCACCTCGACGATGCCCTGGATCAGTGTCACGCCGGCTCCGCTCGGTCGGGTGTCGACATCGAAGACCGTCCCGTGCGCGACGACGGTCATCGCACCTGCCGTCACGGTGAACGGGCGATGCGGGTCATGGGCGACCGTAAATCGCGCGCGGCCCCGCTCGAGCACAAGCTGCCGCGCTTCCGGAGAGTAATGGATCGCCAGCGTGCTGTCGGTATCGAGCGTGACGCGCGACCCATCGGGAAGGCGGATGGTACGAAGCTGGCCGACGGCGCTGGCGACGCGCTCCGGCTCGGCGACGCGCGGCACATGCGAAACGCTCCATGCCGCGACGACAAGGGCCATGGCGGCGGCGCTGCCGAAGGCGAGCCGGCCGGGCGCGAACGCACCGATATGCCACCAAGGCTTTGTCAGCGGTGCGCGATAGCGCAGGCTGCTCCGCGCCATGATGGTGCTGTCCTGCCAGTGCCGTTCGACCCGGGCGAAGGCGGCGGCATGGGCGGGGTCCGCGTTGCGCCATGCCTCGAAGCGGGCACGATCGCGTTCGCCATCGGGCGCCTGGAGACGCGCGAGCCATGCTGCGGCCTCGCGCTGCAGCCGTCGATCGTCAGCCATCGTCGGCATGGTCCAGTTCATGGGCGAGAATGGCGATCGCCCGGCTCATCTGCTTCTCGACCCCTTTCACGCCAATCCCGCAGGCCTGCGCGATCTCGGCATAGCTCATGCCGTCGACGCGGTGCGCGAGAAAGATGGCACGGGTGCGGGGACGCATGGCCTCGACGGCGCGCTCGATGCGCCGCAGTTCGTCGCGCGCCTCGAGTTGCCGCTCGATATCGGGGGCAACGAGTTCGACGCTGTCGAGCGGGACGTGCATGTCCGACGCGCGGCGAAGGTCGCGCTTGGCCTGGTCCAGGCCAACCGATGTTGCGATCCTCCAGAGATACGCCACCGGTCTGTCCTGCGCCAGGGAGCGCAGCCGGGCCGGTCCGAGGCCGAGCAGCCGGACGAACGCGTCATGGACGAGGTCGAAGGCATCGTGGCGATCGGAGCGCCTTGCACGCGATCGCGCCAGGCGAGGCGCCTCGACCGCGTACAGCGTCTCGACGAGCGCATCGTCGCCTTTAGTGCGACGTGCGCGAGGGAGTGCCGATCCACTGCTCATGGCGAGCAGCGGACACGCGCCCGCGCGGCGCGCGCGGCAGCTTCTCCGGAAGACATGGGACGCCTCCAGCGCCGAGGCGAGCCGGCCAGGCCAGCGATCGGGTCACTCGCGCAAGGGACGTGGCGGGCGTTTTTAGCCGACGAGCGCGGCCTGGACATCTACGCCAGCAGCCCGGAACGATCGTTCGTCCCG
>Ga0308159_1005472_pt1 | contig 10741 bp, 10 predicted proteins | sample PhyCR1_FD_201040 | JGI IMG/M metagenome (GOLD analysis project Ga0308159, IMG submission 201040) | Phyllosphere microbial communities from UC Gill Tract Community Farm, Albany, California, United States - DLSLC.R1 | ecosystem: Host-associated > Plants > Phyllosphere > Unclassified | place: USA...
CCGCAAGAGCAACATCGTCGTCCCCCGTGAGCACATCGAACGGGTGCAGCTCACCGACGACGCGTGGACCTGGATCCGCGGTGTCCCGAACCCCGGGATCAACCTGCCCGTCGCGGTCGGCGCGGGCGTCTGGAAGTCGGCCGGTGGGAACGACTTCGTCATCATCCGGGGTCGCAAGCCCAGCGTGGTCATCGACCTCTCCGGTCATGACGAGTTCGAGCGCCTGGTGCTGACGACGAAGCACGGGGTCGCGTTGCTCAAAGCGTTGCGTCTCGACGTGGCATCCGAACCCGAGAACGTCGCCGACATCGTCCGCTGACGCCCGCGCCGGCCAGCGCCCACGCTCGGGCTGTCGCCCGCCGGCACCCGCGCCCCCCTCCGCTCGTTGAGTGTCCAAGACACCCGGACGGATTCTGAAAACGCCCGGGTGTTTTGGACACTCAACGGGTACCACGACGCCTGAGACGCAGCTTCCGCGAGCCAGCGCTACGACGTGAACTGCACGACGGTGTCCCACGCGAGCTTGACGATGAGGATCGACAGCGTGACGAGGAACACGACCCGCACGAAACCGCTGCCCCGCCGGGTCGCCATGTGAGCGCCGATGAAGCCGCCGGTGACGTTCATCGCGGCCATCGCGAGCCCCAGCACCAGCAGGATCTCGCCGTGGACGCCGTACACCGCGAGGGCGGCGAGGTTCGTGGTGAGGTTCGCGATCTTGGCGTTCACGCTCGCCTGCAGGAATCCGTAGCCCAGCACGCTCACGATGAGGATGACGAAGAACGAGCCCGTCCCCGGACCCAGGATGCCGTCGTAGAACCCGACCGCGAGACCGATCGCCGCCGCCCGCCAGGCGATGGCCGCCGCCTTGTCGTGCCGCGGTTCGTGGTGCAGGCCCATCTGGGGCTTGAGCAGGGTGTACAGCGCGACGGCGATCACCGCCACGAGCACGATCGGGGTCAGCACCTCGCGGGGGACGAAGCGCGAGAGCGCCGCGCCGACCGTGGAACCCGCGTACGCCCCCGCCACGAGGGGGATCAGCAGCACGAGCTGCACCCGGATCTTGCGCAGGTACACCCAGCTGGCCGACAGCGTTCCGAAGAACGACGACAGCTTGTTGGTGCCGAGGATGAACGGGGTCGCGACGTCTTTCGGGACGGCGATCACGAGCGCGGGGAGCTGGATGAGCCCGCCCCCGCCGACGACGGCGTCGACCCAGCCGGCCACCCCCGCGGCGATCAACAGCAGCACGAGGGCCGCCACCGAAACGGGAAGCCACTCGGCGATCACCGGTCCATCGAGCACGGTTGATTCTCACCGACCCCGGAGGAGCCGACCAAATGCGGGGACACCGCGCGCATTCGCGGCGCGCGGCACCCGCTCAGTCGATATCGCGGCGCCAGGTGGTGAAGAGGCCGATGACGAGGAACACGACCGCGTACCCCAGGAGGACGAGCCCGCCGACCCACCACTCGAGGTTGCTGTCATCGCCCGTGCCCATGGTGCCGAAGATCGTCTGCCCCACGAGGGCATCGCTCGCGGCGCTGGGGAACCATTTGACGACGCCGCCGAAGCCCTCGACGAGCCCGCCGACGGTGCGCACGATCGGCTCGATGAAGAGGGTCACGGCCAGCACGATGACGATCGCGGCGACCTGGTTGCGCACGACCGTGCCGACGCCGATACCGACCAGAGCCCAGAGCGCGAAGGCGAGCAGCATGCGCCCGATCAGCACCCAGGTATCGGACGCGCCGAGCTGCGCGTCGATGCCGAAGACGCTCAGCACTCCCGCGCCGGCGGCGACGGCGGCGATCGATCCCAGGATGCCGTAGAGCAGACCGACCACGATGCCGACGACGAATTTGCCGACGAGGACGACGCCGCGGCGGGGGGTCGACAGGAACGTCGGGGTCAGGGTCTTGTGGCGGAACTCGGTCGTGACCATGAGGGTGCCGACGAGCAGCGGGAAGACGTAGCCGACCGCGGTGGCCGAGCTGTAGACGAGGGAGGGAACACCGGCGCTCGACATCGCGGGGCCGTTCGCCCCCGTGAGCTCACCCGAGGCGAGGCCGCCGAAGACGAAGGCGAGCGCGGCGGCGGTGAAGCCGACGTAGGCGACGAGAACGATCGCGAGCACCCACCAACCGGCGGTGCTGAACTGCTTGGTGTACTCGGAGCGCGTGGCCGCGACGAGGCTCATCGCTGCACCTCCCGGTCGGCGGGCTGGTCGGCGGACTGTTCGTCGGGCCGGCTCGCGGGGTGGTCGGCGGGCGCGACGATGTCGATCACACCGGTCGATGCCACGGCGTAGGACTGCCGCGGACCCGCCTCGGGAGCCTCGGCCGCGGTGCGCAGCGCGCGCGGCGGAGCCAGGACCGCGACGAGGGCGGTGGAGGGACGCGCGTCGTCGTGCGGGGTCGGAGCCTCCGACGAGAGCGCGTCGTGGCTGACGGCCGGGGCGGGCTCACCCGTAGGTGCCGGGAAGGCGTCGAGGCCCGCCGCGGGTGCCGGGGCCTCGGCATCCGGGACCGCGCCCGCGCTCTCGTGCACGCGCACGCCGCTCACGAGCTCGAGGAAGATGTCTTCGAGGCTCGCGCCCTTGCTCTGCAGGTTCGACAGGGCGATGCCGGCGCCGGCGGCCAGGGCGCCGATCTCGGCCGGGTCGTGGTGGCGGATCGTGAAGCCGTTGCGCAGGAGCTGGTAGTCGATACCGCGCCCGTCGAGCACACCCGACAGGGCCGCGCGGTCGGGAGAGTCGACCACGGTGGCGTACTCGTCGGGATCGGCGAGGTCTTCGATACCGCCCTGGAACACCAGGCGGCCGCGCGAGATGATCAGCAGGGCGTCGACCGTCTGCTGCACCTCGGCCAGCAGGTGCGACGAGATGAGCACCGTGCGCCCCTCTTCGGCCAGGTGGCGCAGGAGCGAGCGCATCCAGCGGATGCCCTCGGGGTCGAGGCCGTTCGACGGCTCGTCGAGGACGACGACGCCCGGGTCGCCGAGGAGCGCCGTGGCGAGTCCGAGACGCTGGCGCATGCCGAGCGAGAAGCCGCCGACCCGCCGGCCGGCGACGTCGGCGAGCCCGACGAGACCCAGCACCTCGTCGATCCGAGAGGCCGGCAGCCCCGCGGCGCGGGCGTAGACCTTGAGGTGGTTCGCGGCGGAACGCCCGGGGTGGAAACTCGAGGCCTCGAGCGCGGCGCCGACGGTCTGCAGCGGCGACGACAGCTCGCTGAAGTGCTTGCCGCCGATCGTCGCGGTGCCCGAGGTGGGGCGCACCAGCCCGAGCAGCATGCGCAGCGAGGTGGTCTTGCCGGCGCCGTTGGGGCCGAGGAAGCCGGTGACCTGCCCGGGCTCGACGCGAGCGGAGAGATCGTCGACGGCGGAGACCGAGCCGAAGCGTTTGGTGAGCCCGGCGAGCTCCAGCACCTGTCCGTCGGGCATACGGCACCTTTCGTTCTGCGTGCGTTCTTCCCATCTTCCCCGATCCGGAGGCGAAAACACAGTTATCCACAGCCGAGAGCGCGGCGGAGCGGCTGTGTAACGTGGCACCGTGCACGCACAGCGAACCGAAGACGTCAGCGCGAGCGACGCCGCCGATGGCAGCGTCCTGGTCCGGGGCCGCGGCGGTCTCGGACATCTGACGCTGAACCGCCCGCGAGCGATCAACGCCCTCGACCTCGGGATGATCCGCGCGCTGAACCTCACGCTCGACCGCTGGGAGCACGACACCGACGTCGACGTCATCCTGCTCGACGGTGCCGGGGATCGCGGTTTCTGCGCGGGCGGGGACGTGCGGGCGCTCCACGAGATGGTCACGGCGGGCCGCGTCGACGAGGTGCACGCCTTCTTCCGCGAGGAGTACGCCCTCGACCATCGCATCGCGATCTCGCGCAAGCCCGTGGTCGCGATCGCCGACGGCGTCTGCATGGGCGGGGGCATAGGACTGGCCGGTCACGCGGCGATCCGCATCGTCACCGAGCGCTCACGCCTGGCTATGCCCGAGACCCGCATCGGGTTCACGCCCGACGTGGGCGGATCGTGGTTGCTGGCTCGCGCCCCCGGCCGTCTCGGCGAGTACCTGGCTCTCACGGGCGGGACGATGGATGCCGCCGACGCGGTGTACGCCGGCTTCGCCGACCACATGGTGCCCACCGCGCACCTCGAGGCGCTCCACGAGGCGCTCGAGAACCGCGCAGACCCGTCGAGCCCCACCGAGCTGGTGCTGCTGTTCGACGAGACCCCGGAACCTTCGCGGCTCGAGGCCGCCCGCGCGTGGGTCGACGACGCCTTCGCGGCCGACGACGTGTTCGGCATCCTGGAGCGTCTGCGTCGGCGTCCCGAGGCCGAAGCGCGCGAGACGGCCGAGCTGCTCGCGTCGTCGGCGCCCACCGCGCTCGCCGTGACGCTCGAAGCGGTCCGCCGGGCACGCGCGCTACCGTCTCTGCGCGCGGCGCTCGCTCAGGAGTACGGCCTGGTCCTGTGGTTCGCGCTCACCCAGCCCGACCTCGTCGAGGGCATCCGGGCGCAGGTCGTCGACAAGGATCGCTCCCCGTCGTGGACTCCCGCGCGTCTGGAGGACCTTCCCCCCGAGCGCGTCGCCGAGGCGTTCGCCTTCACCCCCGAGCCCGCGCTGTGGTGACGCGGGCGTGACCTCGTCGCCCGGGCCGCGCACAGCCGAGCCGGGTTAGCCTGAGGGGCGCCGCATCCACGCGGCAGAACGGATGACGCACGTGTTCGACAGTCCCATGTCGTCCTCGGCATACGAGGTGCTCCGCGTCGCGGCCGACATCGACGATGAGGGTCTGCGACGGGCCTACCGTGTGCGTCTGCGCGAGACGCACCCCGACACCGGGGGAGACGCCGCGCTGTTCGTCCAGGTGCAGCGCGCCTGGGAACTCGTCGGAACGCCCGAGGCGCGGAGCGCCTACGACCGGGGTCGCGGGACGGCTCCGGGGGAATGGGGCGGCGGGGTGCCGGCATCCGCTCCCTCCCGTCCGGCCGACACGCGCCCGCGCGCCCGATCGCACGGCCAGCCCGGCGGGTGGCGTCGCGAGCGGTACCTCGGACTCATCCGCGAATGGGTGGGGCGCGGCGTCGAGATCCCCGACCCCTACGACCCCTCGCTCGTTCGCTCGGCTCCTCCCGAGATCCGCCACATCCTCGCCGACGCGCTCGCCGAAGAAGAGACCGCGCGCCTCGTCTCGGAGCTGGGCATGGGGTACACGGTGTGGCACGACGTGTTCGCCGACCGCGACGGGCGCGACCCGGAGCAGAAGCTCGACCACCTCGTGCTCGGACCCAGCGGCCTCTACGCCCTGTTGAGCGAGGACTTCGGCGGCCCGGTGGGCGTGCGCCGCGGAGAGATCACCGGAGCGAACGTCATCGGCTCGCCGGTGACCGAGCTCGTGTCTCGGGCACGCGTGGTCGCGCGTGCCGCCGGCGTCCGCTTCAGCGGAGCGATGGTGGTGCTCCCCGACGACGCCGTGCTCGATGCGATCACCGAACTCGGCAAGGTGCGCGGAACACCCGTCGCCCTCGTCACCCGCAGCGCGCTGACCACACTGCTCCGGCGGGGAATCACCGGGGGGCGCGAGGTCGGCGGCACCGAACTGTTCGACATCCGGACCCGTCTGCAGCAGCGCGTGCGGCACGTCTGACCCGCGACAGCTCGCCGGGACCTCCCTAGGGTGGAGGCATGAGTACCGACGAGACCTCGGGTGCCTCGGCATCCGACGACATGAAGCGCAAGTTCAAGGAAGCGCTGGATAAGAAGAACGGTCAGCACCGTTCCGGTCAGGCGCACCTCGACGGCCACTCCGCCGTGCAGGGCACGCACGGAGCGGTCACCAAGCGGGAATTCCGTCGCAAGAGCGGCTGAGCCCCCCCGCCCGTCGTCACCTGAGGTGTCGGGGATCCCCCTCGCGAGCGGGATCCCCGGCACCTCACGTGCGTTCGAGGGGCGCTTCGAAGAACGCGAGTTCGCGCTCCATCGATCGGTCGTAGGCCGCGGCCATCTCGCGCCGGAGGGGAGGGGATGCCGATCGCGCCGCGGCATCCGCGATGCTCTCCGCCTCGGCGGACGACGCGGCGAACGTCTCGTCTCCGTACGCCGAAAGCCAATCGGCGTACGGATGGTCGGGGGCGAAGGTGCCGCGCCAGCGGACGCCGATGTCGGTGTACAGCACGAAGCACGGCAGGATCGCGGCCACCAGCAGCTCATACGATCCCGAGGCCGCGGTCGCGTGCAGGTGGTCGGTGTAGGCCCGGGTCGCCGGGGCGGATTCGAGCCCCGCGGGGTCGACGTGCGACTGGTGCAGGGCCGCCTCCTCGACCAGGCACGACACCGAGGCCGCCGCCCAGAACCGCTGCTCCTCCACCGTGGGGGCGAGGGCCGCCGCGCGCGCGAGCACCCGGGCGTACTCGCGCAGGTACAGCAGGTCTTGGCCCAGATACCAGGCGAACGCGTCGCGATCGAGGGTGCCGGATGCCAGACCCCGCACGAATCCGCACGCGTCGACGTCGGCGCGGATCGAGGCGGTCGCATCCCACCGCTCTCTGCTCCACGACCCGCCGAGGTCGATGTGGGGGCGGAGCTCGTGCAGGTGATCGATCGGTCCGTTTCCCCGGCCGACGTGCAGCGCCTCGGCGTGCTCGAGGGCCCCGGTGAGCCACCGCTTCGCGCGGGTGAGGGCCTCGGTCCAGGGCAAGCCGTGCGCGGCGAGGGTCGCCATCGCCGACGACAGCGAGCAGCCCGTGCCGTGGGTGTGCGGGGTGTCGACGCGGCGGCCCTTCACCGGGTGGACACCGGCGCTGTCGACGATGGCATCCGGACTCTGCTCCCCGTCGAGGTGCCCGCCCTTGAGCAGGACGACGGTGTCGGCCGTGGCCGCGAGGCGTCGTGCCTGGGTCACGGCGTCCTCCCACGTCGTCGCACGCGGTTCGCGCACGAGCACCGCCAGCTCGGGGAGGTTCGGCGTGACGAGATCCGCGCGTCGGCAGAGTGCGCGCACGGCGTCTTCGGCGTCGGCGTCGAGCAGGCGGTCGCCGCTCGTGGCCACCATGACGGGATCGAGGACGACGATCGGCGGTCGCGTCGCGGTGAGCCAGTGGTCGACGGTCGAGATGACCTCGGTCGAGCCGAGCATGCCGATCTTCACCGCGTCGATGGTGACGTCGTCGCTGACGGCGCGCAGTTGCTCGTCGAGGAAGGTCGTCGGTGGCACGTGGACCGACCGGACGCCGAGGGTGTTCTGGGCGACGAGGGCGGTGACGACCGCCATGCCGTACCCACCGAACGCGGCGATCGACTTCAAGTCGGCGTGGATGCCCGCCCCGCCGGTGGGGTCGGTGCCGGCGATGCTGAGGACGCGGGGGATCATGCTCCGCCCTCCCATGCGGAGCGCAGGTCGCGGACGATCGCTGCCGGATCGTCGGCTTCGCTCACGAGCGACACGACCGCGACTCCCGCGGCGCCGGCCCGGCGGAGGGCGGTGACATCGTCGAGGCCGATTCCGCCGATCGCAACACACGGGAGGGGAGTGGATGCCGCGAGCTCGCCGAACCCGTCGATGCCCAGCGGACGTGGGTGGTCGGGCTTCGTCGACGTCGCCCGGATGACGCCGACGCCGAGGTAGTCGATGGTTCCATGGGGGAACGCTTCGGCCGTCGCGAGGTGCGCCGGGGTGTTCGCCGTCCACCCGACGAGGGCGTCCGGGCCGAGCAGGGCGCGCGCCGCGTCGACGGGGATGTCGCTCTGACCGAGGTGGATGCCGTCGACCCGCGTGCCGTCTTGGCCGGAGCCGTTTTCTCGGCCCAGGCGCTCGCGCGCGGCGAGGACGACGTCGAGGCGATCGTCGACGACGAAGGCGCAGCGTCCGCCGATGACGTCGGCGAGGTCGAGCGTGCGCGCGAGGAGTTCGCCGCCGCCGGCGACCTTGTCGCGCAGTTGGACGACACGGACGCCGGCCGAGACCGCCGCGTCGACGAGGTCGCGCAGGCGTGCGAACGGGACGCGGTGATCGGTGACGAGATGCAGGGACAGATCGTCGGTCATCGGGCGGCCTCGACGTCGACACGGCCCTCGAGGCCGGCAGGCTCCAGGGCCGCCAGTTCGTCGAGGAATGCCACCGCGAAGGATCCGGGCCCTCTCGTTCGGGATGCCGCCCGCTCCGACGCCACGGCCCAGATCGCGCTCGCGGCGGTCGCCGCGTCGAAGGCGGTGGCCACGGCGAGCAGGCTCGCCATCGCGGCGCCGAGGGCGCAGCCTCCGCCGGTGACCTTGGTCAGCAGGGCGCTGCCTCCGCTCACGCGCGCCGTGCGGTCGGCATCCACGATGATGTCGGTCTCTCCCGAGACGGCGACGGTACCGCCGGTGCGGAGCGCCAGGGAACGGGCGGCGTCGAGTGCGTTCTCGGGGGAGTCGGTGGCATCGACGCCGCGTCCGCCGGCGCCGGTTCCCGCGAGCGCGAGGATCTCGGACGCGTTCCCGCGGATGATCGCCGGGTGCGCGTCCAGGAGCTCCCGCGCGAGGGCGGTGCGCACGGGCAGGGCGCCGACGGCGACCGGGTCGAGGACCCAGGGCGTTCCCGCGGCGACGGCCTCGCGGGCGGCATCCCTCTGTTCGCTCGTGGGGGTGCCCAGGTTGACGAGCACTCCGCCGGAGATGCCGGCGAACAGGCCGGCTTCGCCCGGGATGTCGCACATCGCGGGCGAGGCGCCGAGGGCCAGGAGCGCGTTGGCGGTGAAGTTCGTCACCACCGCGTTCGTGATGCACTGCGTGAGCGGGGCGGCCTCGCGGAGCGCGCGGAGCGCTTCGGCGGGGGTGGACGGAGACGACGACGTGCGAACGACCATTCGCGACATCCCTTCGCTAGTACGAACTAGATCAGGTTCGACGGGTGTGTTCTCAGCCCTGGCGGGCACCCCGTGTCACTGCCTGGCACGCTAGCAGGTCGTCGGCCTCCGGATGCCGTGGTTCGTTCGCCGTGCCTCAGTCGTCGCGGGAGCCCGCGGCGGCGTTCTCGGAACGCGGTGCGGTCTCTTCGTCGTCCTCGAGACGCGGTGCGATGGGGCCGCCGAGACCGCGTCGCTCATCGCGGCGGTCGGAGCGGGAGCCCGAGCCCATGCCTCCGGCGCCCCGGCTGCCGGCGGCGCCGGCCGTGCCGCCGCCCGCCGTGCCGCCGGCTCCACCGGTGGCGGCCGATGTCCCGGCTCCACGGCTTCCGGCCGCGGCGGCGTTCGCGCCGGGTGCGGATGAGCCCGCGGCACCTGTGGCACCGCCGCCCAGGGAGCCGGTGCCCGCGCGTCCGCCGAGTCCGGCACCGGTGGCCGAGGCGCCGCTCTTGCCCAGGAGGCCTCCGCTGCCGCTGATCGGGCGTCCGGCAGCCGGGGTGCTCGCGCCCCTTCCGGAGCTCAACCGGCTCAGCGCGGCGGCGCCACCGCCCCCTGCGATCAGTCCCGCCGAGAGGCCCGAGCCGAGGCCTGCGCCTCCGCCGGAGATGCCACCACCGGGGAAGGAACCGCCGATCGAGCCGGGGCCCGAGATGTGTCCGGGCAGGGTACCGATGCCGGAGATGGAGCCGTCCGGCGTTGGCAGGGTGTAGTGCGGGGGGACCTGTCCGAGGTCGATACCGGGGCCACGGGGGGCGTCGGGAGAGGGGACGAGATGCGCCGGCGGGGAGACGGGCGTGGCAGCGTCTTCGACGGGCGCGGGGCCACGAGGGACGGGGACACTCTGGTTTCCACTTCGGTCACCGCCGCCGATTGGCCGCTGGCCGGGATTGTTCGTGCCCGTATCGGCAGGGTCATCCTCAAGCTCGACCGATCGCCCGCCCTCGCTGGAAAGCGCGGCCGGTGGCGGCGCCGGTGGCGACATCCCGTTCAGAGTTTGGCTGATGGTGGTGAAGTCACCTTGCGCCTGTTGCTCGCGTTGTTGCGCGAGGTAGGCGTTGAAGGCCTGCACCGCTCCCTCTCCAGCCAGCAGCGAGATAGGCCCGAGAAACAGCGTCGTTCCCACCGCGGCAGAACGGACGACGGTCTCCTGGCCGCCCGACAAGCTCCCGTCTGGCAACGCCGAAAGCTTCTCGCGGGCTGCGTCCCGCAGTCCGTTCGCCAGGCGGAGGGCATCGTCGAGAGTTCCCTCGAGATACGCGATCTGCTGCCCGATCGTCGTCGCCGCCGCGTCGAACTTTGCTTTCGCTGCCCCGGCGGCCTCGCCGTCGATGCCCGGCAGCTCAGCGGCGCCCGAGACGACCTTCCGGAGCGAGCTCAACTTTTCGATGAGCTCTCGCGTCGCGGGAACGTCGAATGGTGCTCCACCTTCGGCGAGATTGATCAACGCCTGCTCGTACCGACCGGTCACGGCTGCTCAACTCTCTCTCGGGTGTCCTGCGCGACACGTCTCGTCCGATTCCTCCGAGTCACGGTGATGGCGACTACCGCCCCGGCTGCGATGACGATAAGGCCGAGCGCGCTCAAGACGGCGATCAGCGTGATGTCCGGTCCCGCCGGACTACTCGTCGGATCGTCGTCGGAACGGGGACGGACGTCTGTCGGAGAGGTCACGGAGGGTTCGGCCACCGGGGGATATGCGGAGCCCCGTGCGGCGGCCTCCTCGATCTGCGCGGCGGTCGGAGCCGCCTCGACTCGTCCGACCAGCAGGTTGTCGTCGGGGTATGTCGTGGCATCCACTCCGACGATATTGGCCGGCCACGCCAAGCCGAAGCCGTAACCACTGGTC
>Ga0308159_1005473_pt1 | contig 10738 bp, 9 predicted proteins | sample PhyCR1_FD_201040 | JGI IMG/M metagenome (GOLD analysis project Ga0308159, IMG submission 201040) | Phyllosphere microbial communities from UC Gill Tract Community Farm, Albany, California, United States - DLSLC.R1 | ecosystem: Host-associated > Plants > Phyllosphere > Unclassified | place: USA...
CCTGGTGCCGCGAATTCGGGCCGCTGTTTCGCATGTCGCTCGGGCCCACCCAGGCGCTGGTGGTGTCCGATCATAAACTGGTGTCGGCCGCGCTGCGCGACCGCCCCGACGGCTACCGCCGCCCCGCCGTTACCGAGCACATCGCCAAGGAAATGAAGGGCCGTCCCGGCGTGTTCCTCGAAGAAGGCGCGGCGTGGCGCGAGCAGCGGCGCATGGTGATGGCGGCGCTGGCGCCGCACGCGGTCAAGGCTTATTTCCCGTCGCTGGTGGCCGTGGCGCTGCGCCTGCAACGGCGCTGGGCCAGCGCTGCCGACAGCGGCGCCACCATCGACCTGGCGGACGATCTCAAGCGCTACAGTGTCGATATCGTGGCCGGCCTGGCGTTCGGCACCGAGGTCAACACCATCGACGGCGGCGAAGATGTGTTACAGCGCCACATGGACCGCATCCTGCCGGCCGTCTCCCGTCGTTCGCTGTCGCTGTTCCCCTACTGGCGCTACGTCAAGCTGGCTGCCGACCGCGAACTCGACACCAGCATCGCCGCCCTGAACACCGCCATCGACGCCCTGGTGGCCGAAGCCCGCGCCCGCCTGGCTGCCGATCCAGGACGGCGCGAACGTCCCGCCAACCTGCTCGAAGCGATGATCTGCGCGGCCGAAGACGATGGCACCGGCCTGGCCGAAGACGCCGTGGCCGGCAACGTCACGACCATGCTGCTGGCTGGCGAAGACACTACCAGCCATACGCTGGCCTGGATGTTGTACCTGCTGCAGCAAAATCCGGCAGCGCTGGAAGCCGCCCGCGCCGAAGTACAACGCGTGGCGCCTGCTGCCGCAGCGTTCACCATCGAGCAGATGGACGCGCTCGACTACATCGACGCCTGCGCCCAGGAAGCCATGCGCCTCAAACCGGTGGCGCCGTACATTCCGCTCGAGGCGCTGCGCGACAGCGTGGTGGGCGATGTCGCGGTGCCGGCCGGCAGCCTGGTATGGCTGGTGATGCGCCACGACAGCGTGAGCGACGACCACGTGGCGCGCGCCGCGCAGTTCGACCCTGCGCGCTGGCTCGACGGCGGCGCCATCAACAAGCAGGTGTCGATGCCGTTCGGCGCCGGCGTGCGCACCTGCCCCGGGCGCTACCTGGCGCTGCTGGAGATCAAGATCGCCACCGCCATGCTGCTGGGCAGTTTCGATATCGCGTCCGTGGCGACCGCGGACGGTGCCGAGCCGGAGGAGCTGTCAGGCTTTACCATGTCACCAGTCGGCTTGCGCATGCAGTTGCGCAAGCTCTCGCCGCCATCGGGAGGGTAATCAATGCGCTTCAAGTTCGAAACCAGACGACACGGCCGCTGCCTGGCGGAAGCCGAACATCGTGGCGACCAGGTCGCCATCGATATCTGGTGGGACCAGAACACCGACCCCAAGCGCGTGGAATACCTGCTGCACATCAAGGACCTGCCGCTGCCCAAGCAGATCCCCGAAGGCGGCGCCTTGCAGGACGCCGTGCGCATCGCCGTCAACCATTTCGAAACCTTCAAGGTCAAGGACGGCGACGACTTCGAATTCCATTGCAGCCGCATTACCATGCGCTGGGACGGCAAGTTGTATAACAAGATGGGCGGCTAGCGCCTTAGCAAGATGGGCGGCTAGCGCCTTAGCAAGATGGGCGGCTAGCGCCTTAGCAAGATGGGCGGCTAGCGCCTTAGCAAGATGGGCGGCTAGCGCCTTAGCAAGATGGGCGGCTAGCGCCTTAGCAAGATGGGCGGCTAGCGCTCGGCAAGACGGGCGGCTGATCACGTGGCGCGGTGGGCCGCGAATCCCGTCACGCCCGGCGCCAGCTCGTCGCGCAAGGTCAGCGCCGGAATCGCGTAGTCGCCCGCGTTCTGCGCCCGGAATGCAATCGGCGCAGTGCTGGCCAGCGTGTCGAGGCGCTGTGCCAGTTGCGCGCACAGTTCCGCGAATTTAATCTCATCGACCTTGCCGGTGCGGTACACCACGAACGGCGGCAGTACCTCGAAGCCCGGATAGAACAGGATGCCGTGCTGGATCGGGAACAGCAGGTCATCGATCGGGCCATTGATGCCGCGCGCGCTGTAATGCGACTCCCAGCCGCCCGTGGTCACCATCAGCATGGCGCGCTTGCCGGCCAGGTTGCCCTCGCCGTAGCGGTTGCCCCAGCGCTGGTCCGAGTGTTCGCCCACGCCATAGGCAAAGCCGTTGGCGTACACGCGGTCCACCCAGCCTTTCAAAATGGCCGGCATCGAAAACCACCACAGCGGAAATTGCAGGATCACGGTATCGGCCCAGCGCAGCTTTTCCTGCTCGAGCGCGATGTCTGCGCTCTGCCGGCCGCTGTCGTAGGCCAGGCGCGAATCGGCAGACGCGTCGAAACGTTCGCCCGCTGCGCCATCGAGGCTGTCGTGCGCATCGAGCGACGGTTTCCACTGCATCGCGTACAGGTCGGACACCTGCACCGCGTGCCCCGCCGCCTTCATATGGCGCACGGCAAAATCCTTGAGCGCGCCGTTGAGCGACTGCGGTTCGGGGTGGGCGTGGACGATCAGGATGTTCATGCTGGTGCTCCTTTGAATAAGAAGCACACAGCGTAAGGTCCGCTCAGGTATATTGGAAATGAATTCCCAACATAGCAGGTATTAGAATGCTTAATCTTCGACGGCTGAACCTGAACCTGCTCGTTACGCTGGACGTGCTGCTGGCCGAGCATAACGTCACGCGCGCGGCGCAGCGGCTGAACCTGTCGCAGCCGTCGGTGAGCGTACACCTGGCCAGGCTGCGCGACATCTTCGGCGACCCGCTGCTGCTGCCCGGCCCGCGCGGCATGAAGCCTACCGCGCGCGGCGAGCAGTTGCGCGAGCCGCTGCGTCTCGCCCTCGAAACGCTGGGACAGGCGGTGGCGCCGGCCAGCGCCTTTGATCCCGCCAGCGCCACCAATACCTGGCGCGTGGCCGCCACCGACTACGGCGAATCGACCATCGTGCTGCCCGCACTGGCAAGCCTGCGCCAATTGGCGCCCGCTACCCGGCTGGCGGTGCTGGAACTGGCGCCTGACCGCATCACCCGCCAGACCGAACAGGGCGAGATCGACCTGGCCTTCCACACCAGCGCCGGTGCGCCGCCAGGCCTGCGCCGCCGCACGCTGTTTGCCGAGCGCTATGTACTGGCGGGCCGGGTAGACCACCCGCGCCTGCAGCGCAAACCCACGCTCAGGCAATTCTGCGCGCTCGAACATGTGCTGGTCTCGAACAACGGCGGCGGCTTTTACGGCGTCACCGACGAGGCGCTGGCGCAAGCGGGCTTGACGCGCCGGGTGGCGCTGTCGGTGCCGCACTTCCTGTTCATGATGGCGGCACTGGCTGCCACCGACCTGGTGGCAATGGTGCCCGAGCGCCTGGTGCGCGATAACCGGGCCTTGACAACCGTCGCCCCGCCGATCGAAGTGCCGGGCTACGAGATGGCAATGCTGTGGCACGAACGCGCACACCGCGATCCGGCACACCAGTGGCTGCGTGCGCATATCCAGAGCGCGGTAGCCTCGACCGGCTGAACGCGCAAAGACGCTCGATAGAGCACTGCTTGCGGCGCCTCAAAGCGCGAATCAACGCTTGCAGTATATGTATAGGATATGCATAATCCTAAAACATACATCGAATTCGATCCGTTCAAGGCCAAGTTCAACCGCGCCAAGCATGGCGTCAGTTTTGCCCAGGCGGAGGAAGCGTTGCACGACTTCATGGCGGTCACGATCGAGGATCCCGACGCGTTTGGCGAGCAACGCTTCGTCACGCTGGGGGCCGATGCCAACGGGCGATTATTGATCGTGGTGTATACCATGCGCGGCGAGCACATCCGGCTGATTTCCGCGCGCAAGGCCAGCAAAGGCGAGACGAGGACATATCATGCGCAATGATTACGATTTTACGGAAGGAAAACGCGGTGCGGTGGTGCCAGCAACTGGCAAAAGCCGCATCACCATCATGCTTGACGACGACGTGCTGGCGTTTTTCCGCGAGCAGGCGGAGGCGCAAGGCATCGGCTATCAAACGCTGATCAACGCCGAGTTGCGCAAGGCGATGCAGCCGCCAAAAAGCTCCCCACTCACTGTGGCCAGCTTGCGCAAGGTGCTCAAGGAAGAACTGGCAGCGCTCAGAACCCTCACCGCCTGAAAATAAAAAAACGACGCCGCAGCGTCGTTTTCGTCAGCAAGTCGAACCAGCCTAGATGCGCAAGCCGCTGGCCGCCTTGGCCAGGTCGGTGATGCGTTCCCAGTCGCCGGCGGCAATCGCGTCTTTCGGCGTCAGCCACGAGCCGCCCACGCAGGCGACGTTTTTCAGCTTGAGGAACTGGCCGGCCGTCTCTTGCGAGATGCCGCCGGTCGGGCAGAACGTCACGTCCGACAGCGGGCCGTAAATGGCGTTCAGCATGCCCACGCCACCGGCCGGCACGGCCGGGAACAGTTTCAGTTGCTTGAAGCCGTGTTCGCGCGCAGCCATCACTTCGGACGGTGTCATCACGCCCGGCAGCAGTGGCAGGCCGCTGGATTTTGCAGCCTGGATCAGGGCGGCGGTCAGGCCCGGCGAGACGCCGAAGACGGCGCCAGCATCGCGCGCAGCAGCAAATTCTTCCGGCGCAGTTAGGGTGCCCACGCCCACGATGGCGCCTTCCACCTCGGACATGGCGCGGATGGCGCCCAGGCCGTGTTTGGTACGCAGGGTCACTTCCAGCACCCGGATGCCACCGGCCACCAGCGCCTTGGCCAGCGGTACCGCGTGTTCGGGTTCGTCGATCGCGATCACGGGGATCACGGCGGAAGTACGCATAATGTCGAGCAGAGTCATGGTCATGATTTACGCTTCTTTCTTCATCGAGAAATCTTCATCGGAACCCGGCACGGTGTTACCGACCGGATCTTTGTCATGCAGGCCGACGACGGTCGGGATCGGCGACGGCAGCGGGAAGGTGGTGGCGCCTTTTTCCGCCTCGGAAACGCTGTGGCGGAACATGGCAAACAGCTCGCGGCCCATGCCGACGCCGTTCGGGGTCAGGTCGGCCGTGGCCTGTTCACGCGCATTCCAGACGCTCGCTTCCACTTTCGCTTCGAGCGTGCCGGTGCGGGCGCACACGCGGATGATGTCGCCATCGCGCACGCGGCCCAGCGGTCCGCCGGCCAGGATTTCCGGCGACACGTGGATTGCCGCCGGCACCTTGCCCGACGCGCCCGACATGCGGCCGTCGGTCACCAGCGCGACATGGCGGCCGGCGTCTTGCAGGTTGGCCAGCGCCGGCGTCAACGCGTGCAGTTCCGGCATGCCGTTGGCGCGCGGCCCCTGGAAGCGCAGCACGGCGACAAAATCGCGGTCGAGCTGGCCGGCCTTGTAGGCGTCCATGAAATCTTCCTGCGAGTTGAATACCAATGCAGGCGCTTCCACGGTCTGGTGCTCGGGCTTCACAGCCGACACTTTCATCACCGCGCGGCCCAGGTTGCCCTTGACCAGCACGGTGCCGCCATCCGGCGAGAACGGCGCGGTGATCTTGCGCAGCACCGCTTCGTCGCCCGATTGTTCCGGCGCCGCTTTCCACACCACGCCCTGGCCACCTTCGCCGAGGAATGGTTCGGTGGTGTGGGCGCGCAGGCCTTTGCCCAAAATCGTGGTGACATCGTCGTGCAGCAGGCCGCCGTCGAGCAATTCGCGGATCACGAAACCGGTGCCGCCAGCGGCGTGGAAGTGATTGACGTCGGCATTGCCGTTCGGGTAAATGCGCGTGAGCAGCGGCACCACCTTCGACAGCTCGTCGAAATCGTCCCAGTCGATCACGATGCCGGCGGCCTTGGCGATTGCCACCAGGTGCAGCGTGTGGTTGGTGGATCCACCGGTGGTGAGCAGCGCGACAATCGCGTTGACGATCGATTTTTCATCGACCACGTGGCCGACCGGCAGGTATTCGTCCGATTGCGCGCTGATCACGGCGGCGCGGCGGGCGGCGGCCTTGGTCAGCTCGGCGCGCAGCGGGGTATTGGGGGTAATGAAGGCGGCGCCCGGCAGGTGCAGGCCCATCACTTCCATCAGCATCTGGTTGCTGTTGGCGGTGCCGTAGAAGGTGCAAGTGCCGGCGCCGTGGTACGACTGCGACTCGCCTTCGAGCAGTTCGGCGCGGCCGACCTTGCCCTGGGCATACAGCTGGCGGATCTTGGCTTTCTCGGAATTGGACAGGCCGGTGGTCATCGGGCCGGCCGGAACGAACACGGCCGGCAGGTGACCGAAGTGCAGCGCGCCGATCAACAGGCCCGGCACGATCTTGTCGCACACGCCCAGGTACACGGCCGCGTCGAACATATTGTGCGACAGCGCGATAGCGGTGGACATGGCGATCGCGTCACGCGAGAACAGCGACAATTCCATGCCGGGCTGTCCTTGCGTGACGCCATCACACATGGCAGGCGTGCCGCCGGCAAACTGGGCGACGGCGCCCACTTCGCGCACGGCATCCTTGATCAGCGCCGGGAAGCCCTCGAACGGCTGGTGCGCGGAGAGCATGTCGTTATAGGCGGAAACGATCGCCACCGACGGCTTTTTCAGTTCCTTGAGCGACAGCTTGTCGTTAGCGGGAAAGGCGGCAAAACCGTGCGCCAGGTTGGTACATGCCAGGGTGCCGCGCTGCACGCCCTTCACGCGCGCCGCTTCGAGATGCTCAAGATAAGCGCCACGCGAAGGTTTGCTACGCGAGATGATGCGCGCGGTGACGGATTCCAGTACGGGATGCAAGGCCATGTTGATTCCTTATCGATTAACTTATGAAATTTTACTACAAAATGGCGCAGCCAGCGATTTTTCGTGAGGAATCCGTGATCCCGTCTAGCGTGGCGAGCTGTATTGTCTTACTTGGCTAGCTGATTATTGCGCAGAAAAACCGACCTTCACACCCGATAAAATTCCATAATTTCAACAGAACCGTAGTGAATTTACCGCTTTTTCCTGTATTATTCAACCATCTTATTCTTACTTCCATCCGACGCCCAACACTATGCGCCAACCTGCCCTTACCTCGACCGCCAGCTACCAAGCCCTCGCAGCCCACGCCGTTGACGCCCGCCAGTGGCAGATGCGCCAGCTGTTTGCCGACAATGACCAGCGCTTCCCGCAGTTGACGGTCGATGCCGCCGGCCTGTTCCTCGACTACTCGAAGAACCGCCTGGACGCCGCCACCATCGCCCTACTGGTGGACCTGGCGCGTGAACGCGGCGTGGAGACGCAGCGCGATGCCATGCTGCGTGGTGACAAGATCAATCTTACCGAACATCGTGCCGTACTGCATACCGCCCTGCGTTTGCCGCGCGGCAAAAGCCTGGTGGTCGATGGCCGCGACGTGGTGCCCGATGTACACGCCGTACTGGACCAGGTGCGCGACTTCACCGACAAGGTGCGCAGCGGCGCCTGGCTCGGCTACAGCGGCAAGCCGATCACCGACATCGTCAACATCGGCATCGGCGGCTCCGACCTGGGCCCGAAAATGGCCGTGCTGGCGCTGCGCTCGTTCGCTCATCCACGCCTGAAGATGCATTTCGTCTCCAACGTCGATGGCCACGACATGGATGCCGCGCTGGCCTTGGTCAACCCGGAAACCACGTTGTTCATCGTTGCGTCGAAAACCTTCACCACCGCTGAAACCATGCTCAACGCGAACACCGCGCGCACCTGGTTCCTGCAAAGCGCCACCGAGGCCGACCTGGCGCGCCACTTCGTGGCCGTCTCCACCAACCTCGAGTCGGTGCAGGCGTTCGGCATCGACCCGGCCAATATGTTCCCGTTCTGGGACTGGGTGGGCGGCCGCTACTCGGTGTGGTCGGCGATCGGCCTGTCGGTGGCGCTGGTGGTCGGCTTCGGTTACTTCAGCGATTTTCTCGCCGGCGCGCACGCCATGGACGAGCACTTCCGCGAGGCGCCGCTCGAGCAGAACATGCCGGTGCTGCTGGCCATGGTCGGTTTCTGGAACCGCGAATTCCTCGATGCCGGCTCGTTGTCGATCGCGCCATACCACCAGGACCTCAACCGCTTTCCCGCCTACCTGCAACAGCTGGACATGGAAAGCAACGGCAAGCGCGTCACCCGTGGCGGCGCGGCGGTCGATACCGCCACCTGCCCGGTCGTGTGGGGCGAATGCGGCACCAACGCCCAGCACGCTTACTTCCAGCTGCTGCACCAGGGCACCGACATCACGCCGATCGACTTCATCGCCGCGCTGCGCGCCACGCACGACCTGCCGGGCCACCACGACGCCCTGCTGGCCAACTGCTTCGCCCAGTCCGAAGCCTTCATGACCGGCAAGACCGGCGACGAGGTGCGCGCCGACCTGACCGCGCAAAAACTCTCCGCGACCGAGATCGAGGAACTGGTGCCGCATAAAACCTTCCCCGGCAACCGGCCGTCGAACACCATCCTGATGGATCAACTCACGCCGCTCACCCTGGGTGCGCTGATCGCGCTGTACGAGCACAAGACCTTCGTGCAGGGCGTGATCTGGGACGTGAACAGTTTCGACCAGTGGGGCGTGGAACTGGGCAAGGTCCTGGCCAAGAATATCCAGGCCGAACTGCAAGGCGAGATCAAGCCGGAACGCCACGACAGCTCGACCAATGGCCTGATCATCATGGCCAAGGCGGCGCAGCACCTGTAAGCAAGGATACACACATGGAAACCACCCCGATCATCCAGGTCGCCTGCGACGCCGTCATGCAAACCGGCGAGTCGCCGCTGTGGCACGCCGACGAGCAGGTGCTGTACTGGGTCGATATCCCGGCCCGCACCGTGCACCGGCTCGATCCTGCCAGCGGCGCCCACCACGCATGGCTGCTCGAGAGCGAACCGGCCAGCCTGGCGATTGCCGAACAGGGCGGCCTGATCGTTGCCACCCGCAACGGCGTGCTGCAGCTGGACACCGCCAGCGAGGCTGTGCGCACCACGCTGATTGCGCCCGCGCCGTACGACACGGCCATCACCCGCTTCAACGACGGCAAGGTCGATGGCGCCGGCCGCTACTGGATCGGCACCATCTACGAGCCGCGCGATAAGCCGGCCGCCGAGATGTACGTGCTGGAACAAGGACAACTGCGCCGCGCGTGGGCCGGCGGCATGACCAATTCCAACGGCCTGGCCTTCAGCCCCGACCAGAAAACCATGTACCACGCCGACACCAGCGCCCACCTGCTGCGCCGTTTCGACTACGACGTGGCGACCGGTGCGGTCGGCAACGAGCAGGTATTCCGGCAATTTTCAGCCGACAAGACCAGCAATTACGGCGGCCGCCCGGACGGCGGCGCGGTCGATAGCGAAGGCAATTACTGGAGCGCGCTGTTCGAAGGCGCGCGCATCGTCAAGCTCTCACCACAAGGCGAGGTGTTGGCTGAAATCGCCTTGCCGGTGCGCTGCCCGACCATGGTGGCCTTCGGCGGCCCGAACCTGCGCACGCTGTATGTCACCAGCGCCGGCGCACGGCCGGCCGAAGAACTGGCACAATACCCGTTCAGTGGCAAACTGCTGGCCCTGCAAGTGGATGTAGCCGGCCGGGCAGAACCGGCATACCGGCAGTAATGTAGTAAAGTTTCTTGCTTTTCGCATTTCGACGTAGTAAATTTACACATCCACCATCAAGCTCTTTTACCTCAGATCTCACTATGGCACTTACCGATTTTGACCTGGTTCTGTTCGGCGGCAGCGGCGACCTGTCGATGCGCAAATTGCTGCCCGCGATGTACGCGCGCGACGTGGCCAACGACCTGCCTCCTACTGCCCGCATCATCTGCGTAGGCCGCGCGGACGCCAGCCAGGAAGAGTTCCTGCACACGGTCGAAACCACCTCGAAGCCGCTGATCAAGTCGCCGGCCGTGGCGCCGGCCGCGTGGGCGCGCTTCACGGCCCGCATCGTGTACGTGTCGCTCAACGCCACCGACGCCACCACCTATGCGCCGCTGGTCGAAGCGCTGCGCCAGGATAGCGCGATTACCCGCGTGTACTACCTGGCCACGCCGCCGGCCATCTTCGCCCGCATTTGCGAGAGCCTCAAGGAAAACGGCCTGGTCACCGCCAATTCGCGCGTGGTGCTGGAAAAACCGCTGGGCCGCGACCTGGCCTCGGCCAAGCAGATCAATGCCGAAGTGGGCAAGGTCTTCGAGGAATCGCAGATTTACCGGATCGACCACTACCTGGGCAAGGAGACGGTACAGAATCTGCTGGCCCTGCGCTTCGGCAACATCCTGTTCGAGCCGCTGTGGCGCCGCGAGTGGATTTCCGACGTCCAGATCACCATCGCCGAGAAACTGGGCGTGGGCAACCGCATGGGCTACTACGACACGTCGGGCGCGCTGCGCGACATGCTGCAAAACCACTTGCTGCAACTGCTGTGCATCGTGGCCATGGAACCGCCCACCTCGATCGCACCGGACGCCGTGCGCGACGCCAAGTTGCAAGTGCTGCGCTCGCTTAAAAAATTCACCCCGAGCACGCTGGCGCAAAACATCGTGCGCGGCCAGTATCGCGCCGGTCACGTCGATGGCAAGGCCGTGCCCAGCTACCGCGACGAACCGGACGCGCCGGAACACTCGCGCACCGAAACCTTCGTGGCCATGAAGGCCGAGATCGACACCTGGCGCTGGGCCGGCGTGCCGTTCTACCTGCGTACCGGCAAGCGCATGGCCGACAGCCTGGCCGAGATCGTCGTGCGCTTCA
>Ga0308159_1005477_pt1 | contig 10730 bp, 7 predicted proteins | sample PhyCR1_FD_201040 | JGI IMG/M metagenome (GOLD analysis project Ga0308159, IMG submission 201040) | Phyllosphere microbial communities from UC Gill Tract Community Farm, Albany, California, United States - DLSLC.R1 | ecosystem: Host-associated > Plants > Phyllosphere > Unclassified | place: USA...
GGTATTTCCGGCTCCACGCTCACAAGATTTTGCGAAGACAGGTACAGGGGCAACTGGCAGCGCAGAAGGGGAAACTTTCTCTGTCGCTGCCAGTTCTGTGGGCACAACCGGCGCAGTCCGGCTAAAAATCTCCGCCGAGGAGTCGACAAACTGGGTTGTTGATCCAAAAACAACATGATTCGGGCACCGGCAGAGAACGCGGTCACCGGTCGCTACAAATGCTTTACCATCCTCCGACATATCAACGACGGTGCCCGCTATCTGATATGTCCCGCCACACTTACTGCAGGAGGCCATATCCCCCGTTAATGCTAATGCCCGCGTACCTTCGAACCACGTCGACGACGCAGACAAAACCGCCCCGTATGTGGTTTTATCTCCCAGACAAACTAATGCTCTTATCATAATCCCTCATGACACCCATGGTTAAGGCCGGCCATCATATAGCCAGTCAAACTGAAGCCAAATTATGTTAGCCGATAGACTTCAATCTTTTGACAATTTGGGATTTCTCATCGTATTTCCGCCGTATTTATCGTTCGGAGTTATCAATTAGAGGTCAATATATTCACCAAATTAATATAGCCATCTGATTATAAATAACTTTTTATTAGCGCGAAATTTTAGACATGCAGAAGCGTCGTAAAGGAAATACGAATAAAAGATATTAAATAGTGAATTTTGTAGGGTATTGAACAGATTTAAGGAAGAAGCTTTTGGAGCGGTGAAGGGAGTAGAACCAACACTATAATCCATTGTTTTATATAAATTAAATTTTTCACAATTTTTTACATACCCCCAAATGTACCCCCAGATTGATTTTGTAGAACTTAGCAAGATGACTCTAAGCCATTACCACGTCATTAGTATTTTTATCGAAATAGCTCAGCTATAGTTTGAAAAATACTCATAAAAATCAAAGTATTAATAATATTTTCAATAATCCACACCTCTGCCGTATTTAATAGGATTACATATTTTGGGATAACGAGCGCATTTATTTTTTAAGAATAGTAATAATGTAGATACATTATTTTTTGATCTTTATAATTTAAAGGTTTAACAATTAGGATAAATAACAAAAGGAAATATAAATGTCACTACTCGGTAGTAATGATTACAAGGAAATATCTGACGTAGTTTCTAATTATAAAAGAGTAGATATAATAAGTTTTGCTTCTGCCATGCTGACTCTTCCAGAATATCATGCAAACACACTGAGATTGGAAACCATAGTGCACCTTTCCATTATGAAATCAAATGGAGTGTTAATACCAAATAGAACTATTTTCAATAAACTATACAATGAACTTTTTTTCGAAAATTCATTAGAAGATCCCGTCGAGGATGTATTTGTATCATCTATCTGTACAAAAAATGGGAGCTATAAATTATTTTTAGGCTTATGGGAATCTTGCGATTATTTCATACAAACAATTATTGATATTCTGAGCTTTGACAATGCACCATTATACATTGAAAACATTAAAAAAAGTTCGATATCCCTTCTTATACTGAGCAATGAAATAGCTAATAGAGCCAATCTAAAAAATAATCATCATGAATCCTCAATTCCAAAATCAAAAATTAAAACACCAAGCACAGAGTTTATGATTAAAATCAAAAACAGAGTAATTTTCACACAGGAGCAATTAATAAAACTAAATGTAGACGTAAATTCTCTTTCTCCATTTATTATCAATGAAGATGAAATAAAAGGATTATCAAAAGAAAATATAACTGAGAGCACTCTCAATAAAAAGCCTATTGTCCGCATAGGGGAGTTATTAATTATAGCTAACCCAAGTGCAATAAGCGTTGCAATAAGACATTACGTTATTAGTGAATTTATACAGTTAGGTAAGATTACAGAGTTAGACTACAACCTTAATCTATTTTACACTAAGCAATTAATACACGATATATTTTGGAATTATGACTTAATTGAAAATAAATTTGAAAATGACCGTATCTTCGACACCCCACCATCAGATTTGACTTCCTTAATATTTAAGGACAAAAACAACAACTATATTCATACGATATTACTAAAAGATAACTTAGAAGAAATTTCCAAAGATGGATTTTCAAGCTTTCATGAAGTACCTGAGGAAACAATTCAAAAGATTCACCACCTGTCCGAGAAATCATCAAATCACTTCAAAAATAATGAAAACTTTAACTCGGGTGGGACAATGATAGTTCATGGTGGATTAGGACGCGGAGTTGCTATCGGGTTTAATAAATGGCCAGATGAATGGGGATTCTACTCTTTAAGTTTGTCGGACTTACTGTTAATAGCCTCAAGTAATAGTGAAGCTATTTCTGATTTCGTTTATTGTATTTTCCAGCAGCGTTGGCTTAAAAAACAAGGGGTCAAAATAAGTAACATTAATGGTGATATGAATTTTTATGGTTACTGGGATAGAAATGAAAATAATTGTATAAATGAAGATATTTCCATAAACGACAACACTCATATATTTATAGCAACAGATTATATTTTCAATATCCGTGAAAGATACAGAAGCATATCGAACATACATTCAGCCATTGGAGTTGATGGTAAATGGAAGCGAGTTGAACGGTTTAACAAAGATGGCTATTTTTCAAGTATGGAGTCCTTACCAATTTATGTCTCCACTTCTGATATCAAAAAAAATAGATTAAATCTCATTATCGAACTAGAGAATATAGACGTATGGTTTGGTGTTTTAAACGTAAAGAAAAATAGCACCCGCTCTTTAATATTTGAATGGTGGTCAAGCTTTTCTAATTTACTATATCACTCATTAAACTATATTAATAATAACATTAGCATCATAATAAAAAAAAGAATTCAGATAAACATGGACTTTTCACTAGTATCTGGAATTAATTACATACCGCTCTCACCTGATACATTGAATACTGAAAAAAACTTGAACGTTATTTTTAAAGGTAATATTGCAACGCTTAAATTCGAAAAGGATTTTTTATATAATTTTTTATCGCCTAATAATACTGGTGAGAAACTAGTCATATCTGCGATAATAAAATCCATAGCCAGAATAATTGGTGAAGACCGTATTTTTACAAATAAGTTAATTGAAGAATCAGTTGAACATACTTTGGGAAATAATGGGGTTCGGGTAGTACATGCTTTCAAAAATCATTCATCCGTGGACTATTTGCTACATAAAAAAAGCAAAAAACAGCTTTTAATTAATTACAAATACATAGCGTTTGAAAAAATAAAATTAGGATATAAAAGAAAAACAGCTAAATCAGTAATAAGCACGCTAGATGATTGCTCTTTATTTTTTAATAAAACAGTGGAAATAATTTGGTTTGAGATTAAGGATAACCTTAAAAAATTACATAGAGAAACATTATTAATTGCCTTGATTGAAAATATTAATAACATTGAACAAGACCGGTCTCAGTGGAGAAATACTGCACGTGCAGTTGATGCAATTCATGGTAAGCATGATAATATAATAGAAATTGCTGGAGCAAGAGAATCAGACAGAAGTTTATCTTCATTGTCCTGTAGAGCGCTCATCGAAATGGCTATGTGCGAATCACCAACTGACTCAAGTAATAAAGTCACGGATGAAAATTTGATAAAGTTAATTTCATTATGCTCTTTAATGATAAATACAGCATCAGACGGCGATTCTATTCACTGGGGACTAATAAAGCCAAGTGTTAGCATTAATAAAAATGGCACCTATAAAATAATCGAAGACATTCATAGTACAATTTTATTACCTTACTACTTTCATCATTTTGACGTTAATTTTACTGACGCCATAAAATCTTATGAAGACCTATATAATGACACTTCAAATGAAAAAAATGGCATTGAACTCCCTCTGGGTTTCAATGAAGCTTTCTCGGCTGAATACAATATAGATTATAATGAATTCATTGAGTGCATTGCAGAATTAATTGATTTACTTATGGGGCGTGGAAGCACAGCATCCATATTTTCAAAATTAGAATTAATAAGCTTAATATCAAAAAGCAGATCAATTAAGGACACCACCGTAGAACGGTTTATAACGGAATTCGTCTTACCGAGAAGAACGTCATGGGACAAATTCTCTAAAGGAACAACATTCAGAGATGTAATGCCATGGAAGTTTAAAAGAAAAATGAGCTGTCTCGTCAAGCCATTATTAGACATTGGTGATGATAAAATTTTATGCAGTTTATCGCTAATCAAACACGGATTTAGCTATTTTATCGACCGAGTAACAAAAGGAGACTTCAACTCAGAATTCTTTAAGTCTCGGTTAATGAGAAGTTTTGTTGGTTCAATGGTAGAAAAAAAAGGTGCAGAATTTACAAACTCGGTTGCGTCATTATTTAAAAACTCTGGATGGAGTGTTAAGCAAGAACTTTTAATGACTCAATTAGGCGCCCCAAAGGAATTAGGTGATATTGACGTACTTGCAATAAATAACAATGGATTGTTACTTATAATTGAATGCAAAAGATTACAGATGGCAAAAACAATTTCTGAAATAGCGGATGTATGTTCTAGATTCTCAGGAAAAGAAAGGGACGAGTTAAGTAAACATTTAAATCGTGTTGAATGGATTATAAAAAATAAAGATACAGTATTAAAAAACTCGAGGTTTAAAGATTTAAAAAATAATGAAATAACAAGAATAGAACATTACCTACTTACAAGCACGGTAATGCCAATGAAATTTATTGATGGACTGCCTATAAACAAGAACAATATAATATCTTTTACAGATCTAGATGAATTAATAGGGCATTTGTAATTAGAAATATTTGTGCCGGTTCATAATCTTATACCCTCATGAACCGGTCAATTATTTATGGAACTTAAAATATTGCAATATCTAATTCAGAAAACTCAATACCTACTCGGCCAAATCACCTCAGGCCTAACCCCTATAGCCTCCGCAATCAGCCGTTCACCCTTCGGCCATTTACGTGTTAACGCATTCGACAACGTTGACGAACTGAGGCCAGCCAGACGGGAAACCGCCGCCATAGAAGTGCCCTTCTTTTTGAGTGCGGCAATGATATCCGCGCTGTGCCAATCCTGATTCATGATCAAACTCCTTTTAAAACTAATTTCAGGTTTTTATATATATAAACAAAAGTGGGTCGGTTCAGTCAGTTCAGTCGGTTCACTTTTTTAATGCATTGATATGGCTGAATTAATTTTGATTTTCTGAACCGATTTAGGCCGCTTTTGGGGTCGGTTCAATATCTGAAAAGTCGGTTCACCGGAAACCTCTTCTGCTGGCAGGTCGGTTCAAATGGCGCTAAGTCGGTTCAAGGTCGGTTCAGAATATTTTTAAAAATCCTTATAGAACATCACACTACAATATTGAACCGACTGAACTGACTGAACCGACCCACATTCTTCACATGTGAAAAGCATTACTCCCAATCTTCCAGCATCATCAGCACCACAAAGTTGGGTTGTATACCATCCACACGAATTGATTTTTTGGTCAGTCCCTTTTGTGGCTTTAGGGGCATTTCCATCATCCCGACTTCGGCAAGCACCTGAGCAAAGGCTGTTGGGTTATATCCTTTAGCGATCTCTTCCCGGAACACTGCCGGGAAGGTGTAGAACACTGTTTTAGAATCCGTCATTCTTGTGCCCCGGTACCCCGCCAATTCTTTCAACGGCATATCACGTGGATCGCTATTCGGATGCGGCAAATAACGGCTATGTCCGTTTCGCTGAAGAAACCCCTGCGCCTGATCGATATAGGCTTTCTTCTCACGATTCCCCGTACCGAACTCGCTGATCCATGCGTTGAAGCTGTGCTGTAATGCGTCATGGCTTTCCTGAGCCGTCCAGCCCGTGAAACTTTCAGCCAGCACCAGCGCAGTTTCCAGCAAAGAAAACCGCACGGCTACGCGGCGAACCTGTTCACCTGCGGCGCGATCCAGTCCGGCAAGCCACTGGCGCTCGTAATGTTTCGCGGCATCAATAGCGGCTTCTTTCTGGCTGGCAAGATGTGCGATCCATGCCCGACCCGCTGCGCCGAAGTTCGCATTGCAGGCATCACGCATCGCGGCAGCATGTGCCTGCCCGTCAGCATAAGCATGAAACTGAGTGGCTTTACTGATAGGTACGTTCAGCAGGCGCACCAGTTGCCCGGCATTAATTTTACTTCCCTCGGCGGAGAGATAACTTTCGAGATCCGTTTCTCCGGTGCTGAAAGCCATTGCGCGCCAGCGTTTCAAATCACGGTTACCGCCCTCTTTCGCTCCCTGAATCTTTCCGACCCCGTTAAACAGCGCATATGCTGATTCAGCCACCGCACGGCGGTTACTGCCCTGACCGATTTCATCCAGCGGCATAAAACCGTCATTGTGGGCGGCGGCTTCGTTAATTAACCCGAGTGCGGTGGAGTACCACGTCAGTTTCAGTGCTTCCGGTTCGCCGTAAAGACTGGTGGCCGCGTTACCGGTAGTTGTCTTCCCCGAGGATGAACCGCCGAAAAGATGCACCCCAAAACCATCAGCCCCCACCAGCCCGATCAGTGGTGCTGTCAGCGCACAACCCATCGCCAGCATCATGGAGGGATTACCTCGCGCCAGAGCCGCCACGCTGTCACGCCAGCTCTCCGGCGTCCCTTTTATGCCGTAACCTTTGGCAGCGCTGGATTTGCCATTAAATAATACCGGTGAGGCCGGTGCGCCAATCACTGAGCCATCCGGCATCAGGTAAGCACCGCACTGCCAGCCGGTTGAATCAGTAATCGACCAGCGTTGAGCGGTTTCACTTTGAGAAAGGTGATCGGCCAAAATGGCTCGCAGGCTACTTTTTGCCGTCATCCGCACACCACTGCGGCGTAACCGCGCCCAGCCGTCACGTTCGCCAATTTCACTCATGGGCATGGCTTCGGTATGTGTTGCGGTGCCACCGGCAGGAATGGCTTTTAGTATCAGATAGCGTTCTGCTTCACTGGCACCCATGCCAATCACTTCTAACGGATCACTCAACCAGCTTTCCCGTTCAATAAGTTCACCGCTGTAGGAGTCCGTGCGCGGTTCAATCCAGTACAACCCCTCTTGCCGCAGTGCGGCATAGGGTTTCAGCGGTGAAGCTTTTTTCATAGCGCTGTCCTGTGGTTGATAGAGCGAGGCATTGAACAAACTGGCGCACTGCTCGATGCCATGCCGCTGACGGCAATCGTCCCAGTCGGCTTTCTCCAGTGTGGGCGGTAGCGCAACCCAACCAGAAACCGCCGCTGCGGCTTTATCAGCGGCGAGCTTGCCGGTGTTAGTTTTATCCGGGGAAATATCGTTATCTGCGGCGAGGATGATTTTTGCCTGAGGATATTTACTGCGCATGACCTCAGCGACCGGTAGCAGGTTTCCGGCATCGACAGCCACCACGCAAAGTGCGTCAGGACGCATCTGACTGGCGCTGAGTGCGGTTGCCAGCCCTTCGGCCAGAATGACGGTCTGCGGCGTTTCCTGCTTACAAGGCACTACGTAAAATGCCCCTTTTTTCACCGAGCCTCTCAGCAGACGTTTTACACCTGTCGGCTGGATAACCTGCGCCGCAGAGATCTGCCCGGAACTGTCGGCCAGCGCCAGCAGGATTTGTCCGGCGGCAAGTATCGGATAGCTGAAACCGTTTAACCCCTTACGCTTGAGGTATTCAGATTCACCGGGCGCAGACAATGACAACATCCGGGCATAATCCGTGGCGAAAGGAACCGCCGCAACCGTGCGTTTTGTGGCTGGCGCGATTACCGGGAGATTCAACGTACCCGCGACTAGCTTGGCTGCTTCTTTAGCGTTACAACTCTTGATTTTCATCACAAGATCCAACCCATCACCCACGCCGCACTGGTTGCAAATATAGGTGCCTTTGCCCTCCAGATTGTCAAAACGAAAGCGATCCTTTCCACCGCAGGCCGGACATGGCGCATGATGATTAGGTAAAACAGGCACCTCAATTGACAGTGCGGTGAGCACGTCATGCCAGCGATGGCGAGCCTGCTTAGCCGTCTGGCGAATAGACTCGAGAGTTTTCATGACTGCTCTCCATCTGGCGCGAAGAGCGAGTGGCGCAGCATTTCGAGACGCTCACACAAAATAAAGGCGATGACCTCTTGCACCATTTTGTTGCTCAGCATAATCAGAGCGTAATTGAGTGCGCGACACTGGTCGCAGAGTTCAGCCGGTTCCAGCTCCGTATTATCAAAAATGCCATCGTCAGGCATCGGAGGAAAGGTTTTGCGGTTTTCAGGCACAGGCATTGCCAGCGCGGTTTCAAGGCTTTCCAGTTGGGTTTGCATCATCATGCAAAGGTAGGTGCGTGAGTCGGTATTTTTCGGGTTAGTAATGGCGTTTGCCAGCAGGCGACAGCTATAGCAAATTGACCAGGAATCAGGAGTGTTTTCTGAGGTTGAATTGGAGTCATTCATGATCCACCCCAGTAAACAAGCGGAGTGTGGAGTCATTAGAATGAGTTTGGGTGAGGATCGTAGCCATTTGGCAGCCTCCAGTAGATTGCGTAGTACGCTACCACTTGAGGTGCGAAACTCTTGGGTGGTAGCCCAGACGAGGTTCGCACTACCGGTTCTACTGGAGACCGGCCAGCCCGAGGGCTGCCCCGCCTGAGCCACCATTGAGATATTACTGACGCAGTATAGCAACTGCGTTTTCAACGGGTGCGTCAAAGCGACGGCACACGCAAAGCGCGGTGCCGCCAGTAGATTACTCGGGGTGCGAAACCCGGCTGCGGATTTTGCCGCAGCGGCGCGACTATACTCCAATCCGCGATACATAACCAAGTAAGCCGGATGTGTTTTGCGAGGTGTATTCCACACCGGATCGCTGTGTCCCCTCGCGCGTGCGCGCGTTTTGTCGGCACCGTTGAGGGCATTTCGTGGGGAAATAACCATCATTCTGGCTTTCCTCCACGCGACTCCGTAATGCGGTTTTCAATCCATTGGTCGATTTCAGATTCCACAAACGCCATTGCCCGGACACCCAGTTTTACCTGTGCCGGGAAACGGTTTTCGTCGATTAAGCGATAAATCCAAGAACGGCTTAGGCCGGTGCGTTTAATGACTTCTTCGAGACGGATCAGCGTTGATTGCGGCATGTAGAGACCTCCTGTAATTGGTCTACATGCCCAGCGTGATACAAAGTGAATTCGGTTTTCCGTACAAATACATCTTCTGAGATATTTTGATATCCCGATGTATCTTTGCGCTTATTGCTTTGAGCTTACCTACAAGTCCATATAGTCCGCATACCATTGCAGCATTTCGCGGCGGCCATCCAGATATTGAGCGTGGTTGTATGTGCCACGGATACTGTTTTTATCGACGTGCGCCAGTTGGAGTTCAATCCATGCAGTGTTAAAACCCTGCTCATGCAAGATGGTGCTCATGGTATGGCGGAATCCGTGGCCGGTGGCACGTCCACCGTAGCCGATACGGCGCATTAAAACATTCATGGTCATTTCGCTGATCGGCTTGCTGGTCTGAACCCGGCCAATGAAAACCAAACCGTAACGCTCAGTCATCGGGCGCAACTGGTTCAGGATCTCAATAGCCTGTCGGGAGAGCGGCACAACATGAGGGCGGCGCATTTTCATGCGTTCGGCAGGGATTTCCCAGACAGCTTTCTCAAAATCAAACTCTGACCATTTCGCCTGCCGCAGTTCTCCGGGGCGTGTGCCGGTTAAAATAAGTAAGCGGACGGCCAGCTTTACCAACTGACTGCCGGTATAACCGTTCAGCGTCCGTAAAAAATCAGGCATTTCAGAGGCGATCAGGTGCGGATAATTTTCGCGTTTGTGGGGCGTCATGGCGCTGGCGAGATCTGGCGCTGGGTTATATTCAGCACGGCCAGTAATGATTGCGTACTTCCAGACTTCACCACAGCGCTGGCGCACTTTGCGCATTTTCTCAGTAGCGCCGCGTTTCTCCAGCTTGGTAAGTACGGCCATCAGTTCAAGCGGTTTGATTTCACCGATTGGCCGGTGACCAATCACCGGGAAAACATCAGCCTCAAAGGTCTTGAGCATTTCAGTGCGGTAAGAATCAGACCAGCGGTCATAACGACGCGCATACCATTCACGCGCAATCTGCTCAAAGGTATTGGAGGCATCACCCTGTCGGGCAAGCTTGACCTGTTTTTTATTCTGACTGGGATCGCCGCCCGCATTGACCAGTTTTTTAGCATCGTCTCGGATTCGCCGGGCGTCAGCCAGAGTGATTTCAGGATATACCCCCACGGCCAGCAATTTCTCTTTGCCATCTATCCGGTACTTCATGCGCCAGTAGCGTGAGCCGTTCGGATTAACCAAAAGGAACAGCCCGCCGCCATCGGCCAGCTTGTAGGCTTTCTCTTTCGGCTTGGAGGTCTCTACCTGTCTGGCGTTGAGTTTCATCTGGGGGTATCTCGCAAGGTGAACAGCGCCCTGCTGGGGGTACTTTTGCAGGGGGTACATTCTGATACCCCCATATATACCCCCAGATATGGGTACATTACAACAGATAGCAGAGGACGTACTTAGAGCGAAGCAGGGGTTAAAGCCGCGTATTTACTGGGTTTGGAGGACTTTATGGGATGTTACTGGAAGACGTAATGGAGCGGGTGAAGGGAATCGAACCCTCGTATGCAGCTTGGGAAGCTGCCGTTCTACCATTGAACTACACCCGCATCGGTGTGCGACTGGCATTATAACCGGTTACGACGGCGGAGCAAGGCGTGAT
>Ga0308159_1005479_pt1 | contig 10722 bp, 10 predicted proteins | sample PhyCR1_FD_201040 | JGI IMG/M metagenome (GOLD analysis project Ga0308159, IMG submission 201040) | Phyllosphere microbial communities from UC Gill Tract Community Farm, Albany, California, United States - DLSLC.R1 | ecosystem: Host-associated > Plants > Phyllosphere > Unclassified | place: USA...
CCGCGTCCGAAAGAAGGCCGCTGGATCAACATCGGCCGTCTCGACATCAACACCACCGGTCTGCTGATGTTCACCACCGACGGTGAGCTGGCCAACCGCTTGATGCACCCGTCCTACGAGATGGACCGCGAGTACGCCGTGCGGGTACGCGGTGAAGTCGATGACGAAATGATCGAACGCCTGAAGGCCGGCGTGGTGCTGGAAGACGGCCCGGCGCGTTTCACCGACATTCAGCAGGCGCCGGGTGGCGAAGGCTTCAACCACTGGTACCACTGCGTGGTCATGGAAGGGCGTAACCGTGAGGTTCGTCGTCTGTGGGAATCGCAGGGCCTGGTGGTCAGCCGTTTGAAGCGCGTGCGTTTCGGTCCGGTGTTCCTCAACTCCGACCTGCCGATGGGCCGCTGGCGCGAAATGAGCCAGTACGAAGTCGACGTGCTCAGCGCCGAAGTCGGCCTGACGCCAGTGGCAATGCCGCAGCTGAACGCCAAGAGCAAGGACAAACTGGAACGCATGCAGCGTAAATCGTCGCGGCCGATGGCCAAGACCGAGCGCGTGCGCACCCTGCGTCCTGCCGCTGGTGCACCGACCGGGCCACGCCCGGGCCGTGAGCCGCAGATCGAAGGCGAGCGTCCAGGTCGCAAGCCGGTTTCCCGTGACGGCGAGCGCGCCCCGCGTCCGGCCAATGGACGTACCGAGCGTGGCGAACGCGGCGCTCCTGCCGGTCGCGGTACGCCGGTAGCGGATCGTCCAGCCGACACCAACAACAAGCGTCCGGCCAAACCGGCGCCGAAGCGTCCGGGCATCAAACTGGTCGACGGCGACAAGCCCTCGGGCAAACGCCGCGGCGCCCCGGCCGGCTCCGGTCAGCGCCCAGGGTTTGGTCGCAAGAAGCCTGAATGAGGCAGCCTTGAGCTGCAAGTTCTAGCTGCAAGCTGAAGCAGAAACGCCAATCTTGGGATTGGCGTTTTTTTTCGTCTGGTGAAAGTGGTTTTTTGTCTGGGCCGTTCTCTTCCCGTGCAAGCCAGCTCCCCGCCGATAGGCAGACGTCCTTCGGAAATTACTGATTCGGAAAATTTACGTTACTGCTTGTAAAGAAAAACTGACGGAACGGCGCAGCTGACTGGGTGATTTCTTCCATGCCACTTGGCTGTAAGGAAAAGCTTCCGAAACCAGCCATGCCGGTCGCCAGGCAAGGCTCTGGCGCGCTTGTTTCCGAGGATCAGGCAAGGTGTGATGCGCGGTATGCCTGTCGTGCAGGCCCATAACAAGAAGGAGGCGCAATGAACGCCGCGACTGATTTCCACTTCTCCCCGTGGGACGGTTTTCTCCTCGTCCCCGTCGATGGCCTGCAAAGGCCTGACTCACATTTTGCAGCCGCTCGAGACTGTCGAGGCGGACACGCGCAATCCCGGCAACCGACACGCTGATCAGGCGGGTCTGGCAGCAGGGGGTTAGCGGTGTACAATGCGCCGCGTTTTAGCTGTGACCCTCTGCGTAATCGCAAAAATCCCGAGGCTATCCGCCTTGCTCACTCCGCCGCGCCACAAGCGTGCCGGGTTCGATTTCGTCACAGATAAAAACAAACAGGTGACGCATGACCGTTGTAAATGAGCTGAACTCCTGGTGCCTGCGCTGGGGTTTGATCGGGGCTGCCTGAAATCGCAACCTTGCAGCAACGTCTACTGAACATCATCAAACCTTGCGTGAGACCTTTTTCATGAGTGGACAACCCTCGCAATCAGGCGAGCTTAAGCGCGGCCTGAAAAATCGCCATATTCAACTGATCGCCCTCGGTGGCGCGATCGGTACCGGATTGTTCCTCGGTTCTGCCGGGGTGCTGAAATCCGCCGGCCCGTCGATGATCCTAGGCTATGCCATCTGCGGCTTCATCGCCTTCATGATCATGCGCCAGTTGGGTGAAATGATCGTTGAAGAGCCGGTGGCCGGCTCCTTCAGCCACTTCGCGCACAAGTATTGGGGCGGTTTCGCCGGTTTCCTTTCCGGCTGGAACTGCTGGATTCTGTACATTCTGGTGGGCATGTCCGAGCTGACAGCGGTCGGCAAGTACATCCATTACTGGGCGCCGGACATCCCGACCTGGGTCTCCGCTGCGGCCTTCTTCGTACTGATCAACGCGATCAACCTGGCCAACGTCAAAGTTTTCGGTGAAGCTGAATTCTGGTTCGCGATCATCAAGGTCGTGGCCATCGTCGGCATGATTGCCTTGGGCAGCTACCTGCTGGTCAGCGGCCATGGCGGCCCGCAGGCTTCGGTGAGCAACCTGTGGTCGCACGGCGGTTTCTTCCCCAACGGGGTGAGCGGTCTGGTCATGGCCATGGCGATCATCATGTTCTCCTTCGGCGGTCTGGAAATGCTCGGTTTCACCGCAGCGGAAGCCGACAAGCCGAAAACCGTGATCCCGAAAGCGATCAACCAGGTGATCTACCGTATCCTGATTTTCTACATCGGTGCGCTGGTGATCCTGCTGTCCCTGACTCCGTGGGACAGCCTGTTGGAAACCCTTAACGCGTCGGGCGATTCCTACAGCGGCAGCCCGTTCGTGCAAGTGTTCTCGATGCTCGGCAGCAACACCGCCGCACACATCCTCAACTTCGTCGTGCTGACCGCCGCGTTGTCGGTTTACAACAGCGGCACCTACTGCAACAGCCGCATGTTGCTGGGCATGGCCGAGCAGGGCGATGCACCGAAAGGCCTGGCGAAGATCGACAAGCGCGGCGTGCCGGTGCGTTCGATCCTCGCGTCGGCAGCGGTGACCCTGGTCGCGGTGCTGCTCAACTACCTGATCCCGCAACATGCGCTGGAACTGCTGATGTCGCTGGTGGTTGCGACACTGGTGATCAACTGGGCGATGATCAGCTTCTCGCACTTCAAGTTCCGCCAGCACATGAACCAGACCAGACAAACGCCACTGTTCAAGGCGCTGTGGTACCCGTACGGCAACTTCGTCTGCCTGGCGTTTGTGGTGTTCATCCTCGGCGTGATGCTGCTGATTCCGGGGATTCAGATCTCGGTGTACGCGATTCCGGTGTGGGTCGTATTCATGTGGGTCTGCTACGTGATCAAGAACAAGCGCAATGCTCAGCCCGCGTTGAACGCGGCGGGTTCGGCCGCGAAGTAAACAAGATGCAGAGACAACAAACCCGGCCAAGTGCCGGGTTTGTCGTTTGGAAGTGTGGCTCTCAAGGGAAATCAGATTCTGTGGGAGCGCTGCGGCAGGTTCGATGAGAGGGACTGTGTTTCTGGCGGGGCTTGGGCTCTTGGTATGGATTGTCACTGGTGGCGACTATTTCGCAATATGATCGACGAGATTGTGTAGTTGTATATTATTTTCGTGAAAACCAGCGTCTTGGTTCATCTTGGGTCGGAATGCAGCATGTATGAAGAAAGATGCTTACAAACGAGATCCAGCCTACCATCTGATTGCCCTTAAGTATTGGTTTTAATGTAGGAAAAAGGATGTCGTATCCATATTTGACTGTGCTCATATGGAAGGAGCCAAAAAAGAAAGCTGAGATAAGTAAAATATAAAACCATTTCCATCTAAATTTTTTTCCAGAAAAGTACCTGGATAGGAAATAAGAAGCTAAAAAAAATAGCATCGAAAGCGTAAAGTATGAAGCTGAAATAAATAAATTATTCATAGGTTGATTTTGTTTTCTTGTTTTTCTTTGTACTCTCTATACATGGATCTTCCCGTGAGGCTGTCACTGATTCCCTCGAGGGTAAGTGTCTTTTTACCAGCTATTTTATATGATCGGATGTAATCCGTTTTAACATATTTAAATAGGCGCCATGCATCGGGTTTTAATACCATTCTTCGGATTCCATATACGGAAAGTCCCAAGTCAACGGCTCCGTATGCCATATTTCCTTCAAGCTGCCCACTGCCCATCATTTTTGCGACTTCTTGGTACCCCTTTCTAATGGGCCCCTCTGTGTCTTTACGGTCTTCCCATAGGTTTTTTCCGTTTTCATACATGTTGTTTCCGCCATGGGCCATCATGGGCGCGCCTGCCAGTAAGCACAACGTTCCGGCTGAACCGTAGCAAATTCCAGCCCCTGCTGCGAACTGAAATGCTCCAGCGATTACTCCAACACCTTTTTGAGCAATCTCCATTGACTGGCTTAAAAGGCTGCTCTGTTCGTTCTTGAGATCATTCAGAGCCTGCTCGGGACTTTTTTCACCTTGCGCAACCGCATCAACAATGCTTTTGGCGTAGTAAGAAACCTCTCGGCCAAATTGCAAACGTAGCGTGCCGTCCTTGATGTACCTGGCACCCAGTGTGCAGGCTTGGCTTCCAAGTCTTCTTGCAGCTTCGCTGACAAGCCAATAATCGCAACTACCGGGTTTGCATTCACTTATCGGTTTCATGTCTCGTTTCCCCAGGTGCTGTGGCCGCTGGTTCCAGCTGAGTGGTGCACCCAAGTGATCTCCCTGTAGCGAATAGCCAGGTGTTCCTGCGGCTCTGCATCGTTTTGCAAGATCGAGTGAGGCATCTCAAGCGTCAGATCGGCAATAACACCGCCAGTAATCGAGATGGAATAAAATTTTTCCTGTATGCCAAACGAGGACACGCGATAAAAGTTAATCGTACAGTCTATTTTTTCTCTGGTTGACAGTGCTTGAGCGAGAAGTGGTGAAGATTTGTCGATATTTTTAGTTATGATGAGAGGACTGTGTGTCGGCTTGTCAATGTTTCCTATATTGGCCATGTTGTGGCTGTAAGACAGCACCATAACTTCGTCTGTATGTCCTGCCTGATATTTATTGCCAACAGAGTCTGCACTTGAGCAGCCCGCTGAAATTAACCCCTGAGTTTTACCTGTGATGGACATATATCCGTGGTTGGCCATTTTTGACACTCCTTTAGTCGACCTGAAATTGTATAACAGGGATTTGAGGAGTTCTGTAGGGCGCTTCTGAAAAGCAGGTTTGTGCCTGCCGGACGGCGCTATCGTGCGCCCAGGCCTTCGTCAATCAGGTCTACTATGGGTTCCGCTCAGGCTTGGTATCGGTTTCGCGGTATCCTGTACCCTCTGATTACGGATGCTTTTCCATGCTGGTGATTTCCAACAACGTGCATCTGCCGGATGCCGAAATCGAGTTGACGGCCATCCGTGCGCAAGGCGCGGGTGGGCAGAACGTCAACAAGGTTTCCAGCGCCATGCACCTGCGCTTCGACATTCCCAACTCATCCCTGCCTGAGTTCTACAAGGAACGCCTGCTGGCACTGCGTGACAGTCGCATCACCAGCGACGGCGTGCTGATCATCAAGGCTCAGCAATACCGAACCCAGGAAGCCAACCGCGCCGATGCGCTGGAGCGGCTGGTCGAGCTGATTCTCAGCGCCACCAAAGTCGAAAAGAAACGCCGCCCGACCAAACCGACCCTCGGTTCGAAAAAGCGTCGGCTGGAGTCGAAAACCAAGCGCGGCAGCATCAAGGCTGGGCGCGGCAAGGTGGATTTTTAAACCTCGCGGTATTTTGTCGTGTGCTTGTACAGATAAATGCTCAAATCGAGCCCGCTCAACGCGGCAAATGCGGCGAACAGAAAGATCGAAGCGAAACCGAACCCGGCGGCAATTGCCCCGGCCAATGGCCCGGTGATGCCCAGCGACAAATCGATGAACAGCGAATAAGCACCGACGGCTGCGCCCCGGCTCGAGGCTGGCACCAGATTCACCGCCTCCACGCCCAATGCCGGGAATACCAGCGAAAAACCAAAGCCGCTCAGTGCCGCGCCGGCCAATGCCCAGTGCGCATCCGGTGCGATCCACAACAGCAGCAACCCCAACGTTTCGACCGTCAGGCAGGCAATCGCCACGCGGAAACCGCCGAGGCGGTTGATCAGGTTGCCGAACAGCAGCCGCGCGCCAATGAAACTGGCACCGAACAGGCTCAGGCACAGCACGGCGTTATCCCAATGCCGGGTCGCGTAATACAGGGTGATGAAAGTCGCGATGGTGCCAAAACCGATCGAGCCCAGCGCCAGCCCGCAGCCATGCGGGAAGACTTTGCCGAGCACATGCATGAACGGCAGGCGTTCGCCGGCGACGATCGGCGCGGCGGTTTTCGGCCATGCCAGCGCGAGGCCTAGCAGGGCGAGGAGGATGATGCTCACGCCCATGCTCCACAAGCCCAGTCGGCTCACCAGCCAGACGCCGAACGGCGCGCCGATCGCCAGGGCACCGTAACTGGCGATGCCGTTCCAGGAAATCACCTTGGCGGTATTCACCGCGCCGACGCGGCCGATGCCCCAGCCAATCGAGCCGGAGCCGACCAGGCTTTCCGCGCTGCCCAATACCAGACGGCCGATCAACAGGCTGATCAGGCTCAGCAGCGGCAGGTTCGGCGTCCACGCCGAAATCAGCATGAACACACCGCTCAAGCCACAACCAGCGAGGCCAATCATCACCGCGCGTTTGCTGCCCTGGTTGTCAATGATCTTGCCGGCATACGGGCGGCTGAGCAGGGTGGCGAGGTATTGCACGCTGATCACCAGCCCGGCGATCACCGCGCCAAAACCGAGGTCGCTGTGCACGTAACCGGGCAACACCGCCAAGGGTATGCCGATGTTCAGGTAACCGATAAAGGTGAAAAGGACGATGGAAACGACTTGCAGCGTAACCGCCAGTGGGCGCTGGGGTTCGGGTATAGAGGACGACATGGGTAACGATCCACGGGAGCAGCAGATTAGATAGGCTGCTCATGATACCGGCGTGAACCGTTCAGGGGCGGGGAAAAGTAAAACTATTTGCCGGGCGGCGCTTTCAGGATTTCGCCGGAGCGACCAGTTGCGTGGTGACCAGGGCGGCGAGGGCGTTTTCTTCGCTGCCGAAACGTTCGAGCAGGGCAGCCTGTTTCTCGGGCGAGAGGCGATTCCAGATGTCGATCATTTTCTCGGTGGCGCCGATCAGCACGGCAGCTTGGCTTTCAGAAAATTCGTCGGTCATGGCAGGCTCGGGTTTCAGGCAGTGTGGAAAGCGCATGTTAGCGCTTTCCACACGGTCTGTACGGCGGGTCTTACGCTTCGCTGTCGGCTTTGCGGCTGTCAGCGGCTTCTTGCGGCTCGGGCTTATCGGCGCCGGCGTGTTGCGGGGTCGTCTGCTCAGGTACGTGCAGGCTTGGGAAGGGGAGATTGGGAATCTCGTGCATGGTTGCGCTCCTCGCTAAGTCTGTTGATAGATCAGGTGCTCCGCGCTTTTACAAAGCCTGCGCAGGATACAGCAGGAAAAATGACAATCAGACTTTTAATTGAAAATAATGCGACAGATGGCCGCAGGGCGAGAGAGCGCGGTGTTATTGATCGTTCCCACGCTCTGCGTGGGAATGCAGCCCGGGACGCTCTGCGTCCCTTTCAAAGCCGAACGCGGAGCGTCCGAGCAGGCGTTCCCACGCAGAGCGTGGGAACGATCATTCACAGGTTATTGCAGTGTCTGACTACTTGCAGACGTCAGCGATGGCGTCAGCCAGCGATGCGAGGCGGGTGGCGTCGATGCCGGCGACGTTGGCCCGGCCGGAGCTGACCATGTACACGCTGTGCCGTTCGCGCAGATTCTTCACCTGCTCCGGCAACAGGCCGGTGTAGGAGAACATCCCGCGTTGCACGCCAATGTGCGCAAAACGCTCGCGTAGACCATGCGGTTCCAGCGCCTCGACCAGACCGCTGCGCAGCTGCGCGATCCGCAAGCGCATGGCTTCCACTTCATCGGACCAGCGCGCCTTCAGCTCTGGATCGGCGAGGATGGTCGCGACCACCGCCGCGCCGTGATCCGGCGGCGTCGACCACAGGTTGCGGGCGATGTTGGCCAGTTGGCTGCGGATGTCGATGAGTTTTTCAGCGCTTTTCGTGCAGACGATCAGCGCGCCGGTGCGGTCGCGGTACAGCCCGAAATTCTTCGAGCAGGAACTGGTGATCAGCAGCTCCGGCACTTCGGCTGCGTAGAGGCGAGTCGACCATGCATCCTGTTCCAGCCCATCACCAAACCCCTGATAAGCGAAGTCGATCAGCGGTAACAGATCGCGGCTGCGTACGACGTCAAGCACGCGCTTCCAGTCGTCATGGCTCAGGTCGAAACCGGTCGGGTTGTGGCAGCACGCATGCAGCAGCACCACGTCGCCCTTCGGCACTTCCCTGAGCACGGCGAGCATGGCTTCGACGTCGAGGCGGTTATCACTGCCCACGTACGGGTAGTGGCTGACCTTGACCTTGGCGGCGGCGAAAATGGTTTCGTGGATCGGCCAGGTCGGGTTGCTCAGCCATACGCCTTTGCCTGGCAGGCACTGGGCGATGAAATCAGCCGCCAGGCGCAAGGCACCGGTGCCGCCCGGCGTCTGCGTGGCGCCGGCGCGTTGTTCGGTGATCAGTGGTGAGTCGGCGCCGAGCACCAGCTCATTGATGACCTTGGCGAACAGCGGATTGCCGTGGCCGCCGATGTAAGTCTTGGTGTCCTGGCTTTCGACCAGCCGCGCTTCGGCGATTTTCACCGCTTCGGGGATCGGCGTCAGGCCCTGAGCGTCCTTGTAGACGCCAACGCCGAGGTCGAACTTGCGCGGATTGGCATCCTGCGCATAGGCCTCCATCAACCCGAGGATGGGGTCGCCGGGGACCCGGCCGATGGCGTCGAAGTGCATTACTTGCGTCCTTCTGCGGTCTTGGCCACTTCGTCAGTGCGCGCCGCCATGATGAAGTCGTTGCGGTGCAAGCCTTTGATCGAGTGGCTCCACCAGGTCACGGTGACTTTGCCCCACTCGGTCAGCAGGCCCGGGTGATGACCTTCGGCCTCGGAGATCTCACCCACGGCATTGGTGAAGGCCAGGGCATGTTTGAAGTTCTTGAACAGGAAAATTTTCTCGAGCTGCATGACGCCATCGCGTACTTCGATGTTCCAGTCAGGGATCTGCTTGATCAGGATCGGCAGCTCTTCGTCGCTGACTTGTGGCGCATCGGCGCGGCAGGCTTCGCAGTGGGCTTGGTTCAAAGTCGACATGGTGTATTCCTGAAAACGAGTGTGTTTTTTATTAAAGCGCATAGGCCGTCAATGCCGTCACGCTAAAGCAAAGTGGCGGCGACGCACAGACGCAATTGTCAGCAAAAGTCGCGGTTCAGGCGGCTTTGGGTTTCGGCGGAAATTTCGGCGCGTGCAAGCCCAACTGCATGCCCTGGCGGACCATGGCCATGATGTCTTCATGGGCCACATCGAACAGGCGCTTGAGGTTGGGCAGGACAAAGTAAAGCGGTTGCAGAATGTCGATGCGATACGGCGTGCGCATGGCTTCCAGCGGATCGAAGAGCTGATGCTCGGGCTCGTCCGACAGGCAGTAAACGGTTTCTTTCGGCGAGGACAGAATCCCGCCGCCGTAGATGCGCTTGCCTTGCGGGGTGTCGACCAGGCCGAATTCGATGGTCATCCAGTACAGCCGCGCCAGGTACACGCGTTCTTCCTTGGTCGCCTGCAGGCCAAGCTTGCCGTAGGTGTGGGTGAATTCAGCGAAGTACGGGTTGGTCAACAACGGGCAGTGGCCGAAGATCTCGTGGAAAATGTCTGGCTCTTGCAGATAGTCGAGTTCTTCGCGGGTACGGATGAACGTCGCGACAGGAAATTGCTTGCTGGCGAGCAATTCGAAAAAGGTCTGGAAGGGAATCAGCGCCGGCACCCGGGCGACCTGCCAACCCGTGGTCTCGCCGAGGACTTTGTTGATCTCGGCCAGTTGCGGGATGCGGTCGTGGGGCAGATCGAGTTTTTCGATACCGTCCAGGTATTCCTGGCACGCGCGACCTTCAATCACCTTCAACTGGCGAGTGATCAGCGTGTTCCACACCGCATGTTCTTCGGCGGGGTAGTCGATAAAACCTTGCGCATCGGGCTCGCGAGCCACGTATTGCGTCTGCTTCATGCTGCTCTCCTGCTAAGGGATTTGGTTTTTGTTATATCCAGCGATGGGAAAAGGAATACCGGAGAGTGGCGGGGCGTGCAGCATGTTTAAGCGCGTGCACGTAGGAAAATTCGGCGACTTTCGTAAAGTTATCGTTACGCTTTGTCGAGTAATGCGCATTTGCGGCGATTAGCGGGTTTGAAAAGCGCGGGGGCTGTCACATAATCTTGACAATTATCTGCGTGCCTCGGCAGAAAAGCCTCGGCAGCGCACACCATTCGGCCCGGCATTATCCCTTGGGGACCGGGCTTGCTCGCGAATGCGGTGGGTCAGTTACATAAATGTCGACTGACAGGGACTCTTCGCGAGCAAGCCCGCTCCCACAGCGGTGCGTGCATGGCACTTCATTTTCTATCGGGCCTTTTTCTATGCGCATCAAAGTCCATTGCCAGAACCGCATCGGCATCCTGCGCGACATTCTCAATCTGCTGGTCGCGTACGGCATCAACGTTGCGCGCGGCGAGGTTGGCGGTGAGCACGGCAATGCGATCTATCTGCATTGCCCGAACCTGATCAACATCCAGTTCCAGGCGTTGCGCCCCAAGTTCGAGGCAATTGGTGGGGTCTTCGGCGTCAAGCGCGTCGGCCTCATGCCTAGCGAGCGTCGGCACATGGAGTTGAACGCGTTGCTCGGTGCACTGGAGTTTCCGGTGCTGTCGATCGACATGGGCGGCTCGATCGTTGCGGCCAACCGCGCGGCGGCGCAGTTGCTCGGGGTGCGCGTCGATGAGGTGCCGGGGATTCCGCTGTCGCGCTACGCCGAGG
>Ga0308159_1005484_pt1 | contig 10717 bp, 10 predicted proteins | sample PhyCR1_FD_201040 | JGI IMG/M metagenome (GOLD analysis project Ga0308159, IMG submission 201040) | Phyllosphere microbial communities from UC Gill Tract Community Farm, Albany, California, United States - DLSLC.R1 | ecosystem: Host-associated > Plants > Phyllosphere > Unclassified | place: USA...
AACACGGTGGCCGCTCAGCAGCCGCGGTCCATCGAGGACCAGCCGGACAAGATCACCCTCCCCTAGTTCACCCCTCCCCACAGCGGGGCTCCGGCCCCACACCTCCTCAACGAAGAGAAAGCACTCACATGCGCAAGAAGATCGTCGCCGGCCTCAGCCTGGCGCTCATCGCGGGCCTCGCCCTCAGCGGCTGCTCGGCACGCGGCTCGTCCGACGACGCCGGCAGCACCAGCAGCATCAAGAAGGGCGACCTCATCGGCGTCGCCCTGCCGGCCAAGACCTCGCAGAACTGGGTCCTCGCGGGTGCTGCGTTCAAGAAGTCGATCGAGGACGCCGGCTTCAAGGCCGACATCCAGTACGCCAACGCCGGCAACCCGGTCCCCGACCAGCAGTCGCAGATCTCGGGCATGATCACCAAGGGCGCCAAGGCCGTCATCATCGGTGCCGCCGACGGTTCGCAGCTGACGGCGCAGGTCAAGTCCGCCAAGGACCGCGGCGCCGTCGTCATCGCCTGGGACCGCAACATCCTGAACACGAAGAACGTCGACTACTACGTGGCGTTCAACAACTTCAAGGTCGGCCAGCTCCAGGCCGAGGCGCTGCTCAAGGGCCTCGAGGAGAAGAAGGGCGACAAGCCGTACAACGTCGAGCTCTTCGCCGGTTCGCCGGACGACGCCAACGCGACCGTGTTCTTCAACGGTGCGATGGACGTCCTGCAGCCGAAGATCGACGACGGCACGATCAAGGTCGTCTCCGGTCAGACCACGTTCCAGAAGGTCGTCACGCAGGGCTGGCTCGCGCAGAAGGCCCAGTCGCGCATGACCGACCTGCTCTCGCAGTACTACACGGGTGACACCGAGCTCGACGGCGTCCTGTCGCCGAACGACACCCTCGCCCGTGCGATCCTCACCGCGACCAAGGCCGCCGGCAAGGACAACCCCGTCGTGACGGGCCAGGACTCGGAGACCGCGTCCATCCCGCTCATCATGCAGGGCACGCAGTACTCGACGATCTTCAAGGACACGTCGAAGGAGGCCCAGGCGGCCGTCGACCTCGTCTCCACGCTGTCGAAGGGCGACAAGCCCGACACGAAGATGGACAAGACGAACAACTACAACGGCAAGAAGACGGTCCCCGCGATCGAGCTCACGCCGGTCCTGGTCACCAAGGACAACGCCGTCGAGGCCTACAAGGGCAACGACACCCTCGAGGAGCTCGCCAAGAAGGGCTGATCTCCCCAGCACCACGGACGGCCCCGTCTCGCCTCGGCGAGACGGGGCCGTCCTGCGTCGTCCGGGGGCCGGCCACACGGCGGACGGGAGGCTCGGTGCACGTCGTGATCCGTGCCTCCAGTCCGCCGTGTGGTCAGCCCAGGGCCCGTGGCCGCGCCCGCTCCGTGCCCGCGTCCGTCAGGGGTGGGCAGCGCGCAACCGGCGCGCGGCGTCGGCGAGGTGCGGGACGTCGGTGCGGGCGGTGCCGAACACCAGCGCACGCGTCGTGTCGAAGTACCGCCGGGTCAGCCGCTCACCCAGGTCGGACACGCGCGACCACGGGATGCCGGGCTCGCTCGCGGTGACCCCGGCGGGGAGCACCCGGACCGCCTCACCGATCTCGACCAGGCGCATCCGGACCGCGTCGTGCATCAGGTCTTCGGGCACCCGCTCGTCGTCGATGTAGCGCCGGATCGCCTCGCACGCCCGGATGACGTCGTCGAGGCGGTCGGCCACGGCACGGCGGATGCCGGGCTGCGCACTCACAGCGGCACCGCGGTCCGGACGACCCCGGGTCGCATGCCCGCGGCGTCGACCACGTCGACCCGGACCCCGAGCAGCCGTTCGGCGGCGTCCTGGATGCGCATCAGCGCGAAGATGCCGAGCCCCGCGTCGACGTCGACCATCAGGTCGACGTCACTGTCCGGGCCGTCCTCACCCCGGGCGACGCTGCCGAAGATCCGGGGGTTCCGCCCGCCGAACCGCTGCACGATCTCGATGAGGTCCTGCCGGGCCGCGACCACGCGCTCGAGGAGCGGCGGGGGTTCCTCGACCGGCTGCAGGTCGATCGTCGTCGTGAAGCCCGCCGCGCGGAGCATCCGCTGCAGGGCTGCGAGCGACGGTTCGCGCCGACCGTTCTCGTAGGTGCTGATGACGCTCTGCGTGACGCCGGCGCGCTGTGCGAGCTGGACCTGGGTCAGTTCGGCGCGTTCACGGGCGTCGCGGATGAGCACCGCGGCCGACAGTGGCGGGGCGGACCGTGGGGGAACAGCGGACATGCTGCAACGATACACAGCATCCAACATTTCGTCCGCCGCCGGAGCGGCGCGCGCTCAGCGGGGGTCGGAGACGTCCGCACGGTGGAAGTTCTGCGCCGAGCGGGACGCCGTCGGGCCACGCTGACCCTGGTAGCGGGACTGGTACTCGGCGGAACCGTAGGGCTTCTCGGCCGGGCTCGACAGCTGGAAGAAGCACAGCTGCCCGATCTTCATCCCCGGCCACAGCTTGATCGGCAGCGTCGCCACGTTCGACAGCTCGAGCGTCACGTGCCCCGAGAACCCGGGGTCGATGAAGCCCGCGGTCGAGTGGGTCAGGAGGCCGAGGCGGCCGAGCGAGCTCTTGCCCTCGAGCCGAGCGGCGATGTCGTCGGGCAGGGTCACGACCTCGAACGTGGAGCCGAGGACGAACTCGCCCGGGTGCAGCACGAACGCCTCGTCCGGGTCGGTCTCGACCAGGCGGGTCAGGTCGGGCTGGTCCACCGCGGGATCGATGTGCGGGTACTTGTGGTTGTCGAACAGCCGGAAGAACTTGTCGAGCCGGACGTCGATGCTCGACGGCTGCACGAGCGAGGCGTCGTACGGGTCGAGGCCGATCCGGCCTGCAGCGAGCTGGGCGGTGATGTCGCGGTCGGAGAGCAGCACGGACGAAGCCTAGCGGCAGCGCGGGTCGCGCCGGTATGCTGCCAGGCTGCCCACCACCCGGGCGGGCGGCGTTCGGAGCAGTGATGACCACGTACACCGTCGACGAGATCACGGTGCCCGCCACCATGGACGACGACCCGGCGACCGTCGCGACCTTCGCCGAGTGGCTCGCGGTGTCCGACGGCGCCGAAGCCGCCGTGCACGGGCTGCACGAGTTGGCCTGGACGCCGGAGGAGTACCTGCCGCTGTGCCGCGAGCCGGGTGCCCCGAGCCGGCTCGTCGTCGCCCGCGACGACCGCGGCACCGTGGTCGGTGCGGGCTCGTACGACACGAAGCAGGAGCCCGGCACCACCAACTACTGGCTGTCGGTCGGCGTCGCCCCCGAGCACCAGCGCCGCGGGGTCGGGACGCTGCTCGCCGACCACCTGGAGTCGATGGCCCGCGCCGACGGCCGCACGCAGTGGAAGACGTACGCCGTCTCGCGGCAGGTCGGGCCCGCGTCCGGGCCCGGCTACGTGCAGGCCCCGACGGGGTTCGGCGCCGTCCCGGAGGACGAGGCCGGGGTGCGGTTCCTGACCGCCCGCGGCTGGCACTTCGGCCAGGTGAACCGGATCAGCCGGCTCCCGCTGCCCGCCGACGCATCCGTGGTGCGCGGACTGCACGAGCGGGCGTCTGCTGCCGCCGGGCCGGAGTACCGCGTGCATGCCTGGACCGGTCGCACGCCGGAGCAGTGGCTCGACGGCATCGCCCTGCTCGAGACCCGGATGAGCACCGACGCGCCCGCAGGGGACATGGAGGAGCCCGAGGACGTCTGGACCGCCGAACGACTCCGGGAGCACGAGGACGAGCTCGCCCGGGCACCGCGCACCCTGCTCACCGTGGCCGTCGAGCACGTGCCGACGACCACCCTGGCCGGTTTCACGCAGCTGTCCGTGCCCGACGACCCCGCACGGCCGGCACAGCAGTGGGACACCCTGGTGCTCCGCGAGCACCGCGGCCACCGGCTCGGCTGGCTGCTCAAGGTCGTCGGGATCCAGGAGCTCGAGCGGCGGTTCCCGGGGCGTCCCTCGGTCATCACGTTCAACGCGGAGGAGAACCGTCATATGCTCGACGTGAACGAGGCCGTCGGGTTCGTCGGCGTCGGCTGCGAGGGCATCTGGGAACGGCGGGTCTGAGCGCGCATCCGAGGGGCCGCCGTCCAGCCGGCACGCCTACGATTGGACGGTCATGACCGTCACGTCACCCGAAACCCAGCCCACGGGGTCAGCGCCGGACGCCGCCCCCACCACAGGGCGCTCGTCCACCGTCGCGACGGTCCTCGTCATCGCGATCCCGCTGGCCGTCGCGTGCTCGATCCTCGGGCTGACGATCACCGGTGCCTTCAGCGCGAGTCAGCAGCTGGTGTCCGCCGGCGAGGTCGTCGAGTACGGCCTGCCGATCGCCCGCGTCGTGCACGACGCGATGGCGGCGCTGACCATCGGGCTCCTCATCGTCGCCGCCTTCGCGCTGCCCGCGCAGAAGAAGGACCACGGCGCCCTGTCCAGCGTGCAGCACCGTGCGACCCGGTGGGCCGCGGCGACCGGCGCCGTCTGGTTCCTGGCCGCCGCGGTGAGCATCGTCCTGACCGGCGCGAACACCCTCGGTGTCCCGCTCACCAGCCCGGTGTTCGCCCGCAACTTCATGCTCTTCGCGTTCCAGGTCGAGATCGGCCAGGCGCTCGTGGTGTCGGCAGCCGCGATCCTCGTCGCCACGGTGGTCGCCGCCTTCGCCACCCGGGTGACGACCCTGGCGTTCGCCACCGTGATCGGCCTGTTCGCCCTGCTCCCCCTGGCCCTGTCCGGCCACGCGGCCGGGTCGCTCGAGCACGCGAACGCGGTGAACTCGCTCGCGATCCACCTGGTCGGGGTGTGCGTGTGGGCCGGTGGCCTGGTCGCCGTGGTCCTGCTCCGCACCCGCACCAAGGGCGCGACCGGACGTGTGATCGCCCGGTACTCGACGCTCGCCGGCTGGTCGTTCGGGGCCGTGGCGTTCTCCGGCATCGTCAACGCGTCGCTGCGCCTGACCGGCCCGCTCGACCTGTTCACGACGACGTACGGCTGGCTCATCACCGTCAAGGCGCTCATCCTCGTGCTGCTCGGCGTCGCGGGGATCGTGCAGCGCCGGAAGCTCGTGCCCGGGCTCCTCCGCGCGCCGCTCGACCGCCGCCTGTTCACCCGGTTCGCGCTGGCAGAGATCGTGTTCATGGCCGTGGCCATCGGCGTCTCGGTCGCCGTGTCCCGCTCGCAGCCGCCGATCCCGCAGACCCCGGCGACGGGCGAGGACACCCGCTCCGGCCTGATCGGGTTCCCGTTCCCGCCGGCGCAGACCACGCAGACCTACCTGACCCAGTGGCACATCGACTGGGTGTGGCTCGGTCTGGCCGTCGTCGGGGCCGTCTGGTACCTGCTGGCGGTACGCAAGCTCCGGAAGCGCGGCGACGCCTGGCCCGTCGGCCGCACCATCGCCTGGCTGATCGGCTGCGCCCTGTTCATCTGGACCACGTCGGCCGGCCCTGCCGTCTACGGCATGATCCACTTCTCGTCGCACATGCTCCAGCACATGCTGCTGATGATGTTCGTCCCGCTGCCGCTCGTGCTCGGCGGCCCGGTGCTGCTCGCGCTCCGCACCCTGCCGGTCCGGAACGACGGCTCACGCGGTGCCCGCGAGTGGCTCATGCTCTTCGTGCACTCCCGCTGGATGCAGTTCCTCGGCAAGCCCGCCGTCGCCGGGATCATCTTCGCCGGGTCCCTCGTGGTGTTCTACTTCACGCCGGCGTACCAGGCCGCGATGCAGTCGCACGAGTGGCACGTCGCGATGATCATCCACTTCGTCCTGAGCGGCTACCTGTTCTTCTGGGTCTTCGTCGGCGTCGATCCGGGCCCCCAGCGCCCGCCGTACCCGATGCTCATCATCACCCTGCTGGCCACCCTGGCGTTCCACGCGTTCTTCGGCGTCGCGGTCATGACGTCGCAGTCGGTGTTCGCGATCGACTGGTTCCACGCGCTGGGCCAGACCAACGACGCCGCACTGCTCGACGACCAGCACACCGGCGGCGGCATCGCCTGGGGCGCTTCGGAGCTCCCGATGGTGTTCGTGGCCCTGCTCGTCGTCCGGAACTGGATGCGCTCGGACAAGCGCGACGCGAAGCGTCTCGACCGCAAGGCCGACCGCGACGGCGACGCCGACCTCAAGGCCTACAACGAACGCCTGGCGGCGATGAGCAAGCGGGACTGACCCGCAGCACCGGCCACACGGCGGGCGCGGTTCCGGTCAGTCCCCGTGGACGATGCAGACCGCGTCGAGGTCCATCGCGGCCTCGAGGGCGGCCGAGATCCCCGACTCCCCGTCGGGGCCGGCGGGGGTCACGGTGTCGACCCACCACAGCGGCGTCGCCAGGGTCGGGGCGTCCGGCAGGATCCGCTCGACCTCGTCGAAGGAGTCCACCCGGCGGACTCCGAGCACGGTGATCACCGGGTGGGTGGCGTCCCGGCAGACCTGCATCATCGGGCCGTCGTCGAGCGCCCGGACGCCCCAGGTCTCGTCGTGCAGCAGGAGCGCCTCCGCCACCTCGCGCGTCTCCACCGGCTGGCGGCAGAGGATGGTGACGTCACGCGGCACCCTGACCGCCCACCATCCGGTCGTCGCGGACGTGTCCGTCGAGCGTGCCCTCGTCGTGCGCGGGGTCGAGCGGTGCGCCGCCGACCAGCTGCAGGAAGCGGTCCTCGTCGATGCGGTCGAGGAACGACTCGAGCGCTTCCCAGCCGTCCTCGAAGCGGACGACCATCCCGCCGTCGTCAGCGGCGTCGGCATCCGGACGGGCGGCCGAGCCGGAGCCGGCTGCGAAGGTCGCGGTGGTGGTCCGCGGTGGCGGCCAGACGCCGTCGCGGTCCAGGAAGCCGGCGGCCTCGGGGCCCACGACGACGGCGAGCGGCGACGGCTCGCCGTGCGAGACGGCCCGCACCAGGTGGTCCGCGTCACCGCGGCGCTGCATGACGACGCCGAACACGGGGACGACCTGGTCGGCGACCCGCTGCACGGCATCGAACATCCGGTTCGCCAGGCCCGGGTCGGTGTTCTCCTCGGGCACGGTGAGCACGGCGGACATCGTCTCGACGACGACCCCGCCGACCAGGTGCGCGGTCAAGGTCGCGGAGAACCCCTCGCCGACGGCGTACGAGGTCGAGATGCCGGGTGCCTCGTGCTTCGCGTACTGCGTGACGACCCAGCGGTCCCACGGCACGGTGAGCGGTTCGGCGGTGCCCCACCGGGTCGGGCAGGTGCCGACGGTGTGGCACAGCGCCTCGATCGCGGAGCCCATGTCGACCGCACGGCCGGGGTGGTGGCGGAGGGTCAGGTCGATGCTGATCTGTCGCACCGAGTCGGCCGAGACCGGGTGCTCGGGCGACGGGGTGCCCACGAGTTCGGGGCCGCGGTGCACGAAGTCCTCGATGTCGGAGGCGACGACGCCGGTCCGGCCGTCACGCAGCGTGCCGTCGAAGTCGGACACCGCCCACGCGGCGCCGTACGCGCCGAGCGCGTGCCGGAGCGCCGGGGTGATCGCCGCGGCCCGGCCGGTGCGGAGCACGACCGTCCGTCCGGCGTCCGCAGACCGACGGAGCAGCGAGGCGAGCGCGTCCGTCAGCCACACGACGGGCGAGGCGGACTCGACCACGATCGCCGAGCCGACCACGTCGTCGATGAGGGGATGCCTGACCATCCGGGTCCTCCTCGGTTCGGGGCTGGAACTCCCTGGACGGTACACACGGGGGCGACACCTGTCCGTCAGGCGCCCACCCTCACAGCGGAGACTCGGGAGGCGCGACACGCGCCCGCGAGACGGCGTACGGTGCGCGGTCGGCTGGCTTCCAGGCGAGAATCCGCTAGGCTTGCCGAGTCCCGTTCTGCGGGGCGCGCGAGTGTAGTTCAATGGTAGAACTCCAGCTTCCCAAGCTGGTAGCGCGGGTTCGATTCCCGTCACTCGCTCCGTCGGACGTACGCTCGCCGCATGTCCTCCTCCTCCGGTTCCCCCGAACACACCGCACCCGTGGTCGTCATCGGTGCCGGGGTCGTCGGCGCTGCGACCGCGTACGCGCTCACCGCCCGCGGCGAGCGCGTCCTGCTCGTGGAACAGCACGCCCGCGGCCACCACCTCGGGTCCTCGCACGGTGCGACCCGGATCTTCCGGCAGGGCTACGCCGACCCGGAGTACGTCGCGCTGACCACCCGCGCACTGGCGCTGTGGGAAGCGCTCGAGGCCGCCGCCGGCGAGGAGCTCGTCGTCCGCACGGGTGCCGTCGACCACGGTCGGCCCGAGGTCGTCGACGCGATCGCCGCGGCCCTCGCCGACGCGGACATCCCCCACGAGTCACTCACTCCGGAGCAGGCGGCAGCACGTTGGCCCGGCATCGCGTTCGAGGGGCACGTGCTGACCCACGCGTCGGCCGGACGCATCCGCTCCGAGCGGACGATCGAGGTGCTCCTCACGCTCGCCGAACGGACCGGTCTCGTCGACCTGCGGTTCGACACCCGGGTCACCGGGCTCGAGGACCACGGTGACGACGTCACCGTGGCGCTGTCCGACGGCAGCGCGGTCCGTACCGCGTCCGTGGTGGCCGCGGTCGGCTCGTGGGCCCCCACGCTGGTCGGCGGGCTGCTCGCCGGACGCGGGGCGGGCCTCCCGGCCATCCGCGTCACCCAGGAACAGCCGGCCCACTTCCCCAGCCACCTGCCGGACGCGGCCTGGCCGAGCTTCGTGCACTGGGCCGACGGCGACGACGTGTACGGGCTGCTGACGCCGGGTGAGGGCGTCAAGGTCGGGTTCCACGGCACCGGGCCGGTCGTCGACCCGGACCACCGGGACTTCGTGCCCGTGCCGGCCGAGGCCGAGCGACTGCAGGCGTACGTCGCGCGGTACGTGCCGGGGGTCGACGCGACGAAGCCGACGTTCATCAGCTGCCTGTACGACAACTCCCCCGACGAGGACTTCGTCATCGACCGGGTCGGGCCGCTGACCGTCGCGACGGGGTTCTCCGGGCACGGCTTCAAGTTCGCGCCGCTGCTCGGCGAGATGCTCGCGGACCTCGCCATGGGCGGCGTGCCGCACCCGCGCTTCGCCCTGCCGGAGCCGGTGCCCGCGTCCTGACGCACCGACCGGTTCGCCGCACGCCGGCGTCTCGCAACCGGCCGCTACGGTGGGAACCGTGCGCATCATCGTGGCTCCGGACTCGTTCAAGGGCACCGCGACGGCGGCATCGATCGCTGCGGCGGTCCGTGCCGGCTGGCTGACCGAACGCCCCGACGACGACGTGGTCCTCGTCCCGATGGCCGACGGCGGCGAGGGCACGCTCGACGCCTTCGAGACCGCCGTCCCCGGAGCCGTCCGGGTCCCCGTCACCGTGACCGGGCCGGCCGGGACACCGGTCGACACCCACTGGCTGCGGCTGCCCGACGGCCGCGCGGTGGTGGAGCTCGCCGCGACGAGCGGCCTCCCCCTGCTCGACGCACCGATGCCGGACACGGCGACGAGCCGCGGGTTCGGCGAGGCGATCGCCGCCGCGCTCGACGCCGGGGCCACGGGACTCGTGCTCGGCATCGGGGGCAGCGCGTCCACCGACGGCGGGCGACCGGTGCTCGAGGCGCTCGGACTCGACAGCGAAGGAGCCGACACCGACGGCCTCCGGACACTCCCCCCGCTCGGCGTCACCGTGCTCACCGACGTGGCCTCCCCGCTGCTCGGTCCGACCGGTGCCGCAGCCGTCTTCGGCCCGCAGAAGGGCATCACGCCCGACCGTGTGGCGTCCTTCGACGACCGGCTCGCCGCCTGGGCCGCGCGCTTCCCCGACGTCGACCCGGACACCCCGGGGTCCGGAGCCGCCGGCGGTGTCGGGTTCGGCCTGCTGGTGTGGGGCGCCACGCTCGCCGGTGGGGCCGCGGCCGTCGCCGAGGTCCTCGGGCTGCCGGCGCTGCTCGAGGGGTCCGACGTGAGCCGTGCCGACGTCGTGATCAGCGGCGAAGGGTGCTTCGACGGCCAGAGCGCCGTCGGCAAGGTGCCCTCGGTGGTCCGCGACCTGACCGCGGCACGCGCTCCCGGAGCCCGCTCGATGCTCGTCGCCGGCGCGATCGAGGCCCCGCTCCACGACTACGCGGCCGCCGCGTCGCTCACCGTGCTCGCGACGCAGACCACCGGCGAGCCCGACGACGCCTTCGCCGACCCGCTGCGCTTCGCCACGATCGCCGGGCAGCGGCTGGCCCGGCTCGCCTGAGCGAGCAGAACGACGCGACGCGCCCGTCCGCGGACACAGGGGTGTCCTGGTTGTACCTCCCACCCGGCCGCGGCTGCGCGCACACTGGTTCCCGGGCCGGAACCGGCCCGCAACGCACCACCCCCACGAGGAGATCATTGCGCACCGTCAACGCGTACGCGGCACCGTCAGCGACCGAGCCGCTCGTCAAGACCACCATCACCCGTCGGGACGTCGGCCCGGACGACGTCGCGATCGACATCGCCTACGCCGGCATCTGCCACTCGGACATCCACACCGTCCGCGGTGAGTGGGGCCCCATCCAGTACCCGCAGGTCGTCGGCCACGAGATCGTCGGCCACGTGACCGAGGTCGGCGAGAACGTCACCAAGCACAAGGTCGGCGACCGCGTCGGCGTCGGCTGCATGGTGAACTCGTGCGGCGAGTGCGAGAACTGCGTCGCCGGCCAGGAGCAGTACTGCCTCAAGGGCAACATCGGCACCTACGCCAGCGTCGACCCGGCCGA
>Ga0308159_1005486_pt1 | contig 10715 bp, 7 predicted proteins | sample PhyCR1_FD_201040 | JGI IMG/M metagenome (GOLD analysis project Ga0308159, IMG submission 201040) | Phyllosphere microbial communities from UC Gill Tract Community Farm, Albany, California, United States - DLSLC.R1 | ecosystem: Host-associated > Plants > Phyllosphere > Unclassified | place: USA...
CGCGCGGTGCAGGGCGGCTTCGACGAGCGGGTGTATGCGCAGGTGGCGCGGCTGCCGCAGGTGCGGCTGGCCAGCCCGGTGCTGGAGGTCCAGGCGATCGCGCACACGCCCGCCGGCCAGCGGCTGGGTCTGCGCGTGGTCGGCGTCGATGCGTTGGTCGTGCCCGGCATCGCGCCCGCGCTGATGCCGGTGCCTGCGCGGGGCGGTGACGACGACACGCGCTTCGCGATGCTGTCGCCCGGTCAGGCCTTCCTGAACCCGTCGGCCCGTCGGGCGATCGGATCGGCCACCGAGCTGCGGCTCGACGGCGCGGCGCCCGGGCAGCCACCCCTGCGCATCGCCGGCACGGTGGCTGCGAGCGGCAGCGCGCTGGCCGTGATGGACATCGGCGCCGCACAGGACCTGCTGGGCCGTGGCGGCGAGCTCACGCGCATCGACCTGCGGCTGGCACCGGGCACCGACCGCAGCGCTTTCGTCGCCGCGCTGCAGCGCCTGCCCGGATGGCCCGCGAACGTGCGCGCGGCCGAGCCCGGCGATGCGGCCGAGCGCGCGAGCAACCTGTCGCGCGCCTACCGCGTCAACCTCACGGTGCTGGCGCTGGTGGCGCTGTTCACCGGGGCCTTCCTGGTGTTCTCGGTGCTGGCGCTCAGCGTGACCAAGCGCGCACAGCAGTTCGCGCTGCTCGGCGTGCTGGGCCTCACCCCAAGCCAGCGCTTGCGGCTGGTGCTGGCGGAGTCGCTGCTGCTGGGGGCCGTGGGCAGCGTGGCCGGGCTCGCGCTGGGCGGCACGCTGGCCTGGGCCGCGCTGCGTCTGCTGGGCGGCGACCTCGGGGGCGGCTACTTCGCGGGCGTGTCGCCACGGCTGCAATGGAGTTCGCCGGCCGCCCTGCTCTACGGCGCGCTCGGCCTGGCAGCGGCCGGCGTGGGCGGCTGGTGGCCCGCGCGTGCCGCGCAGCGCCTGCCCGAGGCGCAGACGCTCAAGGGCCTGGGCGCCGGCACGGCCACCGTTCGCCGGCCGTGGATGGCGCTCGCCCTGATCGCGGGGGGCGCGGGCCTGGCCGGCATGCCGGCCGTTTTTGGCATTCCCCTGGCAGCGTATGTCTCGGTCGGACTGCTGCTGGTGGGGGGCATCGCCGGCCTGCCGTGGCTGATCGAGGCGGTGTACGACCGGCTCGCGCCGCGGCTCGGCCAACGGCTGCTGCCCATGCTGGCCGTCGAACGTGCGCGGCGCATGCGGGGCACGGCGGCGGTGGCGGTGAGCGGCGTGGTCGCCAGCCTGGCCCTGTCGGTCGCGCTGACGGTGATGGTGGCGAGCTTTCGCGATTCGGTGACGCAGTGGCTCGACGTGGTGCTGCCTGCCGACCTGTACCTGCGCGCGGCCGGTGCCGGCGGTGCATCGACCGACGCCGCGCCCTTCGACGCGGCCTTGGTGCAGCGCATGGCGCAGCTTCCGGGGGTGGCGCGGGCCAGCACCCTGCGCACCCGCAGCCTGCTGCTCGACGCCGCGAGGCCGCCGGTCACGCTGATCGCCCGCGCCATCGACGCCGACGACGCCGCGCGCTCGCTGCCGCTGGTCGGCCCGGCCCTGCCCGTGCCCGCCGGGCGCATCGGCCTGTACGTGAGCGAGCCGATGGTGGCGCTGTACGGCCTGCGGCCAGGGCAGGACTGGCCCGAGCTGGCCAAGGCATTCGGGGCGGCAGCGCCCGCATCGTCGACGCGAGCCGCGTCCTTCTTCATCGCAGGCGTGTGGCGCGACTATGTGCGCCAGTTCGGCGCGGTGACGATGGACAGCGCCGACTTCGTCCGCCTGACCGGCGACCGGCACGTGAGCGACATCGCGCTGTGGCTCGCGCCCGGGGCGCGCGAGGCCGACGTGCAGCAGGCCGCGCGCGGCGTGACGGCCCAGGCCTTCGGCGGCGATGCCGACGCCATCGAGTTCTCGTCCGTGGCGCAGATCCGCGCCAACTCGCTGCGCATCTTCGACCGCAGCTTCGCCGTCACCTACTGGCTGCAGGCCGTGGCGATCGCCATCGGCCTGTTCGGCGTGGCGGCCAGCTTCAGCGCCCAGGTGCTGGCGCGGCGCAAGGAATTCGGGCTGCTGGCACACCTCGGCCTCACGCGCCGGCAGGTGCTGGCCGTGGTCGCCGGCGAAGGCGCGGCGTGGACCGCCATCGGCGCCGTCGCCGGCCTGGCGCTGGGGCTCGCGGTGTCGGTGGTGCTGGTGAAGGTGGTCAACCCGCAGAGCTTCCACTGGAGCATGGACCTGCTCGTGCCCTGGGGGCGGCTGGCGCTGCTGTGCGGTGCGGTGGTCACGGCCGGCACCGTCACGGCCTGGCTGGCGGGGCGCGCAGCGGCGTCGCGGGAGGCGGTGCTGGCGGTGAAGGAGGACTGGTGATGACGGCCCACCCACCATGCTGACCCGTCGACATACCCTCGCCCTGCTGCCCGCCTTGGCGTGGGCCACCTCGGCGAAAGCCCTGCCGCCGCGCACGCTGCAATTCCCGCGCGACTTCGGCAGCCACCCGGACCTGCGCACCGAGTGGTGGTATGTCACCGGCCATGCCGAGGCGGCAGGCGGGCGGCGCTTCGGCTTCCAGGTGACCTTCTTCCGATCGCGCGTGGACGCGGCGCAGACGATGCGCTCGGCGTTCGCGGCCAAGCAGTTGCTGTTCGCGCACGCGGCGGTGACCGACCTGCAGGGCCGCCAGCTGCGGCATGCGCAGCGCATCGCGCGCGCCGGCTTCGGCATCGCGAGCGCCTCCGAGGCCGACACCGACGTGCAGCTGCAGGACTGGTCGCTGGTGCGCGATGCCGCCAGCGGCCTCTACCAGGCCGAGTTGCCGGCCGATGCGGGCGCGGAGGGCTTCGGCCTCTCGCTGCGCTTCGGCCCCACGCAAGCTCTGCTGCTGCAGGGCGACGCCGGGCTGTCGCGCAAGGGGCCGGATGCGTCGCAGGCCAGCTACTACTACAGCGAACCGCAGCTGGCCGTGCAAGGACGCATCGCCCTGCCCGGCCAGCCTCCCGTCGATGTGACCGGCCGGGCCTGGCTGGACCACGAATGGAGCGAGGCGCTGATGCATCCCGAGGCGGTGGGCTGGGACTGGATCGGCATGAATCTCGACGATGGCAGCGCACTCACCGCCTTCCGGCTTCGACGGCGCGACGGCTCGGCGCTGTGGGTCGGTGGGTCGTGGCGTGCGCCAGGCGGCGCGGTGCAGGCCTTCGGGCCGCAGGACGTGCGCTTCACGCCCCGCCGCGTGTGGACCAGTCCGCGCTCGGGCGGGCGCTATCCGGTGCAATGGACGCTCGACACGCCGGCGGGCCGATTCGAGGTGGCCTCGCTGCTGGACGACCAGGAACTGGACAGCCGCGGCTCGACCGGCGCGATCTACTGGGAGGGCCTGAGCGCGCTGCGCGACGCGCCAGGCCGCACCATCGGGCACGGCTATCTGGAGATGACGGGCTACGTGGCGGCGCTGCGGCTCTGAGGCGCTCGGCGGGCCGCGAGCGGGTCAGTGGCCCTTGCGGCGACGCCCCAGCAGCGCGATCACCTCGCCCATGATGCCGCGCCGGAAGGCCAGCACGCAGACCACGAAGATCAGGCCGGTGACCATGGTGACCGACTCGCCCAGCGTGTTGAACCAGTCGACCCCGGTCAGGCGCGCCAGCGCAGTGCCCAGGTCGCCGATCTTGTTCTCCAGCACCACCACCACCGCGGCGCCGACGATGGGGCCCGACAGCGTGCCCAGCCCGCCCAGCAGCGTCATGAGGATGACCGAGCCCGACGACGACCAGTGCACGTCGGTCAGCGTGGCAAAGCCCAGCACCAGGGTCTTGAGCGAACCGGCCAGACCCGAGAGTGCGGCCGAAATCACGAAGGCCAACAGCTTGAAGCGGCTGACGTCGTAGCCCAGCGACAGCGCACGCGGCTCGTTCTCCTTGATGCCCTTGAGCACCTGGCCGAAGGGCGAGTGGATGGTGCGCACGATGAGCAGGAAGGCCGCCACCACGACCACGAGCGTGACGTAGTACATCGTCAGGTCGGTGGACAGGTCGAGCACGCCGAAGAGCTTGCCGCGCGGCACGCCCTGCAGCCCGTCCTCGCCGCCGGTGAACTTCGCCTGCAGGCAGAAGAAGAACACCATCTGCGCCAGCGCCAGCGTGATCATCGCGAAGTAGATGCCCTGGCGGCGGATCGCCAGCAGGCCGAACACCCAGCCGAGCAAGGCGCCGGTGAGCGTGCCGGCGATCAGGCCGAGCTCGGGCGTGAGGCCGAGATCACGCAGACAATAGCCGGCGATGTACGCCGAGAAGCCCAGGAACGCGGCATGGCCGAACGACAGCAGCCCGGTGAAGCCGAGCAGCAGGTTGAAGGCCGACGCGAAGAGCGCGAAGCACATGAGCTTCATCACGAAGACCGGGTACGCACCCACGAAGGGTGCCGCGATCAGCGCGACGAGCAACACGCCGTAGCCGATGAGGGATCTGTGGTTCATCGAAGTGCCGCCCTTCTCATTTCTCTTTGCCGAACAGGCCGGCAGGACGGATCAGCAGCACGATCACCATGATCACGAACACGACGGTGGACGAGGCCTCGGGGTAGAAGACCTTGGTGAAGCCCTCGATCACCCCCAGGCCCAGGCCGGTGAGGATGGCGCCCATGATCGAGCCCATGCCACCGATCACCACCACCGCGAAGACGACGATGATGAGGTTCTGCCCCATGAGCGGCGACACCTGGATGACCGGCGCGGCCAGCACGCCGGCAAAGGCCGCGAGCGCCACGCCGAAGCCGTAGGTCAGGGTGATCATCAGAGGCACGTTCACGCCGAAGGCCTCGACCAGGCGCGGGTTCTCGGTGCCGGCGCGCAGGTAGGCGCCGATGCGGGTCTTCTCGATCACGAACCAGGTGGCGAAGCACACGACCAGCGAGGCCACCACGACCCACGCCCGGTAGTTGGGCAGGATCATGAAGCCCAGGTTGGTCGCACCCGACAGCTGGTCGGGCGCGTCGTACGACAGCCCGGACACCCCGTACACCGAGCGGAACGCGCCTTCGATCAGCAGCGTGAGGCCCAGCGTGAGCAGCAGGCCGTAGAGGTGGTCGAGCTTGTAGATCCAGCGCAGCAGCAGCCGTTCGATGAGCACGCCGAACAGGCCGACGACGACCGGCGCCGCGACCAGCATCACCCAGTAGTTCACGTTGAAGTAGTTCATCGCCATCCACGTCAGCACCGCACCCATCATGAAGAGGGCGCCATGCGCGAAGTTGATGACGTTGAGCAGGCCGAAGATGACCGCGAGGCCAAGGCTGAGGATCGCGTAGAACGATCCGTTGACCAGCCCCAGCAGGAGCTGGCTCAGCAGCGCGGGCATTGAGATGTTCATGGGGAGGCGGCGATCAGAATCGGAAAGCCGGGGCACGCGCGAGGGCGGCGCCCGGCCGGGGCATCGTCATTTCCAGAGGGCGCACTTGCTCTCGGCCTTGGTCGTGTAGACCTGGTCGCCGGGGAGCTTGGACACGACCTTGTAGTAATCCCACGGCTGCTTGGACTCCGCCGGGCTCTTGACCTGCATGAGGTACATGTCGTGCACATAGCGGCCGTCGGGGCGTACGGTCCCTTGCGCGTAGAAGTCCTTCAGCGGCGTGCTCTTGAGGTAGGCCATGACCTTGTCCGAATCGGTGGTCTTGGTGGCCTGCACCGCCTTGAGGTAGTTCATCGTCGCCGAGTAGTCGGCCGCCTGGATGTCGGTCGGCATGCGCTTCATCTTGTCGAAGAAGCGTTTGCCGAACTTGCGGGATTCGTCGTCCAGGTTCCAGTCCCAGCTGGTGGTGAGCAGAAGGCCTTCGGTGTTCTTCAGGCCCAGGCTGTGCACATCGCTCACGAACACCAGCAGGCCCGCCATCTTCATGGTCTTGGTGATGCCGAATTCCTTGGCTGCCTTGATGGCATTGATGGTGTCGCCGCCCGCGTTGGCCAGGCCCAAAATCTGCGCCTTGGAGTTCTGCGCCTGCAGCAGGAAGGACGAGAAGTCCGACGCGTTGAGCGGGTGCTTGACGCCGCCCACCACCGTGCCGCCCTTCTCCTTCACCACGCGCGCGGTGTCGTTCTCCAACGCCTGCCCGAAGGCATAGTCCGCCGTCAAGAAGAACCAGCTCTTGCCACCCTGCCCCACCACCGCGCCGCCGGTGCCCTTGGCCAGCGCCACGGTGTCGTAGGCGTAATGGATGGTGTAGGGGCTGCACTGCTCGTTGGTCAGCGCCGAGGTGCCGGCGCCGATGGCGATGAAGACGCGCTTCTTCTCCTGCGCGACCTTCGCCATTGCGAGACCCGTGCCGGAGTTGGTGCCGCCGATGAGCAGGGACAGGCCCTGCGTGTCCATCCACTCGCGCGCCTTCGACGCGGCGATATCGGCCTTGTTCTGGTGGTCGGCGCTCAGCAGTTCGACCGGCAGGCCGTTGACCTTGCCGCCGAAGTCGTCGATGGCCATCTGGATGGCCGTGAGGCCGCCCTTGCCATCCACGTCGGAGTAGAGGCTCGACATGTCGGTGACGAAGCCGATCCGCACCTTGTCGGGCGTCTGCGCATGGATGGAGGCAGACGCCAGCACGAGGGCCAGTGACAGGGCGGAAAGGGCAGCAGGCTTGTTCATGAGCGACCTTGGGGGATGGCGTGGAGCGAACGAGGCAGCGCGGGCCGCATCACTTCCAGAGCTTGCACTTGGTGTCGGCCTTCGCGGTGAAGACTTCTTCGCCCGGCATGGTCTTGAGCACCTTGAGGTAGTCCCACGGCTTCTTCGATTCCTTCGGGTCTTTGGCCTCGACCAGGTACATGTCGTGGACGAAGCTGCCGTCGGCGCGGATGGTGCCCTTGCCGTAGAAGTCGTCGATCTTCATGCTCTTGAGCTGCGCCATGACCTTGTCGGCATCGGTGGTCTTGGCGGCCTGCACGGCCTTGAGGTAGGTCATCGTGGCCGAGTAGTCGGCGGCCTGCACGTCGGTCGGCATGCGCTTGGTCTTCTCAAAGAAGCGGTTGGCGAACTTGCGCGTGTTGTCGTTCAGGTCCCAGTACCAGCTGGTGGTGTGCAGCAGGCCGGCGGTGTTCTTCAGGCCCAGGCTGTGGATGTCCGACAGGAACACCAGCAGGCCGGCGGTCTTCATCGTCTTGTCGATGCCGAATTCCTTGGCCGCCTTGATGGCATTGATGGTGTCGCCGCCCGCGTTGGCCAGGCCCAGGATCTGCGCCTTGGAGTTCTGCGCCTGCAGCAGGAAGGACGAGAAGTCCGAGGCGTTCAGCGGGTGCTTGACGCTGCCCGCGATCGTGCCGCCCTTGGCCTTGATGACGGCCGTGGTGTCGGCCTCGAGTGCCTGGCCGAAGGCATAGTCCGCCGTCAGGAAGAACCAGCTCTTGCCGCCGCGGTCGACCACCGCACCGCCCGTGCCCTTGGCCAGCGCCACCGTGTCGTAGGCGTAATGCACCGTGTAGGGCGTGCAGGCTTCGTTGGTCAGTGCCGAGGTGCCGGCGCCGTTGTTGAAGTAGACGCGCTTCTTCTCCTCGGCCACCTTGGCCATCGCCAGGGCGGTGCCGGAGTTGGTGCCGCCGAAGATCATCGTCAGGCCCTGGGTGTCGACCCATTCGCGCGCCTTGGACGCCGCGATGTCCGCCTTGTTCTGGTGGTCGGCCGACATCAGCTCGATCGGCTGGCCCAGGACCTTGCCGCCGAAATCGTCGATCGCCATCTGGATGGCCAACGCGCCGTTCTTGCCTTCCACGTCCGAATACAGGCTGGACATGTCGGTGATCAGGCCGATCTTGACCTTCTCCTGGGCCTGTGCGCCCGTGGCGACGGCCAGCGCGCCAATGGCCAGTGCGATCGCAGTGAAATGCTTTGCTGTCATCACGCAGTCTCCTTGGAAGAAATGGAAAGATTCAAACGCCGAGCAACTCGTTGAGCACGGGCATCTTGGCCTGCAGTTCGGGCGCGCCGAAGCTTTCCACGATGCGGCCGTGCTCCATCACGTAGAACCGGTCGGCCAGCGGCGCGGCGAAGCGGAAGTTCTGCTCCACCATCACCACCGTGTAGCCCTTGGCGCGCAGCATCGTGATCATGCGGGCCAGGGCCTGCACGATGACCGGCGCCAGGCCTTCGGAAATTTCGTCGAGCAGCAGCAGCCGCGCCCCGGTGCGCAGGATGCGCGCCACGGCCAGCATCTGCTGCTCGCCGCCCGACAGGCGCGTGCCCTGGCTGTTGCGGCGCTCCGCCAGGTTGGGGAACATGGCGTAGATCTCGTCGACCGACATGCCCCCGTCGCTGCCCTTGAGCGGCGGCGGCAGGAGCAGGTTCTCTTCGGCGGAAAGGCTGGCGAAGATGCCGCGCTCCTCGGGGCAGTAACCGATGCCGAAGTGCGCGATGCGGTGCGTGGGCAGGCCGATGGTCTCGTGGCCGTTGACGCGGATGCTGCCCTTGCGCGTGCCCGTCAGGCCCATGATCGCGCGCAGCGTGGTGGTGCGGCCGGCACCGTTGCGGCCCAGCAGCGTAACCACCTCGCCCGGCTGCACGACCATGTCGACACCATGCAGCACATGCGATTCGCCGTACCAGGCCTGCAGGCCGTTGATTTCGAGTGCGGGCACCACCATCAATGTGCCCCCTGCAACTGGCCGTCGGTCGTGCCCATGTAGGCTTCCATGACCTGCGGATTCTTCGAGACGACGCCGTAGGGCCCTTCGGCCAGCACGGCACCCCGCTGCAGCACCGTGATGGTGTCGGCGATGGTCGACACCACGCTCATGTTGTGTTCCACCATCAAGATCGTGCGGCCGGCCGACACGCGCTTGATGAGTTCGGCCACGCGGTGCACGTCCTCGTGGCCCATGCCCTGCGTCGGCTCGTCGAGCAGCATCAGTTCGGGCTCCATCGCCAGCGTGGTGGCGATCTCCAGCGCGCGCTTGCGGCCGTAGGGCAGGTTCACGGTCTCCTCGTCGGCCAGGTCTTCCAGGCCGACCTGCGCGAGCAGTTCGCGTGCGCGGGCGTTCAGCGGCAGCAGCGATTTTTCGCCCTTCCAGAAGTGGTAGCTGGTGCCCAGCGCGCGCTGCAGGCCCAGCCGCACGTTCTCGAGCACCGTCAGGTGCGGGAACACGGCCGAGATCTGGAAGGAGCGGATGATGCCGCGCCGCGCGATCTGCGCCGGCCGCTCGCCGGTGATGTCGTGGCCGTTGAAGAGGATCTGGCCGGAGGTGGGCTCCAGGAACTTCGTGAGCAGGTTGAAGCAGGTGGTCTTGCCCGCGCCGTTCGGGCCGATGAGCGCATGGATGGACCCGCGCGCCACCTTCAGGTCGACCTTGCTGACCGCGGTGAATCCCTTGAATTCCTTGGTGAGCTGCCGCGTCTCGAGAATGATGTCGCTCATCGCCCGAGGCCACTTCGATGCTGAAGGAAAAGTGCGGTCATGCGTGCGCGAGGATGTATTTGCGTTGGAGCGGCCGGGGTTGGCGAAGCGGGGACGATTGTTGGCGGGCGCCCTGCAAATGCGTACTGGGGCAAATGCGGATGCTGCGGTGCAATGTGCGGCCCGAGCGCCACCGCGGCCGCTGCCAAAGAAAAAGGGGACCCGAGGGTCCCCTTTTGCGATGAATGGCAGCGGATTCAGTGCGCGCCGGCCGCCGCGTCCGACGATCCGCCGCCGCGTGCCGGCTTGGACAGCCAGATCACCGGGATCAAGAGCAGGAAGAGCACCGCCGAGCCGTAGAACAGGTCGGCCGTCGCGAGCATGAAGGCCTGCTGGTCGACCAGCCGGTTGATCTGCGACAGCACCTGCTCCGGGCTGAAGCCCGCGCTGCCCAGCGCGCCGATGGCACCCGTGGCGGCGGTGCTGCCCTGGTTGACGGCCTCGGCCAGCTGCGCGTGGTGCAGCGTGGCGCGGTTCTCCCACAGCGTGGTGGCGATCGACGTGCCCATGGCGCCGGCCGTGATCCGGGCAAAGTTCGACAGCCCCGAGGCCGCCGGGATGCGGTCCGGCGTGAGGCCCGACAGCGTGATCGTGACCAGCGGGATGAAGAAGAAGGCCATCGCGATGCCCTGGATCAGGGTCGGGATCATGATGGTGGCGAAGTCGGCCTGCGTGTTGAAGCGCGAGCGCATCCACAGGATGAGCGCGAACACCAGGAAGGAGACCGTCGCATAGCGCCGCGGATCGACCTTGCCCACCGTCAGGCCCACGATCGGCGACAGCACGATGGCCAGCAGCCCCACCGGCGCCAGCACCATGCCGGCCTGCGTGGCGGTGTAGCCCATGTACTGCTGCAGCCACAGCGGCAGGATGACCACGTTGCCGAAGAACAGGCCATAGCCCACGGCGGTGGCCAACGCGCCCGACCAGAAGTTGCGCCGCTTGAACAGGGACAGGTCGACCACCGGGTGCTTCTCGGTCAGTTCCCAGACCAGGAAGAACGCGAAACCGACCACCGCGAGCACGGCCAGCACCACGATCTGCACGGAGTGGAACCAGTCGAGTTCCTTGCCCTTGTCGAGCATCAGCTGCAGCGCGCCGACCCACAGCACCAGCAGTGCCAGGCCGATGGCGTCGATGGGCACCTTGCGGGTGACGCTCTCGCGGTCCTTGTAGATGGCCCAGGTGATGCCGGCGGCCATCAGGCCCACCGGGATGTTGATGTAGAAGATCCAGGGCCAGGAGATGTTGTCGGTGATCCAGCC
>Ga0308159_1005487_pt1 | contig 10712 bp, 8 predicted proteins | sample PhyCR1_FD_201040 | JGI IMG/M metagenome (GOLD analysis project Ga0308159, IMG submission 201040) | Phyllosphere microbial communities from UC Gill Tract Community Farm, Albany, California, United States - DLSLC.R1 | ecosystem: Host-associated > Plants > Phyllosphere > Unclassified | place: USA...
CGTCAGGCTCATAACCTGAAGGCCGCAGGTTCAAATCCTGCCCCCGCAACCATACACACCCAACACATCATCCCATACGAAACCGCCACGGCATAGCCGATGGCGGATTGGCGCGTTCACGCCTTAGCGACGACGCCCGCCGCCCCTCGGTGGCAGCACCGCTGGCGGATCCTGGCTCTCCGCCAATTCCACCACCTCGAATCTGTGCCCCACCCAGCCCCGCTTGCGTGCCGCTTCCGCCAGCGACGCGTCGTGCGCAGGTCGGCCACCGCGCTTGGAAATGCGCCTTCAGAACCGATGGCGTTGGCAACGACGATGCAAGATCACCCCTTGGTCGAAAGTAGTGTTTCGTGGCGCCATGTGAGCCTTCTCTGCCTCCCGCTCGTTGATCATCTGACGCAGGGCAGGGGTGGCGATACCCGCCAGCAGATTCTCGTACAGGCTGCCGTCGGTCCTGACCAACTGCGGAGCTTGGCGCTCATATTCCGCAACGAGCAGGCGGAGTCTCCAGTCGACAACGTCGTTCGGCATCCTTGTGTATGTCGCTGTCGACCTCGGTCTTCTTCGCCCACTCGTGCAGCATCACCCCAGCGCCGAATCTCCGCCTTAATCGGCACCACTGCGGCTCAACGCGCTAGGTGATCTGTCTCATGGCCCAGCACCGTCCGCATCGCACCTGCGCACATGTCGGGCGAAAACTGGTGGTCGTCTTGCTCGTCATAGCCCCTTACCCTCAGGATTTGGGGCCTAGGACAACCCCGGGGCGGTTCAGAAAAATCCTTAAACCATCGCGCGGCAATCGCTCAGCCCGGGCGGTACACGGATCACGTGCCCAAGCCGGAGCATGATGTCAGATTTCAAATGAAAACCGGATTAACTGAAAAAGACAATGAATTGGCTTGGCTTTACAAGTGCTTATCGATTCTTAAGTTCAGTATATCCTTTCAATAATGTGTCATTTTCGCAACAATCCTAAGGCATATCCATGAACTTGGGCTGTGAATATTGCCCAGGAATAGCATTGAGGTAATAAAACAGGCTTGCGGCCTTCAAAAAGGGGGGTGCCGCAAAAATCTAATCTATAAGTAATTGATAATGGGGGTTTTGATGGCGAAATTCAGGGTGGGCGGCCTGTTGGCTTCGACGTTCTTGGCCAGCGCGACATTGATGAGCACGGCTGCGGTGGCGCAGACGGTATCGCCTTCTGATCAGTCAGCCCCTGCAGCCTCGACGAGTGGCCAGGACGCGGCTTCCGGCTCGGATGTCGTGGTGACGGGTTCGCGCGTCGCGCGCCCGAATGCGATGTCTCCGAGCCCGATCACCACGGTCGGCAGCGAGGACATCAAGGAATTCGGCGCGACGAAGATCGAGGATCTGACCAATTCGCTGCCTCAGGTGTTCGCGGGGCAGAGCAGCGGCGTATCGAACGGCGCGGACGGCACCGCGACCGTCGATCTTCGTGGCCTTGGGCCGAGCCGCACGCTTGTCCTGATCGATGGCCGCCGCCTGATGCCGGGCAATGTCGGGGGTGGCGCTGGCGCCGACCTGAACTTCATTCCTGCCGCACTGGTGTCGAGCGTCGACCTGATGACCGGCGGTGCCTCGTCCACCTATGGTGCGGACGCCGTCGCAGGCGTTGTCAATTTCAAGATGAACCGTTCGTTCCGGGGCCTTCGCCTCGATGGGCAGTACAGCTTCTTCGACCATATTAACGACAATCCGATCCAGAAGATCGTCAATCAGCGTTATACGTCGCCATCGGGCCATACGGCGCATGGTGGGGCGTACGACGTGACCATGGCGCTTGGCACTGGTGTCAATGACGATCGAGGCAATATCGTTGCCTATGCCGGGTATCGCGAAGAGTCGGCGGTCACGCAGGACAAGTACGACTATTCGGTATGCACGTTCAATCCGGACTCCAATAATGTGGGTCTCGCCTGCGGCGGCTCCGGGACGCCAGCCATTGCTCGCTTTGGCGGCTTCTCGGCTGCGAACCGTACTTTGGCGGGCCTGCCTGCGGCATCGAGCTATTTGCTGACGAATAACGGTCTTCGGGCTTATAGTGCACTGAATGACGCCTATAACTTCGGACCACTGAACTATTATCGACGGCCGTCGAAGCGGTATACTGCCGGTGCCTTCGCCGATTATGAGATCAGCAAGGAAATCCATCCCTATCTTGACGTGATGTTCGCCGATTACAGCACGCAGGCCCAGATCGCACCATCGGGTGCATTCTACGGGACGCGGACGGTGAATTGCGACAACCCGCTGCTCCAGCAGAACGCCCAGCTCGCCACTGCGGCCTGCGGCGCCAATGTCGGCGTGGCTGGCACATCGGCGCAAATCCTGATCGGCAAGCGCAACACCGAAGGTGGCCCGCGTTTCAACGACATCGGCTATAATCAGTTCCGCATCGTCACGGGCGTTCGCGGCGAGTTGGGTGAGGCTTGGTCCTATGACGCCTATTACCAATTTGGCCAGATCAAAGCCGCCAACGTCTATCGCAACGACGTGTCCAACGCGCGGATCAACAACGCACTGAACGTCGTCAACCGCAATGGCGTGCCGACGTGCGTCTCGGTGATCAACGGCAGCGATCCGAGCTGCGTCCCCTATAATGTCTTCGTACCGAACGGCGTTTCGCAAGCCGCGGCCAATTACATCAATATCCCCCTGGTCCTGACCGGAACCACCAAGGAACAGGTCCTTAACGGCGCCGTGACCGGCAATTTGGGCGCCTATGGCATCCAGTCGCCGTTCGCCGAAGACGGCCTGCGCATTGCTGGTGGTCTGGAGTGGCGCAAGGAGTCGCTCGCGACCCAGCCGGACCAGGCCTATATCAATGGCGACGGCGCCGGCCAGGGCGGACCGACCTTGCCGATTTCCGGTTCCTATACGGTCTTCGACATCTTCGGCGAAGCAGGCGTGCCGCTCGTCACCGACAAGCCGTTCTTCCAGGACCTTTCGCTGACGCTTGGCTATCGCCATTCGAAGTATAATGTGCCGGGCGCCACGCGGCAGAATTCGGCGGACACGTACAAGATCGCCGGGAACTGGTCGCCGATCCGCGATATCACCCTGCGCGGCTCCTATAACCGTGCCGTTCGTTCGCCGAACATCGGCGAGCTGTTCCTGAATCAGTCGCAGGGCCTGTTTGCAGGCAGTGATCCGTGCGCCGGTACGGCAAGCAATGGGCGCGTGAATGGCTATACCGCGCAGCAATGCGCGCTGACGGGGGTTACCTCGGCACAGTTCGGCAATCTCACGCCCAACTCGGCCCAGCAATACAACCAGTATAGCGGTGGCAACCCCAATCTGATGCCTGAAAAGGCGGATACGGTTTCCGCGGGTATCCTGTTCACGCCGAAGAGCTTCCTGCGCAATCTGGTCCTGTCGGTCGATTATTACCGGATCAAGGTGAACAACGCGATCGGTACGATCGGTGCTCAGGTCATCCTGAACCAGTGTCTGACGACCGGCGATGCTGCCTTCTGCAGCAAGATCAACCGCGCTCCGTCTTCGGCGGGGCCGGCGGCAGGCTCGCTCTGGTTGTCGCCGACGGGTTACGTCAACAACCTGACCACCAACACCGGTTCGCTGACGACCTCGGGCCTGGAAGTGAACGGTGATTACCGCGCGACCTTCGGTAGCGGCTGGAAGGCGCGTTGGCAGTTCGTGGGCGTCTATCTCGACAAATATGTCGCCCAGCCGATCACCAACGGCTTTACCTATGATTGCGCGGGCCTCTACGGTCTTACCTGCGGCAATCCCAATCCGCGGTTCCGGTTCAACACCAACGTCAAGTTCACGACCCCGGACGACTTCGGCGTCACCTTCCGTTGGCGGTTCCTGTCGCATAGCTATGTCGACACCGACAGCCCGAACCCGAACCTGAACTCGCCGGGTGCCGCGCCGACGACCGACCACCGTATCGGCGACTACAGCTATTTCGATCTGCTGTTCAGCCTGCCGGTCAAGGACTCGGTGACCTTCCGCATCGGTGTGAACAACCTGCTTGATAAGGATCCGCCGATCATCAGCCAGGCGTCGCTGGGCGGTTTCGGCAACGGCAATTCGTTCCCGGGCACCTATGACACGCTGGGACGTACCGTGTTCGTCAATCTGACGGCCGACTTCTAAACGTCGATGCTTCCGGCCTTTGCGTCTCCGCGAAAAGGCCGTTCTCTATCCCTTGGCGGCAGGACCAACGTCCTGCCGCCATTCTTTTATCTCAGCGGCACATGCGCATGAACGACGACCAACTTGCCGATCGGGCGGCTGCGGCAGGCGATTACCGCACTGCACTGGATCATCTGGCGCGCGCAAAATCGGCAGATGCGCAACCCAGCCTTGCGCGTGCGCTGAAGATGGCGGCGATGGCTCGCGCGCTTGGCGATACCGAAGCTGCATCCGTCTTTCTTCATCAAGCGCTAGCCATCGATCCGCTCGACGTTTCGGCGCTGCTCCTGAAAGCGACGATGCTTCATAATGCGGGCGATCCCAACGCGGGGGACTTTTACGGGCGGGCGCTTGCCCAGATCGAGGAGCCGACGCCGCCCCATCTCGCCGCCGTTCTACATGTCGCGCGGCAGCGGCATGTCGCTTGGCAGACCGAGACACGCGCCCGCCTGATCGAGCGTGTAAGGTCGGTCGCGCCCGTCACTCCCGCGCTCTGCGCTTTTGTCGATGCGTTGCTTCATCTGGTACCTCCCGAGCGCGAGGGGCCAAGTCATTATTGTTATCCGGGGTTGGCCACTGCCGGCTTTCATCCTCGTGACCGCTTTGCCTGGCTGACCCGGCTCGAGGATAGGGTGGCGACGATACAGCAGGAGCTTGCTGCGATCCTTCAGGTGTCGACAGGCAGCCCTTATATTCGTTACCCGGAGCATGTGCCGGTTGATCAATGGCATGAACTGAACGGAAACGCCGATTGGTCGGCGATCCATTTGATCGAACGCGGTGTCGTTACCGATCTGGCGCGTCGATATTGTCCGGAAACCGTCGCTTTGGTGCAAAGCCTGCCGCAGCCAGTCGTCGCCGGAATAGGCCCGAATGCCATGTTTTCCCTGCTGGCACCGCATACGCATATACCGCCCCATACGGGTGTCTCGAATACGCGACTGATCTGCCACCTGCCTCTGGTGACGCCGCCCGAATGCTGGTTCCGGGTCGGTGCCGAAACCCGTCTCTGGCATACGGGCGAGGCGTGGGTGTTCGACGATACGATCGAGCACGAAGCGATGAACCCGTCGGAGCATATGCGGGCCGTTTTGATCTTCGATGTCTGGCACCCCGATCTGGATGAGGATGCGCGTCGGGCCGTCGGCGCGATCATGGAGGCGAGCGGCGCATTGCACGCATTATGACCCCAGCCATGTCGACACGAGGCCATGCCGACCCCAAGGCACGATCCTTCGATCTGATCGCAGCCGATCGCGGCAATCAGGCAATACCGTTATTGGAGGGATGGTTGCGCCAGGCACCGCAGGATGCGGTTGCCTGGCAATTGCTTGCCAATGCCCGTCGCAATGAACAGGACGGCGAAGGCGCCCATCATGCCTTCGAACGTTTTGCCGCTTTGCGTCCGGCCGATCCCAAGGCGTGCGTGGGGCTTGCCATGGCGACATTGGAAAGCGGCAGGCCGGCCGCACGCCTTTTTGGGCAATTGATCGCCCAGGGCCATGGTACGCCGGACATCATCCTGTCCGGGGTTGCCGCCCTGACCGCCGAGGGTGAAATCGGCATCGCGGAACAGTTGCTGGAGCGGGCCTTGGCGGAAAGGCCTGACTGGTTGTCCGGGCACGATACCTTATCGTCGTTGCGCTGGCGCTATGGTGATGCCGAGCGGTTCGATGCAAGCTTCGAGGCGGCTGTCGGCCGCGTGGCGCTTCCCTTCCTCTGGTCCGCATGGATCAATCGACTGACCCAGGCCGAACGCTTCGATGCGGCATTTGGCGCCTTGCACAAAGCACGTGCTCTTTTTGGCGAGCGCTCCGAATTCGACGCGATCGAGGCTTCCATTGCGATCGCGACGGGCGATCCGGCGCGCGCGGAAGTGCTGTTCCGTTCCGCGAGTGGGCTTGACGATATGGGCACCAGAATCGCTTATCTTCGCCATTGCATTCGCGTGAAGAATCTCGATCGTGCCCAAGACCTGATCCACCCTTTCCTGACCGGCCCCGATGCCGGGGCGGTGTGGCCGTACCAATCCATCGTCTGGCGCCTCCAGGGAAACGATCGCGCAAAGTGGCTGGACGGGGAATCGCCATTCCATCAGACGATGCCGCTGGGTTTGGCCGCAAATGATCTGGCGATGGTCGCCAATCTGCTTGGCACCAGGGAGGGGCAGCATAGATACCCCCTGGATCAATCCCCGCGTGGTGGCACGCAGACAGAGGGGAATCTCCTGGGCCATCATGCTCCCTGCATTCGGAATCTGCGTGAGGCCATCGTCCAAGCCGTTCGCGATTATGCGCAGGACCTTCCGGTGGTCGCGGGGCATCCGTTTCTCGGAACGCCGCGATCCGATGTCCGCTTTTCCGGAAGCTGGTCGATAACGCTGAGAGGCGGGGGGTATCATACCTGCCATACCCACCCGAAAGGCTGGATGAGCGGTGTCCTGTATCTTGAGGTTCCGTCACAAGATGAACGGGGCGATAGCGAAAAAGGGTCACTCGAACTGGGCCGGCCGCCGGAAGATCTGGCGACGGGCCTGCCGCGTTACTGCCGTATCGAACCACGCGAAGGGCATATCATCCTATTCCCCTCCACCATGTGGCATTCGACGATCCCGTTTGACAAAGGCACTCGTCTGACGGTGGCGTTTGATGTCATGCCGCCGCGATTCTGATCCTTCCTGGCCGAAGCAAGTGGCCGGACAGGATCAACCCGACTGTGGTGTCGATCGCCAAGAGGGGCGATCGGAAGACCGGCGACCCCTTTGATTTGTCTCGGACCGGAAGCCGGGTTCGGACGATTTGCGGCATGTTGACCCCGCTGGTATTGGCATGCGCTATGGCCAAACCCCTTGAAGCTCGTCGCTCGGCATTGCGGACATTATGGGTCGCGTCAGCCGTGACATTGGGCCTGATCGGGCCATCCCTCCATGCCCGCGAGCCCTCGACCCGGGATGTTGCCGGATGGACCGTCGCGGTCGGAAAGGATGGTGAGGGGTGTTTCATCACGCGCAGCTATGACCGCACTGGTGGGACGACCCTGTTGCTCGGGCTCGACCCGGACGGGGCGAACCGGTTGTCGGTGTTGAACGCGCATTGGTCGATCAAGCCCAAGGCGGAGTTGAAGCTCGATTTCCGTCTGTCGGGCGGCAGCTATCCCAAGCATTTCGCGGTCGGGATCGCGTCGGACGGCAAGCAGGGGTTCGTCACCAGCTTCGAGCCGCAATTCCCGACCTATTTCGCGACGTCCCGGCTGCTGGAGATCACGCGCGGCGAGGTGCCGGTCGAGCGGCTGGACCTGGCCGGCAGCGGCGCCGCCATCGCCGCGCTGCGCCGCTGCGTCGCGGAGCAGCGCGCGCAGGCCAAGGGAGCGGACAGGCCCGATGTTCGGGCCGATGATATTCCCGTCGATCCCTTCGCTCCGTCGGCCAAGGCGAAGCGCAAGAAGTGATCCCTCTCACGCCGGGCGTGCGACGGAACGCCCCAAGTCCACGATATGCGGTGGGCAATAATCGGCTGGGCGAAGAACAGGCACAGTCGAACAGATGACGGATTGCAAGTCGAACGCGACACGGCTTGATTGTTCCAGTTGGTTAATGACTGGAAGAAATGTGATGTCTGCTTTCGCGTCGAAATCCCTAGTGGCGGTTGTGGTGCTGGCCGGTGCGGTCAGCCTTGGCGGCTGTGCGACCAAGTCCTTCGTTCGCGAACAGATCGCGCCGGTAAGCCAGCGCGTCGATACGCTGGAGGCCAAGCTGCAGGAAACCGACGGCACCGCCAAGTCGGCGCTTGCGGAGGCCCAGGCCGCCGCCGGGCAGGCCCAGAATAACGGTCAGCGGCTGGATCAGCTGAATGGCCGCGTCGATGGCGTCGAACAGCGGTTGACCGTGCAGGAGCAGAAGCCCGCACGCCGACCGCGCCATTGATGACCCTGGGGGCGGTGTCGAGTCCCCGATCCACCCTGTCCCCTTTCCTCGGTCGGCCTTCCTATGGGGAGGCCGATCTTTTTCGAGTATGCCGCACCGATGAAGCCGATCCTGCGCGCCCTGGCCGCGCTGATGATGATCACCCCCGTCGCGGCGGGCGCCGCGCGTCCGCCAAAGGCCTCCAAGCCTGCCAAGGCCGCTCCCGCCGATCCGGTCATCCTGCCGTCCGACGGCGCGACGCGGGTCATGGCCTGGGTCGCCGCATCGGGCGACAATCGCGGGCTGCCCTGGGCGGTGGTCGACAAGGCGCAGGCGGCGATGTTCCTGTTCGATGCGAAGGGCAAGCTGCTGGCCTCGGTGCCGGTGCTGGTCGGCATCGCGACCGGGGACGAGGCCAGCCCCGGCGTCGGCGGCAAGAAGCTCGCCGATTTGGGCCCCGCCGAGAAGACGACCCCCGCCGGGCGATTCCTCGCCAGGTTCGGACTGCCGGTGGCGGGCCAGCGCGTCCTGTGGGTCGATTATGCGACCTCGGTCGCGCTCCATCCGATCCCGTCGGATGCGGGCGCCAGGGAAAAGCGGCGCGAGCGGATGCTGTCGCCGACACCGGAGGACAATCGCATCACCTTTGGCTGCATCAACGTGCCCAAGACCTTTTACGCCCGCCAGTTGCGCCCGCAATTCCGGAAGAAGGGCGGCTATGTCTATATCCTGCCCGACACCAAGCCGCTGGAGCAGGTTTTCCCGCGTCTGCGCGTACAGGCCGTCGCCGCTTCCTAAATTGGATGGATCAGACCGGCCCGGCTGCGTCGAGATAGGCATTGCCCCCTTCGTCCCCAAGCCATCCCACGGGCTGTACGCCGGATTCTTCCAGAACCGCTTCATAGACCGCGGCACCCAGTGAGGCGGACTCCCGCCCGGTCAGCGTATCGCGCCACGCGCACGCCTCGCGCGGGACGCTGACCAATAGCCTGCCGCCTGGTTCCAGTGCCCGTGCCATCCGGCGCAGCATGTTCGGTTGCTCTGCTGCATCCAGCAGGAAGATAAAGCCGATGGCGATGATCCCGGGATGACGGCGGTGGAAAAAATGACTGGTCTGCGCCGGTTCGCACGCGATGGCCATGTCTGGAAAGCGCTGGGCGAAAGCGGCTGCGAGCCTGGGAGAGGCGTCGACGCCCGCCACGCGATATCCCTTGTCGACCAGGGCCTGGGCGATCGGCATGCCGTGGCCGCACCCGATGTCGAGGATCGTGGCACCCGGCGCGATATGCCGCTCCGCCCAGCCACTGACCGGCGATGTTCCGATGCCGGAGCGCAGCGCAATGAAGCGATCGGCGACGGCTTCCCAACCGGCGGAACTGTCCTTCATGCTTTCGCCCTCCCGCCCGCTCGAACCGGTTCATAGCACGGCATCCCACCGGCCGATCCGCCATACAGGATCAGGCAACGACCGATATATCCGGCGCGCGACATATTTAATCGTTTGCAAAGGCTTGTCCGGTAACGAACTCCCCAATCAACAGGGGAGAGGGACATCATGCGTCTTCAACGGCTGCTCATTTCGGCCATTCCGTTCGCGTTGCTGGTACCGGCTCAGGCTCAGGGGCAGGCGGCGCGGACCGACAAGCCTGCGGACGACAAGGCCGCGCGGGCCGATACGCTCAACAAGGATGTGGTCGTCACTGCCGTGGCGCGTGGGCGCGATCGTCTGGACAGCGCCATCTCGACCAGCTCGCTCGGCGCGGCCGAGATCCTGAAGGCGGCGCCGCGTTCGACCGCCGAGATCTTCCGCAACATCCCCGGCATCCGATCGGAAAGCTCGGGCGGCGACGGCAATGCCAATATCTCGATCCGCGGCCTGCCGATCGCGTCGGGCGGCGCCAAGTTCCTGCAATTGCAGGAGGACGGCCTGCCGGTGCTGGAGTTCGGCGACATCACCTTCGGCAATGCCGACATCTTCCTGCGGGCCGATATGAACGTGTCGTCGGTCGACGCCATTCGCGGCGGTTCGGCCTCGACCTTCTCGTCCAACTCGCCCGGCGGGGTCATCAACATGATCTCCAAGACCGGCGAGGTGCCGGGCGGCGCGATCATGGCGACGGCGGGTCTGGACTATGGCGAATACCGGCTCGACTTCGATTACGGGGCCAGGCTCTCCGACACGCTGCGCTTCCATATCGGCGGCTTCTATCATCAGGGCGAGGGGCCGCGCCGGGTCGGCTATGACGGCACCAAGGGCGGCCAGATCAAGCTGAACGTCACCAAGGAATTCAGCGGCGGCTATATCCGCTTCTACGGCAAGTTCCTCAACGACCGGTCGGCGGCCTATCTGCCCAATCCGGTGCGGGTGACCGGCACCAACGCCAATCCGCGATACGAGAACGTCCCGGGATTCGACATCGCCCGCGACGCGCTCCTGTCGCGCTACGACACCAGCAACGTGACGCTGGATGGACAGAATAATCCGGTGGTCGACGACTTGCGCGACGGCCAGCATCCGGTGGTCAACGCCTTCGGGGTCGAGACGCGCTTCGACGTGTCGGGTTGGACCGTGACCGACCGGTTCCGCTATGCCGATGTCTCGGGCCGGTTCATCTCGAACTTCCCC
>Ga0308159_1005488_pt1 | contig 10709 bp, 6 predicted proteins | sample PhyCR1_FD_201040 | JGI IMG/M metagenome (GOLD analysis project Ga0308159, IMG submission 201040) | Phyllosphere microbial communities from UC Gill Tract Community Farm, Albany, California, United States - DLSLC.R1 | ecosystem: Host-associated > Plants > Phyllosphere > Unclassified | place: USA...
GGATAGAGGCATGAGCGTCGGCGGACCTGAAGCTGCCGGCGTGCGGCATCTGGATGAAGTCGAAAGTCGGGCTGAAGAAGGCTCGGTCGCCGCCCCGACGCACTCGCGACGGTATCGCCGAGAAGAAGGCGTCGATGCGATCCTGTCGCGCCGACAACAGCGCAGGGGTCGGTGGGACCGGCCGGGCATAGAAGTAGCTCGGGAGGCCCTCAATCTCGTCGGCATTGAAGACGGTGTACGAGCGCAGGAATCGGATCAGCTTGTCGGCCGACAGGCCGAGCAGGTTCGGTTGCGCCTTCTTGCGGAAGGTGGAGCTGTAAACAGAGAACGATGGCTGCGCCTCACGGCGGACCAGTCCGCCAAGCTCCTCGGCCTGACGCGCCGTCATCCAGTAGCGGCTTTTGAAGCCGAGGAAGTCGGCCATCGCCCATAGCCAGATCGAGTTGATTCCGAGGTACGGCGTCCCTTCGTGGCGCAGCGGGCGCCCACCTTCTCCGGTCACCGACCACGGACGCTGCCATGGAACGGTGCCGGCCTCGAGCTTGGCGATGATGGTGTCGGTAATTGCGGCCGCGATGTCGCGAGTGCCTGCGGGCATGGCACGGCTCCTCGAATGGACGTGAAAAGAAGCTGCCGACGCTGCGGTGAGGCAGCGCCGGCAGCGAGGTTGCCCAGCGGGTGCGCTGTTACTCGGCCGCGACCAGGTGGTCGGTCGTGTCGTCGTTCTGGTTATCCGGGTGCGGGACCTCACCCGTGACACTGCCGTCGTCGGCCTCGGCGGTCTCGTCATCCTCGGTGGGTTCACCGTCCCCGTCGGCGATCAGTGCGCCAAGATCGTCGTCTTCGCCTTCGCCGTCGGCGTCGCCGATCAGCCCCGCAAGCTCGTCCTGGCCATCGTCCGCGGCCAGCTCGTCCGACGGCTTGTCATTGAACCGCATCGCCGAGGGCACCCAGGCGAGCGCCTTGTCCTTGATCTCGGTTTCGACGATCGCGTCACCGGCGAACAGCTTCTGGCACGACGCCGAGATGTCCGGCTTCTTGCTGCTCGCGTGACGGCTCGTCAGCGCAGGACCGCCGACCTCGTCGAGGAGCGACAACAGCGCGCCCTTGGGAACGCGGTCGAAGAAATTCTCCGACGTGGGACGCCACCAACTGGCAACGTCGATCTCGAGGATCGTGGCGAGGCGGTTCTGGAGCGGGATCTGCTGGGTGGCGCCGTAGCCTTCCTTCGCCTCGAACGACGTCGCGACGATCCACGCCATCCAGGCCGCCTTTGTCTCGTCGGCCAGCACTCGGAACGCCTCGAAGCGAGCGACCTTGTCGGTTGCCTCGGTCCAGGTCGCATCCAGACTGTCGTGGACCTCGGCGAGATAATCTCGCGCACGCGAGTTGGGCACGTTATTCGCCAATACCGGATCCTGCGGCAGCGCGGCGCGGATCGTCGTGCCGTTGCCGGTGCCGCGATGGCTGCGTGCTTCGATCATGGCGAAGATCATATAGTCCAGCGCGAGACCGGGGTTCGCCTGCAATGCCGCGCCGAGCACGTCGCGACGCTGGATGGCGAGCTGATCGAGGAGCACCTGGCTCATCTGCTTGCCGCCGGGGGCGGCGCGGTCGGGCTCGACGATCGCGGTTGTGCTGCCTCGGAAGCTCGACCGTCCAGTGCCCTCCTCGATGCGGAAGGTCGGGGTCTGGATACCACGCGGCGTGACCTCGCCATCGTCATCGCTGGTCGCGTCACCGTGCTCACCATCAGCCTCGTCAGCGACGTCATCGATCCCATCGGGCTCGACCATCGTGACCGTCAGAGGCGTCTCGCTGTAGAAGGTGTCGTCGAGCACCATCTCGCCCGCGTGCGACAGCGTGAGGAACGTGCCGACACGCGACGCGAGTTCGGGGGGCATCATTACCGGCCGATTTTCGAGGGCATGCAGTTCCGCAGCGAGCGCGTCGTACTGCTCCTCGATCGCGATGTACGCCTCGTCAGCCAGCGTGCCGCTTTCGAGCTGCTCCTGCAGCGGCTCCAGCAACGCCTCGATCTCGACGGCGCGGGCGCCCTGCTCCTCGGTCATCGGCTCGGTCGGCAGGGCCACCGGATAGAGGCCGCGGGCGGCATCGTAGGTGCTGTTCGATGCGACCGGTCGGATCCAAGCCAGGCCGCGCTCGTCGCCGATGCGCTTCGCTTCGGCTTCCATCTTCTCGGCCGCGAGCTTCTGGACGATTTCGGGGTTCGACCAGCGATCGTCACCCTCGCTGAAGAGCTCGCGCTCGATGATACCGCCTGCGGCTTCGTAGGCGTCCGCGCCGACAAGCAATGCGACCGGATCGTTGCTTCGCATGTCGTCGTTGGCGATCATGCGACGGATCATGTCGGCGTTGTAGTAGCTGCTGTTGCCGTAGGTGTTCCAGACCTTCAGCTGGCGGTCATGGCTGGCAGTCGAGCCGTATGCCTTGGCCATCTCGAGGCTGATCTTCTCGTCGGCGAGCGCATCGAAGATCGGCTCGGCGAGGTCGGCAAGCCGCAGGCGCCCTTCCACGAAGCGGCGGGTCACGCCGAACCGACGGGCGATACCATCGATGTCGCCGCCCTGAGATTGAATGATCTGGAAGCCGCGGCACTCGTCGGCCGGGTTCATCGCGTCGCGCTGGAAATTCTCGACCAGTGAGACTTCGGACAGTTCGCTCTCGGGGCCCGTCATCAGCTTGACCGGCACATCATAGTCGTCGGCGTTGATCTCGCCACGTTCGACCAGGAGCATCAGGCCCCGGTAGCGGCTTTCGCCGGCGACGATGCCGAAGTGACCGCGCGGCTTCTTCAGCGGCGTCACGATGAGGTTCTGGAGGATGCCGCGGGCGGAGATGCTCGCGGCGAAGCTCTCGGCCTTGTCGGCACGACGCTTACGGACATTGACGTCGGAGGGGACGAGCTTCGACAGCTTGACGGACTGGATCATGGGAAATCACCCTTATTGCTGAGCATCCGACATTCTCGCCGGACACCTTTTCCCTCCCCCTTCTCTCCCTGGCTCCGGCTGCTTCGGAACGTGACATGTTCCTGGCCCGTTCAGTGTTGCCGCGTGGGCGCTCCGGGCTATGAAGGTGACGTCGCGCCCGCGACCTTCCCCTGACTATCGGGATCCAAGATGAGCGAAGATACGAACCCCGTCGAACTGGCGACCGAGCTGACGATCGCGTGGCTATCAAACCCGAATACACGGACCTCGGCCGACGACGTTCCAGCTTTCCTGAAAGCGATGCACGAAGCGGTCGCGACACTAGGCGCCGGCCCGAATGAGGCGACCGCCGAGCCTGCTGCCGCTGAATATACGCCGGCTGTATCGGTGCGGAAGTCGCTGGCGAGCAAGGACCACATCGTCAGCATGATCGATGGAAAGCCGTACAAGACGCTGCGCCGTCATCTTGCGGGTCACGGCTTGACCCCGGATGATTATCGTCAGCGTTACGGGCTGAAGGCCGATTATCCGATGGTCGCGGAAGCCTACAGCGAAGCCCGTCGGGATATGGCCAAGAAGATCGGTCTCGGACGCAAGCCTGGTCAGAAGCCGGGTGCTGCAGCGGCCGAGGCCCCGGTCAGCAAGCCGCGCCGGACCAAGAAGGCTGCGGAAGCGGCCGAAGCCTGATTGGGTGGCCGGTCCGCCCGTTAGGGGTAGGATCGGCCAACCCTTTATGCCACCTTGAGGAGCTTCTCGAGGATCGTGCTGGCCTCGCCGACCGGTACGAACACGCGCGTCCGATAGGCGATGATCTCCGTGAAGCATCCCAGCGCCTTAAGGTAGGCAAGTTGCTGAGCTGGAGCGCGCTCGATCTCGATCCGCTGCGCACCGTTCACGAAAGAACGGCGGATCGTCATCTCGAACGGCCGAACCACGTCGACGCTGCGGCCCGACAGGACCGAATGTGCGATTGCCTCGACAGGCAGGTCCTCGCTCTTCGCGATCCCCAGCTTGGTGTAGAGCTGGACGACGTGTTGGTCGAACACGAGGCGGCCCAGCCACGAGTTGCCTTGTCCGTCGACGATGCGGTTCACCGCGAGATGATCGGACGGGAGTGCCGACCAGATTGGCAGAAGCAGGCCCGTCGCGAGGCGGATCGTCTCGACCTCGGTCTGCCCTGCCAGTTCGGCGACCTCTTCGGCCCACTTGGTCTCGAACGTGGCGCGATCGATCACGTCCCAAGCGGACTCGAGCAGGTCGGTCTCGCCGATATATTCACGCCGGCACGGGCGCTGCAGTTCGAGCCGAGGGATCGGCTGCCCCTGTTCGTCCATCCACGGGCGAGCGTGTAGCTGCAACGCGACTTTGCCCGACCGCCCGTTCATGACAAAGGCTGCATCGCCGGCCCACTGCGCCGTCGTGAGGATGCGCTCCAAGGAAATCGGCGTCTTTTTGCGCGCGATCTCGATGGTGAGGAGATGGGACGTCGCGCCCGAAAGCGGGTCGGTGCGCAGCAGCGTATCATCGACGACGGTAGCGGTGTCCGCGGTGATGGTTTCAACGCCAACGTCGAGCGTGCCCGCTTCCCGGGCTGCAGCGACACGCGTTTCGACGAGCGAGAGGAACTCGTCGAAGATCACGTTCTGCAATCCGATCGGCAGGGCCAGGAGGCGATTGAGCCAGCGCTGGATAGGCGGCAGCTCTTCCTTCAGGCACCCGTCGCTGTCGTAGAGCTCAAGCCCGGTGCGCGCGCAGAAGTCGTCAAGAGTCGTGCTGGTCAGCTTACCTTTGTCGAGGAGGTGGAACCACGTAACGAGCGCGTCCTTGGCGTATTCGCTCTCGAGGTTGTCAGCCGGGTCGAAAAGGTTCTGCCCGCCGGTCTGGCGCTGCCCACGTGTCAGCGCGCCGAGGCTATCGAGCCGTCGTGCGATCGTCGAGGTGAAGCGGAGCTCGCCCTTGCAGTCTGTCGTGACCGGTCGAAATAGCGGGGTCGAGGCTTGATGGGTGCGATGCGTGCGTCCGAGCCCCTGGATCGCTCGATCAGCGCGCCAGCCCGGCTCCAGAAGGAAGTGAACGCGCTGCTCTTGGTTCTTGGCGTCGAGGCTAGCGTGATAGGATCGTCCCGTCCCTCCAGCGTCGGAAAAGACCAGCACGCGCTTGGTGCCGGTCATGAAGGCCGCAGCCTCAACCTGGCTCGACCGAGCTGATCGGGTTTCGACCTTCTGGCGCCCCTCGGAGGTGCAAACGAGCCGTTTGGATCGGCCTGTCACTTCGGCGACGTGGTCGGTGCCGAAGTGCTCGATCAAGGCGTCGAGCGCGGACTTGATCGGCGGAAGCCCGCAGATGTGTTCGAGCATGGCTTCACGGGCGGCGATGGCGTCGGGATTGTAGACCGGGTTGCCAGCCTCGTCTGCCATCGGCCGCGACCGCGCGGTGCCGGTATCGTCGGTATAGGTTTCCATCTGGCGCGTCGGGAATGCTCGCTGCAGATAGTCGGCGATATACTCGGTGGGCGACAGGTCGATCGTGGGATCGGCGCGCTCCTCTGCCGACATCTGGTTGAGCCGGCGATCGAGGATCGCTTCGGCGGTGGTCACCAGCTGAAGCACGACCGATTGCCCAGCCTTCAGGTGCTGTTCCACCGCGGCGATGACCGTCGGGAGTTTCATCGCGAGAAGGACCTGACCGAAGAACCGCTGCTTGCAGGATTCGAGGCGCGACCGGGCGGCCGCTTTTGCGCCGCTGTTGAGCGTCCCGCCTTCGAGGCCGTCGACGACGTTGGTAAACTCGAGCGCCGCCTCCATGTTCTGATGGATCACGCTCCAGGCCTGCGCATAGGTGTCGTAGATCTCGATCTGCAGCGGCGTCAGCTCGTGCTTTAGGACGTCGTATTCGACGCCGGCGAAGCTGAGCGCCCTGGCCGTGTAGAGCCCGAGCGCTTTCAGATCGCGGGCGACGAGCTCCATGGCAGCGATGCCACCTTTCCGGATCTCGGCGATGAACGTCTCGCGACCGGCGAACGCCGTCTCCGGCCCCCACAAGCCAAGCCGGACCGCATAGGCGAGATTGTTCACGTCGGATGCGCCCGTCGCGGACGCGTACAGAACGCGGGCGTCCGGGAGATGGTTCTGCAGAAGGACGCCGCAGATACCCTGCTGCGACCCATCCTTCTTGCCGAGCGCACCCTCGCCGCCCGCTACGCCGCCCATCTCGTGGGCCTCGTCAAACGCGATGACACCGTCGAAATCAGGCCCCGCCCAGTCTAGGATCTGCTGCAGGCGGCTGCTCTCGGTCCGCATCGAGCGCAGCGTCGGATAGGTGACGAACAGGACGCCCTCTTCAAGGCGGATCGCCTCGTCGATTTTCCAGTTAGAGACTGGCTGCACATCGCCCGCCATACCGCCCAGGGCGGACCAGTCGCGCCGCGCATCCTCGAGGAGCGGCTCGTTCTTGGTCACCCAGATGTGGCGTCTGCGGCCCTGCAGCCAGCTGTCGAGAATGCACGCGGCCACCTGTCGGCCCTTACCCGCGCCGGTTCCATCGCCGAGGAAGAAGCCTTTCCGGTAGCTGCGGCCGTCCTCGTTCAGGGTAAGGCCCACGCCCTCCTTGTCTGGCTTGAACATCCCCGGGAGCATCTGCGACCATGCGTGTCCGGCATAAATCACGGTCTCGAGCTGCGATGAGGACAGCATCCGTTCCGACACGGTGCGCTCGGGAAGGTGCGGGATATGGGCAGGGACCGGTGCCGGGATCGAGCCCATCGCGACCGATTCCACCAGCGCCGTCGGGTGCTCGCCGGCCGCGTCGAAGACGATGCGGCTCGGACGATAGGGAAGATACACTCCGACCTGGTCTGCGAGCGGTGCCGGAGCTGACAGGGTCGTATAGCCGACCGGCAGAACGGCGTTACGAACCGGCTTGTGGTAGGTGCGTGCCACGGCCGGCTTCGCGGTGCGTGCGGCACCGAAGAGACTTACCACGGCAGCGGGAGCCTTCGCGCTCCGTGCTTCCGACACCAGCTCGGCTCGGGCAGGCACCTCAACCACGTCGAGGAAGTCGAGGACGGAACGACGCTGGATGACGGTGTGCGACGTACCCCCTGCCACCTTGTCGATGACGTAGAGCCGCACTGCGATGTCGGTGCCATGCTTGCGGTAGCAGCTTTCGAGCCGCAGCGACGTGCGGACGGTGCAGCCGGTGAGCACCGCTTCATAGGCAGCTTTCAGTTGCGCGCTCGGCGCGAACCAATCGGGCATGATTGCGACAATCCGACCACCCATCGAAACGCGGCGGATTGCCGCCTGCAGATGGCGGAGTGCCGCGAGATTGTCGGCGCCGCGGCCAATGCTGCGCGAGAACGGCGGGTTCATCAGGACGACGGTAGGCCGTTCCAACGAGGCATGGAGGCTCACGAGCGCAGCCCCATCGTGGCCGGTGATGATGGCATTCGGGAAGACGCTGGCGAGGCGTTCTCGACGGCGCGGATCGATCTCGTTCAGTTGCAGGCCGGCGTGATGCGGCACCTGAACCGCAAGCAGCCCATTGCCGGCGCTCGGTTCCAGCACGATGTCGTCCGGTCCGATCGCAGCCATGACCGCTGCGAGCGCGCCGATATCGATCGGCGTCGAAAACTGCTGCAGCTCGATCTGCTCCTCGCTGCGCACGGTTTGCGTCGGGAGCCGTTCCATCAACGCTGCGGCATGCGTCACGCCGGCGATGTCAGCCAGTGGATAGGGCTGCTTGGCGACGTGCAGCGCCAAAGCGTGTTCCAACATCTCGAAGCTGTCGCGCTGGGTCCAACGGCCCTCCGCGTCGGTGCCTCCGAACGCAGCCGTCATGGCGTTGTTGAGCGCGCGCCGCGTGATCAGCTCGCCGGACGCCAGTGCGAGCGCGATCGTGAGTGCGGCCGGACGATCGGTGACAGGCGGCAAGTCGAGGAGGTCGGACATGGAAGGCTCCCTTGGTCATGCTGCCATTCCGGCAGCTCACCGCCTCCCTCCCCCTCCTCTCTCCTTTGCCTCGAGGACCTCCGCCCAATCCTTGTAGGGCGATGGCGGAAAGTCCGGCACGACAGTCAGGGTGTCGGACGCATATTGTTCGATGCTCCGAGCCACAGCGCGTCGCCCGGCGAGATCCCGATCCGCAGCCAGGATCAACCGGGTAACCGACGATGGAATCGCCAGAAGGTCGAGCCGTCGTGACCCGAACGAAGACCAACAGGGCAGACCACGCAGGCGCGACCATGCTTGGGCACTCTCGAAACCCTCTGCGAGCCCGATCGTCGAAGCCAGACCGCCGCCACGCCACGCCCCATTGCCGAGGGTCCCGAGCGTCTGCTTCTCGGTGTAGGCGCTCGTTGCGGGGTCGATGAAAATCCTCTGAAACGCGACCAGGCGGTCGGCTTCGCGCACCGCGACGAGCAGTGCCGGCTTGAACACGGTGAGCGGCTTTGGGCCGAGTGGGCAACGGGGGTGGAAGCGAATGTCGGTCGGCAACGGTAGTAGGAAGCGCGACGCGAGATAGCGCTCCGCGCAGGTTCCTGGCACGGCACGAGCCTCATTCCACAACCGCTCGATATTGGCGGTGCCGCCTCCCCGGGTCACCTTGGGCGGCTCGTATCGCTGGTGAAGCGGTATGCGGTCGAGCTCGCGCAGGATGTCGGCAGGGTCGCAACCCGCAAAGCAGGTCACAAGGATGCCCCGATCGCCTTGTCGGAGTGACAGGCTTGGCGTCTTGTCCGTATGCGCCGGGCAGCGGCACGTCGCGACGTTCCGGTGCCAGGTTCCCCCTAGCGCGCCGACGAGGTCGACCAGCTTCTGTGACGGACGATTGGCGATCAGGGTCATGCCGGATCCCCTTCGCGTCGCATCGTCTTCGTTAGGCGCGCGATGACATATTCAGCGTCCCGCGCGGCGAAATAGCCGTCGATCGCGTCATCGTCGTGGAGGGGGACGACGTCGGCGTTCGGTTCGGACCGGCTTCGTACATAGGCAGCAAGGGCCGTGCGGGCCGATCGTTCACTGGGATGCACGTCGGTTTGATCGCGACCGTCGACGTCGCGGATGAAGAGCAGGAAGCGTTCCATGGCGAGCGGACCTCGTACCTGGCCGCCTGTACCGGCGAACCATTACCGAAAGGGAATGTCGGGCCACCCGAGCAGCCCATCCTTTCTCCCCCCCTCCGCTCTTCCTCTACCCCTGTTAAATCAGGGCTGATTTCGTATCCGTCCCGTTTACCCAGCGCTAAGCCCAGCCAAGTAGGGTGCTCTAGGAACTAGAATCGATCCGTGCTTGTTTGTCGACGCACGGCCTTAAAAAGAGGTGTGGATGTCTCAGTTTTCGCCAGTCGAGATCGCGAACTGGGTCGCCATCTATCTGGCGGCAGGAATCTGCTGCGGAATAGCCATGGTCATGTCGGTTTCGGTGACGCTTCACGAGATGTGGCAGGCCAAGGTCTGGCAAGACGCCCGGACGATCCGCGGCGCGGCCCTGCTGCTGCCGAAGACATGGTGGCGCTGGCAGAAGCTTTATCTACTCTCTACCCCTGTCACGCTTGGCATAGTCTGCTACTTCGCCGCGACAATGAACTGGGGTTGATCCTCAGAATTTGGGACGATCCTGCGAATGGACAGGGCCTTTAGAGCCGCATGGCCTTTGCAATCTGGATGCCCGCGGCATCGTCTTCGATATCACTTGGACGTAATGTGAGCAGATCGCCCAGGTGGCGCATGCGCGGGTGGGTTACCGCCTTTGCGGCGAGATAATCGTCGTTGTCGAACCCCATCGCTTCGATAACGAGCGTGCGCAGCTCCCCGGTTTCGCGCGATCTCCCCTCGAGGACGAAGTCCGGACGACATGGGCCATCGGGTGTCATGGTATCGAAGAGCGGCTTTCCGATCGCCAGATCAATGGACTGCGAACGGAGAAGCCGTTGGGCTTCCAAGATCCGCTTGAGGGTTTTCCGCTCGAAATCCGACTCCACCGGAACGAACAGCCGGCCATTGTAAATCGGCTGTGCGTACCCCCGCAGCGGCGCATACCCATGGGCCTCCGGGTACTCGCCGGCGACAACCAGCACGAGGAACGGGCCGCTGATCCTGTTACCCCGCACCGATGGTGACTGAACCCGATTAGCAATTTCCACGGGGGGACCATCGGGCACGTATATTTTGTGCCCTTGGATCGCGGTCGCATAGAGCAGGACGAAGCCTTGCGGCGCATGCGCCTTTGGCCAGTTTTCCGCGAGGCGTCGCAGCGTTGCATACACGACCTTGGCCTCGAGCGGCCGGGCGTGCGTCCAGATGGCGCGGCCTAACTCGATGCCGGGAGCAATCTCGATCTTTCCCGCCGCGCCGAGGATGGCGGCAAAGGCCTCCTTGATCGACCACTCCGGACCTGCGCCGATCGGCGGGACGCTGTTGGATCCGGCCGTGTCCATTAGCCGCCATAGAAGGCGAGCCAGCCGCGGCGTCGACGCGTTTCGCGTCCGATCGTCGTTGCTGTCTTCTTCCGGCCGTTGCGAGAGCTTCTCCGGCGCGGGCCTGAGCACCTCGAAAAAGCCAGCAGGCGGGTCGGTGGGCGTGTTGTGGGACCGGATCTCGGTGATCCGGTTGGTCACCTGGTCGCGGAAGAACGGGCAGTCTGCGCGATGCTCGGGACGTTTCTCGCTGGTCAGACGCCGAAGATAGTAGGTCTCCGCCTCGGACAGGAACGCGGGTGTGAGGATCGGTGGGGCCGCCTCCGCTCCAAGGCAATT
>Ga0308159_1005490_pt1 | contig 10706 bp, 9 predicted proteins | sample PhyCR1_FD_201040 | JGI IMG/M metagenome (GOLD analysis project Ga0308159, IMG submission 201040) | Phyllosphere microbial communities from UC Gill Tract Community Farm, Albany, California, United States - DLSLC.R1 | ecosystem: Host-associated > Plants > Phyllosphere > Unclassified | place: USA...
TTGCGCTGCTGTTTTTCCTGCACGGCGCCAAGCTGTCGCGCCAGGCCATCGTCGCCGGCGCCGGCCACTGGCGCCTGCACCTGCTGGTGTTCAGCCTGACGTTTGTGCTGTTTCCGCTGCTGGGCCTGGCGCTCAAGCCGGTGCTGTCGCCGCTGATCGGCAAAGACCTGTACATGGGCATGCTCTACCTGTGCGCCTTGCCGGCCACGGTGCAATCGGCGATTGCCTTTACGTCGCTGGCGCGCGGCAACATCCCGGCGGCCATTTGCAGTGCGGCGGCCTCGAGCCTGTTCGGGATCTTTTTGACGCCGCTGCTGGTGACCTTGCTGCTGAATGTGCACGGTGAGGGCGGTTCCACCGTTGATGCGATCCTGAAAATCAGCGTGCAACTGCTGCTGCCGTTTATCGCCGGGCAGATCGCGCGGCGCTGGATCGGCGCGTGGGTAGGGCGTAACAAGTCCTGGCTCAAGTTCGTCGACCAGGGCTCGATTCTGCTGGTGGTCTACGGTGCGTTCAGCGAAGCGGTCAACGAAGGCATCTGGCACCAGATCCCGCTGTGGGAGCTGGGCGGGCTGGTTGTGGCCTGCTGCGTGTTGCTGGCCCTGGTGCTGGTGGCGTCTACCGTGCTGGGCAAGGCGTTCGGCTTTAACCAGGAAGACCGCATCACCATTCTGTTCTGCGGCTCGAAGAAAAGCCTGGCCACCGGCGTGCCGATGGCCCAGGTGCTGTTCGCCGGGGCGAGCATGGGTGTGTTGATTCTGCCGTTGATGCTGTTTCACCAGATCCAGCTGATGGTCTGTGCAGCGCTGGCGCAACGCTATGCAAAACGGCCGGAAAGCATTCCGGAGCTGATGGGCCAGGTGGATCCTTAATCCAGCGGCCACTTGGGGAGTGCGACAAATACGCGCAGGCCTTCCGTAGGATCAGCGTCAACAGCGCGGCGAGAAACCTATAGAATGCCGGGCGACGGCGCTTGTCCTGGGTGGCCGTTTGATCACCGTCAGAGTACCGCGCCCGTAAATGAGCATTTCAGCCGCAACGCCCCAAGCCAACTGGCAACCGGTCATCGCCCTCGCGTTGGCCGCCTTTGTGTTCAACACCACCGAATTCGTGCCGGTCGGGCTGCTCAGCGCCATCGGCGCCAGCTTCGACATGCCTATCGCCAGCGTCGGTTTGATGCTCACCATCTATGCGTGGATCGTGTCGCTGACCTCGCTGCCGGTGATGCTGCTGACCCGCAACGTGGAGCGGCGCAAGTTGCTGATCGTGCTGTTCGGCATGTTTATCGCCAGCCATGTTCTTTCCAGCGTGGCCACCAGCTTTGGCATCCTGATGCTTAGCCGGGTCGGCATTGCCTTGTCCCATGCGCTGTTCTGGTCGATCACCGCCTCGCTGGCGGTACGCCTGGCACCGGAAGGCAAACAGGTGCAAGCCCTTGGCCTGCTGGCTACCGGCACCTCGCTGGCGATGGTCCTGGGCATCCCCCTCGGCCGCCTGCTCGGCGAAGCCATGGGCTGGCGCACCACCTTCCTGGTGATTGGCGCGTTCGCGGCGGCGCTGGTGTTCTGGCTGGCGCGCACCTTGCCGTTGTTGCCGAGCCAGAACTCCGGCTCGTTGCGCAGCCTGCCGCTGCTGTTCAAGCGTCCGGCGCTGGTGGCGCTGTATGTGCTCACCGCGCTCACGGTGACCGCGCAATTCACCGCCTACAGCTACATCGAACCCTTCGTCGAAGGCGTTGCCGGCATGGGCGGCGGCGCGGTCACCCTGATCCTGCTGGTGTTCGGCGGCGCGGGCATCATCGGCTCGCTGCTGTTCAGCCTGGTGCACCGCTTCAACCCACACCTGTTCGTGGTCGGCGCGGTTTTTATCCTGGCCGCGTGCCTGGCGCTGATGCTGCCGTTGAGCGGCGCCGAATCCTACCTTGTGATCCTGAGCATCTTCTGGGGCATGGCAATCATGGGCTTCGGCCTGGCCATGCAATCCAAGGTGCTGGTGCTGGCCCCGGACGCCACCGACGTGGCCATGGCCATGTTCTCCGGCATCTACAACATCGGCATCGGCGGCGGCGCCCTGATGGGCAGTTGGGTCGGCAGCCACTTCGGCTTCGCCTGGATCGGCGCGGCGGGCGGCTTGCTGGCGGCGGTGGCGTTGATCGGGTATTGCCTGGCGATTCGCAAGTTTGGCACGGGTGTGGCGCCCGGCTGAAAACGTGATCAGGAAGTGCCTGTCTCGTACAGTCGACTTTTCCGACATTAATCACCGATAGCAAATCTTTACTCTCTGGACTCTTGCGTCCAGGAGTAAAGGGAATGACTTCCAGCGTACTGCCCAGCGTCTTTTTCGACCACAGCCGCCACACCCTCAGTGTGCGCAAGGTCGAAGCCCGGCTCGATGTCTTGGCCTTCACGGGCCACGAACACCTCAGCCAGCCCTACAGCTACACCGTAGAATTCACCAGCACCGAGCGTGACCTGGCGGCAGATTCCTTGCTCGGCCAGGACGCCCGTTTCAGCCTGCACGCAGCGCCAAAAAAACGTTCGTTTCCGGACCTTAGTGCAGAGGAAATCAAACCGCTGCGCACCCTGTATGGCGTGATCACCGGCTTCACACGCAACTCCGGCTCCAGCGACCAGGCCAGTTATGCCGTCACTTTGCAGCCGCGCCTGGCGCTACTGGCGCGCGGTCGGCAGTACCGCATCTACCAGCACCAATCCGTGCCGGAAATCGTCGAAAGCATCCTGCGTAACCGCCACGGCTTCCTTGGCCAGGACTTCCTGTTCAGCCTGAAACGCGACTACCCCCGGCGCGAACAGGTGATGCAATACGGCGAAAGCGACCTGGACTTTATCGCCCGCCTGCTGGCCGAAGTCGGCATCTGGTACCGCTTCACCGCCGACGACCGCCTGGGTATCGATGTGGTCGAATTCTGCGACGATCAACGCCTTTATCAGTTCGGCCTTGAGCTGCCATTGCGCCCGCAATCCGGGCTCGGCAGTAGTGGGCAGGACGGAGTGTGGCAACTGCAATCGAGCCACGCGGTGGTCGAGAAGCAGGTGCATATCCGCGCCTACCAGCACCGCGACGCCCGCGCCGACCTGAGCGGCGAAATCGACCAGACGCGCGGTGCAACCACCACCTACGGCGAGGCTTACCACTACGCCGAACCCTATAGCGCGCTTGGCGACCGCTTGGATCAAGACGAACGCCTGCTAAGCGAAAGCGGCTAGCCAACAGCTCCCAGTCGACGCTAACGACCTGCACAACACAAACCAGATAAGTCTTACAGGGCACTTTGATGCCGATTGCTACCGTCGCCACGACCGCCCACATCCAGTGGTGACGGCGCGTGAACTGCAATGGAGTCGATTGTGCAAAAACGTCTGATCGCAGAGTTCCTGGGGACTTTCTGGCTGACCTTCGGCGGGTGTGGCAGTGCCATTCTGGCGGCGGCATTTCCTGGGTTGGGCATTGGTTTTGCCGGGGTGTCCCTGGCCTTCGGGCTTACCGTGTTGACCATGGCCTATGCCGTGGGCGGCATTTCCGGCGGGCACTTCAACCCGGCGGTGACCATCGGGCTGTGGGTGGGGCGCCGCGTACCGGCCATTGATGTACTGCCGTACATCGTGGTGCAGGTGGTGGGCGCAATTGCGGCGGCGGCGGCGTTGTACGTGATCGCCAATGGGCAGCCCGGTTTCGAGCTGGGTGGCTTTGCCGCCAACGGCTTCGGCCCGTTGAGCCCCGGCCTGTTTGACATGAAGGCCGCGCTGCTGGCCGAAGTGCTCGCCACGTTCTTCTTTGTGCTGATCATCATGCGCGTGACTGCACCGGGCGCGGCTCCCGGCTTTGCGCCGATTGCCATCGGCCTGGCGCTGACCTTGATTCACCTGGTGCTGATCCCGGTGACCAACACCTCGGTCAACCCGGCGCGCAGCACCGGGCCGGCATTGTTTGCCGGGCCGGAGTACATCTCGCAGCTGTGGCTGTTCTGGGTGGCGCCGATTGCCGGCGGGGTGCTGGGCGCATTGGCCGCGCGGGGTCTGGGCACACGCGGGTCGGTTTGAATATCGCACCTTTGTGACGCGGTCGTGAAAAAGGAAGCTGTCAGGGAGACGCTTCCTTTTTTTGCGTTATAAAATCGCACCGCTACCGTTGGTCGACTTTCATTGTTCAGAAAGTTATTAAGTTGACGTCATTTTTCCTGCCTTCTAATATCGCCAGCCATTGATGGCATAGTGATATTAGTTGTCCGTCTGCTGTGCCCGACATTGCTTACACACCTCACCCTTAAAAGGACTTTCCCGTGGGATTTCGCGCGTTCCGAAACTGTATTGCCCTGATTTTTGTATGCTCCGGCCTGTTTGGCTGCGCGGCCAATATTCAAAAGCCTATCGAACTCGACGCCCAATTCTGGAGTGACAAGAACCAGACCATCGGCGTAGCCATGAGCACCTTGCCGCCGTCGGAACTGGTATTGGCCGGCCAACAAGGGCTGTTGGACCTGGCGATCAACAAGGGCATCAACAGCAAGCTCAGCGATCAGGTCAGCACCTGGAAGCTGCAGGACACCACGTCGATCCCGGATGAAATCGTCGCCAAGCTGGTGGCCAAGGGTTACAAGGCCAAGCGCATCGACGACGCCGTCGACGTCAAGTTGTTCAAGGAAAACAAATTCCGCGAAGGTTTCTTTGGCCGCGACTTGACGCCGTTGCAAGCCAAGTACGGCGTGGATCGCCTGCTGCTGATTTCCTACACCGCGAGCGGCGCCTACCGCACCTACTACAGCGTGGTGCCAACCAGCGTACCGACCCCGCAAGTCGGCGGTATCGGCCTGGTGGTCGACCTGCATGACAACCACCTGCTCTGGTACAAGCCGTTCGCCGTGACCCAGCCCGCCCAGGGCGAGTGGGACCAGCCCAACTACAGCAACCTGTCGAACGCCTACTACCAGGCCGTGGACAGCAGCCGCCAACTGGTTATTACCCCGTTCGCCCAATGAGGGCGTTGCGTTGCGCCATGCTGGCCGCCGGCAGCCTGTTGCTCGGTGCCTGCGCCCAGCAACCGTTGCCGGAGCGCGGTTTCAACACGCCGTCGGCGCTGTCGTATGTGAATGCCCACGGGGCCAAGGTCGAGGTGCGGTTGCCGACCGAAGGCTTCATCACCGCGTCGATGGTGATTGACAGCAAGACCGCCCTGAGTGCCGCGCAGACCACCGACAACGTGACCCGCAACGCGGTGGGCGCGGGTGGCGTGGTGGGCTTGTTGATCGCCAGCGCCATCAACACCCGCACCGGTGTCGGCGCGCTGGAGCGCGATGCACGCCAGAGCGCCGAGCACGACTCGCGACCGATGGCGGCATTGCTCGCGGAGCAGAACCTGGACACGCTGTTTACCCAACGCTACCAGCAGACTGGCCTGGCGGCAGGCTTGCCGGCGGCACAAGGGCAGGTCAGCGCACTGGTGTTGATTGAGCCGCGCCTGGTGCTCAGCGCCGACCGTGGCAGCTTCGTGCTGGTCAACCGCGTACAGGTGCAGGACATCGCCGGCTCCGTGCTCTACCAGCGGCGGATCGAAGTGGTCGGCCAGCCGTTCCGCAGTTGCGGCGCGCAGTGCATCGACGACGGCCACCTGGAAACCGCCAAGGTCAACGAGCAGCTTGAACGCTGCATCGACGAGTCCATGCGCGTGCTGGCCCAAGACCTGCGCGCCGCCGACAACCCGGCCGAGGTCGAGCAGACCGTGCGCTACGTGCTTGATGGCCGTCGCGTGGTCGAGCGCGGTCGGGTGCTGCCTTCGGCCGGCGTCTACAGCCGCTACCGAAACCTCGACGGCGCGATCAAATCGGTGCCCATGCCGTTTGAAAACGTGGCCGTGCAACGCGTCACGCCGTAACGGGCAGACGTTGCGCAGGCCTCATCGGGCACTGCGCGACGCCTTCAGCTTTACGGATTGCTCAGCAGTTTCTCGAGTTTTTCCTGATCCCGCGCGAACTGGCGAATGCCTTCGGCGAGTTTCTCGGTAGCCATCGCATCTTCGTTGGAGGCCCAGCGGAACTGCGCTTCGGTCAGGTTTTGACGCGGCTCGCCGTCGGCGCCGGGCGCCAGTTTACGTTCCAGGATGCCCTGGTCTTCGTCGAGTTTTTGCAGCAGGTCGGGGCTGATGGTCAGGCGGTCGCAACCGGCCAGCTCTTCGATCTGGCTGAGGGTACGGAAGCTGGCGCCCATGACCACAGTGTTGATCTGGTTGGCCTTGTAGTAGTTGTAGATGCGCGTCACCGACTGCACGCCCGGGTCCTCGGCGCCGGTGTAGTCCTGGCCGGTGCTCTTGCGGTACCAGTCGTAGATACGACCCACGAACGGCGAGATCAAAAACACCCCGGCGTCCGCGCAGGCCTGGGCCTGGGCGAAGGAGAACAGCAGGGTCAGGTTGGTCTGGATGCCGGCCTTTTCCAGGCGCTCGGCGGTGCGGATGCCTTCCCAGGTGGAGGCCAGTTTGATCAGCACGCGGTCTCGGCCGATGCCGGCCTGGTCGTACAGGGCGATCAACTGGTTGGCCTTGGCCCACAGCGCGTCTTCGTCGAAGGACAACCGCGCGTCGACTTCGGTGGAGATACGCCCCGGGATCACCTTGAGAATCCCTGCACCTACCGACACCGCAAAGTGGTCGCAGGCCAGGTCGACATCGCCCTTGGACAGCGTCACGGCGCTGCGCAGCAGCTCGGCGTATTCCGGGATGGCGGCGGCCTTGAGCAGCAGCGAAGGGTTGGTGGTGGCGTCCACCGGGCGCAGGCGGCTGATGGCTTCGAGGTCGCCGGTGTCGCAGACCACGGTGGTGAATTGCTTGAGTTGTTCGAGCTTGGACGTCATAGCGGCTGTCTCCAAAAAAGGTTATTGGTTGAGGGCCTGTGCGGTATCCAGGTCGGTGATCAGGATGTCCAGGTAGCCGCCCTTGAGCGCGCCACGAATCGCCTGGACCTTGTTCAGCCCGCCGGCCAGGCCGAGCACTCGGTGGATGGCGCGCAACTTGGGCAGCGCCACCGACACCACGAATTCTTCATCTTCTTCCAGCACCGGTTTGCCCTGGGCATCGAAGTAACGCAGGCAGATATCGCCGACGGCGCCGCGCTCGGCCAACAGGCGCAGCATGTCTTCGGTGTAGTAGTTGCCGCTGTTGCGCAGCAGCTGCGAGGGCTCCAGGTCGCCGATGCCGACAATCGCCAGGGTGATGCTGTCAAAGCGTTGCAGCACTTCCTTGACCTCTTCCATCTGCACGATGCGCTGCTTGCTCTGCACCGATTGCTCGATGCTCTGCGACGGCAGCAGAAACGCCGGGCAGTTGAGCAGGGTGGCCAGGCGTTGGGTCAGCAGGGTGGCTTCGAACGCACCTTTGTTGCCGACGCCACCCAGCAGTTGTACCACTTCCTGAGCGGCCTGTTTGCCCGGTTGCGCGTGCAAGTGCCCGACCATGGCGCGAATGGTGCTGCTCCACGACGAAATGCCGATATGGTCCTGGGGCGACAGGCTGGTTTCGAGGTAATGCGCGGCGGCCGAGCCGATGGCCTGCTTGATGCTTTCATCGTTGCCGGGTTCGGTGGCTTCTACCACGATCACCCGGCGTACGCCGTAGCGGCGCTGCAACTGGGTTTCCAGCTCCAGGTACAGGCCTTGCAGGCGCATCACGCTGATCTTCACCACGCCTTCCTGCAGCGCCCGGCGCAGGGCGCGGCTGATAAACGACTGGGACAGGTCCAGCTGCGTGGAGATTTCGGACTGCTTGAGCCCTTCTTCGTAATAGAGGCTCGCGATCTTGGTGATCAGTCGCTGTTCTTCGATTTGGCTCATGAAGGCCTCAATGGTTGACTCAATGCGGGTGAGGATACCAAACCCTTACGACATGATCAGGCCGCCGTCGATATTGATCGCCTGGCCGGTCAGGTAGGCCGCGTCGTCCGAGGCCAGGAACGCCACCAGGCCGGCCACATCCGACGGCTTGCCGGCGCGGCGCAGGGGGATGTTCTTGACCCATTCGGCCATCAACTCGCCCTTGCCGTAGCGTTTTTCGTCGGTGCTGAGGATCTCGCCCCACACGCGGTCGTTGTAGTCCCACATCTCGCTTTCGATGATGCCCGGGCAAAACGCGTTGACGGTGATGTTATGCGGCGCCAGCTCCAGGGACAGGCTCTGGGTGATGCCGATCACGCCCATCTTGCTTGCGGCGTAGTGCGGCGTATAGATAAACCCCTGGCGGCCCTGGCCGGAGGAGGTGTTGATCAAGCGCCCGCTGCCTTGCTTGACCATGTATTTGGCCGCTTCCCGGCAGCCCAGCCACACGCCGGTGGTGTTGACCTGCAGCACCTTGTCGAAGTCGGCGCGGGGCATTTTGTCGTAGTGATCGATGGTGATGATGCCGGCGTTCTGCACTGACACGTCGATGCTGCCAAAGCGCGCGTGGCCTTCGCGGTAGAGCTTTTCGATGTCGGCCTCGTTAGTGACATCGATGCCGAGGGCGAGGGCGTTGACCCCGTATTCCTGGTCCAATTGGTCGGCGGTGAAGGTCACGCGTTCCAGGTCATTGGAGGCCAGCACCAGGTTGGCGCCTTCCTGGGCAAAACGCTCGGCAATGCCGGCGCCGATGCCACGGCAGGCGCCGGTGATGACTACAGTTTTACCGCTGAATCGTTGCGACATGACGAGCTCCTACCAGCAGACAAAACCGCCATCGACCAACAGGTCGACGCCGGTGCAAAAAGACGAGGCCTGGCTGACCAGGAAGATCGCCGGGCCGACCATTTCTTCCACGCTGGCCATGCGGCCCATGGGCGTGGTCTGTTCGAAAATCTTCACCTGGTCGGCGACTTCCGGGCGTGAGTTCATCGGCGTGGCGGTGTAGCCGGGGCTGATGCAATTGACGCGCAGGCCCTTGTCTGCCCATTCCATCGCCAGGCTTTTGCTCAAGTGGATCACCCCGGCCTTGGAGGTGTTGTAGTGCGCTTGCAACAGGCCCCGGTTGACGATGCTGCCGGACATGGAGGCGATATTGACGATGGCGCCTTTACCCCGCGGCAACATCACTGCGGCCTGGGCCTGGCAGCTGAGGAAGATGCCGGTGAGGTTGATGTCCAGGGTGGTCTGCCAGCGCTGCAGCTCGAGGTCTTCGGCCGCCTGAGCATTGGCGATGCCGGCACAGTTGACGGCCACGCTGAGTTCGCCGAGTTCCTGTTCGGTGCGGGCGACGGCGGCGTCCAGCGCGGCGCGTTCGGTGACCGTGCCGCTCAGGGCCAGGGCGCGACGGCCCAAGGCCTGGATGCGTTCTACGGTGCTGGCGATGCCGGGGCTGCCGGGGAGGTCGAAGCAGGCGACGTCGGCGCCGGCTTCGGCGAGGCCGACGGCGATGGCTTGGCCGATACCGCTGCCTGCTCCGGTGACAAAGGCGACTTGGCCATGAAGACTAAAAAGTTGCATGAATTACTCCTATCTTGAAATCACAGTGGAACCCCTGTGGGAGGGGGCTTGCCCCCGATGGCAGTGGTTCAGTTACAGATGCATCTACTGACACTCCCTCATCGGGGGCAAGCCCCCTCCCACATGGGATAGCAGTGATCCTGGGTTACGCGGTGGCCATTTCCATTACCGAAACCGGGGTGGCCTCGCCGCGCTCCAGAATCCCCATCTGCCGGCCCCGGCTCATCACCATCACCCGATGGGACAGCCCGAGCACTTCATCCAGATCCGAACTCACCACAATCACCGCCATGCCCTTGGCCGCCAGGTCCGCAATCACTTCATAAATCGCCGCCCGCGCCCCCACGTCGATGCCGCGCGTTGGCTCATCGAGGATGAACACCTTGGGATTGCGCGCCAGCCACTTGGCAATGATGACCTTCTGCTGGTTACCGCCGGACAAACTGGAAATCCGCGACTGCGGCGCACCTTTAACTCCCAGGCGCGCCACCGCCGTGCGGGCAAATTCGCGCAGGGCAGCCGGGAACACCCAGCCGCTGCTATCCAGCAGGTCGGTGTTGCCGTAGATCAGGTTGTCTTCGATGCGATGCTCCACCACCACGCCTTGTTGCTTGCGGTCTTCGGGCACAAGCACCACACCGGCCTGGATCGCCTCGAAGGGGCTGCGCAGCTGGCGCACTTCACCGTCCAGCACCATATGCCCTTGAATGTCCTGGGCCGCACCGGCGATGGTGCGCACCAGCTCCGTGCGCCCGGCGCCGACCACTCCGGCGATGCCGAACACTTCGCCGGCGCGCACGCTGAAGTCGATGCCGTGCAAGGCGAACTCACGGCAGCTCAAGTCTTTGACCTGCAACATCACTTGGTCTTTTGGTGCTTGCAGGGCAGGGAAGATGCGTTCCAGGCTGCGCCCGACCATCTGTTCCACCAGCTCGCGCACCGGCACTTGCGCGGTGGCGTGCAGGGCGATCTGGCGACCGTCGCGCAGCACCAGCACGCGGTCGGCAATGCGCGCGATTTCTTCCAGGCGGTGGCTGATATAGATAAACGACACACCCTCGGCTTTCAGCCGCTCGACCTGCTTGAACAGCAGCTCGGTTTCCTCGCCACCCAGGGCGGCGGTCGGCTCGTCGAGAATCAACAGGCTGGCCTTGAGGGTCAGCGCCTTGGCGATTTCCACCAGTTGCTGGGCCGCCACGCTCAGGCCTTCGACCTTGCGCGACGCCGGCACCTTGAGCCCCAGGCGTT
>Ga0308159_1005491_pt1 | contig 10704 bp, 6 predicted proteins | sample PhyCR1_FD_201040 | JGI IMG/M metagenome (GOLD analysis project Ga0308159, IMG submission 201040) | Phyllosphere microbial communities from UC Gill Tract Community Farm, Albany, California, United States - DLSLC.R1 | ecosystem: Host-associated > Plants > Phyllosphere > Unclassified | place: USA...
TGGCCCCTGGCAGCGAGCCGGGCGCCGCGACGCTGACCCTGACGGGCGAGGATGTCAGCGTGATGATGGACCTGGAGCAGAAGCGCGCCGAGCACCCGGCGCAGGACGAGACGCTGATCGCACTGAAGATCATCGCCTCCTACGCACTGTACGGGCTGGTGCCGGATGTGCGGCCGCCGCCAGTGGTGGACGTGCCCGTGCCGATCGACCGTGTGCCGGCGCAGCAGGATACAGACCTGGAATACCTGAAGGCCATGGCCGCGAAGCACGGCTACGCCTTCTTCATCGAGCCCGGGCCGCTGCCGCTGATGAACACCGCCTATTGGGGCCCGCCGAAGCGGCTGGGCATCCCGCAACCCGCGCTTTCGGTGAACATGGGGCCGCAGACCAATGTCGAGACCATCAGCTTCCAGTACAACGCGCTGGCGCCGACTATGGTGATGGACAGCGTGCAGGATGCCGACCTGAACGTGAAGCTGCCCGTCGTTACCTTCATGGGCACGCGGCCGCCGCTGGTACCGATGCCGGCACTACCCTTCAATCTGCCGAACGTGAAGCGCAGCCTGCTGCCGGATAGCAGCGGCCTGAAAATTACCCAGGCTTATGCCCGTGCCCAGGCCATCACCGACAAGTCGCTGGATGCGGTGGTGACGGCGACCGGGTCGCTGGATGCGCTGCGCTATGGCGGGTTGCTGAAGCCGCGCGGGCTGGTCGGGCTACGCGGCGCCGGCTTCACGCATGACGGGCTGTACTATGTGAAGAACGTCTCCCACGCCATCAGCCGCGGCGGCTACAAGCAGAACTTCACGCTGACGCGGGAAGGCGATGGCGCCCTGACCCCGGTGGTGCGGCCATGAGCCCGCATTTCGGCAAGTATCGCGGCACCGTCGCGAACAATATCGACCCGAAGTTGATGGGGCGCATCCAGGTCAATGTCCCCTCCGTGTTCGGCGATGGGCAGATGGCCTGGGCCATGCCCTGCGTGCCCTATGCCGGGCCGGGCGTCGGCCTGTTCCTGCTGCCACCGGTCGGCGCCAATGTCTGGGTGGAGTTCGAGGCCGGCAGCACCGAGCGGCCGATCTGGGCCGGCTGTTTCTGGGGAGTGGGGGAGGCCGCCGCCTTCCCGCCGACGCCGGAATTCAAGGTGCTGAAGACCGAAGCCTTCACTCTGACGATCATGGAGCCACCCAAGGCGCCCAACGCCGCCATCGTGACGCTGCAGACGGCGTCCGGGATGAAGGTGGTGATGAACCCCGTGCAGATGGAAGTGACCAACGGCGCCGGGGCCACCATCACGCTGATGGGGCCGAAAGTGACCATCAACAACGGCGCGCTGGAGGTGACGTGATGCCAGGCTTCCTGTTGCATGTCGGCGCCGGAGTCGCCTGCCCGCATGGTGGCCAGGCCTCGATCACGGTGGCGGCGCCACGGGTGAAGGCGATGGGCCAGCCGGTGGCGGTGCTGAGCGACCCGACCACGGTGGCCGGCTGTGCCTTCCAGGTGCCGGTGGGCGCCGGCACCAAGCCGCAGCCCTGTACCACGGTGCGCTGGCTGGTCGGCGCCGCGCGGGTGCGGGTGAACGGCACGCCGGTGCTGTTGCAGACCAGTAGCGGGCTTTGCCAAAGCGCCGAGGGTATTCCGCAGGGCCCGCCGACCGTCTCGATGACGCAGACACGCGTACGGGGGATGTAGCACCATGGAAATCCGCTTCCCCTTCGGCTTCAACGGACGTGGCAGGGCGGCGGAGGCGGATGGCGAGGCACATCTGCGCCAGCTGATCGAGCAGGTGCTGTTCACCTATCCGGGCGAGCGGGTGAACCGCCCCGATTTCGGCTCCGGCCTGATGCAGCTGGTCTTCGCGCCATCCGGGGATGAACTGGCCACCGCCGCGCAATTCCTGGTGCAGGGCGCGCTGCAACGCTGGCTGGGCGACCGCATCCAGGTGGAGGACGTGGCGGTGGAAGCGGGCGAGGGGCGGTTGACCGTGCTGGTCCGCTACGCCGTGCCCCGCACCGGCGAACGCCGCATCGAACGCTTCGAGCGGGAGGCGGTGACATGACCCGCTACATCTGCTGCGACGAACGCCGCCGCAATGCCATCGCCGGGCTGCCCGGCATTAACGGGCTGGACTTCCTGGAAGTGCGGGACGACCCCGCCGACCCGTTGCCGGACCGCCAGCGCACGCTGTTCGTGCATTTCATCAACGATCCGTCCGGTCTGGTGCTCGGCCCGGCGAATGTGCGGATCGAGGGTGGCGAGCGCATCCGCGACATCCGTGTCGTCAGCGCCACGATGGCCGTCGATCCCCGCAGCTTCTCCGCCCGTCCGGTGCTGGTGGTGGAGGTCGAGGCGGCGGGGGATTTCTCCATCTACACGCTGCGGCTGGTGGAGGATGCGGCCCAGGCCGGGCGGCTAGCGGCGATCGACCCGATCCTGCGGGCGGTGGATTTCTCCTTCAAGGTGGCGTGCGACAGCGGCTTCGATGCCAGCACCGCCGCCTGCGCGCCGCCACGCCCAGCCTCTCCGGCACTGGACTACACGGCGCGGGATTTTCGTGCGCTGCGGCAGATGCTGCTGGACCGTGCCGCCACCCTTTCCCCCGAATGGACCGAGCGCAACGCCGCCGACCTCGGCATCACGCTGCTGGAGTTGTTCGCCTATGTTGGCGACCATCTTGCCTACCGGCAGGATGCGGTGGCGGCGGAAGCCTATCTGGATACGGCGCGGCGCCGCGTCTCCGTCCGCCGACATGCGCGGCTGGTGGATTATCGCATGCATGATGGCTGCGCCGCCCGGTTGTTCGCCCATGTCGCCATCGAGGGCGGCACCCTGGCCTTGCCGGCCGGCACCAAGCTGCTGACCGCCGCCCCCGGCCTGCCCGAGCGCTTCCGCGCCGAGGCCGATGCGTATCGCCGCGCACTCTCCCTCGGTGCCGAAGTGTTTGAGACGCTGGCCCCCGCGCGGCTGGACCCGATGCTGAACACCATCCCGCTGCACGCCTGGGGCGACCGCCGCTGCTGCCTGCCACGCGGCGCGGTGAAGGCGACGTTGCGGGGCGACGTCACCGCCGCGCTGGCCGCCGGCGATTGGCTGCTGTTCGAGGAAGTGCGAGGCCCACGCACCGGCGACCCCGACGATGCCGACCCGGCGCACCGCCAGGTGGTGCGGCTGACGCGGGTGGAGGCAGCGCAGGACCCCATCGGCCGCCGCTTCGAGGACCCACCCGCCGATGGCGCCGTGGCGGTGACTGAGATCGAGTGGATGGCGGAGGATGCGTTGCGCTTCCCGCTCTGCCTCTCGGCCGAGACCGATGCGGCTTTCGGCGGCGCCTTTGTCGATGGCGTCAGCATCGCCCGCGGCAACCTGGTGTTGGCGGACCATGGGCGTACCCTGCCGGGGGAGGAGGATCTCGGCACCGTGCCGCGCCCGGCGTTGTCTCGCCATGCGGCGGTGGTGCCGGCAGCGTCCTCCGTCTCCAGCTGGGATGCGGTCGATGGCTGCGGCGGCGTGGAGCGGGAGCCATTCCCCCTGCGCTTCCGCCCACGCTTGCGGGAAGCACCCCTGCTGCACGCGGTGCCGTGGAATGCCGCCGTGCCCCCCGCATCCGCGACCATCGCGCTGGCGCCCAGGCCGGAGGACGCGGCGCCGGCCGTGCTGCGGCTGGAAAGCCGCGACGAGGCTGGCGGCATCCTGCGCTGGGTACCGCAGCGGGACCTGCTCTCCAGCGGCGACCGCCCCGATTTCGTGGTGGAGACGGAGGATGACGGCACCGCCCGCCTGCGCTTCGGCGATGGCGAGCATGGCGACGCACCGCCCGTCGGCGCCCGCTTCGCCGCGCGCTACCGCATCGGCGGCGGGCGGCGCGGCAATATCGGCGCCGATTGCCTGGCGCATCTCGCCAGCGCCGATGGCGCCGTGCTGGCGGAGACGCTGTTGCTGCGCGTCCGCAACCCGCTGCCCGCCAGCGGTGGCGCGGACCCGGAGACGAAGGAGGAAGTGCGTCGCCGCGCCCCCTTCGCCTTCCGGGTGCAGGACCGTGCGGTGACGCCGGCCGATTACGCCGCCAGGGCCGGGCTGCACCCCGCCGTGCAGCGCGCCGCGACCTCCCTGCGCTGGACCGGCAGTTGGCGCACGCATTTCATCAGCGTGGACCGTGCCGGCGGCGGCCCGGTGGATGATGGGTTAGAGGCCGAGTTGGTCGGCTTCCTGGAACCCTTCAGGCTGGCCGGGCATGATGTGGAAATCGACCGGCCACGCCTGGTGGCGCTGGAACTCGGGCTCAGCATCCGCGTGCAGCCCACGCATTTCCGTGCCGATATCCGCCGCGCGGTGCTGGAGGTGCTGGGCACGCGGGCGGGGCCGGACGGCCGCCTCGGCGTGTTCCACCCGGACCGGCTGAGCTTCGGGCAGACGGTCTATCTCAGCCCCATCGTCGCCGCCGTGCAGGCGGTGGAGGGGGTGGAGAGTGTCCGCACCACCTTGTTCCAGCGGCGGGACCAGCCGGGGCCGAAGGGCGCGGAGGACGGCAAGCTCACCTTTTCCCGCCTGGAGATCGCCCGGTTGGATAACGACCCGAACTTCCCCGAGCACGGCTCTCTGGCCCTGATGCTGGAGGGCGGGCGATGAGCGGCGCACGCGAGCCCACCTTGCGGGAACTGGATGGCTGCGGCTGTCGCGAGGGCACTGGCCTGGATGCCCCGGCGGCGGTGTGGAACCGCCCCGGCCTGTCGGCAATCAGCTACCGCATCGGGGACCAGGCGGGCTTTAAGGCGGCGCTGCTCGCCGGCCTTTCCCGCGCCGACCTGCCCGCCCTGCGTCCGCTGACGACGCGGGACGACCGGGACGCCGCCATCCTGCTGCTGGACGCCTGGGCCGCCGTCGCCGACGTGCTGACCTTTCACCAGGAGCGGATCGCCAACGAAGCCTACCTGCGCACCGCGACGGAGCGCCGCTCGCTGACCTGGCTCGGCCGGCTGACGGGGTATGAGCCGGCGCCGGGCCTCGCCGCCTCCGCCCACTTGGCCTTCACGCTGGAGGACGCGGTGGGCACGCCGGACCAGCTGCGGCTGGAGACCGGGCTGAAGGTGCAGAGCATGCCCGGCCCCGGCGAACTGCCGCAGACCTTCGAGACGGTGGAGGCCATCGACGCCCGGCCGGAATGGAACGCCATGCGCCCGGTGCTGTGGCAGCCGCACCCGGACCCGTCCGCCGCGCTGAAGACCTACACGGTGAAGGGCGCCGATCCCTCCCTGCGCCCGGGCGATACCCTGCTGGTGGTGGCGAGCACGGCGGCGGTGGACCGCGTCGTCCGCCGCATCCGTGCCGTGCGGGTGGATGCCAGGGCCGGTACCACGCGGCTGGATGTGGCGGAGGACCCGCCGGACCCGCCGCCGCCGCTGCGGCTGGTGCTGGCACGGGCGCCCTTCGTGGTGCAGGCGTCGCGGCTGACCACCGCCAGCGTCACGGCCAACGTACTCTCCGGTTCCTGGCGCCAGGCGGATCTCTCCGCCTTCGCTAGGGTGCAACGCTGGTCGGTGCGGCCGCTGATCCGCAGCCTGACGCTGCTGGCGGCGCGGCGGGATGTGCCGGCGGGAAAGGGGCTGTTCCGCTTCCGCAAGCGCACCGCCGTTTTCGGCCACAACGCGCCGTTGTGGGACAAGCTGCCCGCCACCCAGCGGAAGGGTGAGGCCTACACCACCAGCACTGGCGTCACCGCCTATTCCGCCCCGCCCTATCCCAACTCCTGGGATGCGGCCACCGCCAACCGGCTGTCCGACGACACGGGCGGCAACGAAGTGCATCTGGACGGCACGCACCCGGAGATCGTCGCCGGCGGCTGGGTGGTGCTGGAAAGCCCCACCGCGCAACGCGCCTATGGCGTGGAGGACAATGCGGAGGTGACGCGCACCGGCTTCACCCTCTCCGCCAAGGTCAGCCGCCTGCGGCTGAATACGCGCGACGGGCTGGACGGCTTCACCCGGCGGGAGACGACGGTGCATGCCGAAAGCCAGGCGCTGGAGCTGGCGCCGCTGCCGGTGACGGAGGTGGTGGCGGGCGAGAGCCTGGTGCTGGACGCTCCGTATCTTGGCCTCGCCGCCGGGCGGCCCGTTGCCATCTCTGGCCGGCGGGAGGACCTGGAAGGGGTGGACGATGCGGAGATCGTCATCCTCAGCGAGGTGCTATTCCAGGAAGGCCGTACGGAATTGCGGTTCGAGACGGCGCTGCGCAACCGTTACATCCGGGACAGCGTGCGGGTGAACGGCAATGTCGCCCGCGCCACCCATGGCGAGACGAAGCTGGAGGTGCTGGGCGGCGGCGATGCCACCCAGCCCTTCCAGCGCTTCACCCTGCGCCAGGGGCCGCTGACCTACATCCCGGCCCGCATCGCCGCGGGGGCGGAGGCGGCGCTGGAGGTGCGCATCGGCGGCGTGCTGTGGCGGCAGGCGGAAAGCCTGTTCGGGCTCGGTGCGCAGGATCGCGTCTACACTCTGCGGCGAGAGGAGGATGGCCGCACCACCATCGGCTTCGGCGACGGCATCTCCGGCGCGCGGCTGCCGACCGGGGCGGACAACGTTACCGCCCGGCTGCGCCAGGGCATCGGCGCCGCCGGGCTGGTGGGGGAGGACCGGCTGACCCTGCTGGCCACCCGACCGCTCGGCGTGCGCGGCGTGACGAACCCGGTGGCGGCCATGGATGCGGCGGAACCTGAAGGTGCCGATTCCATCCGCGCTTCCGCGCCGCTGCGGGTGCTGACGCTGGGCCGGGTCGTCTCCGTGCAGGATTACGAGGATTTCGCCCGCGCCTTCACCGGCATCAGCAAGGCGCTGGCGAGTTGGAGTTGGACGGGGCGTGAACGCGCCATCGTGCTGACCGTGGCGGGGGAGGAGGGGCGGCCGGTGGAATCCACCGGGCCCGTCGCCACCAACCTGCTGGCCGCGTTGCGGGAGGCCGGGGACCCGCTGGTGCCGGTGATGCTGCATTCCTTCACGCCGGTCTTCTTCCGCTTGGCCGCCAAGCTGAAACTGGATGCGGACCTGGCGCCGGAACCGCTGCTGGCGGCGGTGGAAGCGGCGCTGCGCCAGGCGTTCGGCTTCAGCCGGCGGGCCTTCGGCCAGGGCGTCACGGCCTCCGAGCTCATGGCGGTGGTGCATGGCGTGCCGGGCGTGCTGGCGATGGACCTGGACGCCCTATTCCGGTCCGACCAACCGGAAACCCTGGAACAAGCCTTGCCGGCCGCCATGCCACGCGCCGGCCAGACGGCGCCCGCTCCGGCTGAGTTGCTGACGCTCGACCCCCGCCCCATCGCCTTCGGAGTGCTGCCATGAGCTTCGACATAGAGAGCCTCTATGCGCTGCTGCCGGCCGTCCACCGCCTGCGCGATGCGGAGGCCGCCCGCAACGCGCCGCTGCTTTCCCCTGCCGAGGCGGCGGAACTGGCCGCGCTACAGGCCCTGGCCGAGACCACCGGCCTCGCCGGCGAGGAAGCCCTGCGCCACGCACGGCTGGACGCCAAGGCCCGCACCGGCCCGCTGAAGGCGCTGCTGACCCTGGTGGCCGAGCAGGCCCAGGCGATCGAGGCGGATCTCGACCAGCTCTACGAGGACAGCTTCATCGAGACCTGCGCCCCGTGGGTGGTGCCCTATATCGGCGACCTCGTCGGCTACCGCGCCGTGCGGACCGGCGGCGCGCTGGCGGCCCCACGCGCCGAGGTGGCCAACACCATCGCCGCGCGCCGCCGCAAGGGCACCGCCGCGATGCTGGAGCAGACGGCGCGGGACCTGACCGGGCTGGATGCCTCGGCCGTCGAGTATTTCCGCCGGCTGGCGGTGACGCAGCAGTTGAACCACCTGCGGCCCGGCATCGGCACGGCCCGGCTCACCACCGGCACCCACGACTTTCGCGGTGGGGCCTTCGATCGCTCGGCCCGCAGCGCGGAAGTTCGCCGCATCGGCAGCCGGCGCGGCCGCTACAATATCGGCCATCTCGGCATCTTCCTGTGGCGCAGCATGGCCTTGCCGATGCGCCATGCCCCGGCGGTGCGCGTGGATGCGCGGCGCTTCCTGTTCAGCCCGCTGGGCATCGACACCCCGCTCTGGGCCGCGCCGGTGACGGAGCGGGACCTTCGCAGCCTGGCAGGGCCGGAGAACGTGCCCGCGCCGCTCGGCCGGCGGCAACTGGCGGCGGAACTGGCGCGCCACTACGGCGACAGCCTTTTGGTACTGCGGGGTGATGTGCCGGTGCCCCTGGCGGAGGTGCAGGTGTGCTGCCTGGCGGATACCGGGCCGGACCCGGCCACCAGCCCCTGGGCCAACATGCCCACCACCGGCATCGCCCTGGACCCGGAGCTGGGCCGGCTGGCCTTCGCCGCTGACCAGGACAGCAACGTCGTCATCCGCGTCTCCTGCCTCACCAGCGGCAATGGCCGCATCGGCGGTGGCCCCTATGCCCGCGCGGCGACGTTGGAGGCGGAGGCGGCACCTTTGCGCATCCCCGCCGACGCGCCCAGCCTCGGCGCCGCCCTGGCCGATTCCGACTTCGCCGGGGAGGGCGTACTGGAATGGGTGGGCGATGACCGTGCCACCGGCGCCGCCGTACCGCCCGCCATCCGCGTGGCGGCACAGCGGCGGCTGGAAATCCGCGCGGCGGATGGCGCTTTCCCGACCCTGGTGGCCACCGCGCCCATCCTGCTGACCGGCGGCGACGGCGCGGAGCTGACGCTGAACGGGTTGCGGCTGGATGGCGCGCCGCTGGTGGTGCCCGCCCTGGTGGGCGGCGTGCCCAACGGCCTGCAGGTGCTGCGGCTGCGCCATTGCACGCTGGTCCCGGGCGGTGGCCTGGACCGGCGCGGCGACCCACGCACCCCCGGCGCTTCCAGCCTGATCATCGAGGCGGAGAATGTGCTGGTGGAGATCGAATCCTGCATCCTCGGCGGCATCCGCGCGACAGAGGAAGCACGGCTGCGCATCCGCGACAGCGTGGTGGATGCCCATGCCGCCGGCAACGCCGCCATCGCCGCGCCGGATGGCGCCGCGGCTGGCGCGCCGTTGTGGATGTTCAACACCACCATCATCGGCACGGTGCATACGAGGCTGATGGGCCTGTGTTCCAACAGCATCCTGCTGGGCCCTGCGAAGTCCAGCCAGATGCAGCAGGGCATCGTCCGTCATTCGCTGGTCGCGCCCGGCTCCGTCCTGCCGCGCCGCTATGCCTGCGTGGCGGCGGAGGATGTACCGCCCCGCTTCGCCTCCCTGCGCTATCCGGCGCCGGACTATGCCCGCCTCTCCCCCGAATGCGACATGCGCATCCGCCGCGGTGCCGATGACGAGGGCGAGATGGGGGCGTTCCACGATGCCCAGGAGGCCGCGCGCGAAGCCGCGCTGCTGTTCCGCCTGGAAGAAAGCCTGCCCCTCGGCCTGGAGGCCGGGATCTTCCACACCGCGCCGCGCTGACCGGAGGACCACCCATGAAGGGCGATTTCACCCGCTTTACCTTCGACCGCACCCGGCACGACGTGGCCGTGCTGATGCAGCAGGGCCGCGTGCAGCTCGACGCCGACTGGAACGAGCAAGGCGCCATCGACCGCCATTTGCGGGAGGCCACGGCCCGCGACGTCATCGGCCCCGCCGGGGCACCGAAGCAGGGCGGCGGCTTCGCCATCGGCCTCAGCACCGACGCGCGGGACCTGACGATCGGCGCCGGCCGCTTCCACATCGACGGCGGCCTGCTAGCCAACGAGGCGGAGGCGGCGCTGACCCGGCAGCCGCATCTGTGGACCGCCGCCAGCGGGCTTTCCGGCTTCGCCATGCCGGCGACGACCGGCCGCTACTTGGCCTACCTGTTGGGCTTCGACTGGCATGTGACGGCGGCGGAGGACCCCGCCATCCGTGAAACCGCCCTGGGCGGCCCGGACACCGCCACGCGGCTGCGCGGCATCTGGCAGGTGCGGCTGGAAGCGGTGGCGGCCGCCGCGCTACCCGCCGCCTTCGATGCCGGCTGGCACCCTTCCGGCACCACCACCACCGGGCGGCTGGCCATCTCCACCGGCGCGGTGGGGCAGGCGGGGCCGTGCCTGCTGCCGCCGACCGCTTCCTATCGCGCGCTGGAGAACCAATTATACCGCATCGAGGTACACCGCTCCGGCGACCGGGACGGCGCCGTGCCGGCGACCTTCAAGTGGTCCCGCGACAACGGCGCGGTGGTGACGACGGTCAGCCGCTCCGGCCAGGTGCTGATGGCGGCCGATCTGGGGCGGGACGAGGTGCTGGGCTTCCACCCCGGCCAGTGGGTGGAGTTGATCGATCGCCGCATGGAGATGTGGGAGCGGCGCGGCCGCCTGCTGCTGATCGAGGCGGTGGACCCGGCGACCCGCGCCATCACCATCGCCGCCGCCACGCCGGTGCCGGCGGTGGATGGCACTTGGCCCGTCATCCTGCGCCGCTGGGACCAGATGGGCGCGGCGGCGGGGGACCAGGGCATCCCCATGAGCGGCGCGACGGTGCCGCTGGAGCAGGGAGTAGAGGCCAGCTTCGCCGCCGGCAGCTACCAGGCCGGGGAATGGTGGGTGGTGCCGGCGCGCACAGCCATCAGCGTCGAGACCGGGGTGGTGGAATGGCCGCGCGACGGCACCGGCAACCCGGCCTTCCTGCGTCCCCAGAACGCGCCGGACCGCACCTGCCCGCTGGCGCTGGTGGATTTCGATGCCAGC
>Ga0308159_1005492_pt1 | contig 10698 bp, 10 predicted proteins | sample PhyCR1_FD_201040 | JGI IMG/M metagenome (GOLD analysis project Ga0308159, IMG submission 201040) | Phyllosphere microbial communities from UC Gill Tract Community Farm, Albany, California, United States - DLSLC.R1 | ecosystem: Host-associated > Plants > Phyllosphere > Unclassified | place: USA...
CAAGCCCCGGCTGGCGCGCAGCGGCCTCTCCAACGTGCATCCCGCCGCGATCGCGCACGAGCGCGACGAGCGCATCAAGCGCCTGGCCGGCAAGATCGACCGCGTGCTGGTCGATGCACCCTGCTCCGGCCTGGGCACGCTGCGCCGCAATCCCGACCTGAAATGGCGCCAGTCGCCCCAGGCGGTGCAGGAACTGGTCGCCAAGCAGACCGCCATCCTGCAGAGCGCCGCGCGCCTGCTCAAGCCGGGCGGACGCCTGGTGTACGCCACCTGCAGCATCCTGCCTGAGGAAAACGAGGGTATTGCGGAGGCCTTCAGTGCGGCACATTCCGACTTCGTGGCGGAAGACGTGGGCGCGCTGCTGGAGCAGCTCAAGGTGCAGGATGCCGCATCGCTGTGCAGCGGCGGCGCGACGGGCACTGGCTATCTGCGCCTGTGGCCCCACCTTCACCAGACGGACGGCTTCTTCGCCGCCGTCTGGACCCGCAAGGGTTGAGCGCCCGGCCGCATCGGTAGTGCAGGAAAAGCCGCACGGCGTGCGGTTTCTATGCAACTTCCGCGCCCCATCGGCTTCTAAAATCCGCGAACTGCCCGTGCCTGGATGGTGCCGGGCAGCCTTCCATCGTCCGTCCGTTTCGCCAAAGGCTTTTCCATGCACCTTCCCGACTGGGCCGTTCTCCATGCCGTCATCGACTGGATGGCCCACGGCCTGCTGGACCTGTCGTGGTGGGAGATCGTGCTCTACACGCTCGTGACCACGCACATCACGATCGCCGCCGTGACGATCTTCCTGCACCGCGCCCAGGCCCACCGTTCGGTGGATCTCGGGCCCGTTCCCTCGCACTTCTTCCGCTTCTGGCTGTGGATCGGCACCGGCATGGTCACCAGGGAGTGGGTGGCGGTGCACCGCAAGCACCACGCCAAGTGCGAAACGGCGGACGATCCCCACAGCCCGCAGACGCGCGGGCTCGATACCGTGATGTGGCGCGGCGCCGAGCTCTACCGTTCCGAGGCCGCCAATGCCGAGACGATCGCCAAGTTCGGCCATGGCACGCCCGACGACTGGGTCGAGCGCAACGTCTACAGCCGCTTCGCCTGGCAGGGCGTGGGGCTGATGCTCATCCTGAACGTGCTGCTCTTCGGTGCCATCGGCGCGACCATCTGGGCCGTGCAGATGCTCTGGATCCCGTTCTGGGCCGCGGGCGTCGTCAACGGCATCGGCCATTTCTGGGGCTACCGCAACTTCGAGGCGCAGGACGCGAGCACCAACCTCGTGCCCTGGGGGCTGGTGATCGGTGGCGAGGAACTGCACAACAACCACCACACCTACCCCACCTCGGCCAAGTTCTCGGTCAAGCCCTACGAATTCGACATCGGCTGGGCCTACATCAGCATCATGCGCCGCCTGGGCTGGGCCACCGTGCGCAAGATGCCGCCCAAGCTGCGGCTCGGGGCCGTCAAGCCCGTGGCGGACGAGAAGACGCTGGAGGCACTGATCGCCAACCGCTACGAGGTCATGGCCGGGTACGCACGCGGCGTGCGCCGGGCGTGCAAGGACGAGATCGCTGCGCTCAAGGCCCGCAACGCCGATGTATCGGTGCTGCGCACCGCGCGCCGCTGGCTGCACCGCGATGCCGAGAAGGTGCCCGCCCGCGCGCAGGAGCAGCTCGCCCGCGCCCGTGCGGCCCACCCCGTGCTCGACACCATGGTCACCATGCGCGAGGAACTGCGCCAGCTCTGGCTGAACACCTCGCACTCGCGCGAGCAGCTCACGGCCGATCTGCAGGCCTGGTGCCGCCGCGCCGAAGAGAGCGGTGTCGCCGCGCTGCGGGATTTCTCGCTGCGGCTGCGGGCCGCGCAGGCCTGAGTCGAGCTGAACTCATCGCGCCGTGGTGGCGTGGCTTCCTGCCGGCCGCCCACGGCCCGACGTGCCGGGCCTCGTCCCGCCACGCTCCTGCAGGGCGCGCGTCCCGCCGGCCAGCCGTTCCAGGCAGGCCCTGAACAGCCCTGCCAGCGGCGACAGCACGGGTGCCGGCTCCAGCAGCACGGCATGCGCCGTCGCGTGCCCAGGGTTGGACAGTTCCATCCACTCCGTGCCCGAACCTTCCGCACCCGTCCGGCATTGGCCGGCCTCCAGCCGTCCCAGGGGAGCGTGCGGAGCCAGCACCTGTCCCCACACGAGCGGGCCGGAGCGCAGGGCGAGGCATCCCTGTTCCACCACCAGCGAGGCGCCGGGCGGCAGGCAGACCAGCAGCGTCTGGCCAGGGCGCACCGAGAGGCGCGCGGATGCCGGCGATGGGGCGGCGGGGAGGGCGGAAGGGGCGTGGCGAGCGGCGTGCGGCATGGTTTTCTCCTCGGGACGGATGCTGCGGGACAGGGCTTCATCCTAGGAACAACCCGGATACGGCGGCAGGCACAGGCGGGCCGGCTGGCGAAGGGAACAGCGCGGGTTTTTCCTTCTCTGTTATGGTTCCCATGGGGCCCGTCTGTACCTGTGCGGCGGGGCGCCGCCGCGGCATGATGGCCGGCACCGCACCGCACCGCATTCCTCGTCTTCCGCGCCCCGGGCGCCCTCGCCATGACCGACTCCGTCGCTCCCTTCCCCCTGTCATCCGCGGCGCGGGCCGCGGGCCTGCCGCGCTACCGGCAGATCGCGGGCCTGTACGTGCAGGCCATCGCGGCGGGCAGCCTGCAGCCCGGCATGCGCCTGCCGTCGGTGCGCGAGTTGTGCCAGCGCCACGGCGTGAGCCTCACCACCGCGCTGCAGGTGCTGCGCCACCTGGAGGCCGAGGGCTTCGCGCAGGCGCGCGAGCGGGTGGGGTACTTCGCCGCCGTTCCCGGCCGCGTCGCCTCGCTGCCGGCGGCCCGCGAGCCCGAACTGCACGAACCGCTGCCGCCCGATCCGCACGTCTTCGCAGGCATCAACGAACGCATCTCCACCTTCCTGGAGAAAGCCCGGCGCGCGCCGTCCGCGCTCGACCTGGGCAGCGCCATGCCCGCGCCCGCGCTGTTCGATGCCGAGGCGCTCAACCGCCTCGCGGTCCGGCTGCTGCGCGAACAGCCCGACATCCTCGTGTACGGCCCCTCCGCCCCGTCCACGCATCCCGAATTCCAGCGCGCCATGGCGCACCATGCGCTCAGCTTCGGCCTGAGCCTCGCGCCCGAGGGCATCGGCGCCACCCACGGCAACTCGGAGGCCGTGAACCTCGCACTGGATGCGGTGGCCGAGCCCGGCGACGTGATCGCGGTCGAGTCGCCGACCTTCTTCGGCATCCTGCAGGCGATCGAGGTGCGCGGCCTGCGCGCCCTCGAGATTCCCTGCAGCCCCCATACCGGCATATCGATCGAGGCGCTGGAGCTTGCGGCCCGCAACGAGCCGCGGCTCAAGGCCGTGGTGGTGGTGCCGCACCTGCAGATGCCCCAGGGCAGCGTCATGCCGGACGCGCACAAGGAGCGCCTCGTCGCGCTCTGCGTGGAGCACGGCCTCGCCCTGATCGAGGACGACATCTACCGGGAGTTCGTCGAGTCGTCCCAGCCGATGCGCCCCGCCAAGGCCTGGGACCGTCCGGGCGACGCGGGGCAGGTGATCTACTGCGCCTCCCTCAGCAAGAGCTTCGCTCCCGGGCTGCGCCAGGGCTGGATGAGCGCCGGCCGCTGGAACGCGCGCGTGCAGATGATCAAGTTCGCCCGCACGCGGAACATGCAGACATGGTCGCAACTGCTCGCGGCCCGCACCGTGGGCTCGCCCGCCTACGAGCGGCACCTGCGCCGCATGCGCGCATCGCTCAAGGAGCAGCGCGAGCAGTCGGCCCGCGCGGTGGCCCGGTACTTCCCCGCAGGAACGCGCCTCAGCCTGCCGCCCGGCGGGATCAGCCTGTGGCTGGAACTGCCTGCGGGCCTGTCCTCGTCGCAGCTCTACGACGATGCGCTGGCGCGCGGCATCCGCGTGGCGCCCGGCCCGATGTTTTCCAACACCGGGCGCTACGAACGGTTCCTGCGCCTCAGTTGCGGCATGCCGTTCACACCGGCGGTGGAGGAGGGCTACCGCGTGCTGGGCGAGCTGCTGGCCGCCCAGTGCAGTGCCTTGCCGAAGGGGCGGGACGGAGGCCGTCGGGCTGCTGCCTGAGGCGGCATCCGGCGGCAGGGCGATGGCGGATCTTCCCGGGGGCCGTGCCCTGGGGCCTTCCGCAGCGCATCCCGCCGTGTGCGCACGACAAAAAGAAAAGCCGCCCTCGGTGGGGCGGCTTCTCGGGAAAGCGCTGGAAGCGGCTGGCGCCTTACTTCAGCTTCATTTCCTTGTACTCGACGTGCTTGCGAGCCTTGGGGTCGAACTTGATGATCAACATCTTTTCAGGCATCGTCTTCTTGTTCTTGGTGGTGGTGTAGAAGTGGCCGGTTCCTGCGGTGGATTCCAGCTTGATCTTGTCGCGTCCGCCTTTGGTTGCCATGGTGCTACTCCTTAAGCCTGGCCACGTGCACGCAGGTCGGCGAGCACGGAATCGATGCCGTTCTTGTCGATCAGACGCAGGGCGGCGCTGGAAACACGCAGGCGCACCCAGCGGTTTTCGCTCTCGACCCAGAAACGGCGGTATTGCAGGTTCGGGAGGAACCGGCGCTTGGTTTTGTTGTTGGCGTGGGAAACGTTGTTCCCGACCATGGGCTTCTTGCCCGTGACGTCGCAGACGCGTGCCATGAGGACACTCCGATTTTTCAATTACAGCCGCAGGACATGCACGCTCCGCTGGTAAATCGCGGAGCCTGTCCTCAAGCGGCCTCACCTCGCCAGAAAGGGTGGCGGTAACCCGGTTGGTATCTGCCGCGGCGCAGGGCCCGCCAAGATGGCGGTGCGCAAGATGCAGCAAAGCCGCGCATTATAGCGCGGCCTCCAAAGAAGTGTCCAGCCCGCAGGGCCACAGGCCCGGGCCGGCGGGGCGGACCGCTGTCAGATCACGCTTTCCTGCTCCAGGAAGCGCTGCGCGTCGAGCGCGGCCATGCAGCCGGTGCCGGCGCTGGTGATGGCCTGGCGGTACACGTGGTCCTGCACGTCGCCAGCCGCGAACACGCCGGGCACGCTGGTCTGCGTGGCGAAGCCCTTGAGGCCGCCCTGCGTCACGATGTAGCCGTTCTCCAGCGTCAGCTGGCCCTCGAAGATGCCGGTGTTGGGCGCATGGCCGATCGCGATGAAGCAGCCCTGCAGCGCGATGTCCTGCGTGCTGCCGTCCAGGGTGCTCTTGATGCGGATGCCCGTCACGCCGCTGTCGTTGCCCAGCACCTCGTCGAGGGTGTGGAACACCTTCAGCTCGATCTTGCCGGCGGCGACCTTCTCGTTGAGCTTGTCCACCAGGATGGGCTCGGCCTTGAACTTGTCGCGGCGGTGCACCAGCGTCACCTTGCGGGCGATGTTGGAGAGGTAGAGCGCCTCTTCCACGGCGGTGTTGCCGCCGCCCACCACGCAGACGTCCTGCTCGCGGTAGAAGAAGCCGTCGCAGGTCGCGCAGCCGGACACGCCGCGGCCCATGAACGCCTCTTCGGAAGGCAGCCCCAGGTACTTGGCGGAAGCGCCGGTGGCGATGATGAGCGAATCGCAGGTGTAGGTGCCGCTGTCGCCGGTGAGGGTGAACGGGCGCTTGGACAGATCCACCTGGTTGATGTGGTCGAACACCACCTGGGTCTTGAAGCGCTCCGCGTGCTCCAGGAAGCGCTGCATCAGCTCGGGGCCCTGCACGCCGTTCACGTCGGCCGGCCAATTGTCCACCTCGGTCGTGGTCATGAGCTGGCCACCCTGGGCGATGCCGGTGATCAGCACGGGGTTCAGGTTGGCGCGCGCGGCGTACACGGCGGCCGTGTAGCCGGCGGGGCCGGAGCCCAGGATCATGACTTTGGCGTGTTGCGTAGTGGACATGGTGAAAGGTAAGAGTTTGTGCGGCCGGGAGTCCGGCGCATACCGCACATGCGGTCAGTCCCACGAGTATCCACCCGCGGCCGACCCGCGCGGGCACGGGGTTTTCAATCGCCGCGATTGTAGGAAACAGTCGGAGACCGGGGCGATACCAGGGGCAGGCGCGGCCCCCGCGGCCAGGACGGCCGAGCAGGGCATCGGGTAAGCTTGCCGCGCTTCCACCTATGACGTACTCCCTCAACACCCTCAACGCTTCTTCCGGGGGCAGATCGGCGCCGCGCAGCATGGCGGCACGCTTCGGCCACGAGCTCGGCCTGGTGGTCGGGCTGCTGGCCCTCGTCTTCTGGCTGCTGGCCCTGGTCAGCTACTCCGCGCAGGACGCGGCCTGGTCCACCTCCGGCCTGCACGACAGCCGGATCATGGCGAACTGGGCCGGGCGCCTGGGCGCCTGGCTGGCCGACAGCAGCTACTTCGCGTTCGGCTTCTCCGTATGGTGGTGCGTGGCGGCCGGCGTGCGCGCCTGGATCGCCTCGCTCGCGCGCTGGATGCGCGGCGGCGAATCCGCGGCGTCCTCCCAGGGGCCGCTGGCGCGGCGGCTGATTTTCTGGGGCGGCCTCGCACTGCTGCTGTGCGCGAGCACGGCGCTGGAGTGGTCGCGCCTCTACCGGCTGGAGCCGCTGCTGCCGGGCCATGCGGGCGGCGTGCTGGGCTACCTCATCGGCCCGGCCGGCGTGAAGTGGCTGGGCTTCACCGGCTCGGGCCTCGTCGGCGTGATCGCCGTCGTCGCCGGCGCGGCGCTGGTATTCCGCTTTTCCTGGGGCCAGCTGGCCGAGCGCCTGGGCGGCCGCATCGACGGCCTGGTCCAGGTCGGCCGCGCGCGCCGCGAAAAGGCGATCGATCAGGCCGCCGGCAAGCGTGCCGCGCGCGAACGCGAGGAAGTGGTGCAGGAAGAGCGCCACGAGTTCCGCGAGCAGGCGCCGCAGCCCGTGCAGATCATCGAACCCGTGCTGGCCACCGAGGCGGCGCCGAGCGCCCGCGTGGTGAAGGAGCGCCAGAAGCCGCTCTTCCACGAAATGCCCGACAGCCGCCTGCCGCAGGTCGATCTGCTCGACGGCGCCCTGGCTCGCCAGGAGACGGTGGCGCCCGAGACGCTGGAGATGACCAGCCGCCTCATCGAGAAGAAGCTCAAGGACTTCGGCGTCGAGGTGCGCGTCGTGGCCGCCATGCCCGGCCCCGTGATCACGCGCTACGAAATCGAGCCCGCCACCGGCGTGAAGGGCTCGCAGATCGTCAATCTGGCGAAGGACCTGGCCCGCTCGCTGTCGCTGGTGTCGATCCGCGTGATCGAGACCATCCCCGGCAAGAACTTCATGGCGCTGGAGCTGCCCAACGCCAAGCGCCAGTCGATCCGCCTGTCCGAGATCCTCGGCTCGCAGGTCTACCACGAGGCCAAGAGCCTGCTCACCATGGGCCTGGGCAAGGACATCGTGGGCAACCCGGTGGTGGCCGACCTCGGCAAGATGCCGCACGTGCTGGTGGCCGGTACCACGGGCTCCGGCAAGTCGGTGGGGATCAACGCCATGATCCTCTCGCTGCTCTACAAGGCCGAGGCGCGCGACGTGCGCCTCTTGATGATCGACCCCAAGATGCTGGAAATGTCGGTCTACGAAGGCATTCCGCACCTGCTGGCGCCCGTGGTCACCGACATGAAGCAGGCCGCCCACGGCCTGAACTGGTGCGTGGCCGAGATGGAGCGCCGCTACAAGCTCATGTCGAAGCTGGGCGTGCGCAACCTCGCGGGCTACAACACCAAGATCGACGACGCCAAGGCGCGCGAGGAGTTCATCTACAACCCCTTCAGCCTCACGCCCGAAGAGCCCGAGCCGCTGGAGCGGCTGCCGCACATCGTGGTGATCATCGACGAGCTGGCCGACCTCATGATGGTGGTCGGCAAGAAGATCGAGGAGCTGATCGCCCGCCTGGCGCAGAAGGCGCGGGCCGCCGGCATCCACCTGGTCCTGGCCACGCAGCGCCCCAGCGTGGACGTGATCACCGGCCTGATCAAGGCCAACATCCCGACCCGCATCGCATTCTCGGTGGGCTCGAAGATCGACAGCCGGACCATCCTCGACCAGATGGGCGCCGAGGCGCTGCTCGGCATGGGCGACATGCTCTACATGGCGAGCGGCACCGGCCTGCCGATCCGCGTGCACGGCGCCTTCGTCTCCGACGACGAAGTCCACCGCGTGGTGAACTACCTCAAGAGCCAGGGCGAGCCCGACTACATCGAGGGCGTGCTGGAAGGCGGCACGGTCGACGGCGAGGACGGCGCGTTCGGCGAAGGCGGCGGGGGGGGTGAAGGCGGCGAGAAAGACCCCATGTACGATCAGGCGGTGGAGGTGGTGCTGAAGGACCGCAAGGCCAGCATCTCCTACGTCCAGCGCAAGCTGCGCATCGGCTACAACCGGTCCGCGCGCCTGCTGGAGGACATGGAGAAGGCCGGCCTCGTGAGCGCGCTCACGGCCAGCGGCCAGCGCGAAGTGCTGGTGCCCCACCGCGGTGAATGACTGACCCCGCCGGCTCGCCCGGAGCCTCGACGACAAGGATGGATGCACGCATGAAGACACGTTGGTGGGCCATGGCCCTGATCGCCGCCGCCGCGCAGAGCGCCTGGGCGGACGGGCTCACGAGCCTGGAGGCCTTCATGAAGGGCGCCCAGGCCGGGCGCGCGGACTTCACCCAGACGGTGACCTCGCCCCCGAGGGACGGGCAGGCCGCGCGCACCAAGACCTCCAGCGGCACCTTCGAATACCAGCGTCCCGGCCGCTTCCGCTTCGCCTATTCCAGGCCGTTCGCGCAGACCATCGTCGCCGACGGCAAGACGCTCTGGCTCTACGACGCCGACCTGAACCAGGTCACCCAGCGCGCGCAGTCCCAGGCGCTCGGCACCACGCCCGCCGCGCTGCTCGCCTCCGCACCCGACCTGCAGGCACTGCGCAAGGATTTCACGCTCGAATCGGCACCCGACCAGGACGGCCTGCAGTGGGTGCTCGCCACCCCGAAGACGAAGGACGGCCAGCTCAAGAGCGTGCGCGTGGGCTTTCAGGGCGAGCAGCTCGCGGCCCTGGACATCCTCGACAGCTTCGGCCAGCGCTCGCTGATCCGCTTCAGCAACGTGCAGTCCAGCGCCTCCCTGCCGGCCTCCACTTTTGAATTCAAGCCTCCGCAGGGCGCGGACGTGGTGCGCCAGTAAGCCCGGCGGCCTTCGCGGCCGTTCCCCGGCGCCGTCCGATTCCGAGGCCGTCAGATCCAGAGCAGTGCCAGCCCCAGCACTGCCGGTACCGACTGGATGAAGAGGATCTTGCGGGACGCGGTGGCCGCGCCGTAGAGGCCCGCCACCAGCACGCACAGCAGGAAGAACGTCATGACTGCGCGGCCCTGCGGGCCGCCCAGCCACAGCCCCCAGAACAGACCCGCCGCCAGGAAGCCGTTGTAGAGCCCCTGGTTGGCTGCCAGCACTTTCGTCGCCGCCGCGCGCTCCGGGGTGTTGCCGAACGCGCGCAGGCCCGCGGGCTTCTCCCACAGGAACATCTCCAGCACGAGGATGTAGACGTGCAGCAGCCCGATCAGGGCGACGACGGCGTGGGCGGCGAAGGACATGGAGGGCTCCGGTGGATGAATGGGGGGTGGCACGCTCGGCGGTGCGGCCCGGCTGGCGCGCATTGTGCGCCCGTCTTCAGCGCGCCAGCGCCTCGGCCACGTGGTGCCGCAGCGCGGGCAGCACCTCCGCCGCGAACCAGGGGTTGTGCTTCAGCCAGCCGTTGTTGCGCGGGCTGGGGTGGGGCAGCAGCCAGAGCCGCGGCGCGTCCTGGCGCCAGCCGCGCACCGCGTCCGTGAGCGGACCGGCCGGCGCCGCGCCGTGCCGGTGCCACGCCAGCGCATGGGCGCCCAGCACGATCGTGAGCGCGATGCCGGGCAGGGCGTCCAGCAGCGGCTGCCGCCACCGGGCCGCGCATTCGGGCCGCGGCGGCAGGTCGCCCGAACGGCCCGTGCCGGGGTAGCAGAAACCCATCGGGAGGATCGCGATGCGCCCGGCGTCGTAGAACGTGTCCCGGTCCACGCCCATCCAGTCGCGCAGCCGCTCGCCGCTCGCGTCGTCGAAGGGGATGCCGCTGGCGTGCACCTTGCGCCCCGGCGCCTGCCCCGCGACGAGGATCCGCGCCCCGGCGGCGGCCTGCAGCACCGGCCGCGGCCCGTGCGGCAAGCTGGCGGTGCAGAGGGTGCAGCCCCGCACGTCGCGGAGCAGGGCGGGCAGGTCGGTCATGGAAGCAAGCGGGAAAGACGGATCGGTGGGAATGGGTGGGGCGGAGTCCCCGGGTTGGTGCAGGATAGCGGCTGCAGGAATAATGGGTGCGGCTTCCCACTCCCGCCGCATTGCATTCCCCGCCCATGGCCGATCTCTTCTCCACCGCCCCCGCCGCCCCCCTGGCCGAAGCCCTGCGCCCCGCCAGCCTGGACGAGGTGATCGGGCAATCGCATCTCATCGGGCCGGGCAAGCCGCTGCGGCTGGCCTTCGAATCCGGCAAGCCGCACTCGATGATCCTCTGGGGCCCGCCCGGCGTGGGCAAGACCACGCTGGCGCGGCTCACGGCGCGCGCCTTCGGCTACGAGTTCATCGCGCTCTCGGCCGTGTTCTCGGGCGTGAAGGAGATCCGCGCCTCGATGGAGCAGGCCGAGCACAACCTGGCCCTGGGCAAGAAGACGATCCTGTTCGTGGACGAGATCCACCGCTTCAACAA
>Ga0308159_1005493_pt1 | contig 10695 bp, 9 predicted proteins | sample PhyCR1_FD_201040 | JGI IMG/M metagenome (GOLD analysis project Ga0308159, IMG submission 201040) | Phyllosphere microbial communities from UC Gill Tract Community Farm, Albany, California, United States - DLSLC.R1 | ecosystem: Host-associated > Plants > Phyllosphere > Unclassified | place: USA...
CCGGGCATGACGCCGAATCTGCTGGCCTTGCCGCCGGGCTGTGCGTTTGCGCCGCGCTGCACGCGTGCAACGGAAACCTGTCTGCAGCAGCCGCCTGTCACCCGGCCTACCGGGGTGCAGGAAGTGCGCTGCTTCCACCCGGGCGCGCCCACGCTGTATCCCGAATCGACGTCGCAAGGAGTCGGCGCATGAGCACTGAACTTGCGTTGGACAAGACGCTGAACCCGCATGCGCACACGGGGCTGGATCAATCTGCCCCCTTGGCCGAGTTGCGCGACGTCAGCCGCCGTTTCGGCGGACGTCCGGCCGGCCAGTTCGGCCGCCTGCTGCAACGCATGGGCTGGGAAAAGCCGCCCGCGATCACGCACGCCGTCGACCACGTCGACTTGCAGATCAAGCGCGGTGAAGTCGTCGGCCTGGTCGGTGAATCCGGTTGCGGCAAATCGACGCTGGGTCGCATGGTGGCGGGCCTGTTGCCGGCCTCGGACGGCAGGGTGCTGCTCAGCGGCACGCCCATCGACGAGCTGACGAGCGAGCAACGCAAGGCTGCCCGCCTGCGCGTGCAGATGATCTTCCAGGACCCCTACGCCAGCCTGAATCCGCGCCTGCGTGTGGATCGCATCGTGGGCGAAGGCGCGCGGTTGCATGGCCTGACCGACCGCGCCGGCTTCGACGATTACGTGGCCGCCCAATTGCAACGGGCCGGGCTCGATCCCGCGCTGCGCCATCGTTATCCGCACCAGTTCAGCGGCGGCCAGCGCCAGCGCATCGGCATTGCCCGTGCCCTGGCCGTGCAGCCGGAATTGCTGGTCTGTGATGAAGCCGTGGCGGCGCTGGACGTGTCGATCCAGGCGCAGATCCTGAACCTGTTCATGGACTTGCGCGAAGAATTGGGCCTGACATATCTGTTCATCAGCCATGACCTGGGCGTGGTCGAACATCTGTCGGACCGCGTGGTGGTGATGTACCTGGGCCGCGTGGTGGAAAGCGCGCCGGTCGACGAATTGTTCGAGCATCCCGCGCATCCGTACACGCAGGCGCTGCTGGCCGAGATTCCGCGCCTGGACGTACGCCGCACGCGTTTCCAGACCATTCGCGGTGAAATTCCCAGCCCGCTTGCGCCGCCCTCGGGCTGTCACTTCCATCCGCGCTGTCCGCACGTCATGCCCCGCTGCAAGGTGGAAGCACCACGGTTGCGCGGCATTGCGATCAATCACCTGAGCGCCTGTCATCTGCACGACGGCGCATAGGGCTTCCGAACACCTTGCGCTGACTGCACTGCTTTCCCACGTATCACCTTCGTCCCCGAGCACCGCGTTTTCCTTGTCGGCCACCGACACGCACCAGAAAGGACTTCCATGAATCGCATCCTGCTAACCGCCCTGACCGCCGCCCTGCTGGGCGCGGGCGCCGCGTCCGCACAATCCGTCTCGATCGGCTTTGCCGACCCGGTCTCGTCGATCGACCCGCAGCTGAACAACCATGCGGGTGACCGCTCGCTGGCCTTGCACCTGTTCGACAGCATCGTCGACCGTCGTGACAGCGGCAACCTGCCGTCGCTGGCGCTCAGCTGGAAGACGCTGGACGACAAAACCTGGGAATTCAAGCTGCGTCCGAATGTGGTCTGGTCCGACGGCAAGCCGTTCACCGCCGACGACCTGGTGTATTCCTTCGAGCGCGCCCGCAAGGTGCCGGGCAGCGTGGCGTCCTATGCCAGCTCGCTGCGCACGGTGGAGTCCGCCACGGCCAAGGACCCGCTGACGCTGATCATCAAGACCACCATTCCGAATCCGGAACTGCTGACCAACATCGGCGCGGTGCACATCGTCAGCCGCCATGTGGGCGAGAAGGCCAGCACCGAGGACTACAACGCCGGCCGCGCAGCGATCGGCACCGGTCCCTACGTGCTGACGTCGTGGACGCCGGGCGACCGCGCGGTGTTTGCGCGCAACGACAAGTTCTGGGGCCCGAAGCCGGCCTGGGAAAAGGTCACCTACCGCTACATCAACAACGCCGCCGCCCGCACCGCCGCGCTGCTGGCAGGCGACGTGGACGTGATCGACAAGGTGTCCGCGTCCGACGTCGACCGCCTGCGCAAGACGCCGAACGTCTCGGTCTATGCCTACCCCGGCCTGCGTGTGCTGCTGGTGCAGCCCAGCTTCCGCAAGGGACCGAACGAGTTCATCACGGACAACGCCGGCAAGCCGCTGGCCGAGAACCCGCTGCTTGACGTGCGCGTGCGTCAGGCCCTGAACATCGCGATCAACCGCAAGACGCTGGTCGACCGCGTGATGCAGGGCACGGCCACCGTGGCCAATCAGTGGATGCCCGCCAAGACCTTCGGCTACAACCCGGACGTCAAGGACATTGCCTACGACGCGGCGCAAGCCAAGAAGCTGCTGGCCGATGCCGGTTTCCCCGAGGGCTTCAAGCTGACCGTGCATGTGCCGGGCGACCGTTACCCGCTGGGCGCCGAGACCCTGCAAGCCGTGGCCCAGTTCTGGAGTCGCATCGGCGTGAAGACGCAGCTGGAAGTCGTGCCATGGTCGGTGTATTCGGCGCGCGCCAACAAGAACGAATTCGCGATCAGCATCGTGGCCTGGGGCAACGGCACGGGTGAAGCCGGTTATGGCCTGCAGAACGTGTTCGCCACCGCCAACAACCAGAAGGGCCTGGGCAATTCGAACTGGGGTCGCTACAGCAGCGTCGATGTCGACAAGGCACTGGAAGCCGCCACCGTCGAGTTCAACACCGAACGCCGTGCTGCCATCCTGCGCCACTCGGTCAAGCTGGTGTCTGACGACGTGGCTGCGATCCCGCTGTTCCACTACCAGAACATCTGGGCCGCCAAGAAGGGCTTGAAGGTCGAGCCCTACATCAGCGACCGCACGACCGCGATGCAAGTGAGCAAGCAGTAAGTCCTATGCAGTAAGCCCTATGCAGTAAGCCCTATGCAGTAAGCCCTATGCAGTAAGCCCTATGCAGTAAGTCCTATGCATTAAGCCCTATGCAGTAAGCCTGAGCTGCGGGTCGCCGGCCAAGCCTATCGGCGTGGCCGGCGGTCCGCGCCCTTGCGCGAATCCACGCAGCAAGGGTGTGTCGGAGCGTGTATGAATCCAAGTCCCTTTTCCCTGCGCGTCGAGCCGGCCCGTGCCCGCATCGACGTGCCCCGCCGAATCACGGTCGATGGCCTGGCACCCGGCGAGATCGTGACGCTGAGCGCCGTCACCGTCCGCGCCGGCACGCCTTGGCAAGCCATTGCGCAGTTCGCAGCCGATGCGCAAGGTGCAATCGATCTGACGCGTGACGCGCCGCTTGCCGGCGACTACGAAGGCGTGTCGCCGATGGGCCTGATCTGGTCCCAAGGCTTGCAAGACCCAAAGATCGGCAACGGCCGCGTGCTGTTTCCCGACGACGTGTTTGAAGGCCTGGACACCACTGTGACCGCCATGCGTCAGTCTGGCGTGACCACCAGCGCCAAGCTGCATCAACAACTTGCCACCGACGGCGTGACCCGCCGCGAGGTGCGCGAAGAAGGCCTGGTCGGCACCTTGTTCCTGCCTGCCGGGCCAGGCCCGCATCCGGCCGTGATCATCGTCAATGGTTCGGGCGGCGGCATCAACGAACCGCGCGCTGCGCTGTATGCCTCGCAAGGCTATGCGGCGTTTGCGCTGGGGTATTTCAAGGCGCCGGGGCTGTCCGACTACATCTCCAACACGCCGCTGGAGTATTTCGAGACCGCCCTGGCCTGGGTGCATCGCACGCTGCGCCCGTTGCACGGTTTTGTTGCGCTCAGCGGCCAGTCGCGCGGTGGCGAACTGGTCTTGCTGCTGGGCGCGATGTTCCCTGAACACGTGTCGGCGGTGATCGGTTATGTGCCGGGCGCCGTGGTCCACGGTGCGCAAAGCGCCTGCGACCCGGCCACCGGCCGCGATGGTCCGGCCTGGCTGTATCGCGGCGAGGTCGTGCCGCACGTCTGGCAGAACAATCGCACCGCCACCTGGGCAGCTCTGAACGAAGTGGACGCCAATGGCGTGCCCCGTCGCCATGCGGAAGCGGTATTGACCGCACTCGATGACCCGGAAGCCGTGGCCCGTGCACGCATTCCCGTCGAAAAGATCCGTGGACCGGTCATGCTGCTGTCCGGCACGGACGATGCAGCCTGGCCGTCCAGCCGCTACAGCCGCATGGTGCGCGAGCGCCTGGCAGAAGTGAAGCACCCATATCCGGTGGCCTGGGTCGATGTCGAAGGCGCCGGCCACAGCATTCTGTTCCCGTATGTGCCCACCACGCAGCTGAGCTTTCCGCACCCGGTGTCCGGGCGCCTGAGCACCAGCGGCGGCACACCTGCCAACAACGCGCATGCCGACGAAGCCTCGTGGGCCGCGGTCAAAACATTCCTGGACGATGCCGTCGCGGCACGTCGCTGATTTTTTTCGGAGATCCACCATGTCCGACCTGATCGATTCCGCTGCCGGGCTCGTTGCCGGTTCGTCGCTCCAGACCACCCGCGCCAAGCGCGACAAGGTTGCCGCCGCCACGCAAGGCAGCTACGACGCGATCTTCGACCCGGCGCTGCCGGGCGTGACCCTGGCCGAGCGCCTGCTGGTGGCGCTGGACATTGCGCTCCTGTCCGGTGTCAAACCGGTGGCCGCGCAATACCGCGCCGAGCTCGACAAGCAGACGCTGACCGAGGCCGAGCGCAGCGTGCTCACTGGCGGCCCCACCGTGCTGCCCGAAGAACCGCGCCTGCGTGCCATCCTGAAATTCTCGCGCCTGCTCACGCTGGCGCCGGTGGAAGGCGACCGCGAGGCCTTGCTGGCATTGCCCGCCGCCGGCCTGTCGACGCCTGCCGTCATCACGCTTGGGCAACTGATTGCCTTCGTGTCCTATCAGGTGCGCCTGGTGGCCGGCCTGCGCGCCCTGACCGCGCTGGGCGAACCGGTGCCGGGCGAGGCCGGGGTGCCTGTGGAAGAAGGCAACTTCGTTCACCCCGCCACCTTGCCGCCGCCCGGCGAGCCGCTGCGCATCAACGGCTATACCAGCGAGACGCTGGGCTGGTCCTCGTGGCTCGACGTGCTGGATGTGAACACCGCGCGCCCGGACCAACTGGCCGTGCTCGACGCCAGCCACCCCAAGGCACGCACGTCCGACTACTACCTGGTGCTGTCGCATCAACCGCGCATCCTGGAACAGCGCGCGATCGTCTTCAACGCCATCATGTACGCACCTGGCGGCATGTCGCGCGCCGAGCGCGAACTGGCCAGCACGGTGGTGTCGCGTGTGAACGGCTGCGTGTACTGCGCCTCGGTGCACGCCCAGCGTTTCGAACAACTGACCCGCCGCAACGACGTGATTGCGCAGGTCTTCACCGAGCCCGTGGGCGCCGGCACCAATGCGCGTGAACGCGCCATCGTCGATGCGTCCATCGCCTTGACCAAGGCGCCGGGCAGCTTCGGCGCCAACGAGTTGCGCGCGCTGCGTGCCGCCGGCCTGTCGGACCTGGAACTGCTGGACATGATCCATGCCGTTGCCATCTTCGCCTGGGCCAATCGCCTGATGCTGAACCTGGGCGAGCCCGTCTTCCCCGAACGCGCGGCGGCGTAAATCATGGCGCCCGAGCTGCTTGCATCCGATGCCTTGCCCGGGCTGCTGCCCGCGCATGTGATTGCCGCATTGCCTGCCGATGGGGTCGGTGTGTTCCGGGTCGACGATGACGCCTCGGACACGGCCGCCTTCAGCGAACGCTACGGCTTTGGTCTGGAAGATTGCGCCAACACCATCGTGCTGCGCTTCAAGAAGGGCGGCGCCGAGCACTTCGCAGCCGTGGTCTCCCTGGGTTCGGTGCGGCTGGACATCAACGGTGCGGTCAAGGCCGCGCTGGGCGCGCAGCGCCTGTCGTTCGCCAAACGTGAAGACGCGGTCGAACGCAGCGCGATGGAGTTCGGCGGCATTACTGCGTTTGGGTTGCCGGCTGAATGGCCGGTGCTGGTCGACCAGGCGGTGATGACACGCGAGCAGGTGGTGATGGGGGCGGGCATCCGGCAGGCAAAATTGCTGCTGGCGCCAGACCTGTTGCGTAGCCTGCCTGCGCTGCAGGTTGCGCCGCTCACGATGGTGGAAGGCGAATAGAAGAAAACCGGGAAGAGCCGGAAAACGCGGCAGCGATCCTGCCGCGTTTTTATGTCAGAGGCCGACCCTGGTCACCGGCCTGCTTGTCGAATCGCTTGCCGAGCTACTTGCCAACTCGGATTCTGGTTCATCCGCCAATCGCCGGTGCACCACCGATGCGCAACACCGCGCGCAACACGGCATAGAGCAGCAGCGCCCCTATTCCCACCAGCACCGCCAGGCGCGCCGCTGCCCAGCCGTTCGCCGGTCGCCAGCGTCCCGCCGACACGCGCCAGCCGATGGCCGCTGCCGACACGCTGTACAACACGCAGGCCACGTTCAGGATGCTGCCGCGCATCAGCGCAAAGCCCAGCATGAAGGTCGCCGTGCCCAGGATGAACGAGGGCAGGCCGACCACATAGCCGATCGCGCGCGAGATGGTCAGTGCGCCCACGTCCCAGCCTTCTGCATTGGGAGGCCGTGCGGTGGGATCTTCCGGAACGAGGGGCGGTGGTCGCATGGAAAAGTTAAGCCGTTTGTAAGTCGCCGGAACCGCGGGCAACTCGACCGTGTCGGATGGACTGAATTGTCCATCCATCCACGCTTACAGGAACCGCATGCCCAGCAGACGAGACCTTTTCAAATTCGCCGGTGCCGGTGCGCTGACCGCGTCCCTGGGCACCCATGCCAGCGCAGCGCTCGCGCAGCAAACCCAGGCCGCCATTGCCTCGCAGCTGGTCACCGCCAATCGCAAGCTCGATATCGTCAACCTGGCCTTGCTCGAAGCGCAAGCAAAAAAGGTCTACACGGAAGCGGTTTACGCATTCATCGCGCATGGCGCAGGCGAACAATGGACATTGCGCGAAAACCGCCGCGCCTTCAATGACTTCGTGTTCCAGCTGCATCGCATGAGCGGCACGGTACGCAAGGATATCGACACCTCCGTCACCTTGCTGGGCGAGCGCGCGGCGCACCCGATCATCGTCACGCCCATGGGCAGCCACGGCCTGTCGCACGCCGAAGGCGAAGTGGCGACGGCGCGCGGCGCCGCCATGACGGGCGGCATCGTGTCGGTGTCGAGCTCGTCGACCCGCAGCATGGAAGATATCGCTGCCGCATCGACCGGGCCGAAGTGGTTCCAGATCTACCTGAACACCGACATGGGCTTGTCGCGCGAACAATTGCAGCGCGCCCGTGCTGCCGGCTTCAAAGCCATCATCCTGACCGTCGATGCCATTGCCCAGGGCCAGTCCGACGATTACATCCGCCTTGGCCGCGCGCGGCCCACGCTGCCTTACGGCAACTACCCGCAAGGCGGGCAGATGGCCTTCAAGACCGACCTGAGCTGGAAGGACGTCGAATTCGTGCGCCAAGCCAGTGGCCTGCCGGTGATCGTCAAGGGCATCACCCGGCCGCAAGATGCCGTGCGCGCCATCGATGCGGGTGCGTCCGCCATCCAGGTGTCCAATCACGGTGGGCGGGCGCTTGATGGCACGCCGGCGGCAATCACGGTGTTGCCGGCAGTGGTCGATGCCTTGCAGGATCGCCTGCCGGTTATCTTCGACAGCGGCATCCGTCGCGGCACCGATGTGGCGCTGGCCCTGGCGCTGGGTGCCAAGGCGGTGGCCATTGGCCGCCCGGTGCATTACGGGCTGGTGCTCGGTGGTGCTGATGGCGTCGCAAGCGTGATCGAGCACCTGCGCACCAGCTTGGTCGAAACCTTGCTGCACTTCGGTGTACAAAACCTCGCCAGCGTGAATCGCGACTATGTGGCGCGTGCGTCCTACGCGCGGTTTGCGCCGAGCGAGTAAACCTTGCCCGGCCGGCATGTCTGATGCCGGCCGGGCTGACCATGTCCATGGAGCGCACACATGTCCGACGTCCGGTTTCTCAACACCATCCTGCTCGGTGGCAGCACGGCCGACAAGCTGGAGGCAGCGCGGGCGGCGGGTTTCGACGGCATCGAGTTGTGGCGGCAAGATGTGGATGCCTTCGATGCCGGTGATGCACGCACCGCCTTCGATGACAAGGCGGCAAGCGTGGCTGACAAGCTGCGTTCCTTGCAGCTTGGCTTGGTCGACTACCAGGTGCTGCTCGACTTCGACGGCGCTCCTGCCGAGCAGCAGGCCGCCAAGCGCGCCGAGGCGCTGGCCATGCTGGATGCCGCAGTGAAGCTGGGCGCAGACACCTTGCTGGTGCCGGCGTCGACCGCAGCCGACTGCGACCCGGACCGGGTGATCGACGACTTGCGCTGGTTGGCCGACGAGGCCGCCACGCGGCAGCTCCGCATCGCCTATGAAGCCATGGCCTGGAGCACCTTCCACGCCGAGGTTCGCAGTGCCTGGGCGGTCCTGCGCGAGCTGGATCGTCCGAATGTCGGGCTGGTGATCGACGCTTTCCACGTGTTTTCGATCGGCGGCACGGTAGCCGACCTGGCGGGCATTCCTGCCGACCGTATCCTGCTGGTGCAGTTGTCGGATCTGGCGCAAGACCTGAGCGGCACGACGCGCAAGGCCTTGATCGACATCGCCCGCCACCAGCGACTGCTGCCGGGCGAGGGCGACTTTCCGCTGGCTTCGCTGCGGGAATGGGCCCGCGCCATTGGCTACCGCGGCCCGGTGGGCCTGGAGGTTTTCAACGACCGCTGGAAATCACGTCCGCCGCAGGATGCCGCACAGGCTGCCATGCAGGCCTTGCGTGCGGTATGGCCCGATTGAGGTTCCGCCTTATCCACAGGGGCCGATGACGGACTTATCCTCGGCGCCGGACTTATCCCCGCAACTCGCGCCAATCAGCGGCTTGGCTTGCGGCGCGCGCGCAGCGTCGGTGGTCTGGCTGCGCGAGGGACGATGGGCGCAGCCGGCGCCCTGGCCGCCTTGGCAACATCAGGCACCTCAGCTGCCTTGGGCTTTGCAGGCATGGCAGGCCTGGATTTGACCGCCGCGTCTTTGGCGGGCTTGTCCACAGGCGACGTCGCTGCCGTCTGTGCAGCCCTTTCCTTCGCCAGCTTTTCCACCCTTTTTGCCGCCACGCCGATCCCGGCCGCCTTGCGCACCGGCCTTGGCCTGCGAATCGTCGGCGCCGACGTTTTCTGCGCCACAGGCATCTCCCGCTCTGCCCGCTGCAGCACCGCCCCGGCCGTCCAGCGCACCACGTCCAGAATCTGGTCCAGTTCCAGGTGCCAGATATCTTTCAGCACCAGGAAAACCTCGGTGCCATACAACAGCGACAAGGCCTGCACCACCCGGTCGAACTGCGCCTCATCGAGCTTGCCTTGCAGCGGCGCCGCTGCGCTGCGCAGCCGCTTGATCCGAAACCCGCGCACGAACGGGCGCTCGGCCGCGGGGCCGCTGGCACCTTGCTGGGCGATCTGCTGCAAGGACAGCTGGATGGCGGCGCGCAAGGGCACCTCGTATTGTTCCAGCCGCGGGTAGGTGGCGCAGAACAGCGCATCGACACGCTCGGCCGCCGTGGGGGCGTCGGAGTGCCAGTCCAGGATCGGTCCCAGGCTTTCCCCTACGATCGCCGACACCAGTTCGCCCTGGGTGGCAAAGTAGCGATAGGCGGTGGCGCGCGACACATCGGCGGCTTCGGCAAGTTCTGCTATCGACGGGGTGATGCCCCGTGCCATCATCTCCATGGCCGTCGTCAGCAACATCTTGCGCATGCGCGCGCGCGGCCCGCGAGCGGGCTCGGGCCCTGCGACTGGCGATTCGACTCCAGGGGCTTGTGCCTCAGATGTCGATGCCTCGGATTCGGGTGCCTCGGACGCTTGTGCCCCGGATGCTTGTGCCCGCAATGGTCGCGTCCCAGACGGCGCTGAAGTGTTGTCAGGCTTCACGTGTGTCCATGTAAGTACCGTTGCACGGGATCGGATGATGTGTGTTGCGGTTGAGTGTAACGATCACCAGGACAAGCTCGATGCGGACCCCCGCTGTACCCACCGCCACCCCGCCCGCAGCATCCCCGTTTGCGCAGATCTACCTGGTCGGCACCTTCGACACCAAGGCCACTGAGATCCTCTACCTGGCCGATCAGCTTCGCGCCCTCGGCGCGCCGCTGATCACCATCGATGTGTCGACCACCCGCGGCGATCCACGCGCCGACATCCCGGCCGAGCAGATCGCGGCCGCCCACCCGCAAGGCCCGACGGCCGTGTTCACCGGCGATCGCGGCTCGGCCATCGGCGCCATGGCCCAGGCCTTGCCGCATTGGCTGGTGCACCGTCGCGACCTTGGTGCGGTGATTGGGATTGGCGGATCGGGCGGCACCGCGCTCATCACACCCGCCATGCGGGCCTTGCCGGTCGGGCTGCCCAAGCTGATGGTGTCCAGCGTGCCGCCCCACGACGTCGGCAGCTTCGGCGGGCCTACCGATATTGCAACCATGTATTCGGTGACCGACGTCGCCGGCATCAACCGCATCTCGCGCCGCGTGTTTGCCAATGCGGCCGGCATGATCTTCGGCGCGTTCAAGCAGGCACAGCGCCCGGTCGAACCCGATGACGCGCGACCCGCCATCGGCCTGTCGATGTTCGGCGTCACCACGCCTTGCATCCAGGCGATTGCCGCCCAGCTGGACACC
>Ga0308159_1005494_pt1 | contig 10694 bp, 11 predicted proteins | sample PhyCR1_FD_201040 | JGI IMG/M metagenome (GOLD analysis project Ga0308159, IMG submission 201040) | Phyllosphere microbial communities from UC Gill Tract Community Farm, Albany, California, United States - DLSLC.R1 | ecosystem: Host-associated > Plants > Phyllosphere > Unclassified | place: USA...
CGCCGTTCGGGCAGACCGCGCTCATCATCTTCATCTCCTCGTCCACGACCATGAAGAGCTCCTCGCTCTCCTTCACGTCGGCGAGGAACGCGAGCACCTCCTCGCCCGTGGGCCCGGCGGCCGGGTGGCGGAACGTGCCGCTGATGGGGTTCATCATCGCGACGCCGTCGCGCACCGAGACGTGCCGCTCGGGGGTCGCTCCGACCGCGGTCACGGTCTGGGCGCCGTCGACGCCGGGCGTGTGGATCGCGAAGGTCCAGTAGGCGCCCGACTCGTCGGTCAGCAGCCGGCGGAACCAGGCCAGCACCGCCTCGACCGGGGGAGCGTCGGTGTGGGCGACGAACGCGCGGTTGATGACGAAGTTCGCGCCCTCCCCACGGCCGATCTCGTTCTCGATCACGCGGCGCACGATTTCCGCGTACTCGTCGTCGGGCACGTCGAACCCGCGCTCCTCGACGGGGATCTCGCGCTCGGGCAGCAGGCGGAGCACGTCGTCCAGGGGCACGCTCTCGCGCTCGCGGACGATCAGGTTGCGCAGCGGCGCTCCGTCGTCCTTCGCGGCGAACCCGCGCTCGCGCACCTGTCGGTAGGGGACGAGGGTGAGGACGTCCTCGCCGTTCAGCGGGATGTCGGCGAGCCCCTCGACGTCGACGACGTCGCCGGTGAAGACGTCCACCTCGGACCGGCCCTGCCGGAGCACGACGGCGAACGGCAGCGATCCGTCGGAGGAGAGGATGCGGGAGAGGAGCGAGGTCATCGTGGTCCTTGGTTCGGGGTGTCCCTCACCCGGGCCCTGACATGCAGAACGACCGCCCGGATGAGGCGGTCGTGTGCGAGGGGTTCGCGCGTCGGTCCGCCTAGGAGGCGGGCCACCAGGGGCTTCGGGTCGACGTGCGCACGGGGGGAGTCTAGGGGACCGCGCGACGGGCGGCCAGGCGGGAGGGGGTGGCGCGTCCCGAACGGGCGTCTATCCCCGGTCTCCGGCCCCGTGGTAGGAATACCCGCCCGGATCACCGCCGACGATCGGCGCTTCACGCGAGGACACGCATGCTCCGCTCCACCTCTTCCCTGCTGATCACCGCCGCCCTCGGCGCGACCCTGATGCTCGCCCCTGCCGCCGCCGCGTCGACCACGACCCCCACGCCCGTCGCGAGCACGTCGGCCCCGTCGCCCGCGCCCACTACGACGCCGACCCTCACCCCGGCCCCGGTGCCCACCGTCTCGCTGCCGCCGCTGCCGGTGCCGACGCTCACTCCGGCGCCCATCTCGGAGGAGTGCTACGAGGAGGGCGAGTCGCCCATCGAGTTCGCCGGCGTCGCGACCATCGGCTCCGGTGGGACGCAGACCGAGATCTCGATCCCGGGCGGGACGCTGCGCGACTGCCTCACCTCGTGGAGCTACACGATCGAGGTCCTGGTCGACGACGAGTGGCAGGCGGTCGCCGGAGACGGCAACTCGTCCCGCGAGGTCCCGCCGCTCGTCGAGACCCGGTGGCTCGGCGGGGTCGAGGAGAGGGTGCGCTACATCTACCGCGGCTACTCGGGCGCCGTCCCCGGTCCCGACTTCGTGGTTGCGGAGTTCTCGCTCGCGGCCGCCGTCGATCCCGAGCCCGCTCCGGTCGTCCCCGTCCCGATCCCGGTGACCCCGGCGCCGTCCGCGACGAGCACCAGCACCGTGTCGACCGCGCCTCGCACGGCCGTCCCCACCGCCGGCCACGCGCTCGCCGAGACCGGCTCGGATGCCGGAGCGCTCCTGCCGATCGGCGCGCTGGCGCTGCTCGCCGGAGCCGCGGCCCTGGTGACCGCGGGGCTGCGTCGCCGCGTCAGCTGATCGTCGGCGCTGCGGGGCGCTCGGTCGTCTCGCCCCGCAGCGTCCGCAGGAGGAGCGTCGCCCCCGCAGTGGCGGCGGGAGTCGCGACCACGGCGCCGCCCGGGATCAGGAACGCCACGTAGACCGCGACTCCGAAGCCGAGGGACACCCATCGGCGCTCGCCCAGGAACCGGCGGCGCTCGGCCAGCGTCATGCCGCGTGCGTCGCCCGCGAAGCCCGTCAGCTCGAGGGCGAGCGCGCGACCGCCGACGAGGGCTCCCGCCACGAGGCCGATCACCTGGCCGACGATCGGGATCACGCCCAGCAGCACCAGCACGATCCCGATGCCCAGCGACGTCGCGATGAGCACGGCGGAGTCTCGGAGCGAGCGGCCCAGCCCGGCCCAGAACCCGGATTCCCGCTCGTCCGGCACGCCGCCGAGCTCGTCCTCGACACCGCGCCAGATCCGCTCGTAGAACGGATCGCCCACCAGCAGGGTGACCGCCGCGAACACGACGACCCCGAGGGCGACGAGGGCGCCGACCGCCGCGATCGAGATCGCCAGTCGGGCGTTCGACGCCCAGGTGTCGCTCCAGTCGTCGGCGAACGGGGTCAGCGCGGCGACGACGTCGCCCACGCGGGTCACGACGAGCACGAGCAGGCCGAGGAACACGAGGCCCACGATCAGCGGAGGGATCGCCCCCAGCAGCATCGCGCGGGGCGAGCGCACCCACGTGCCGAAGCCGCGGAGGAAGAGGCGGGCGCCGAGGGCGAGTTCGCGCAGGACCGTCATGCCCCGATCCTCGCAGCCCGATGCGACCGCTGTCAGACCCGCGCGAACGGAGCGAGCAGGCCCGACATCGCTTTCGGGCGCGGTGCGGCGAACTCGTCGCGCCGCGAGGTCGTGACGCCCATCGCCACGAGGCCTTCGACGAGGCGGACGGCTGCCGCGACGCCGTCGATCACCGGTACCCCCAGCTCGCTCGAGAGTTCGCGGCAGAAGTCGGCCATGCCGGCGCAGCCCAGCACGATCACGTCCGAGCCGTCGGCGGCCAGGGCGGCGGCGCACTCCTCCAGGACCACCCGGCGGGCGTCCGAGCCCGGGTCGTCGAGCTCGAGCACCGGGATGTCGCAGGCGTGCACGCCGGCGCACGCCTCCCCGAAGCCCGCTCGTCGGGCGATGTCCCACGCGCGACCGCTGGTCCGCGACAGCGTGGTCACCACGCTGAAGCGGCGGCCCACCAGGGTGGCCGTGTGCATCGCGGCCTCGGCGATGCCGACGACCGGGCCGCGCGCGATCTCGCGGGCGGCGTCCACTCCGGGATCCCCGAAGCACGCGACCACGAAGCCGTCGCTGCCCGCCGCGTCAGCCCGGACGATCTCGTGCAGCAGCCCGGGCACCGCCAGTGCCTCGTCGTAGTGGCTCTCGATCGAGGCGGGCCCCATCGGAGGCGTCACCGCCGTGATCTCGGTGCCGACCGACGCGACGGAGCGGGCGGCCCGGCCGATCGCCTCCGTCATCCGCTCGCTGGTGTTCGGGTTGACGACGGTGATGCGCATGGCGTTCCTCGGGGACGTGACGGGTGAGGGGAGGGCGGCCGCCCGGAGCGAGCGGCCGCCCGGGCGGATCAGGCGGCGCTGCCGTCGCTGACGTTCTCGAGGTCCTCCTCGAGTCGGCCGATCCGCGGTGCGCGGCGCTCGAGAAGGGCCATGGCGACGAAGCCGAGTCCGCAGCCCAGGAACCAGCTGTAGTCGCCGAGCCAGGTGAAGGAGGGGCCGCCCGCCTCCGCGATCCAGCGGGGCACGAGCACCGAGGCGACCGACGGCACTCCGCCGATGACGGTGGCCCACACCGCGTTGGGGTTGAACCCCTTCGAGAACCAGTACCGTCCCGTCTCGCTCATCGTGTAGAGGTCGTCGACCCACACTCGCTGGCGGCTGATCAGGTAGTAGCCGGCGATGAGCACGCCGAACAGCGGACCGATGAGGGCGCCCAGGATCCCGAGCGTGTAGTGGATGGCGGTGTCGTTCGAGTACCAGTTCCACGGGGTCAGCAGCACCGAGCCGACGGCGGCGATCATGCCGCCCATCCGCCAGCTGATCTTCTTCGGGTTGACGTTCGAGAAGTCGAACGCGGGCGAGATGAAGTTGGCGACGATGTTAATGCCGATCGTCGCGATGACGAAGGTCAGCCCGCCGAGCAGCACCGCGAACCAGGTGTCGATCCGCTCGACCGTCTCGATCGGATCGGTGATGAGCTCGCCGAAGACCGGCACCGTCGCGGACGCGGTGATGACGGTGAGGAGGGAGAAGAAGAGGAAGTTGATCGGCAACCCGAGCAGGTTCCCCTTCTTCACCGCGCCGTAGCTGCGGGCGTAGCGCGAGAAGTCGCCGAAGTTGAGCATCGGCCCCGAGAAGTAGGAGACGACGAGCGCGACGGCCGAGATCATGACGGGCAGCGAGGCGGCGAAGTCGAGGACCTCGCCCGAGCCGAGGTTCAGCGAGATGTTCTCCCACCCGGCCTGAGAGACGAGGTAGATCGCGAGGATCAGCATGACGACGTAGACCGCGGGGCCCGCCCAGTCGATGAAACGGCGGATCGACTCCATGCCCCGCCAGAACAGCGCGGCCTGGGCGACCCAGAGGATCGCGTACGAGAGGTAGCCCAGCGCGGACAGCCCGAGGAAGGACGCCTCCGGAGTGTTCCAGGCGGCGAGGTCGGGGAAGAACTTGAGGAACACGATGTTCAGCGACTGCGCCGCGAGGTAGGTCTGGACGCCGTACCAGGCGATCGCGATGAGGCCGCGGATGATCGCGGGGATGTTCGCCCCGCGGATGCCGAAGATCGCCCGGTTGATGACGGGGTAGGGCACGCCGGTGATCTGGCTCGGCTTGGCGACGAGGTTGCAGAAGATCTGCACGATGACGATGCCGACGACCAGCGCGACGAGCACCTGCCAGCCGGCCAGTCCCAGCGCAAAGAGGGATCCGGCGGTGACGTAGCCGCCGACGCTGTGCACGTCCGACATCCAGAACGCGAAGATGTTGTAGCTCGACCAGCGCTGCTTCACCAGCGGAGCGAGGTCCTCGTTCGCCAAGCGGTCGTCGTAGCCGGGCTTGATCAGGGCGGCGCCGGCCGGGAGCTCGGGGGCGTCGGGTGGGACGGCGGGCAGGTCGGTGCGGGGTGCTGTGGCGCGGTCGGTCATGGAGGATCCACCTCTCGGGCGGCCGGGCGCGGGCCCGGCTCGGATCGGATGTGTCAGGGTGGTCGTGGTGGCGGACCGAGGCGGTCGGCCGTCCCCGCGGAGTGCGTGAGGCGCTGTTCGTGGAGTCCGGTGCCGTGAAGCAGTGGCTTCACAGCATGTGAACCTATTGCTTGACACACTCCGGCTCGTTTCGGGTCCGTTACGGGTGTGTGACGATCGCCGAAGGAGGGCCGCCCGATGCTCACCGAGGACTCGACTCCCGATGCCGGTGCCCCCGAGAGCCCGGTCGAGATCGCCGCGGGGGCGCTCGCCGCAGGCGTCGACCGCGAGCGCCTCGGTGCGCGCCTGCGCGAGCTGCGGCTCGCCTCCGGCATGTCGCTGCGTGCCCTCGCCCGGGAGCTCGGGATCTCGGCGAGCGCGGTCTCGCAGATCGAGCGCGGCTCGATGCAGCCCTCGGTCGGCCGCCTGATCGCCGTGGTCGGCGCGCTCGGGGTGCCGCTGTCGGCGGTCTTCGACGAGCCGGCGCCCCCGTCGGTCGCCACGGCGGTCGTGCGCGCGGGCGACGTCGCTCCGGTGACTCTCGACGGCGGCGTGCTGTTCCGTCGGCTCGCGCCCCGCCCGGTCGAGGCGGTCGACTTCTTCGAGTCGACCTACCCGCCGGGGTCGACCTCGACCGCGCATCGCCAGTTCCTGCGGCACGACGGCTTCGAGGTCGGCACGGTGACGCTCGGCGAGCTCACGGTGGAGTTCGAGGACGAGACCGTCGTGCTGGCGGCCGGCGACGCGATCACCTTCCCCTGCGAGCGTCCGCACCGCATGGTGAACCGCGGGGCGTCGACGGCCGTCGCGACCTGGCTGATCGTGCACCGCTGACCCGCCCCGCGCCGTCATGCGCGGAACCACCTGAGTATGGGAGAGTGGCGTCGCTCCTCCACAGAGGGGGAGGGGTCGGAGGCTGTCCACACCCGCGACGGGACGCGGTCGAGGGCCCTCCTCGATGTCGGTGCCGACTGGTGTGCTGTGCGCCTCGAGCGATTGGTGCGGAACATGGACGGACGACAGAACGGCGGGCGCGACCACGGGTGCCCGATGTGGTGCACGGGCGAGCACGACGAGGTGGGAGGGCGGGCGCGGCGGCTGCACCGCTCCGAAGCGCGCAGCGTGCCGGTCGTGCGATGGCGGCCCGAGGTCTCCGCCGACGAGCCCGAGGCGCTCGTCGTGCACGTCTCGGTCTGCCGCCCGGGGGACGACGGCGAGGAGCGGCTCCGGATCGAGTCCGACGCGCTCGGAGCGCTCGATCTCGATCTCAGCGGAGCGGCCCGCCTCGTCCGGGCGGTCGAGCGGGCGCTCCTGCTACGAGGAGTCGCGGGATGAGACGCGGGGAGGATTCGGCGGGAGCAGGTCCGCCAGCTCGACGTCCAGCGCCTCGCAGAGCGCGAAGAGGGTCTTCAGCTGCGGATTCGCGGGGGAGCCGGGCTTCGACTCCCCCTTCTCGAACTTCTGGTAGGTGTAGCCCGCGAGTCCGGCAGCGTGGGCGATGCGCTCCTGGCTCTCGTTCTTGGCCATGCGCGCGCGGTGGAGGTTGGTGCCGAGCTCGCGGGCGTACTCGGCCCAGTCGCGCTCGGGGAGGGGTGTCGACATGCTGGCCAGCTTCCGAGAAGAACGCGCGCGGGTCACCCATACGTGCATGGGAAATTGCGGATGGTCATACGCGCGTGCCACCCGGGCGAGGGGAGACCGCCGCCGCGAGAAGGGCACCGCGTACACTGTCCGGGTGCCCGTGAACCCCGAACTGACCGGCCGCGCCTTCGCGCCCACCGCCGTCTACCAGGTGGGTCGAGAGAAGGTCCGCGAATTCGCGCGCGCCGTGCTCGCCACCTCTCCGCTCCACCACGACCCCGAGGCCGCGCGCCGCGCCGGGTACGCCGACGTGATCGCGCCGCCGACCTTCGCCGTCGTGCTGCAGGAGCTCACCGTCTCGCAGGTGCTGGCCGAGCCCGACTCCGGGATCGACTTCAGCCGTGTCGTCCACGGCGACCAGCGCTTCGTGCACTCCCGCCCCATCGTCGCCGGCGACGAGCTCGTGGCCGTGCTGAGCGTCTCGAGCGTCAAGCAGCTCGGTCCGCACTCCATGGTGACGATGGAGTCCGCCGTCACCGACAGCGACGGCGCGCACGTCGTCACCGCTGTGTCCACCCTCGTCGTCAGGGGAGACGAATGAGCACCGAGTCCGCCGCCGTGCCCACCGGGGGGCCGCTCGCGCCGCTCCCCGTCCTCGCCGAGCTCCAGCAGGGCCAGGTCCTCGCCGAGCGCCGTCTGCACTTCGAGCGCGACACCCTCGTGCGCTACGCGGGTGCGTCGGGCGACTTCAACCCGATCCACTACCGCGACGACGTCGCCGCCGAGGTCGGGCTCCCCGGCGTCCTCGCGCACGGGATGCTCACCATGGGCACCGCGGTCCAGGTCGTCGTCGACTGGGTCGGCGATGCCGGCCGCATCCTCGACTACCAGGTCCGCTTCACCCGCCCCGTCGTCGTCGACCCCCGCGAGGGCGCCGACGTCGACGTGGTCGCCAAGGTCGGAGCGATCGACGCCGAGGCCGGCTGGGTCCGGGTCGATCTGGTGGTCTCGGTCGCCGGTCAGGCCGTGCTGGGCAAGGCCCAGGCGCGCGTCCGGCTCGTCTGACCCGGTGCCGATGACGCCGCCGTCCCTCTCCACGCTGACCACGCTGCGCGTCGGCGGTGCTCCCGAGCGCTACTTCGAGCCCGCCACCGCGACCGAGCTGGTCTCGGTGCTGCAGGAGCTGTGGGCCGACGACGAGCCGTGGCTGCTGCTGGGAGGCGGGTCGAACCTCCTCATCGGCGACGACGGAGTCGAGGGCGCGGTCGTCCGCGTCCGCACGACGGGAGTCGAGCGGCTGCACTCGGATCGGCCCGGCTCCGTGCACCTGCGCGTGCAGGCGGGCGAGTCGTGGGACGGACTGGTCGCGACCACCGTCCGGAACGGCTGGACCGGACTGGAGGCCCTCAGCGGGATCCCCGGAACCGTCGGAGCCTCGCCCGTGCAGAACATCGGCGCCTACGGCCAGGAGCTCAGCGACACGCTCGTCGCTGTCGACTTCCTCGACGAGGGCGCGCGCGAGCCCGTGCGCCTCACTGCGGCCGAGCTCGAGCTCGGCTACCGCACGTCGGTGCTCAAGCAGGGCCGCCGCGGCGCGGTCCTCTCCGTCGAATTCGCTCTCGAGGAGACGGAGGGGGTCGGCGCCCCGATCGCGTACGCGCAGCTCGCCTCGGCGCTCGGCGTCGAGCTCGGGGACAGGGTCCCCGTCGACCGCGTGCGCGAGACCGTGCTCCGGCTGCGCTCCTCCAAGGGCATGGTGCTCGACGCCGACGACCCCGACACCGCCAGCGCGGGGTCCTTCTTCACGAACCCGATCGTCACGAGCGCCGCCGCCGCCGGGCTGCCGCCGACCGCACCGCGCTGGCCGGTCGAGCCGGCCGCCGAGGCCGACGTCGTCACTCCGCTCGACGCCGTCGCCGCGGGCGCGCCGATCGGTCTGCCCGCGCCCTCGGCGCCCGACGCCCTCGTCAAGCTCAGCGCAGCATGGCTCATCGAGCACTCCGGAGTCTCGCGCGGGTTCGCCCTGCCCGGCTCGCGAGCGGCCGTGTCGAGCAAGCACACCCTCGCGCTGACCAACCGCGGCGGCGCCCGCGCCGAGGAGGTCGCGGAGCTCGCCCGCTACGTCCAGGGCCGCGTGCTCTCGGAATTCGGCGTGCTGCTGCACCCCGAGCCCGTGGTCGTCGGCACCACGGTCTGAGGCGGCGCGGCCGTCCCCTGCTGGTCGAGCAGCCGCGGAGCGGCGGATCGAGACCCGTGATGGCCGACTGGGGTGGATCTCGAGAGGCGGCCTGCGGCCACTACTCGATCAGCGAGGCCGATCAGGCGTCGCGGCGGATCCAGCGGAACGTCAGGCGGCTCGCAAGGAGCCCGAGGACGAGCCAGACGCCGAGCACGATCGCCACGCCGCCGAGATCCCAGGCGCCGTCGACCTCGAGCTGCTCGAAGTCGGCGGGGAGGAACACGGCGCGCATGCCCTGCGCGATCCACTTCAGCGGGAACACGCTCGCGATGTTCTGCAGCCAGTCGGGCAGCGTGGTGAACGACAGGTACGAGCCCGAGATGAACTGCAGGACCAGCAGCGGCGGCACGATCACCGCGGTCGCGCTCTTGCCGGACCGGGGGAGCGCCGAGACCGCGATGCCGAGGATCGCGGAGGTCGCGACTCCGGCGAGGTAGATCCACGTGAAGGTCGCCCAGCGCCCGCCGTCGGTCGGCAGCTCGACCGAGAAGGCCGTGGCGGCGACGACCAGCAGGAGCGCCGTCTGCGCGACGCTCGTGACCAGCACCTGGCCGAACTTGCCGAGGAAGTAGCTCAGCACGGGCAGCGGAGCGCCGGCGAGGCGCTTCAGGGTGCCGTCGCTCCGCTCCACCGCGATGTCGACGCCGAGGTTCTGCACGCCCGAGAGAAGGATGCCCGCGGCGACCAGCCCGGGCACGTAGTACTCGGCCATGGTGATGCCCGGATCCTGCGGGTCCGCCTGCATGATCGCGTTCTCGCCGAACGCGACCGAGAAGATCGTGAGCAGCAGCACCGGGAAGAGGAAGGTGAAGAACACCTGGTCGGGCGCCCGGAAGTAGGAGCGGACCTCGTAGCGGGCGCGGGCGGCGCCGAGGCGCAGGGTGCGTCCCGGTCCGGTGCGTAGGCGGGTGCGGGGGCGGGCCTGGGTGATCGCGCTCATGCCGGCTCTCCGATCATGTCGAGGGCGATGCCGCCGTCGCTCGCCCGGTCGTCCCGGATGAGGTCGAGGTAGATGTCCTCGAGGCTGGGCCGCTGGACCTCGAGAGCCGGCGGCTCGCCGAGCCGCGCCGAGAGTTCGGCGACGAATCGGGTGGGCTCGCTCGTGCGGACCCGGTGGAGCACGCCGGCCTCCTCCCACTGCACGATGGGCACCCGCGCCTCGTCACCGCCGATCTCGCCGATGGGGCCGATGGCCAGGAGCCGTCCGCCCGCGATGACCGCGGCCCGGTCGCCGAGACGGGCGGCCTCGTCGAGGTAGTGGGTGGTGAGGAGGATCGTGGTGCCCTCGCTCTTCAGGAGCGCGACGAGCTCCCAGAACGAGTGCCGCGCCTCCGGGTCGAAGCCCGTGGTGGGCTCGTCGAGGAACACCAGTTCGGGACGCCCGATAATGCCCAGGGCGACGTCGACCCTGCGGCGCTGGCCGCCCGAGAGCTTGCCGATGCGCGAGCGCGCCTTCGAGGTGAGTCCGACGGCCTCGATGGTCTCGTCGACGTCGCGCGGACGCGGGTAGAGGCCGGCGAAGTGCGCGATCTGCTCGCGGACCGTCGCGTTCCCTGACTCTCCGCTGGACTGCAGCACGATGCCGAGCCGGGACTTCCAGGCGAGGTCGCCGTGGCGCGGGTCGACTCCGAGCACCGAGGCCTCGCCGCCGGAGCGGTCGCGGTAGCCCTCGAGGATCTCGATAGTCGTCGACTTGCCTGCGCCGTTGGGCCCCAGGAGGGCGAACGTCTCTCCGCGGTGGATGTCGAACGAGATGCCGGTCAGTGCGGGCGCGCCACCGTAGTCCTTCCGCAGATCTCGGACTCGGACTGCTGCGTCAG